>Ga0066683_10001156_pt1 | contig 10169 bp, 12 predicted proteins | sample GraSoiAngelo_132_FD_62296 | JGI IMG/M metagenome (GOLD analysis project Ga0066683, IMG submission 62296) | Grasslands soil microbial communities from the Angelo Coastal Reserve, California, USA - 14_0929_02_40cm | ecosystem: Environmental > Terrestrial > Soil > Grasslands | place: USA... | reverse complement strand
CCGCAAAAGCCTCGCCTAGCTCGATCTGTTGCTTGCCCATGCTCGTGGTATCGTACACAGAACGGAAAGACAAAATTCGCATCATCAGCGCCCGACGCGCCACGCGCGCGGAACGGAAGAACTATGAAGAAACAAACTAGAGGAAGACGGCCTGAAGATAACGACACCCTGCGTCCGGAATACGACTTCAGCAAGGGCATCAGGGGCAAGCACGCCGCTAAATATGCGGAGGGTACTAACGTCGTCGTCCTCGAACCAGATGTGGCGCGCGACTTTCGAACCGCAGAAGAGGTAAACGAAACGCTGCGTGCCGTTTCGAAAATGCTTCAGCAACGCCGGAAACGCAGTGGCCGCAACACGGCATAAAGTTCCCTTCTGGGAAAAGTTCGCTCCATCAAGATCTGCCGCGCCCTGAAATTAACCGGGCGGAAAAATCGTGTTCCGTCGCGCTGTCGCCGCGGATCGCATGATCTCGATCTGGGCGACAAATTGCGATTGCTCACAATTGAACGCGCCGTGGTCTCTCGACTTCACGTTCAGCCGCGAGCCGCACGAGAGGTTCGTAGGGACTTCGATTTACGTCGCGCGCGGCTCGTCGGCTGCAACGTGTTATGGCGTCTTCGTGTTGCGGCTGTCTCTTCTCGCGTAATTAGTTTCGTTATGGCCGGTACGAGTGTCTTCGGCACGAGCATTACGGCCTGATCACGTCGACGAAAGGCCGCCTCATCTTCAGCAACGGCTTCATCTTCAGTTTGGCTTTCGTAATGTTCGAGCACCGCTTTTACCCGAGCCTCGTTCCAACCTTTTGGAAATCGATTTCGTGTTCCCATTTCCGTTTCTTCTTCATGCGTCGTCTGAATGCCACCAGCGGCTTGCCTGTCAATTCATATCCTGTTACGACAAAGACATAGTCGGCCGGCCTCGTCAGCGCACTTCGAAACTCTGTCCGATCGGTTGAAATTCGTCCGTTTCCTGACGTTCCAGCTTCGCACGGATTTCTTCAAACTTCTTCACGACATCCGGTGAGTAAAGACGCTCGCCGCAACGAAGGCACACTTCCGCCGGAACCGTGATGGACGCGGTGTGTCCGCCACCACGAAGCAATTTCTGCACTTGTTTCGCGACAACTTCTCCACCACAAACGGGACATTTCTCGAACGGTGTCATTGCTTTGGTTTCCTCAATCGCCAGTTGATCCACCGCTGCGGGTCCGGACGATACACGGTAATCAACACAACCCAAGAGTTGGTTTCATTATACGCCCACACGCTGTGGAGTGGCCCTTGCGCGTCACTGTAAATGAGACAGCTAGGGTAAGGCTTGTCATCCGGATACTGTTCGATGATCTCTCCAGAGGGAATGCTTTTGAGGACCTGCTCAATCGAAACACCATCGGCGGCCGCCTCTTCGTCAGCATGATCCGTTATTCGAATCCGCCTGGCTTGTATGGCATCCACAATCAGCTTGAGTTCGATCAAGCGGTACTCCCGTATGGACAATATCCATAACAAATGCAGTAGGAAAAGTCTCTACCGGAACCGCCGCGAGAATGCTGGGAAAGCTGTTGGCTGACTTCATGCGGTTTGCCGGCGAGCGCGGTATTTCGGTGTTCCCGGACTACACGGATAAAGAACTTGAGACCGAACTGCGCGTCGGCAGACAGGCGATGCAATCCGCCAAGCGAAAGAGAAGAAAAAGAGCATGAGCGTCGTCGCAGAGTCCACTCCACCGATCAGTCTCGCTTCGATTGACTCTCTCCATCTCCATGTAACACAATCCACGCGCCTACAGTATGTCGATACGATGAGCTGTTATCCAGATATCTATTTGATCAAAACGAGTTTTTAGAACTTCTTTGAGCTAGGTTTGCAGGAATTTCTCTGCCTCCACTGGCCGCCCATCGTTATAGAACAGCGGGAGAAGGATTTCGAACCTGATCATGGGCGTCTTTGACTTCCTGATCCGTAGCGCGGCGGTAACTGATCCGTTGTTTCTCCAACAATTTCAGCCCCTCTAGCGGCACTTGATAGACACCCCCAGGAAGACTTGCGATCCGCGACTGCGTGGACAATTCATAAAAACCGCGGATCCGGTCGTCTTCGCAAAGGAAGTTGATATAGATGGTTTGCATGATCGCCCCTCGTATGCTTCAGTATAACAAACTGAGTTGCAGGCAAAAGCCTCGGCTAGCTCGATCGGTTAATCATGCCCAGCGGCCCAGCAAATCGCTTTTCCGTGGCGGGAAAGGCAAAATCCAGTGCAAGAAATCGCGTTTCCCGTGCAGGAAAGACATCATTCCCGCCCGACATCGCCGTTGAGATCGATATTACGAAGGACTCTCTTTTCAAATTCCACATTTATGCTGCGCTGAAAGAGCCGCTGCGCTGGACGAGAGCAAGGTCGTCGGACAGAGCGAAACGCTCGCGGCGTTCCGCAAAAGCTTCGCCTAGCTCGATCCTGTTGCTTGGCAATCACGGGCGGCGACGAGGAAATCGCTTTTCCTGATCGGGAAACGTGAAATCCTGATCAGGAAATGGCTTTTCCTGCGTGGGAAAAGCGAAATCCCACACAGGAAATCGCTTTTCCCGTGCGGGAAAGGCAAAATCCGCGCAGGAAATCACGTTTCCCGTGCGGGAAAAGCAAAATGCCGCACAGGAAATCGCTTTTCCCGTGTGGAAAAGCAAAATGCCGCGCAGGAAATCGCTTTTCCCGTGTAGGAAAAGCGGAATCCCACGCAGGAAATTGCTTTTCCCGTGCGGGAAAGGCAAAATCCGCGCAGGAAATCACGTTTCCCGTGCGGGAAAAGCGGAATCCCACGCAGGAAATTGCTTTTCCCGTGCGGGAAAGGCAAAATCCCGCGCAGGAAATCACGTTTCCCGTGCGGGAAAAGCGAAATCCCACGCAGGAAACTGCTTTTCCCGTGCGGGAAAAGCAAAATTCCACGCAGGAATTCCTTTTACCTGCGTGTCGGCTCTAGCGAATACCATCACCATCGTCGGCTCTTCATGCCTCGGGCGAAAGTTTCGCCTCGATGAGCCGCAGGGAAAGAAGAATTTCCGCAAACGTACGCTGCAGGACGTAGTACCAGCCCCGCCATCCGTCAAAGATCAAGCCTTTGACCAGCAGTGTATAGAAGAACACCACGAATGGCGCGGGAACGATCCACCGGCGTAACCGGTCTGCCAGGTTCAGGCGAGACGGCGAGGTTTCCAGCAGTTTACGCGTCTCGGCGAGGCTGTAGCGAGCTTGTCCGCGTAGCCACCGGTCGAAGGTCTTGCGGTCGTCGTGATCGATCGAGCCCGATAACGTCTTCGTTTCACCGCTGACGACCACACGGTGTCCATGACCGTCGTCCCGGTAATGAGCCTTGTCTTTGCGATAAAGGACCGTCCGCGCGGGATAAAGCGACTTCCTCAGCGGTTTCCCCCAGATGCAGTATCGAAACTGCACGCTATAGCCGTCAGCCGCAGGAGAAGCTGGAAGGTCGGCGATCTCGTTGAGCAATTCGCCGGAAAGCACGTAGTCCGCATCCAATGAAAGCACCCATTCTGACTGAACGTGTGCCAGTCCGAAGTTGCATTGCCCTGCAAATGAATCGAAAGATCTCTCGAGGACGCATACATTGGGAAAACGGCGCGCGATCGCTACCGTGTCGTCGCTGCTGAAGCTATCCACCACGAGGACGGTGCGCGCCCAGCGAAGTCTGTCCAATGTCCTCTCGATATTGGGCGCTTCGTTGTACGTGAGGATCAATACAGTGATTTGATCCAGGATCGACCGGAGATCAGGCAGCGGTTGAAGCGAGATTGCGGTAGACGTGTGTCATCCTTTCAGCAAGAGCATCCCATGCAAATTCTCTTTGCATCCATTCGCGGCCTCGAACACCCATGTCGCGAAGTGGCATGGAATGGATGCGTTGCATTGCTCCGGCGAGGCTTACCGGGTCGTTGTCCACCCAGAGTCCACATCCGGCTTCTTCAACGCGGCTCCAGGGCGTACCGCGGCTTGCAATGACGGGCACACAGTGAGCCAGCGCTTCAGCGACCACAAGGCCAAAGTTCTCCGTGTGTGATGGGGCAATCAAGACATCGGCATTCTCGAAGAATTCTTTCTTAGCATCTCCATCGACGTGCCCTAGCATCCGGACCGTTTCAGACAGGCCTAGCTCCTGTATTCGATTCCTTAGAGTCGCAACGTAAGCTAGTTCACCATCGCCGGCGATGGTTAGAGTCGAAGCGATGTCCAGAGACTGTCGAACCTTCTTATAAGCCTCCAGAAGATTCTCAATACCTTTTTTCGGGTGAAGCCGGCCCAAATAAACAAAACGCCGTTCAGTGTCGCCACCGTGATGAGTAATCGTCCGAGGAATTTCCACGCCGTTCGGAATAACTACTGTTTCCACGTCCGGTAAGCGGCTTTGGCTCTCCCGCGCTTCCTCGTCCGAGGTGGCATGCAACACAAGACGCTTTGGCGACGCGCTTCGGCATATGCTTTCCCACAGTGTCTTCAAATGGCGTCGCTTCGTACCATCCCACCGCTGCAACATGCCTCGCGGAGACCACACGACCGGCTTTCCTAACATCCTGCAGGCTGCAAGCGTCGGGATGGTTGGGAAAGAATACACAGCCATCAAATGCACAACGTCGGCCCACGAGACATAGGATCCCAAAAGCCGCAACAGCGTCGGTGAAACAGAAACATCCGCCACGCGATGACAGTAACGAACCCGCAGCTCTGAAGCGACCGTTACGTCCCTGCTTGTCTTGACGTCCAACACAGAGTCGGGCCCATTAGCGTTCGTCGTTAGAACGCGCACCTCCTGTCCACACTTCGCAAGGCTCCGGCACAAAGCGTAGACCGAATAGGTCGGGCCGCCGTATACGACTGCGGGATAAAAGGAAGGAGTGACGTGGAGAATTTTCAAGGGCACTAGGGCCTGGCTAGAACTCCGACCCTCACGTTGCTGGACCTTGTCTGGCCTATAGTGAGTAATTTATTTACAACAAACACCATCACAACGGACGCGGCAACCGATCCAAAAACCTCCACTAGTGAGCCCCCGACATTAAGGAGACTCATGGATGGCACAAACCATGACATGAACCCTTGCCAGTTCCCTTCATAGAGATGCAGGGCGGCCATCGTATCCCCAATGCGAACTAAGACGCCAATCACCAGAAAGCCTGCCAATACACCTAACGTTCCGAAATTAATGTAGAACTCCATTACCTGGCCGATGCCTACACTTGTGCTGGACTCAAAGGTGATACGTGTATAGCGGCTCACAGTGTGCCCGCTCCCGGCAACTACGGGTTTATCCGGCCACAAAATTCTCGGCACCAAAGCGAGGAGGGCTTCATAAAGTGTTTCCCCACCAGCAAAGGGTTCCTGTCCCGACTCGATCGTTTTCACGACACGGCCAACCAGGTAGTTCTGATTTAGCCGCGCGTCGATGGCCGAAAGGTGCCGAGGATTTTGAAGGTCGATGAATTCGAAGTTCGACAGTGTCGACGTCAGTGTCTCAATGCGATCCGATAGTGCTGCGCCGCCCCAGACCTTTTGCCGTATCATGGGACGGTCTCTAAAGTACGTCACGTAAAGCGACAAGCCAAGGAAGACCAGCAGGCCTAAGCCAACAGCAGACTGCCAATGCGGCCGATAATAGGTTGCCACGAAAGTGAATACCAGCAGAGCAGCTACAGCTCCGTAACCGACGAAGCCTAGAGTCACGATTGTGATGAAAGGCAGAATACATGGGATAATGAGCCAGAAAACCAACTTCCTCTTGCTGCGTTGAATGTACGCGCTCCAACAAGATAGGCAGATTCCAACTATAGCGAGATAGATCCCGGAAATAGTCAGCGCTGAAATGCTCGGGATCGATTTGAGGGCGGGCGCCAGTACTGCGAAGGAAGCCGTGCCTATCAGCAAGTAGGTCAGGGGCAGTCTTGCCTGATCAGGATCCGGATCTCGCGTAACTGGACTGGTTTCACCATGAAGTACCATTCTCAAAATGAATGGCGCGAGAAGCATACTTCCTGTTGCGAATGCAAGGGTTGCCCAAAAAGCCTCGCGGAAGCCGACCTCCGTATACGGATCTGGTCCGGAATGCCATGGCAGCGGTAGTGCGTGAATGAGACCACCGAACCAATGGATCATCGCCAGACTCAGGATGTAACAGAGGGGTAGTCCCACGGACACAACCCGCCGTACCCAGGGGTATACAAGAAACAAAACGAGAACAGCGAAGCAGACTACTAGTTCGAGAATGGGGTCATCTTGCATATTCTCTAGACTCGATCCTTCGAAATCCAGTGTTCGTATGTGCTGATTAGTTCCGTGGCCACTTGAGCCCAGTCCCGAGGCTGATAGTTTTCGGATGCTGATCGAACGACCCGTACCAGTGAGGCTCGGTTCGCGTCGCACCATTTGAGCCTATCAATGAATGCTTGAGGATTACGTATGGGCAGGATCCAACCATTCTCGTTCTCGTTCAGAATATCGGGTGCCGCACAATTAGGGGTGGCAAGGATCGGCAGGCCTGCTGCTTGGGCCTGAGCAAGCACGACAGCATAGCCATCCTCTATGGTCGGGAACAGAAAAAGATCCGCTTCACGATAAATCGATGGAAGAGAAAACTGCGGCTGCCGCGGCATGAATTCAATCTTCGCGCTGGTCTTCAGGTCTAGTACGTTCCGTGCGACATCACCGACCATCCGGAATTTCATGCGGCCGTGGAGGCTGTTCGCAATTTCCACGAGATCCAGAGCGCCCTTCCGAAAGCTGAAGGAACCCACGGTTAAGACGCGAAGCGGTTCGCCGGCCTGAATGCGAGCGCACCGCCGTTCAATATCATCCTGACTCGCACAGAAGCGGCTAAGTTCGCTGCCCAGAGGTACGGTGCGGATCTTGCTTGGCGGCACCCCCTCGGCCGCGAAGCTTCGATCTGCGAAGGACGACAGAACGAAGATCATGTCGGCAATTTTGTACTCGCGTTCCTCTCGCGCGACTCTCCATGCACTCGGGCGATCCATCGGCTGACCACAGCGAGCACCTTCATCTTCGAGTAGTCGTGCCTGAGTCCGGATATGCGCGGATCCGCGCACGACGGATTTGACGATAGGACGGTGTGAGACGCTTAGCATCAGTTCTTCAGAGATACCGCTGAAGGAATGAAGCGCATCCAGTTCAATGGAAGATAGTTTTCGCGCGGCCCATTTTGAGAACCAGCGGTGCAGGAACGGTTCGAATACGCTGTTGCTACGCCCGCCGCAGGCGCGTTCAGTGAGGCGGCTCACCACACCGTGGGAAACACAATTGATCACTTTTCCCCTTGGAATTCCGAATTTTTCAACAACGTATTTCGGATAATTTGTGAGCAGCGTCACTTCAACACCTTGCCGGATCAGCTCACGTGTGAGATCGAAGGCGTGGAAACGGCCTTGAACCACGATCGCAAGCCTCAGTGGTGGTTGGACAGCAGGTTTGCCGCAGATCATAGTGCGATCAAAGCCGGCGTTCGGTTGAAGCCTGCAGTCTCCAGCATGGCTTCCAACCGGTCCGCGTACGTGTTGCGTCCCCGCGTAATGCGAGCGTGGGCCGTCCTCGCCAGACGGTACCGTTCGGCCTCATTGTCGAGGAGCGATCTGGCATGGTCCACCATTTCAGGAATGGATCGGAAATACCTCACCGCCTCTCCATCCGCTCCAAACATTTCGCGATGTTCGGGAGTATCCTCAGTGAGCATACAACCCTGCATGGCGGCAGCTTCGAAAGTGCGCATGGCATGACCGTCACGGTTTGCGCGACGCACCAGGCACAGAACGATTTTCGCGGCGTTCGTAGCGCGGCGAAGTGTGGCGAGGTCCGCATTGCCCCGCCAGTGTTGTTTCAGGTCGATGTGCTGGTTCCAATATCCCCCGTAAAGGGCAATCTTCAGGCCCGCAGACGCCAGAGCGCGAACGTACGAAAGTCGATCCGGATCGGCCCCTCCTGCAAACAGGACATCGGGGACATCACCAGAATGAGAACCGTTGCCATCGGGAAAGTGGACATCCGGCGAATAAGCAAAGGGAAGGTAGTGTACTCGCTTGCAGTCGTGGTCTCGCAGGTCTTGCAGATTCGCCCGGCGCGGCGAGAATACATGATCGTATTGGGGTAATGTTTCTTGAAACCAGCCGGCATAGTGCATCGGATTCCACGGATCGTCCGTGAGGAAGTTCATCCGCAGTATCCCCGCCTTGCCGATTTCTACCAGTTCTGCGAAGCGGACTGGCGCCAGACCTGTTGTCAGTAGAACTGTTGGCCTGTTGCGCATGCATGCGTTCAGAACCTCGCGGCTGAACCTGGCCAAGCCCAAGGGCCGATGCCCGCATCTCCACCACAAGGCGCGGGCCCATCGCTGACCCGCATATGCGGAGCGTATGTCGCAGAATGAGACGGACCATCCCAGCGATCTGGCGCCGCGTTCAAAGTGTGAACCGATGTGAAAATCTTCGGGGTTTCCGACAACGAGGATATGCAAAAGATTAAGAGAGATGATGTGGAACTACAGCGTAGTAAGCTGCTGCAATACCTTCTGCAGCGCTGGCTGTGCTGTAATTTTCAACCTTCGCGCGGCAACGGGAACGTACGTCCCTTGTTCCGGTAAGTTTCAAGCATCGCAACAATGCCGCAGTCAATTCCGGGACTGAGCCTGCCGAAAAGATCTCTCCGGTTTTTCCCGCTTCGATTAAGTCCGGTGCGCAGCCGACGGCGTTTGAGACTACTGCCGGCACGCCATGATGCAAGGCCTCATTGACAACAAGTCCCCACGTTTCGGAGTGCAAGCTTGGAAGCACCAGCAAGTCCGCTGCGTGATAGAAACGGCTGAGATTCTTTTGGTGTTGAAATCCGACTTGCCTGATCTTTACGGCCGGTGTTCGGCTTGCGATCGCCTGTAAGCCGTCGCGCAATTCTCCGTCGCCTATCATCAGAACGACTGTGCGATCGCGGGTCTTGGCCGGAAATTGCCGTACCGCCTCGACGAGTTGATCGGGCCCTTTCCGACGGCTGAGTTTGCCCGAGAACACAATGACTAATTCGTCCACGCCGATTCCCAGTTCTCGGCGCGCTGGCACGCGCAAGTCGCCGCGAGCTTCCTCGTCGATTCGAAATGGGCTTGTATCGACGCAATAGGGAGAGAAAAACAAACGGTCGTCTTCGATTCCAAGCCGGCGATAATGGTCTCTGGATCTGCTTCCAACGAATAGCAGTGCAGAGCACTTAGTATAGAGGCGGCGCAAGACTGTATCGCGAAACCATTGCTTGAGTGGATAGCGGTGAATGGCATGATCGGTGGTTTCGGCCCGAAACAAGACTGGCTTACCTGTTCTGCACGCTGACGTAAAGGCTTGCCAATGAAATCGCGGGCTGTATCCGACGCACAACACAGCCTGGGGTTGAAGCCGCTTTAACGTAATTTCCAGTCCGCTTGTATCGACTTCCCGGTCATTCTTTGCGCCACCGTCTGCAGATCGTGACAGGAATACACTGCTATAGCCGGACACCAGATCGGTATCCCAGGCAAAATGCGACCCAAACTCTTTATCGTGATATCCCGCTATACTGAAATCGGACCCGTACACGACCGTTACCGGAATACCGAATTCCCGCTGCAAAAGACGATAGACGGGCACGTGGTATTGAATCGGATGGGTTTCGATGACAACCAAGCTGCCGCCCGGGGAAACCGATTGCCCACGTTGCGGAGGAACTTTCTCTCGATACGAAAGCGTAGAGCTATGCACGGCAGGCAACCAGCATGGCGAAACCTGTCGTAAGCGGTTCTCGTATCGGAGCGCGTCCTTTTAGAAAATCAGCCAATCGCCATATCGAGTAACCGTACTCAAGCAAGAGCCGTTGTGCATCCCCAATCCGACCACCGGGAACACGCGCCTCAGCCCAATCGCAGAATTCGAACACGATCAGAGGGGGTTGTTTTCCCCTCAGCAGCTTCTCGGCTCCTCTAAAGACACTCACCTCAAAACCTTCGACATCGACTTTGATAACCGCGACGTGCTCAACCGCAACCTCTTCGAGAACTTTGTCCAGCGTTCTCGCGGGCACGTCGACCGGTTTTGCACCGAACTGTGCGCCCAGGGATCCCATCCCGAATTTCTCCTTTGGTG
>Ga0066683_10001153_pt1 | contig 10186 bp, 7 predicted proteins | sample GraSoiAngelo_132_FD_62296 | JGI IMG/M metagenome (GOLD analysis project Ga0066683, IMG submission 62296) | Grasslands soil microbial communities from the Angelo Coastal Reserve, California, USA - 14_0929_02_40cm | ecosystem: Environmental > Terrestrial > Soil > Grasslands | place: USA... | reverse complement strand
TCGAAGACCCACCAGGCCTTGCGTCCATCCGGTGCCGTCACCTCCGCGAAGAAACCCGAGGTCACGGCGAAAGACTCCAGCCGCAGCGTCCAGGCTCCTTGCCGCTCGCGCGGGCCCAGGGCCGAGCGCAAACCGTCGACGATGGCGCGCCGATATACCTCGAGGCGCGGCCCGACGTCGCTCACCCCGCTACCCACCAGGCGCAGCCCGTGCCCGTGGCCTGGCCCGACGGCCCACATGACGTCCCGGGCCTCGCCGACCGCCTCCTGGGCCCGGACCAGGGCGCGCCGGGCCTCGGCTACGATCGAGTTCTCTACGTAGAGGTTGGCCCGCTCGACCGCGCTCGCGGCAAGGGCGATCTTCGTCCGTGCGGAGATCACGGACGGATGGAGCTGGAACTCCGGCGACGAGTCGACCTCGACTTCGAACGCGCGCAGCGCGCCGAGCTCGCAGGTCAACTCGTCAACGACAACCCGCCATGAATTCATCGACGGAGGTCATTGGACCGGGAAGGGATCCGCATGTCTCGTCCACGAAGCGAATCAGGAACCTATCAGAATCGGTCCCCGGAGGAAAGGGGTTTTTTGCTGGTCGAGGCGAGCGGCGGTGATGCGGTCCATCCGGAAGGTGTGGACGCCGCCGTCCTCGTGGCAGTCCGCTTCGACGTAAACCGTGCCTCCGAGCGAATAAATGTCGCGGGGCGTGACACGACGGGGGCGGGCGGGCGCGCCTTCATCGGCGCAGGCGAGGACGACGGAGCGCAATTCCGCGCGGGCCCGGCGCATCAGCGCGACGAGCGGCGAGGGCGCCACTTCCTCGGAAGCGTACCCGCGGAACGACAGCAGCACAGAGTCCCGCGTCAGGGCCAGGCGGACCAGGCTCTCGACCGCCGGTCCGAGGTCGCGCAGATAGGCCTCCAGCAGCCCGCGGGCGACGCGCGCATCGGCCAGCGCACGGTGCCCCCGGCCCTGCGGGACGCCGAAGCGGCGCGCGAGGGTAGCCAGACGGTGGTTGGGCACGTCGAGCTGCAGTCGCCGCGGAATGGCGCACGTATCCAGTACGGGGTTGTCGGGCAGCGGCAGCCCGGCCCGGAGCAGCTCGTGGGCCAGGACCCGGATGTCGAACGGAGCATTGTGCCCCACGAGGGCGGCGCCCTGGATGAAGTCCAGGAAGCCGGGCAGGGCCTCGGCGGCCGCAGGGGAACCGGCAACGTCCTGGTTCCGTATGCCATGGACGAGCGTGGCCTCGGCCGGGATCGCCGTACCCGGATCGACCAGCGTCGACCACTCCCCCTCCACATCGTCACCGCGGAAGCGCACCGCAGCCAGCTCCACCAGGCGGTCGCAGGCATGAAGGCCCGTGGTCTCGGTGTCGAACGCGACGAAGGGGATGTCATGAAGGGCGCCGCGAGCCGTTGCTTTCGGCGGGTGCAAGACGGCAGCGCTGGACATGACGCCAGCAGCGTAGTGGACCAGCCTGCCAACCCGGGTCCGGCCGCGCCGCGCCGTGCCGCGCCGGGCCGTTGTGCCCGGCCGTTTGACGCCGGGGACGGTGCGGCGTAGTCTGCCGACGGCCATCTCACAAATGACCTGCGCTCAGTGCGGCTCCGAGACAGTGGCCGACGGGGCGCTCTGTCCCGCCTGCGCCGCCGACCCGTCCACGTCGAGAGCACCGACGGTCGCCGAGCTGCAGGCGACGCCCGTCGGGCCATTCGACGCCCACGGCGCGGTGACCGCGGCCCCCTTCGCCCCCGGCCAGCGCTTCGGTGACCGCTACACCATCGTCGAGGAGGTCGGCGCGGGGGGGATGGGACATGTCTACAAGGCCATCGATCGCGACCTCGGAAAGACCGTCGCCCTGAAGCTCGTCCGGCCCGCGGCCGCGGGACAGGGGCTGGCCCGCGAGCGCTTCCGCCGCGAGCTGTCACTGGCCCAGGCCGTCACCCATCCCAACGTCTGCCGCGTCCACGACCTTGGCGAGGTGGAGGGTGCCCTCTACATCAGCATGGAGTTCGTCGAGGGCCAGACGCTCGACGACCTGATCCAGTCCGTGGGCCACCTGTCAGCCAAGCAGACGGTGGCGCTCGGCCGGCAGATCTGCGCCGGCCTCCAGGCCATCCACGAGCGCGGCATCGTCCACCGCGACCTCAAGCCCGGCAACATCATGGTGGACCGCGCCGGCCACCCGATCCTCATGGACTTCGGCCTCGCGTACCACCAGGGCCGCGACCGGCTGACGGGAGCGGGATCGGTCCTCGGCACGCTGGCCTACCTCTCACCCGAGCAGGCGCGGGGTCGCACCACCGACCATCGCTCGGACCTCTACGGCGTCGGACTGATCCTCTTCGAGATGCTCACCGGGCGGCATCCTCCGGGCGACGAGAGCAGCGTCCCCCTCGCCCTGCGCGAGGCGAACGACCGGTGCCCGTCCCCGAGCCGGCTGGTCTCCGACATTCCCGCGGCGCTCGACGCGATCGTGCTGCGCTGCCTCGAGCGCGAGCCCGAGCGGCGGTTTCCTTCCGCCGCGGACCTGGAGACGGCGCTCGGGAGCGCCGCCGCCGGCCTATCGTCGAGCTCGGCCTCGGCGCCCCACCATCGTCCGCTGCGGCTCGTGCGCGCGTCGAACGCGCGCAGCGTGGCCGCAGCGATCGCGTGCGTGCTGGCCCTGGCCGCGATATGGTTCTGGCGCAGCCGGCCGCCGGCGCCGCCTCCTCCGTCGTCCCCCCGCCCCATCATCGCCGTGCTTCCCTTCGACAACATCAGCAAGGACAGCGCGGACGAATACCTCGGCGTGGGCGTGGCCGACAGCCTGATCACGCACCTGGCCGCGATGCCGACGGTCACGGTGATATCGCGCTCGGCGACGCTGGAGCAGCGCGGCCGTCCCACGCGCGCGGTCGCGCGGGACCTCGGGGCCACGTACCTGGTCAACGGCGCGGTGCAGCGCGCGGACCGCCGGCTGCTCGTCACGCTGAACCTCGTGCGGCCGGACGATTCGGTCGCATGGGGGAAGGAATACGCGGGTACCGTCGACGACCCTTTCGCCCTCCACCGCCAAGCGGCCGAGGGGCTCAGCGAGGCGCTGCGGCTCAACCTGACCCGGGAGGACCGGGCCCGGCTGGCCCGCGCCCCCACCGCCAGCGTCGAGGCCTTTGCCGACTACTCGCGGGCTCGAAGCCTGCTCGAACGGCCGGACGTGCCCGGCAACGTCGCGCGCGCGGTCGAGGGCTTCCAGGCCGCCATCCAGAAGGACGCCAAGTTCGCGCTCGCGCATGCCGGCCTCGGCGAGGCCTACTGGACCCAGTATCAGGAGACGAAGCAGGAGGAAACGGTGACGCGGGCGCGCAGCGCCATCACCGAGGCGCTGCGGCTCGACCCGGACCAACCCCAGACCCGCTTGGCGCTGGCGCGCCTCTATCAAGGGACGGGACATCCCAGCGAAGCGATCGAAGAGCTTCGGCACCTGTCGGCGCTCCAGCCGAACAACGACGACGCCCACCGCGTCCTCGGGGACCTGCTCTTCTCCCAGGGGCGCCGGGAGGAGGGTCTCGCCGAGATGCAGAAGGCCATCGACCTGCATTCGGACTACGGGGAGAACCATCGCCTGCTCGGACGCTCCTACTTCCAGCTCGGCCGTTACCCGGAGGCCTTGGCATCCTTCCGGCGCGTGACGGAGCTGCAGCCCGACAATCCTCGCGGGTTCCAGGGGCTCGGCGCGGTGTATCAGGCCGAAGGCGAGAACGCGCTGGCCCTCGACAACTACCGCCACGCCGTGGCCATCCGCCCCGACAGCCGGTCGTACTTCAACATGGGAACGCTGCTCATGGTGCAGGGCCGCAACAAGGAGGCGGCGGCCGCGTTCGAAGACGCGCTGCGGCTCGAGCCGACCGCGCTCCGCTTCATCTACCTCGGCAACACCTACTCGAGGCTGGGCCGGCCGGACGCGGCCCGCGCCCAGTACCAGCGGGCCGCCGAGCTTTGCGAGAGCATGCTGCGCGTGAACGGGAACGACGCGCAGGCGCTCTCACTGCTGGCGTGGGCGGAGACGCAGCTCGGCCGCCGCCGGGAGGCCGGCGTCCACCTGGCCGAGGCGGTGGCCCTGGCCCCGTCCGATGCCGAGGTTCTCTACCGAAAGGCCATCATCCACGCGGGGCTGGGCCAGCCTGCAGAGGCCGTGAGCGCACTGCGGGCGGCGCTCGAGCACGGATCGAGCCGGATCCTGGCCCGCAACGACCCCGACTTGGCCGCTTTACGGGAACGGTCCGACTTCAAGGTCCTGTTCAAAGAACGACGCCCGTAAGAGGTGTCCCACGGAGGTTGAAATGACGACAAGTGTCCGATTCCACATCTTCCCGCTCGGTTGCGCCGCCCTGCTGTCGCTCCTCGCCTGCAAACCGGGCGAGAGCGCATCTCCAAGTCCAGATGCGACCGCCACCGCCACGCCGGCCAGCGCGCCGCCCCCCGCCAGCACCTCGGATTGCTGCAAAGCGCCTTACGGGCGTTGGGCGATCGTCGCCGTGTACTCGGAGAAGAGTGGAAAGTGCGACAAGGTGGCGGGCCCACCGCGCGTCGGCGCTCGCCACAGCGAGAACGTGATCTGGCGGGTCTACAACCGCTGCGGAAAGCAGCAGACGATTCGGATTGGCGGCTTCACCTTCTCGGAAAAGGACCCCGGCGTGCCGCCTGCCGACGAGGACAACTACCGGATGCAGCAGGACAGGTCCGCGGCGCCGGGAAAGACGGCCGACGACCTACATGATCCCTTCGAGCCCGGCAACCGCAGCCTGACGGTCAAGGCCGGCGGCGCCGCCGATCTGACGCTCAAGGTGAAGTCGGATGCTAAATACGGTGTCTACAACTACGTGACGTATCTGTCCGACAAGCCGGATGCGGACCAGCAGATCGAGATCTGGCCGTAGATCCGAATGCGGCGCGCTTCGCTGCGCGCTCGGCATCATCAAGCGTGTCGCGTCGGAGTGGATCCGCCGCGACACGGCAGAGGAAACGCTCCGCTACGCGCGCCGAACACACACGCCGGAGACGAGGCCGTCAGCGTTTGGCGCGGGGGGGAAAGCTCTTGCGGGCCTGGTCCAGGTCGGCGGCGATCTCGTCGCGCAGGGCGGTGGGCCTCAGGACCTGGACGTGGGGCAGGAAGCCCTTGATCCACGACTTCAGCTCGAAGCCGGGAGCGACGCTCATGCGCAGGACGACCGCGCCGTCGGGCCGGTCCTCCAGCTCCTGGCTCTCGTGCCATACCCGCTCGCGGATGTAGGCGGCCATCGGGGGCTCGACGAGGACCTCCACCGTCTGCGGCTCGCCGCCGGTGATGCCGAACGCCCCCCGTCCGTACTCGGTGACGTTGAAGTCCGCGGGCACCTCGAAGCCCTCCTCCAGCACCTCGATCTTCTCCACGCGCTCCACGGCGAACGTCCGGACCTCGCCGTATTCGTGGGCGCGCGCGTAGAGGTACAACCCCCCGTGGTAGTAGACGAGCCGATAGGGATCGACGGTGTAGCTCTTGGACCGGCGGCTGTTGAACGAGAAGTACGCGATCTTCGCCTGCTTCTGGTGGAGGGTGGCGTCGATGAGGGCCGCGATGACGTCCTGCTTGCGCGAGTAGTCCTTCCACGGATCCGGCCGCGCCGAGAACAGCTCCTGGATACGCTCGAGGTAGGGCAGGCTGCGCGCGGGAAGCGCCTCTCGTATCTTCGCGAAAGCCGCCTCGAGGTCCTGCGCGAACGGCGCTCCCCCGAGGAACGACATCAGGTTCTTGCTGAAGTAGAGCGCGGACAGCTCGGCGAGGGTGAAGGTCTGGGTCAGGCGCTGCTTGTAGCCTTCGACGAGCCGCCAGATCTTGCGGCCGTCGGCGCGCTCGTCGTAGAGCGGGAACCCCGCCTCCTGAAGCGCCTCGATGTCGCGCCGGATCGTGCGCTCGGTGACGCCGTGCTCGTCGGCCAGGTCCTGCGAGGTCGTGTAGCGCCCCGCTTCGATCCGCTTCAGGATCTTCCATTGCCGAATCACTTCGGCATTTCGCATCTTCGTCAAGCAAGGGGGCGCGGCGGCGCGCCCCCTTGAAACCCCGCGCGCTCCGGCGAAGTGAATTCGCCTCCGCGCGCAGCTTGTGGCTTCATGCTAGTGGCTCCTTGTCGACGACCGGCGGCGGCTCCTCGCGGTGGAACAGGTAGCCCTGGCCCAGCTCGATGCCCAGCTCCAGCAGCGTCTGCATCTCCTCGGGGCGCTCCACTCCCTCGGCGATGACGCGGGCGTGGATCTTCTCCGCGAGGTGGCGCAGCGATTCGAGCAGGCTCCGCTTGATGCTGCTGCGGTCGATGTCCCGCACCAGGCTGACGTCGAACTTCAGGAAGTCCGGCTCGATCGCGGCCAGCGACTGCAGCGACGCGTAGCCGGCGCCCATGTCGTCGACCGCCACCCGGTAGCCGCGCTCCTTGAAGGTCTTGAGCGCGCCCTGGAACTCGTCGTGGCGGACGATGGCCACGCGCTCGGTGATCTCCACCACCACGTCGCTGGGCTTGAGGCCGCTGCCGGTCAGGTCCTGCTCCACGGTCCCCGCCGACCACTCCGGGTCCTCGACCGCTCCCGCGGAGGCGTTCAGGAACAGCAGGCCCATGTGCGGGACTTCCTTCGCCGCGCGGATCGCGGTGCGCCGGCACATCCGCTCGAACTCCATCATCAGCTCCGACGATTCCGCGAAGGCGAACAGCTCTTCCACCGAGTCGAACGAGCCGCCGATGAGGGGACGCGTGAGGGCCTCGTGGCCCACGACCTCACGGTCGCGCAGCCGGATGATCGGGTGGAAGACCGTCCGCACTCCGCCCTGGAAGATCATGCGGGACAGCTCGTCCCTCCGCACGACCTCGCCGCCTTCGCGCTCGACGAGGCTCATCAGCCGGGCGTCGGACACCGCCTGCTGGATGGCCCGCTCGGTGCGCACGTCGGGGACCTTCTCCACCCGCGCGTGGCCCGCGGAGAGGCGCAGTGTACGCAGCACGCTGCCCGGCGGCGTGAGGTCGATGCGCTCCCGAAGCGAGCCCACCACCCTCTCCCGCCGCCCCACCGGCGTGCGCCCGGCCTCCTCCGACTCACCTTCGCCCAGGAAGAGCAGGAAGCGGTCCGAGCGGACGGTGTCGACGCAGACGATGTCCTGGGGGCCGAGGATGCCCGTCTCCTTGAGCGAGACGAGCAGGCGCGCGAACTCCCGCACCGCTTGATCGTAGGCCGCCCATCCGAGCTGCGTCTCGTGGCCGCCGGAGCGGCCGAGGTCGAGGTAGATGACGTCGGCGAAGCCGCGGTCTTCGACCATGCGGCGGATGTCTTCGAGGACCGCGGGCAGCGCGGGCAGGCCCGTCATTCCGTCGAAGAGCTGGCTCTTGAAGCGCAGCCATTCCGTGCGCAGACGATAGTAATCGGCCAGGGGAGTGCTCATGCGCGGCTTGTCATCCCGGTGCGGGATTCTACGCTATACTCGCCCATCCACTGCGGAGGCTGTCGATGCCGGACCGTCCGCCCAGGCTCGGTGACGTGATCGACGACTACTGTCCGAAGTGTCGTCTCCTGCTGAATCACGACGTCGCCAGCCTCGCGCCCGACGGCGCGGTCGCCAAGGTCACCTGTCGCACGTGCTTCAACACCCACGACTACCGTCACGCCCAGCTTCCCGCGCGGCGCAAAGGAAAGACGGGCGGCGACACCAAGAGCCTGATGGAGCAGGTGCTCGCGGGGATGCCGGCTCCGCCGGAGCCGCCCCCGGCGCCGCCCGCCCCGGTCCGCAAACGGCGGGACCTCTGGGCCGAAGTCGAGCGACTCAAGAAGAAATAGGTCGCGTGCGCGCCGTCGACATCATCCAGAAGAAGCGCGACGGCGAAGAGCTCGGCCGCGACGAGATCGCCTTCTTCGTCGACGGCTACACGCGCGGGTCGATCCCCGACTACCAGGCCTCGGCCTTCACCATGGCCGTCTTCTTCGAGGGGATGACGCCCGCGGAGACGGTCGCCCTCACGGAATCGATGATGCGGACCGGAGAGGTGCTCGACCTTTCCGACCTGCCCGGGCCCCGCGTCGACAAGCACTCCACGGGGGGCGTGGGCGACAAGACCAGCCTCATCCTCGCGCCCCTCGCCGCCGCCGCGGGCGCCTACGTGCCGATGATCTCGGGCCGGGGGCTGGGCCACACCGGAGGCACGCTCGACAAGCTGGAGTCGATCCCGGGCTTCCGGGTCGGCCTCTCGCTGAAGGAGTTCCGGCAGACGCTGCGCAAGTGCGGCCTCGGCCTCATCGGGCAGACGCCGGAGATCGCGCCCGCCGACCGCAAGCTGTATGCGCTGCGCGACGTCACCGCCACCGTCGAGAGCCTGCCCCTCATCGCGTCGTCGATCATGAGCAAGAAGATGGCGGAGGGCATCGACGCCCTCATCCTCGACGTGAAGACGGGCGACGGCGCGTTCATGAAGAAGTTCGAGGACTCGAAGGCCCTGGCCGAGGCCATGGTCCGCATCGGGCGCGGCATGGGCAAGAAGGTGTCGGCCCTCATCACCGACATGGAGCAGCCGCTCGGCCGGACGGTCGGCAACGCGCTCGAGGTGAAGGAGTCCGTGGAGACGCTGCGGGGGCACGGCCCCAAGGACCTGGAGTCGCTCTCCCTCGAGCTGGCCGCGTGGATGTTGCACCTCGGCGGGATCGCGCCGGGTCTCGATGCCGCCCGGACACGCGTGCGTGACGCTCTCGCCTCCGGCGCCGGCCTCCGGAAGTTCCAGGAGGTGATCGGCCTGCAGGGCGGCGACCCGCGCGTCGGCGACGACACGTCGCGGCTGCCGCAAGCCCGAGAGACCATCGAGCTTCGCTCCGAGGCGGAGGGCCGCGTGGCCGGGATCGCCTGCCGCGCGGTGGGACGGGCGGCGATGCTGCTCGGCGCGGGCCGGGAGACCGTCGACAGCCGCATCGACCCGGCGGTGGGCGTGGTCCTGCACAAGAAGGTCGGCGACCCCGTCCGCGAGGGCGAGGGCCTGATGACGCTGCACGTGAACGAGCGCGGCCGGCTCGAGGAGGCCACCGCGCTCCTCCGGCAGGCGGTGCGCATCGCCCGCGAGGCGCCCCCGGCGTCTCCCCTCGTCCGCCTGGTCCTCGATCGATAGGCGACCGACATGGAACGCCTGCTGTCTCTCGTCGGCCTCGTGGTCATCCTGGCCATCGCCTACCTGTTCTCGACGGAGCGCAAGGCGATCCGGGGCAAGACGGTCGTCTGGGGCCTCGTCCTCCAGCTCGTCTTCGCGCTCTTCGTCCTGAAGACCACCGTGGGCCAGACCGTCTTCGCCTGGCTGGGGGACAAGATCAACCGCCTCCTCCAGTTCTCGTTCGTGGGCTCGCAGTTCGTCTTCGGGAAGCTGGGGACGCCGGGCGGGGCCGGAGAGAACATCGGGTTCATCTTCGCCTTCCAGGTCCTGCCCACGATCATCTTCATCGCGGCGCTGTTCGCCATCCTCTATTACGTGGGCGCGATGCAGGTGGTCGTGAAGCTGTTCGCACAGGTGATGACCCGCCTCATGGGCGCGAGCGGGGCCGAGAGCCTCAACGTCGCCGCGTCGATCTTCATGGGACAGACCGAGGCCCCGCTCACCATCCGGCCCTACCTCAACAACATGACGCAGTCGGAGCTCATGTGCGTCATGACTTCCGGCATGGCCCACGTCAGCGGGGGCATCATGGCGACCTACATCGCCTTCGGGGTGGAGGCCAAGCACCTGCTCGCGGCCGTCATCATGACCGCGCCGGGGACCATCCTCCTGGCCAAGATGCTGGTGCCGGAGACCGGCCAGCCCGAGACGGCGGGCACGGTGCGGCTGGTCGTGCCGCGCACCGACGCCAACGTCATCGGCGCCGCCGCGCGCGGGACGGGCGAGGGGCTGAACCTCGCGCTGAACGTGGGCGCGATGCTCATCTCGTTCCTGGCCCTGGTCGCCCTCGTCAACGCGCTGCTCGGGATCGTCGGGCTGAAGCTCGAAACGCTGCTCGGCTACGTCTTCGGTCCCCTGGCCCTGGTCATGGGCGTGCCCGCCAAGGACGCGCTCGACGTGGGCAACCTGCTCGGCACCCGGATGGTGCTGAACGAGGTGATCGCCTACAAGCAGCTCGGCCCGCTCAAGTCCAGCCTCGATCCGCGCTCCTTCACGATG
>Ga0066683_10001152_pt1 | contig 10192 bp, 13 predicted proteins | sample GraSoiAngelo_132_FD_62296 | JGI IMG/M metagenome (GOLD analysis project Ga0066683, IMG submission 62296) | Grasslands soil microbial communities from the Angelo Coastal Reserve, California, USA - 14_0929_02_40cm | ecosystem: Environmental > Terrestrial > Soil > Grasslands | place: USA... | reverse complement strand
AGTGCTGGTCGCCGGCGCGGTCATACAGAAGGTGTCGCTCCTGCAGCGCGCGCTCGATGTGCTCGAGTGAGATCTCGTCGGAGCCGGCAAGCGCGGCCGAGGCTTCGAGCCCGTTGAGCGCGACGCGCGCGTCGCCGCGCGACGCTTCCAGCAGCGCGTCCATCGCATCGGTGCTGGTCGTGGCGTTCAGCTCGCGCAGACCGCGCTCGACGACTTGCCTCAGCTCTTCGCGGTCGAGAGCTTCGAGCCTGAACACGCGGCTGCGCGAGAGCAGCGGCGCGATGACCTCGAAGGAAGGGTTCTCGGTGGTCGCGCCGATGAGCGTGACGGTTCCGTTCTCGACGTGGGGCAGGATCGCGTCCTGCTGCGCCTTGTTGAAGCGATGGATCTCGTCGATGAACAGCACGGTGCGCAGGCCGGCACGCTGATGCACGGCGGCCTCCGCCACCGCCTTGCGCAGGTCGGCGACGCCGGCCGTGACCGCGCTCATGGTCACCATCCGCGCCTTCGTCTCGGTGGATAGCAGCCCGGCGAGCGTGGTCTTGCCGCTGCCCGGCGGTCCCCACAGAACGATGCTCGGCAGGTGGCCTGACTGCGTCAGCTTGCGCAGCACGTCGACCACGCGGCGCTGGCCGACCAGGTCGTCGAACTTCTTTGGGCGCATGCGGGTCGCCAGCGGAGGCGCCGGCCGGACGCCCGCCTCGTTCGGAAAGAGCTCGCCCTGGTCCATCCCAGATCGAATTCTGAACTCGACGGATACAATGCCGCCCAGTGAAGACCTGCTGGTACTGCGGCTCGGAGATCGACGACCAGGAGCAGTACTGCCACGTCTGCGGGCACAGCCAGTCGGACACGTCGTCCAGCCCGCTGTTCGGCGTCGTCGACCCCGTGACCGGCATCTGGAACCAGAAGTTCGCAGAGGCGCTGATCGGCCAGGAGGCGAACCGCGCCGTCCGCTACCACCGCCCGCTTTCGCTGCTGGTGGTCGAGCTCGACCACGCCGAGCACGTCCACAACGAGCTGGGGCAGGTTCAGGTCAACGCGCTGCTGGCCGAGCTGGCCGAGGCGCTCGGGCGGGCCATCCGCGACACCGACACGCTCGGCTTCCTGGAAGCCGACAAGTCACCGCACTTTGTGATCATCCTGCCCGAGACGGACGAGCAGGGCGCCACGCTGGCGGCGGACAAGATCCGGCGGTCGGTGGCGGCGCACGACTTCTCGACCGGCGGCCGCTGGCAGCGCATCACCGTGAGCTGCGGGGCGTCCACCATCGGCGCGGCGCCGCGGACGTATGACGAGGAGGGCGTGCTCAACCGCCGCGAGTACACCGGCAACCTGCTCCGGGAGGCTTACTACGCGCTCGATCACGGACGCTCCGCGGGCACGAACCGCACGTCCGTCGGCGCTTTCCACGCCTGACGATTCCTCGTTCCGTACGATCCTTCTGACGTGCTGACGCCCGTTTATGTCATCAGGCACGCCGACGTCGAGAACCCGCACCGAGTCCTTTACGGGCACCTGCCCGGCTTCCACCTCAGCGCGCTGGGCCGCGCGCAGGCCGAGGCGCTCGGCGACCGGCTGAGCGACGCGGGCATCCGCCGCATCGTCCACAGCCCCCTCGATCGCGCGGCCGAGACCGCGCGCATCGTCAACTCGCGATTGCGCGAGCCGGCGGTGATGGAGGTCGACCCGCAGCTCCGCGAAGCGGACTTCAGCCGCTACCTGCAGGGCGTGCCTTTCTGGCAGATTCCCATGCGCCGGCCGCTGTGGTTCGTGCACAAGACGCGGCGCGGGATCGTCGCGGGCGACGAGTCGTATGACGTGCTCGGCGGCCGCGTGCTCGACGTGGCGAGGCGGCTGGCGCGCGAGCACCCTGGCGAGCCCGCTGCCGTGGTTAGCCACGCCGACCCGATCCAGGCGGCGTGGGTCCTCCTGGACGGCCGGGCGCACAACGAGCGCGAGATGTACCGGAAGGCCGTCGATCGCGCGGGCACTCTGAAGATCGAGCTCGAGGGAGACAGGCCGGTGAGCTGGGAGTACCTCAAGCCGCCCGAGGTCGCGCGGCCGGCGGACGCGGTCGCGTGAACGGTTTCCCCCGCGGGTTTCTGTGGGGCACCGCCAGCGCCGCCCACCAGGTCGAGGGCGACAACAAGAACTGCGACTGGTGGGAATGGGAGCAGCAGCCGGGCAAGATCGCCAACGGCGACAGCTCGCTCGTCGCCTGCGACAACTACCACCGCTATCGCGAGGACTTCAAGCTGCTGCGCGAGATGAACCAGAACGCGCACCGGCTTTCGATCGAGTGGTCTCGCATCGAGCCATCACACGGTGAGTTCGACTCGCGGCAGATCCGCCACTACCGCGATCTGCTGGGCGAGCTTCGCGAGCAGGGCATACAGCCGATGGTCACGCTGCACCACTTCACGAGCCCTTTGTGGTTCGCGCGCAAGGGCGGGTGGATGCACCGCGACTCGGTACGAGCATTCCTGTCGTTTGTGACTCGCGCGGCGGACGAGCTGGGCGACCTGGTGAACCTGTGGTGCACCATCAACGAGCCGAATATCTACGCCACCAACGGATGGCTCACGGGCGAGTTCCCTCCCGGCCACCAGGGTGACTTCCGCGGCTTCTACAGCGTGATCTCCAACATGCGGCGTGCGCACGAGCTTGCGTATGTCGCGATCAAGAAACGGCGTCCCGACTCCCTGGTCGGACTGTCGCACCACAAGTTCCTGTTCCTGCCGGCGAGCGACAAGCGCCGCGACGTGTGGGCCGCGGGGGCCGCGCAGGCGACGGTCGACCGGTGGCCCATCGGCCCGGGACGGATGCAGCGCGTGGTCGAGGCGACGAGCGACTACGTCGGAATCGCGCACTACTGGGCGCAGAACGTCGCTTTTGATCCGCGCCGGCCGCGGGACCAGTTCTTGCGGCGGACCAACGTGCCCGGCGCGCAGCTGACGGACATGGGCTGGACGTCGGATCCGGTGCACATGCGCCGCGTGCTCAACGAGGTGAAGTCTCTGGGCAAGCCCGTATTCGTCACCGAGAACGGCATCGGCACCGACGACGACGAGAGGCGCAAGCGCTACGTGGCCGACGTGCTGGCGAGCGTGCGCGACGCGATCGGGGACGGCGTCGACGTGCGCGGCTACTTCCACTGGACGAACATGGACAACTTCGAGTGGGCTCGGGGCTATGGGGTGAAGTTCGGGCTGATCGAGTGCGACCGCGCGACGCTCGAGAGAACGGTCAAGCCGAGCGGCGTCCTGTACGGGCGCATCGCGGCCGCCAACGCCCTGCCCGAGCAGCCTTCCGCAACCCCCGCGAACTAGACTCACGTGGGTTGAGCGTCAGGAAAGCCATTTACTTCGGCGCGGCCGCCGGGGCGGCGGTTGTGCTGCTGCTTTCGCTGGCGTGGGGCCTCCAGCATGCGGCGCTTGCGAGCCCGCAGCTGCTCGGCCGGCCGGCTCCGCACCTCGCGATCCAGATGCTCAACGGCGCACGCATCGACGTGTCCAAGGAGCGCGGCCGCCCGGTGGTCCTGAACTTCTGGGCGTCCTGGTGCGGGCCTTGCATCTCGGAGCTGCCGGTGCTGGCCGCCGGGTACGACCGCAACCGGCAGGTCGAGTTCATCGGCGCCGCGATGCGGGACTCGTACGGCGGGGTCTCGACGTTCGAGAAAGACCATCCGCACCCCTACCCCGCGGGGCTCATCGTCGAGGGGACGTATCAGTCGTACGGGGTCGTCGGGCCGCCGGTCACGGTGTTCATCGACGCCCAGGGCCTGGTGGCTGCGACGTTCAGCGGGCCGCTTGACGGCCCGACGCTCGACCACTACCTCGGACTCATCACGGGGTGAGCAACAGCATCAAGTGGGGAGCGGTGATGCTGGTCGTGGCCGCGTGCGTCGGCTACCTCATCTACTCGGCGTCGGGCGGCTCGTCGGAGTACTACCTGACCGTCTCCGAGCTGCGTGCGCATCCCGCATACGACCAGGACGTCCGCGTCGCGGGGGTGGTGCAGAACGACGTGCTGCATCCGCCCGGTCCGCCAGGGCACGCGACGGTGCAGTTCACCGAGAAGGATTCGACTGCGTCGATCCTCGTGGTCTACAGCGGGCCGCTGCCCGACATCTTCAAGCCGGGCATCACCGTGGTCGCCGAAGGCCGGCTCGGAGCCGACGGCATCTTCCACGCGCGCAGCATCCTGGCCAAATGCCCGTCCAGGTTCTCGACCTCGCCTTACACGCAGTGAAAGACCGATGATCCTGGCCGACATCGGAGCCGGCGCCCTTCTCGCCGGGCTGGTGCTTGCGGCGTTCTCGACGCTGCTCTCGTTCTGGGCGGGGAGGCAGGAGAACGCGGTGATGGTCCAGGTGGGACGGCGCGCGTTCTACGCCGCCGCGGGCATGGTCGTGCTCGCGTCCGTCGTGCTGGAGGCAGCGCTGCTCACGCACGACTTCACGCTCGTCTACGTCGTCGAGCACAGCGACCTCTCGACACCGACGCCGCTGATCGCGGCCGGGTTCTACGGAGGGCAGGAAGGCTCGCTCCTCTACTGGACCCTGGTGCTCGGTCTGCTGGGCAGCGCCTCGTTGGTGGCGAGCGCGTCGCTCGGAGTACGTCTCGCCGCGTACGCGACGGGCGTGATGGCAACGATCGTCACCTTCTTCCTGGTTGTGCTCGTGCTGGTCGCGAGCCCGTTCGACGTGCTGCCGATCACGCCGGCCGACGGCCTCGGCCTCAACCCGGTCCTGCGCGACAGCGGCATGCTCATCCACCCACCGGTCGTGCTCGCAGGCTTCGCGTCGTTCGCGGTGCCGTTCAGCTTCGCCGCGGCCGCGCTTCTCGCCAACCGCATCGATGCCGCCTGGATCGCGCACACACGGCGCTTCGCATTGCTCGCCTGGAGCTTCCAGACCACCGGGCTCGTGCTCGGCATGTGGTGGGCGTACCACGTGCTCGGATGGGGCGGCTACTGGGGCTGGGATCCCGTCGAGAACGTCGCGCTGATGCCGTGGCTTGCGACCACGGCGTACCTGCACTCGGCCCAGGTGCAGGAGCGGCGCGGCCGGCTGCGCGCGTGGAACTTCGGGCTCGTCATCCTCGCCTTCCTGCTGGTCGTGTTCGGGACGTTCATCGTGCGCAGCGGGGTCGTGCCATCGGTGCACACGTTCGCGGTCAGCGCAATCGGGCCGTGGTTCCTGGGATTCCTGGCCGCGTGCCTGGTGTTCTCGGGAGCGCTGCTGGCGTGGCGCGCCGGCGGCCTGCGCAGCACCGGTGAGCCGGCGGCGGCGGTTTCGCGCGAGGGCGCGTTCGCGCTGCAGAACCTGCTGCTGATCGGCGTGGTGGCGGTCGTTTTCTGGGGCACGGTGCTGCCGCTGGTGTCGGGCATGCTCGGACAGGAGCGCGTCGTCGACGCGAGCTACTACGAGCGGGCGGCGGGACCGCTGCTGGCCGCGCTGCTCGCGTTGATGGCCGCCGGGCCGCTGCTGCCGTGGCGCCGCGCCGGCGCTCCGTGGCTGCGCGCGCTGGCGTGGCCCGCCGGCGGCGCCGTCGTGACGCTGCTGGGCTTGCTGGTGTTTGGCGTCAGCTCGATCCCTGCGCTCCTCGCGCTCCCGCTGGCCGTCGCGGCTGGCGTGACGTGCCTGGTCGAGTACGGCCGGGCGGTCCGCAAGCGGCGCATCGGGCTGTTCGTGAAGCGGCGCCGCAGGTACGGGGCATACCTGGCGCACATCGGCCTGGTGGTGGTGGCCGTGGGCATAGCCGCTTCGCATTTCTGGCAGCAGGAGGCTGACGTGACATTGCGGCCCGGCGAGCACGTGTCGGTGTTCGGCTCCGCGTTCACCTACGCGGGCGCCGAACAGCGCCAGCTGGGCGATCACAGCGAGCTGGTGGCGGTGATGCGGTTCGGGGACACGACGCTCGAGCCCTCGCGCGCGACCTACGCGGGGCTGGGTGGGCAATCGCTGACCCACGTCGCGATCACCACCACACCGCTGGCCGACGTCTACGTGATCCTGGTCGGCTCCAGCCCTGACGGCTCCGCGTCCTTCCGGATCCTGATCAATCCGCTCGTGAGCTGGATCTGGGCCGGCGGCGGGCTGCTGCTCCTTGGAGTGGCGTTCGGCAACCTTGGAGCGCGGCGGGCCGAGACAGTGGCGGCCGTGACACGCCCAGCGGTGGTGCCGTCATGGCGCTGATCGTCGCGACGCTGCTGCTGTTCATTGCGGGACCTTTCGTCCTATGGCCGCTGATACGCACTCCCGAGCAAGACTGATGAGCGCAATCCTCGCGGCCGGCATCACGCACTGGTTCGGCTCCGAGCCTGCGCTCGAAGGCGTGGACCTGGTGGTGGAGCGCGGCGACCACGTCGCGGTCCTGGGCGACAACGGCGCGGGCAAGACCACGCTGCTGCGCATCCTCGCGACCGCGATGCAGCCCAGCGCGGGCGGGCTCGAGATCATGGGCCTTAACGCGCGGCGCGAGAAGCGCCGGCTGCGAGCGCGCATCGGCTACCTGTCGCACGCGCCAGGCCTGTATCCGGCGCTGACCGCGGCCGAGAACCTGGCGTTCTTCTGCGACCTGCGCGGGGTCGACCGCGCGCGCGTGCCGGAGGCGCTGGAGCTCATGGGGCTCACGCAGGTCGCGCGGCGTCGCGCCGCAGAGCTTTCGCGCGGCCTGCAGCAGCGGCTCGCGATCGCCCGCGCGACCATCCACGACCCGTTGCTCCTCATCCTCGACGAGCCCGACGCCAGCCTCGACGCCGAGGCGCCGGAGCTGCTCTCGCGCGTGATGCAGAAGCGGACGGTCGTCTTCGCGACGCACGACCAGGCGCTCGCGGCGCGACTCGGGCACCGCACCGTCCAGCTGCGCAAGGGACACGTGATGGGCGCCGGCTCGCGCCTGCACGTGGTCCACTGACATGAGATCCATCGCCGTCGCGCTGGCCGTGGCGCGCAAGGACCTGGTTTCGGAGTGGCGCAGCCGCGAGCTCGTGCCGGCGCTCGCCCAATTCGTGGTGCTGGCACTGGTGATCGCGAACTTCGGCTTCCAGATCGACAGCCGCAGCGCGCCCGCGATCGCGCCCGGCGTGCTGTGGCTCGCGCTCGTGTTCGCGGGGCTGCTCGCGTTCGGGCGAGCATTCGCCGCGGAGAAGGAGCAGGCGAGCCTGGAGCAGGTGATCCTCACATCCGCGCCGCCCGCGGCCATCTTCGCTGGCAAGGCGCTGGCGGCTGCGGCGCTGCTGGTGCTGTGCGAGGCGGTGCTGCTGCCGGCGCTGGCGCTGTTTTTCGGCACGCCCCTTTCGATAGCGCTAGCGGCCGCGGTCTTCCTCGCCACCATCGGCATGGCGGCGCTGGGCTGCATGTTCGCGGCCATGGTCGCTCAGCTCCGTGCGCGCGAGGTGATGCTGCCGCTGCTGACGCTGCCGTTGTGGATCCCGTTCATCGTCGCCGGCGGGCAGGCGGTGCAGGTGATGATGGGCGGCGGCAACTCGTACGGGCAGGCGCTGTGGCTGCTGATCGACTTCGACATACTGTTCGTGGTGCTCACCTCCCTAGCCGCTCGCTTCGTGCTGGACGAATGAATCGGTACCTGGTGGCGGCGGCCGCGGCGGTCGCGTTGATGCTCGCGGCCGCGGCGTTCATCTTCTTCTTCGCGCCGACCGACGCGCTGCAGGGTCCGGTGCAGCGGATCTTCTACCTTCACGTGAGCTCCGCCATCGCCGCGTTCGTGAGCTTCGCGGTCGTGGTGGTTGGCAGCGTCGCTTACCTGTGGCGCGAGAGCATCGTGGGCGATCGCGTGGCGCGTTCCGCGGCGCTGGTCGGGGTCGTGTTCACGACGGTGACGCTCGTGATGGGCATGATGTGGGCGAAGCCCATCTGGGGCACTTTCTGGACGTGGGACGCACGCCTCACCTCCACGCTCGTGCTGTGGATCATCTACGCGGGCTACCTGTTGGTCCGGCGCCTCGCCGCGCCCGGTCGCCAGGCCGCGCGGTTCGCCGCGGTGGTGGGCATCTTCGGATTCGTCGACGTGCCGGTGGTGTACTTCAGCGTCACGTGGTGGCGGACCGTGCATCCGGGGCCGGTGATCTCCACCGACGCGCTGCCGCCGGAGATGCTTTTCACGTTCCTGTTCACGATGGCGTGCACCCTGGTGCTGGCCGCGGTGATGATCGCGATCCGTTACCGCATCGAGGCGCTGAGCGATGCGCAGCCCCAGAGCCAGTTCGTGCTCCAGGCGGCACAGCGCCCGACCTCATGAGCTACCTGGTCGTCGCTTACGCGTTCGCGACGATCGTGCTGGGCGGCTACCTCGTCTGGTCGCTCATCCGGCTGCGTGACCTGAGCCGCTGAGCGCCTCGCGAAGGCGCGGCGCCAGGCCGTAGAAGATCCGCTCGGTCAGGCCCCACACGACGCTCTCTTCGTGTGCGAGATAGCGGAAGCGCCACGGCGCGTCTGAGACGAGCCAGGCGCTGTCGTCGAGCAGCCTGTCGAGAGGGATCTCGATGACGCCCTCGAGCTCGCGCTGGTCGTGGATGAAGGCCGGGACTGGGTCAGGGAGGTGGGCCAGGAACGGCACCACCGAGAAGTTGGTGACCGCGGCGTAGAGCGGCTCGCCGGCACCCAGCGGGATCAGGCGACCGACAGGCACGCCGATCTCCTCGGCGACCTCGCGCTGGGCCGCGTCCCAGGCCGCTTCGCCCGCCCGCACTCCTCCGCCGGGCAGCGCGACCTGGCCCGGGTGATCGGGCAGGTCGGCCCGCCGGCGGACGAAAGGAACCTTCCAGGCGCCGTCCCGTTCGAACAAGACGAAGGCCACGGCGGCCGGCCGGGCGCCTTGCCTGAACTCGCCCCAGGCGTCGATCGGACTGAACAGGTGTTCGATAGTGGCCAGAAAGTCAGTCATTGAAGAGGCTCGGGAGCCAGTAAGCTTGGAAACGTAGCTGGAGAAACTCGCACATGATTGATCACACGAGCACCCGAATCGAGCAGCAGGAGACGGCCCTTCGCCGCCAGAACCGGCGCCGGTACGCCTTCCAGCGCATGCTGGAGGCCACCGACCGGGTCCTCTGGCAGCTGGAGGAGATGAACCGCGACGGCGTCAAGAACGTGCCGCCGGTGCTGCGGGCCGCGCTGAAAGAGGTGGTCGAGCTGATGCCCGACCACATCCGCGAGCCGCTTCGCGTGGACGGGCCCGTGCAGGACACGCTGGACAGCCTGTTCGAGATCCAGGAGCGGCTCTTCAAGTGGCGCTACCCCGACTGGGACGATACCGAGCCTGACGAGCTGGAGTTCGCCGACTAGGTTCGTCGGCTACACGCTTAAGGCGGTCAGGAACAGGTCCGTCGCGTAGGCCGTCAGGAACCCGAACAGCAGCCCCCACGCGAACTGCGGCGGCGAGCAGAGGCGCCGGCCGAGGTGGAACAGCTCGTTCAGCACGTACAGCAGGGCGCCCGCGGCGATGGCCAGGAAGGCGACGTTCAGGTATTCCGAGCTGGCCAGGTAGCCGATCCACGTGCCGACGAAGGTCGGGCCGCCGCCGATGAGGCCGGCGAGGGCGAGGAAGCCCCACGAGGCGGGCTTGGGGTCGGTGGTCATCGGCGCGGCGATCCCGAAGCCCTCGGTGATGTTGTGGAGCGCGAACCCCACCACCAGCACTCCCGCGAAGGCGATGGCGCCGACGTGCGCCGACTCGCCGATGGCCAGTCCCTCTGACAGGTTGTGCAGCCCGAGCCCGGTGGCGATGGCCATGGCGAGGCTCCGTGGCGCCGGCGCGTGCGCGCCGTGACGCAGGCGGCCGAAGATGGCGCGGTTGAAGTACACGAGGCCGATCAGGCCCGCGGCGACGCCGACGCCGAAGATGGCCGCCATGAGGACAAACGAGGCGGGGCCGAGGCCCACGCGAGTGCCTTGATTTCCGGTCCACTGCACGAGCGCCGTCTCCACCGGCCCGCCCGCGTGGCTGAGGATGTCCCAAAGCAGGAACACGAGGATGCCCGTGGCGAAGGCGTTGAGAACGCCCTGCACGGCGGTCGGCAGGCCGCGGATGCGCGCCACCGGCAGGCCCAGGAAGATGGTGGCGCCGGCGATCGCGCCGAGCAGGACGGCCATGGGCTGGCTCATGATTCCTCTGTACGGTTAGTACGTGCAAAAGACACGATTAGACAAGTCTAACGGGGCACCGCG
>Ga0066683_10001147_pt1 | contig 10203 bp, 14 predicted proteins | sample GraSoiAngelo_132_FD_62296 | JGI IMG/M metagenome (GOLD analysis project Ga0066683, IMG submission 62296) | Grasslands soil microbial communities from the Angelo Coastal Reserve, California, USA - 14_0929_02_40cm | ecosystem: Environmental > Terrestrial > Soil > Grasslands | place: USA... | reverse complement strand
AAGCGGATGATGGGACTCGAACCCACGACCTTCTGCATGGCAAGCAGACGCTCTAGCCAACTGAGCTACATCCGCGTAGCTGTCCGAGTATAGCCGCGTCTCCGCCGCGCTCTTACCCGACCACGAGCTCCTTCGCGAGCGGCGTCGCGAAGCGTGGAGTCACCTTCGTCTCGCCAAGCCACGACTGCAATCGTTCCGCCTCGGCCTCGATCGCCCGAACAGCGTCCGCGCCGACGTCTTCGAGCAGGCGATACGCGAGGTCGCCGTCCTTGCGAGCCGCCCAGCCGCCCACGACACAACCGTTCCACTACACGGTCGGGCCGGCATTTCCGTTTCGGTCGAAGAGCACGGGCGCGTGCTCGCCGAGGTACCAGTCGCGCTCCTTCCAGCCCATCACGGTCGGTTCGAGCGACGGCAGGAACGCGGCCCACGGTTCGGGCTCCGGCTCGGGCTCGAGGTCGCCGGGCAGGACGAACCCGGCGAACCAGTCAGGTCGACCTCGACTCCCTGCCGATCGGCGCACCGCCTGTTGTCGCCGACGGCCTCGTCGGCAGCTGCAGGGCGGGGGAGCAGGAGTCCCGTGAGGCTGCAAGACGCCCGCGTCTCTGTGGAAACTGCCAGCGATGCACGGGATACCGCGGCGGCCTGTCCCTCAAAGCAGTGCATTACGGCGCAGAAGCCGCGCGCGCTCGAGCTGCGGGCGGGGATGCCCGAGGGGGAGATACGGATAGAGAGCCGGGGCGCAGCCCGGCCTCTTTGCGGCTAGAGGCGGGCTCGTCGGGGATCGAGGCGCCCCAGCTCCCGCGGTTCCCTTTCGACGCTCGACGCAAGGCTCATGCAGCAAGGCCGGCGGCGGGGTCGAACACGGCTAGCTGACAGCCGTGGAGGTGACCCCCCGGTGCTGCTCGCGGATCACCTCCACTGAAAGCGTCTGCTACTGCCCTCTACTTAGGTGGCGTCCTTGACGACGTAGTTGCCTTTGGCAAGGACGAGGGCCGGTGTCGTCGGCACCGGGCAGGTCGCAGGCGGGTTGGGGACGAGGATCGTCTGCGACCTGTCATTCCTGCCAGGTGAGCCGTTGTCCTCGGTGAGCTGGATGAAGCCGCTGCCCACCGGCGGACCGCCAACGCCGCTCGACTTGGTGACCCGGCCGCCGACGCTGGCCTGGTTGCCGACAACGAGCACGCAGGTCACAGAGCCCCTGAACTGCCAGCCGGCCTGCGCGAGGAAGAAGTGCCCGCGCGGGTTCTGGCCGTTGGGTCCGCTCTTCGCGTTGATGCGGACGCGAGCGACGGGGACCGAAAACCTCGCCGAACCCACCACGAGGTCATGCTTCGGACCCTTCCCCTGCCCGTTTTCGGGACTGTGCTTGGCGGTTGCGATCGTGGGAATCGCGGCCAGCACTACCGCAGAGAGCGCAACAACGGGCAGACGTCTCATTCCACCCTCCTCTCGTTGGGGTCTAACACAATTCAGATTCCCGCCGCCGTGGATTTCGAACCTGCGCGGCGGTAGGCTCGATCTCCGACACGTGAGCGGGCGTCCTAGCCCCCCGACGACACCAAGTCCCGCAGCTCACCCCGCGATCCACGCCAAGAGCCGTGTCGTCCCGAATGTGCCCGTCGAGGCCGGGTGTCGCGGGCGGAAACCCGTTGGAACGACGGCTTTCCCTTGACGACTCGTCAGCCGGTGCGTCGAGGCCGAGGCGACGGAGCGAGCGCTCGACCTCGGGCACGCGGGCTCGGATTCGGTCGAAATCCTGACCTGAGAGCGATAGGAGCCGCATCGGTGTCCGCGCCACGACCGTGGCCGTCCGCTGCGCTGTCAGAAGGAGCCCGATCTCGCCGAGCACGCCGCCGGGGGCCGACGGCTTCGTTCGCTTCTCCGCCGTCCTGCAGAACATCGGCCCCTCCCTCCCCTCCTCGATGAAGTAGATGGCGGTTCCGTAGTCATCGAGCGTGATGACATTGGCACCGGCTTCGACCTCGACTTCGCTCATGGAGGCCGCGAGCACATCGAGCTCGTCCGCAGGAAGGTCGGCGAAGTCCGGAAATGCTGCGATCCGACTCGAATCCACGACCATGGATCGTGCTACAGAACCGGACGCTACGTCCCCAATTCCTTCGCGAGCGGCGTGGCGAAGCGCGGGACGACCTTCGTCTCGCCGAGCCACGACTGCAACCGGGCCGCTTCCGCCTCGATCGCGCGAACGGCGTCCGCGCCGACGTCCTCGAGGAGGCGGTACGCGAGGTCGCCGCCCTTGGGAGCCGCCCAGCCGCCCACGACACGGCCGTTCCACCACACGGTCGGGCCGGCATTTCCGTTTCGGTCGAAGAGCACCGGCGCATGCTCGCCGAGATACCAGTCGCGCACCTTCCAGCCCATCACGGTCGGGTCGAGCGACGGGAGGAACGCGGCCCACGGCTCTGGCTCCGGCTCGGGCTCGAGGTCGCGGGACAGGACGAACCCCGGCGAGCCCTCCAGGTCGACCTCGACGACGTCAATCGCACCGAGCGCGGCACGAGTCTGTGCGAGCGTCCACCCGGTCCACCACTTCAAGTCCGTGACGCTCGCGGGGCCGAACGCGGCCAACCACCGCGACGCGAGCTCGATCCGGGCCACCTCGGGCTCGAGCCGCGGCAGCGGCCGTTCGAGCCATGCTTCTGCCGGCGCCCAACGCCACTGGCTGCTCGTCCAGGCTCCGCGCGGCCGGCCGCGCACAACCCGTCCCTCAGCGGCAAGCAGGAACAAGACCCACGACGTCATGCCCGTGCTGCTGGCCCACTTCGTGCCCTCGCCGAAGTGGATCTTCTCCCGCAGCAGCGGGACGTCGGTGGACAGCTCGGCCGCGAACGCCTCGCCACGAGCTTCGAGAGCCCGCAGAGTCTCGGCGCCGGCCTCGGCGAGCCACGCCTCGCCGTCGGCGGCGATGCCGCCGTTCTCGATCAGCTTCACATAGCGCCTGCGCGACGCTGCCAGGATCGACTCCGTGCACGCCGCCTGCACCACGGCCGCAAGGTCAAGCGGGAGCACGAACAGCGTCCGCCGCATTCCGATCATCCTCAGGACGCTCCGTTCCTCATAGAGCGCCCGCTTCAGCGCCGCTCCCTCCACCCCACGTGCCCGGGCGGAGAGGAACACCGTCGCCGGATCCGTTGCGTGCAGCCCGACCAGGCCGCCGGCGACCTCGACCGGATCGCGGGCGCGCGTGCCGCCTGCGAGGAAATGCCGCCGCGCGAGCCGTGCGCGCCGCTCCTCGACCGTGAACGACCGCACGCTCAGCCGGAAGCGTCCAGCGCCTCGTTCACGAGCCGGTCGGCGAGCTCGTTGTGCTCGCGCCGGACAGCCGTGTACCGCACCTTGCCGATCCGCGCAGCTAGATCGCTCGCCTCCGCCCACAGCGTGCGCAGGGTCTCGTTCTTGATCTTCCACTCCCCGCGCATCTGGTGCACGACGAGCTCGGAATCGGAGATGACCTCGAGCTCGCCCACCTGCAGCTCGGCCGCCTTCCGGAGGCCCTCGACGAGCGCGCGGTACTCCGCGACGTTGTTCGTCGCCACACCGATCGCCTCGCCGTGCGCCGCGAGCACGGTCCCGTTCTCGGCCACGAGCACGTACCCGAAGGCGGCCGGCCCCGGGTTCCCGCGAGCGCCCCCGTCCGTGGAGAGACGGGCCTTCACAGGAGCGCGTAGAGGTCGAACGCCGGCTCCTCGTACGGATGCGCCGCCCGCAGCGCCCGCACGACCTCGTCCTCACGGTCCGCCGGATAGACGGTCTCGAGCCGCAACTCGGGCACGCGCTCCTCGCGGCCGCGCTCGCCGAGCGTCGGATCGGTCGCCTCGCCTCCGAAGAACGTCCCGGTTCCTTCGGTGTACCAGGAGCACCGCTCGTAGTCCCCGATCCGCCCGGCTCCCGCGGCGAACAGCGCGTCGCGCACGGCGTCGAGCGACTCGGCCGGAACGAAGACGACCAGCTTGCGGTTCACGGCCGGACTCTCCCAGAGTTGAACCCGAGGCGCGACTGTGCTTCAGTCGGCCCGACCGACCACAGGAGGCGGCTCGTGAGCACGAACGACAGAGGTAACACCGGCCCGCTCGGACAACCGCGCGGAATCGGCTTCGGAATCCTGATGTTCATCATCACGCTGAATTTCTACAGCTGGTACTGGGTTTACAAGACGCAGGAGGAGGTCAAGCAGCATGCGGGCGACGGCCTCGGCGGGGTGCTCGGCCTCGTCGTCTGGATCATCATCAGTCCCGTCAGCGCTTTCGTCATCCCGTCGGAGATCGGCAGGATGTACCAGCGGGACGGAAAACAGTCGCCCGTGACGGGCTGGACGGGGCTCTGGCTGTTCCCGTTCGGGTTCCTGATCGTTCCGGCGATCGTCTGGTTCGTGAAGGTGCAGGGCGCGCTCAACCAGTACTGGGAAGCGAAGGGCTCGATGGGAGCGCCGGCGACGGCAGAAGCAGAAGCCTGATCCGTCACGCTCGCGGGTGCGCGTCGACGCGGCCGATCCAGGCCTCGAGCCTGGGGTAGCGGCCGTCGAGCGCAAGGTGCTCGCGGAGGACGAGGTGGAACTCCTCGGTGTCGGCCTCGTCGAAGATGAGCCCGTACTTGAGAAAGGGAAACGCGGCGCAGTCGGCTGCCGAGAAGTCGTCGAAGAGATAGTCGCGCCCGGCGAGCATGGCCTCGAAGAGCTCGAGTGAGCCCGTGAGCTCGCGGACGAGCTCGTCGATCCGCGCCGCGTCCGGCTCGGTCTTCGCCCGCTCGGCCTCGATCTCGTTCGGGGGCCGCTTCCAGACGCGGTTGAACCAGTCGAGAAAGACGTCGAGCTCGGCGCGCCGCGCCTCGTCTCGCGGGAAGAGCGGCGGCTCCGGCTGGAGGTCCTCGAGGTAGCGGAGGATGACCGTCGAGTCGGCGACGACACGCCCGTCGTGGACGAGCACCGGGACGAGCGGCTGGCCGCTGACGCGCTCGACGGGACTCCGATTGCCGGGATCGACGTCCTCCCACTCCACGTCCAGGCCCTTGTGCGCGAACGCGAGCGAGACCCGCTCGACGTTCGTCGAGAAGGGGATTCGATAGACACGGAGCACGCGCGTCACGTTAGCCGCCCGGATGCGGCAAGCCAGGCCTCGGTCTCGCTCGCGGAGCGCAGCCTGACGGCGTCGTGCTTCGCGAGGCGCTCCTCGTAGCGGGCACGCCTGGGCCGGTGGGTCTTGAGCGCCCAGAGGAACAGCGATTCGCGGCTGAAGAACGCACCGCGCCAGGTCTCGCGGTTGCCGCCCCAGAGCCCCTCGCCGCTTCGGATGCGCCGGACCGTTCTCGTCCCGAGCCGGCGCAGCACCGTGGACAGCGGCGGGTCGAGCCAGACGACGAGCTCCGCCCGCTCGAGGACGAGGTCGCCGAGCTTGCCGTGGTAGCCGCCGTCGGCGACCCAGCCGTCGGCGTCCAGCGCCTCCTCGACACGCGCACGGAACTCATCTTCGCTCGGCTCGCTCCAGCCGGGGCCCCAGTGCAGCGCGTCCAGCTCGATGTGCGGGAGTCCGTGGATCTCCGCCAGCCGCTTCGCGACCGTCGTCTTGCCCGCGCAGGTCGTCCCGACGACCGCGATCCTAGTCGGCACGCTACGGCGTGAGCCGGTAGAAGCGGTAGAGGTCGTTCTCGATCGGGAGCACCTCGAAGCCGCCGAAGCCCGCCCCTTCCGCGTAGCGGCGCACCGTGTCCGCGCGCATCACGGTGCCTGTTCCGGCCGCGCCCTCGCCGACCATCCCGACAGGCAGGCAGTGGAGGACGCTGAAGCCGTAGCTGAGCCGCTCGACGTCGTCCCCGGAGCCCGTGAACGCGTCGGCCACGCGCTCGTCGGCGACGACGACGAACCCGCCCTCATCGAGCAAGCCGCGGCAGGCGCGCAGGACCTCGACCGGATAGGACATGTCGTGCAGCGCCTCGTGCATGTAGACGAAGTCGTATCGCCCCTGGAGCCCCGGGTCGGCTGCGTCGCGGTTGTGGAACCCGACGCGGTCCTCGACGCCGCTGCCCGCGAGGTTCTCCCGCGCGGCGGCGATCGACGCCTCGTCGAGGTCGATGCCGTCGACCTGCGCGTTCGGATAGGCCCGCGCGATCGCAATCGTCGAGTAGCCCTGGCCGCAGGCGACGTCGGCAACCCGTGCGGGAGGATCGGCCTGGAGCCGCTCGTGTGCCTCGGGGATCTTCGGGAACCACTCGCTGCCGAGCAGGTGCTCGAACATCGGGCGCGTGAACTCGGCCTGGCCCTCGTGCAGGTCGGCGCCGTAGTCCGCATAGGGGACGCCGTCGCCGCTGCGGAACGCGTCGAGCACCGCGTCGATCGGACGCACGCACGCCACGACGAGCTTGCCGACGGGCGCGACGTAGTTGAGGCTCGACTCGTCGAGGAGGGCCTCGTCGTGACCGGGCGGCAGCGCGAAACGGCGCTCCTCGTCGACCTCGAGGATGCCCGTCGTCGCCTGCTGCTCGAGCCATTCGCGGACGTAGCGCTCGTTTAGCCCCGCGGCGTCGGCGAGCTCGCCGGAGGTGGAAGGCCCGCGGTCGGCCAGCGCCCGATAGAGACCGAGACGGACCCCGAGGTAGACGGACAGGACGTCCAGCGCGCCGAGCGTGGCGCCGAACAGCCGCTCGACCAGTGCGTCGCGCCGCGTGGAGGCCTCCGCGGCCACGCTAGGTGTCGATCTGGGCCTTCTGGAGCTTGCCCGAGTAGTCGACGTAGATCGACTTCCACTCGGTGAAGAAGTCGAGCGCGGCCTGCCCCGCCTCGCGATGCCCGTTGCCCGTGTCCTTGACGCCGCCGAACGGGAGATGCACCTCGGCGCCGATCGTGCCCGCGTTGATGTACGTGATGCCGGCCTTGAGGTCGCGCATCGCGCGGAAGGCGCGGTTCACGTCCTGGGTGAAGATCGAGGACGAGAGCCCGTACTTGATTCCGTTCGACACCTCGATCGCCTGGTCGACGTCGCGCACCTTGATGACCGCGGTCGTCGGCCCGAAGATCTCCTCCTGGGCGATCCGCATCTGCGGGTCGACGTCGCCGAACACGGTCGGTCGGTAGTAGTAGCCCTTCTCGAGACCGTTTCCGGACGCGACCTCGCCGCCGGTCAGGAGCGTCGCGCCCTCGTCCTTGCCGATCTCGGTGTACGAATGGATCTTGTCGAGCGCGGCCTGGTTGATCACCGGGCCGACATCGGTCTCGTCCTCCCAGCCGTAGCCGAGCTGCATCTTCTCGGCTTCGCCGACGAGTCGGGAGACGAGCTTGTCGTACACGGCCTCGTGGGCGATCACGCGGCTGGCAGCGGTACAGCGCTGGCCGCTCGTGCCGAACGCCGACCAGATGATTCCGTCGACCGCGAGGTCGAGATTCGCGTCGTCGAGGACGATGATCGCGTTCTTGCCGCCCAGCTCGAGATGGATGTGCTTGAGGCGGTCGGCGCCCGTCTTCGTCACCTCGACGCCGGTCTCGCGCGAGCCGGTCAGTGAGATGACCGGGACGTCCGGGTGCTGGACGAGCGCGTTGCCGACCTCTCCCCCGCCCCCGTGGACGATGTTGACGACGCCGGCAGAGACGCCGGCCTCGACGAGCAGCTCGACGAAGCGCTCGCCGAGCGTCGGCGTGTCGGTGGCGGGCTTGAAGACGACGGTGTTGCCGCAGACGAGCGCGGGCAACATCTTCCAGCTCGGGATCGCGATCGGGAAGTTCCAGGGCGTGATCACGCCGACGACGCCGATCGGCTGGCGCACGCTCATGTTGAACTTGTCGCGGAGCTCGGAAGGCGTCGTCTGGCCGAACAGGCGCCGGCCCTCGCCGCCCATGTAGTACGCCATGTCGATCGCTTCCTGGACGTCGCCGCGCGCCTCGGGCAGCACCTTGCCCATCTCGTGGGCCATCAGCTGCGCGAGGTCCTCCTTCTGGTCGCTCAGGAGGTGCGCGAAGCGGAAGAGGATCTCGCCGCGCTTCGGCGCGGGAACGAGGCGCCAGTCCTCATAGGCGTGCTTGGCGGCGGCTACCGCACGTTCCACGTCCGCGGCACTCGAGCGCGGGAAGACGCCGATCGCGTCGCCGTTCGCCGGGCTCGTGCTCTCGAAGGTCTCGCCGGACGCGGCGTCGACCCATTCGCCGTCGATGTAGTTCTGGAATGTCTTCGCGCCGAGGATGGCCACGGCGTTGATCTTATTCTTCGGCCTCGGTCTCGAGGAACGTGCCCGGGATGCGCGGGCGACGTCGATCGCGCAGTTCACGCTTGCCCCCGGTCGCGCGGCCCTTCCGCCGATCGGGTCCGGTGCGGCGGTCGACGATGACGGTCACGTTCGGGTTGTCCCTGTAGTACTCGACCATCTTGTCGAAGAGCTCGGCCTCGAGCTCGCGGGGGATCACGCAATAGATCACCGTCTTAGTCTAAGACGGTTTTAGAAGCGGGCAATGCCGCGTCGGCGGCGTGAGCGCGCGCACCGGATTGCGCTACAGACGCGCGATCTCCGGCACGACGCGTCCATCCACCTCGACGCGGGCGTTCCAGGTCCTGAAGGACGGCTCGAGCTCGGCCAGCTCGTGGCCCCGCTCCGCGAGCCGGACCGGCTGCGCGGACTCGGGCAGGACGCGGTACTGGTACCACGAGATGTCCCAGGCGACGGTGACGACGACCTCGCTGTTCACGCCCGAGAGCAGCACGACGCTCGCGTGTGGCTCGCCGAGGCTCTTGCCGATTCCGCCCACCGTACGGCGGTACGGGCTCGAGTTGAAGAGCTCGGCCGCCTCGACCATCGCGCGCTCCTGGTCGGAGAGCCTGCGCAAGATCGGCTCGGGCGCAAGCGAGTCGTCGGGCGCCGCACGTCGCGGGTCGAGGAACGCGCCGAGGCTGAAGCGACGCTTGCGTGGCTCCTCGTCGAAAGTCGGCGTCGTGGGGCTTCCTTCCTTGACCCAGCCGTACTCGGCTGCGATCTCCTGACACAGCGGGCAGACGTCGAGGAAGTCCTCACCCTCGGGGGCAAAGCGCATCGTTCGCTCCCCGAGTAGCAGGGTCCGTTCGCAGATCGCGCACGTTTGTGGGGCGAGTGTCCTCGTCGAGCGCATCGCCGGCGACTATAGCCCACTCGGTCCGCGCTGCCCCGCGTGCTACCGTCTCGCTATGTGTGTTTTACACTGTAACTTGCTGCGAGGGCTGGCGTGAGGGGTCGGATGGGGCTCCCGCGCCACGCCCGCGGACGACGTCGTCTCGGCCCGGGGCGCTGGCAGGTCCGGGCGCGGCTCGAGCGCTTCACGGAGCCCGCCGTCCTCCTCGTTTTGCGCGACAGCCCCGGTCACGGCTACGAGCTGCTGGAGAAGCTCCAGGCGCTCATGCCTGCCGAGCGCATCGATATGGGCAACCTCTACCGGATCCTGCGCTCGCTCGAGCGCGACGGCCTCGTCGACTCGACCTGGGACGACGACGCTCCCGGGCCGGCCAAGCGGATCTACGTGATCACGCAGTCCGGTCGGCGAGTGCTCGCCCAGTGGGTCGAGGCGTTCGCGAAGATCGAGCGCCAGATCGAGCAGTTCAGAAAGCGCTACGAAGAGCAAAGGGGGTGAACATGCACCACGGACGAAGACATTTCCGTCGTCGCGGCATCGGCCACCGCTGGTATGAGCCGGAGCGCGTTCTCGAGCGCCTCGAGGAGTATCAGCGCGACCTCGAGCAGGAGCTCGCAGACGTCGCCGACCTGATCAAGCGCCTCAAGGAGTCGCAGCCACAGACGGCCTAGTAGCGGGCGGCCCCTCGGTTTCCTGGCGCGCCGCTGCGTGCCCGTATGCCGGGGGGACAGTGTTACGAGACACGGCCCGCCGGCGGGAGGGTGCGCAGCGGCGCGAGGCGGCCCGCGGAGCCCGGCTCCGCCGGGCGGGAGCGGGACGCCGGCCAGGGAAGCGAGGTCCGCCGCGGAGGTGGGCCTTGCCCCCGCCTCCGCCTCCGGGCTCCCTCAGACTTTCGCCTCTTCCTTTTCCTTCTTCGACTCGTCGATCAGCTTCTGCGCGACGTGGCTCGGCACCTCGTCGTAGCGCAGGAACTGCATGTGGTAGTCGCCGCGCCCGCCGGTCATGGACGTCAGCGCCTGGCCGTAGGTGAGCATCTCGGCCATCGGCACCTCGGCCTTGATCCGCGTCATGCCCGCGCTCGGCTCCATGCCCTGCAGGCGCCC
>Ga0066683_10001144_pt1 | contig 10212 bp, 10 predicted proteins | sample GraSoiAngelo_132_FD_62296 | JGI IMG/M metagenome (GOLD analysis project Ga0066683, IMG submission 62296) | Grasslands soil microbial communities from the Angelo Coastal Reserve, California, USA - 14_0929_02_40cm | ecosystem: Environmental > Terrestrial > Soil > Grasslands | place: USA... | reverse complement strand
CGGAGGCGCGACGCCTCACGCGCTCCCAGGCCGGCACCGTGTACATCCGGGAGCCGGCCGGCCTGCGCTTCGCGGCCGCGCACAACGAGGCGCTCGAGCGGCGGCACGGCTGGGCCGAGGCGCGGCGGCGCTTGACGATGGGCTCGCTGCCGCTGGCCGAGCGCAGCATCGCGAGCTACGTGCTCCTCACGCATCGAGCGGTCAACGTGCCGGACGCCTATGCCGTGGGCGACGATCGCCCGTACGTGTTCAATCCGGCGTGGGACGTCAAGAACGACTACTGCACGCGCTCGATGCTCGCGTTGCCGATCCGTGACGCGCGCGGCGATGTCGTCGGCGTCCTCCAGCTCATCAACGCGCGGGACGAGATCGGCACGATCGTGACGTTCTCGCGTGCGCTCGAAGACGCGGTCGGGCTCCTCGTGGTCGGCTGGGCGCAGCGGCTCGCTCACGTCTAGTCGTCCCGCGCCTTGACGCGCAGCGCTTGACTCCGGCGGCGCGCGGCTCTAGCGTTCAGCCAACACCGCGACCCGGAGGCCGTCATGACCGCCAGCGCCCTGAACGTCCCGTCCCTTCGCGGCAAGGTCTCGCCCGAGGAGTGGTCCGCCCGCGTCGACCTCGCCGCCGCGTATCGGCTCGTCTCGCTCTACAAGTGGGAGGATCTCGTCTTCACGCACATCTCGCTACGCGTGCCGGGAGCCGAGGACGAATTCCTCATCAACCCGTACGGCGTCTTCTTCGACGAGATCACGGCCTCGAGCCTGGTGAAGATCGACCTCAAGGGGCAGAAGATCGACGACTCGCCCTTCGAGGTGAACCCGGCCGGCTTCGTGATTCACAGCGCCATCCACGCCGCGCGGCACGACGCGAAGTGCGTGCTGCACACCCACACCCTGAACGGCGTCGCCGTGTCGGCGCAGCGCGGCGGACTGCGGCCGATCTCCCAGCACTCGATGTTCTCGCTGGCGAGTCTCGCCTATCACGATTTCGAGGGACCCGCCCTCAACGACGACGAGAAGCCGCGTCTGGTGGCCGATCTCGGTGACAAGACCTCGCTGATCCTGCGCAATCACGGGCTGCTGACCGTGGGCGAAACCGTCGCCGACGCGTGGGTGGCGATGTATTACCTCGAGGCCTCGTGCGCGATCCAGGTGCGCGCGCAGGCGGGCGGCGAGCTGATCTCGGTGCCCAAGGACGTTCTCGATCAGGCGGTATCGCGCCAGCGCCAGGGCGCGCGCGTGTGGCCGGGACTGATCCGGCGCCTGGACCGCCTCGATCCGTCGTACCAGAACTGAGGAGGACGCCATGAAGGACGGGCTGCGGTTCGTCGACTGTGACATGCACATCATGGAGCCGCCCGATCTCTTCGAGCGCTACCTCGATCCCGCGTTCAAGCATCGCGTGATCCTGCCCATCGGCGCCGACGGTCGACCCGTGCGCGGCACCATCGTGGTGGACGGCCTGCCGACCACCATGGACGCCGAGCTGCAGCAGTATCGGAAGAAGAGCAAGGCTGCCGTCGACACCAGTCAGAGCACGCAGCCGCTGTCCGGCTCGCGAATCACCGGGCGTCTGGACTTCGCGATCCAGCGCAAGTACGACCCCGAGGCGCAGCTGATGGGGATGGAGATGGAGGGCGTCGACATCGCGGTCCTCTATCCGACCACGGGCCTCAGCCTCCTCGCGCGCGACAACATGGATCCGCGGCTCTCGCTGGCGCTCTGCCAGGCCTACAACAACTGGATCCACGAGTTCTGCCGCCACCGGCCCGAGCGCCTGAAGTTCGTCGCGATGTTGCCGCCGCACGACGTGAACCTGGCCTGCCGCGAGCTGCTCCGCTGCGTGCGCGAGCTGGGCGCCGTCGGTTCGTTCATGCGTCCCAATCTCGTCAACGGTCACTACTGGCACTCGAACTACTGGACGCCGCTCTACGCGCTGCACGAAGAGCTGAACGTCACGTGGGGCTTCCACGAGGGCACCGGCGCCTGGTACTCACACATGAACGTGCTGTACGGCGAGAACCGCTTCTTCCGCCACGTGGCCAGCCACTGGATCGAGATGCAGCAGGCGCTGATCGCCATGGTCATCGGCGGCGTCTTCGAGTTCCATCCGCGGCTGCGCGTGGGCTTCCTCGAGGCCCAGAACTCCTGGGTGCCCGGCGTGCTGTCGCGCATCGAGTGGGACTATCCGCAATACCGCGACTCGCACGCGCCGTATCTGGCGCTGACGCCCAAGGAATACTTCCGCCGCAACTGCTGGGCGGCGGTCGAGGGCAGCGAGCCCGAGATCGAGGCGACGGCCGGGCTGATCGGCGCCGATCGCATGTGCATCTCCACCGACTACCCGCACTTCGACTCGAACTTCCCCTATGTCTCGACGAACCTCCTGAAGAACGTGCCCAAGGAGATGGCGGGGCCGATCCTCGAGGGCGGCGCGCATCTCTACGGCTTCACCGAGGACCATTTCAAGAAGGCGGCCGCGGTCGCGTGACGCCCACCCTCACGGCATCGCCCGCGTGGGTCGGATCCGAGTTGGCCGGGTCGACGGACTGGATCCGGCCCGTGTCCGCCGCGGCCATCGCCGAGTGGGACGCGGCCCTGGCCGGTCTGGCGCGCCGGGGCCTGGCGTGGCCGAACTTCGGGCGGGACGACTTTCCGGTGCCGACGTTCGCGCGCGAGCTCGACGCCGTGCTCGACGAGCTGGAGAACGGCCGCGGCGTCGTGCTGCTGCGTGGCATCCCGGTCGAGCGCTACACCGAGCACGAGCTGAAGAATCTCTACTGGGGCCTCGGCAGCCACCTCGGCCACATCCGCTACCAGAACGCGCGCGGTGAGCTGATCGGCGAGGTGCGCGACGAGATCGTGCGCTACGGCGCCGTGCGCGAGGGGCCGGCGGCCGATGCCGTCCTCGGGCGCTCGTCGCGCAGCAAGGCGCGCTCGAGCGGGCCGCTGCGCTTCCATACCGATCGCTGCGACGTCGTGAGCCTCCTCGTCGTGCGCACGGCGCGCGCAGGTGGCCTGTCCAAGGTCGTCAGCGCCGTGAGCGTGGCAGCCGCGATCCGCGAGCGGCGTCCCGACCTGCACGCCCTGCTCTATGCCGACTACTGGCGCAGCCGGCAGGGCGAGGAGGCGGGCGGTGAGCGTGAAGTTTATGCGCTGCCCATCTTCGCGGAGCACGCGGGGAAATTCACCACGCAGTACTCGCGCACGTTCGTCGAGGCGGCGCAGAAGCTGCCCGACGTTCCGCGGCTGAGCGCCGCGCAGGACGAGGCGCTGGACCTGCACGCGGCCGTCTGCGAGGAGCTCTGCTTCGCGATGGAATTCCGGCCGGGCGACCTGCAGCTGCTCAACAACCACGTCGTCTACCACGCCCGCACCGCCTTCGAGGACACGCCCGGAGTCGACAACGACCGGCTGCTGCTGCGACTCTGGCTCGCGCCGCGCAACAGCCGGGCGCTTCCGCCCGGCTTCGACGTGCTCTGGGGCACGACCGCGCCCGGCGCCCCTCGTGGCGGCATCGGACAGCGGCCCGCGCCATGACCACGCGCGTCGAGGCGCCGCCGATGCTCCCGGGCGACGTGCGCGACGCCCGCGCGTGGCGGCGCGATCAGCTGACGCCGCGCGAGTGGCTGGTGCCCCTGTCGCCCCGCTGCCTCGACGAGCTCGACGCGGTCGCCCGCAGGCTGCGGCGCGATCCGCTGCCGCCGCTCGTGCTGAGCCCCCAAGATTTCGCGCTCGACGCCTGTGCGGACGTCATGCGACGCGTGCGCGAGCAGCTGTGCAACGGCATCGGTCTCGCGGTGCTCGATCGCGTCCCCGTCGAGCGCTACTCGCTCGAAGAAAATCGCGCGCTCGCGTGGCTGCTCGGCAGTCTCCTCGGGCGCCTCGCCGCGCAGAAGTGGGACGGCGCGATGGTCTACGACGTTCGCGACACGGGCCGCCAGCTCGAGTACGGCGTGCGCCGCTCGGTCACCAACCTCGACCTCGTCTTTCACACCGATGCGGCATGGCTCGATCTGCCCCCGGAGCTCGTGGGCCTGTACTGCATCAACCCCGCGCGCGAAGGCGGCGTCAGCCGATTCGTGAGCCTGGTCACGGTGCACAACGAGCTGGTGCGGCGGCACGCGCCGGTGCTGCCGCGGCTCTACCGCGCGTTTCCGTGGGACCGGCAGGCCGAGCACGCTCCCGAGGATGTCAAAGTCGCGTGGCGTCCGATCTTTTCGTACGACGGCCGCGGCTTCATGGCCTGCGTGAACGACAAGCTGATCGAGACGGGCGCGGAGCTTGCCGGTGAGGCGCTCGACGACGAGGCGCGCGCGTCACTGACGGCGATGCGCGCGCTGCTCGATGCGCCGGAGCTCCGGGTGGAGTTCACGATCGAGCGCGGACAGGTGCAGTTCATCAACAACCGTCAGTTCGCCCACAGCCGCACCGACTTCACGGACGCGCCCGAGCCACACCTCAAACGTCACATGATCCGCCTCTGGACGCGCGAGGAAGGCCGGCGGACGTTCCACGGCTGATCCGCCACTGAGCACCGCCCCGCGGCGCATCCTGATCGTGGACGACGAGCCGCTGATCGTCGAGGTGCTCGGCGACCACTTCCGAGCCTCGTACACCATCGACACGGCGCGGAACGGCGCCGAGGCGCTCGCCGCCGTGCGGCAGGCGCGGCCGGACATCGTGTTCCTGGACATCACCATGCCGGGAATGAGCGGCCTCGAAGTCTTGAAGGAGATCAGGACGCTCGATCCGACGATCGCGATCGTGATGGTGACCGCCAACGAGCACGTCGCGCTCGCGGCCGAGGCCATCAAGAGCGGCGCGGTCAGCTACGTGCCGAAGCCGTTCGACCTGCGGTACCTCGACCATCTCGTCGCCGAGCTGGTGGCCAATCGCTCGCGCCCGGGCCGGCCGCGGTGACGGAACGGCCGGCGCCCTACGTCGCGAGCGCGCGTCGCACCGCCGGCAGGATCTCGCGCGCCACGCGCGCGGTGTAGTCCCGCTCGCCGTCGGCGGGCCACGACGGATTCGGGATCGGATGCAGGACGACATAGTCGAAACTCGCCGGCGCCGCCCGCAGCACGTCGATCAGCTGCCGCGTGACCTCGGCCGGCCCCCCACGCAGCGCGAACGCGTCGGCCGCCTGCGTCGGCAGGAAGTCGACGACGCGGCCACTCATCTCCAGATCCGTCGCGTGATGGAAGTCGGGCCACACGTGGCGCTCGCGCTTGAGCGTCTCGGGGTCGGCGCCCGTCCACTTCAGGCCGGGGCGATCGAAGAGCATCGGCGAGTATTCGTAGTACCCCGCGGCCATCGACTTGGCCATCGTGAGCGCGCGCGCGGCGTCGTCGACGAGCACCGTGTGGAAGATCGCGCCGAGGCGCACGCGCTCCGGATGGCGCCCGGCCTCGGCGGCCCCCGCACGGATCGCCTCGATCGACGCCGCGATGTTCGCGGCGTGGGTGCCGACGCGGATGAACACGCCGTCGGCGACGCCACCCGCCATACGCAGCGTGCGCGGTCCGCCGGCCGCGAGCCAGATCGGGACGGGCCGCGCGTGGGGCAGGCGGGCCGGCTGCTCGGCACCGACCTCGACCGCCTCGCCGTCGAGCAGCGCGCGCACGAGTCGCGTGGCGCTCTCCAGCTCCTTCACGCGCGCGGGCCGCAGTCCCGCGAGCCGCACGGCCGTGTCGCCGACACCCCAGCCTAGCAGCACGCGGCCCGGTGCGAGCTCGTCGATCGTCGCGATCGACGAAGCCGTCACCGTCGGATGACGATTGACGGGATTGGCGAGCAGCGGTCCCAGCGTCACCCGTTTCGTCGTCCGCGCGGCGGCGGCGAGCAGCACGTAGGTATCGCGGCGGCGCAGCTGCGAGTCCGGCTGCAGCACGGCGTCCCAGCCGAGCGCTTCGGCGCGCGCCGCATCGGCGGCGAACGCGTCGACCGAGCGCGCGTCGAAACGGTTGAGGCCGAAGCGCGGAATGCTCACCGCAGCGTTGTTGTACCCCAGGACGCGCCCTTCATCCACTGTGGCGTACACTGTGCGGCGCGATGGGACGCCTCGACGGACGCGTGGCGCTGGTGACCGGCGCGAGCCGCGGCTTCGGTCGCGCCATCGCGCTGGCCTTCGGTCAGGAGGGCGCCGACGTCGTCGTCAACTATCACGCCAGCGCGCCCGCCGCGGCCGAGGTGGTGACCGCGCTCGAAAAGCTCGGCCGTCGCGCGCTGGCCGTGAAGGCGGACGTCGCCGACGAGCACGAGGTCGGCGCGCTGATCGACACCGCCATGAAGCGGTTCGATCGTCTGGACGTGCTCGTCAACAACGCCGGCATCATGGACCGCGGCCTGTTCGCGCAGACGCCGGTCGCGAGTTATGCACGGATGCTCGCGATCAACGTCACCGGCACCATGCTCTGCACGCGCGCCGCGCTGCCCGCGATGATCGAGCGCAAGTACGGCCGCATCGTCAATCTCTCCTCGCAGCTCGCACGCGCCGGCGTTGGCACCGGCGGCTTCGCCGCGTACGCCGCGACGAAGGGCGCGATCGAGGCGCTCACCCGCGCCCTGGCGCACGAGGTCGGCGAGCACGGCGTCACGGTGAACGCGATCGCGCCGGGCGGCATCGACACCGACATGAGCAAGGCGGTCATGACGCCGGAGTATCGCGCGCGACGCATGCGCGAGCTGCCCGTGCGCCACCTCGGCACGCTCGACGACGTCGCCTACTGCGCGCTGTTCCTCGCGGACGAGGCGGGCGGCTATCTCACCGGTCAGGTGCTGCAGCCCAACGGCGGCTGGGTGATGCCGTGACGCGCCCGGCGCTCGAGCGGCGACCGTTCGGCCGCACCGGTCATCAGAGCAGCGTGATGTTGTTCGGCGCGGCGGCGCTCGCTCGCGCGAGCCAGGACGATGCCGACCGCGCCCTCGAGGTGCTGCTGCGCTACGGCGTCAATCACATCGACACGGCCGCGCGCTATGGAGATTCCGAGCTCCGCATCGGACCGTGGATGGCGCGCCACCGCAAGGACTTCTTCCTGGCCACCAAGACCGGCAGCCGCACGGCGCGCGAGGCGCGCGAGGACCTGCATCGCTCGCTCGAGCGGCTGCGCGTGGATCACGTCGATCTGATCCAGCTGCACTCGCTCGGTCATCCCGACGACTGGGACCGGGCGATGGGGCCCGACGGCGCCCTCGAAGCCTGTGTGCGCGCCAAGGCCGAGGGGCTCGCGCGCTTCATCGGCGTCACCGGCCACGGCTGGACGATCGCGGCCATGCATCGCCGCAGCCTCGCGCGCTACGACTTCGACTCGGTCCTGCTGCCGTACAATTTCTTCATGGCGCAGGACGCCCGCTATCGCGAGGCGTTCGAGTCGGTGCTGGCGATCTGCCGCGAGCGCCACACGGCCGTGCAGGTCATCAAGTCGATCGCGCGCGGGCCGTGGGCGACGACGGAGCGCACGCACTCGACCTGGTACCAACCACTCGAGGCGCAGGCCGACATCGATCGCGCCGTGCACTGGGCGCTCGGCGTGCCGGGCGTGCACCTCAACACCGCCGGTGATCTCGCCCTGCTGCCGAAGGTGCTGGACGCCGCCGCACGCTACGAGCGCCGTCCCAGCGATGCGGACATGTCGGCGCTGGCGGCGTCCGCGCGAATGACGTCGCTGTTCGGGCTGCCGACGTAGCGCGCGACGGCGGCGCCACGCCGTATGCCGAGCGCCAGCGCGCCGACGCCCATCGCGGCGAACGCGCCGCCCACCGCGAAGCCGGCCGCATACGAGTAGCGGTCGGCGACGGCGCCGATGAGCGTGGAGCCGATGACGACGCCGAGATCCCACGCGCCCGATAGCGTGCCGAGCGCGAGGCCGCGCTCGGACTCCGGCGCGCGGTCGACGACGAGGGCCGCGAGCGTCGGGTAGAGGAGGGCGTTGCCGCTGGCGAGCACGAGCGCCGCCAGCGCCAGGGAGAGCGGCGTCGGCGGCAGCGCGATGATCAGGTAGGCGACGGCGACCACCGACATCGCGAACAAACCCACGCGGAAGTGTCCGAGACGGTCCGAGACGCCGCGCAGCAGTGCGCGCCACGTGATCAGCCACGCCGGGTAGATCGCGAAGAACCATGCGAGCGCCGCCGTCTCCCCGCGCCCCAGCGCGTAGAGGGGCAGGAAGGCGAACACCGAGCTGTGGCCGATCGTGGAGAGGACGAGCGCGAACGACACGGGCAGCGCCGACCGGCTGATCAGCCGCGGGGCTCGTGCGCTCGCCGCGGGACGCGCGGCCCCCGACGGCAAGCGCGCCACGACCAGCACGAGCAGCACCGCCATCACGGTGACCATCGCGAACGCCAGCCGCATGCCGCCGACGGCGCGCAAACCAAAGGCCAGCGGCGGACCGATGGCGACGCCGAGTGAGCTCGCCAGGTAATAGGTCCCGAGCGCTTCGCCGCGATGCGCGGCGGGGCTGCTCAGCGCCGTCAGCACGCTCGCGGGCGTGCTGATGAGGCCGTTGGCGACGCCGAGGCCGATCATGAGCACGATGATCGTAACCGGCGTCGCCGCGAGCTGCAGCGCGAGCGTGGTCAACGCCAGCGCCGCGATACCCGGCGCGATGACGGGACGCGCGCCGAAGCGATCGACCCAGCCGCCCACGGTAGGCCGCAGGAACATCGACACGACCGTCATGACCGAAAAGAGCAGGCCGACCTGCGTCTTCGTGCCGCCGAGGTCGGCGACGTGCAGCGGCAACAGCGTGTTGAGCACGATCGAGGCGATGTGGACGGCGGCGGTGATCGCGTAGCAGGCGAGCAGCGTCGGCGTAAAGACGGCCCGCGAACCGAGCAGGGACATCCGGCGCTATCCGCGCCGGGGAAGCGACAGCTCGCTGGTGCGTGTGTTGCGCGCGACGATGTGGCCGGCCTTCAGCACGTAGAGCTTCTCCGCCTGCTCGGTGATCGCCTGCGCCGCGTCGCGCGCGTCCAGCACGACGACGTCGGCGCGGCAGCCCGGGGCCAGACCGTAGCCCTCCAGCCCGAGCGCGCGCGCCGGGTTCGTCGTGATCAGCTCCGGCAGCCACGCGAGCTGGTCGAGATTGCCGAGATGCGCGGCCATGGCGGTCACGAGCGCCTGGCGCAGGAGGTCGGGATGCCCGTACGGCGTGAACGGGTTGACGATGTTGTTGGTGGAGATCGACACGTTGACGCCGGCATCGCGCAGCTCGCCGATCCGGGTGACGCCCCGCCACGTGCGGCGGGTGTCGGTGCGCGCCTTCACGTGCAGCTCCGTCGCGGGCAGGCTGATCACATGGATCCCCGCCTCGCGGATCTGCCCGATCAGGCGCGCACGATGCGCGGGCTCGAGCACGTCGAGCATGCAGAGATGGCCGAGCGTGACCCGCCCTTGCATCGCACGCGCGAGCGTCTGCTGGGCGATGTAATCGGTCGTCAACTGCGCGGGGTCGTCGGAGGAATCGGCGTGGAAGTCGAGGGGAACGCCGAACTCCTGCGCCGTCTCGAAGCACCAGTCGATGTGGGCGCGCTGGTCCCCATCCATATATGGACAGCCGCCGAGTACCCGGAGCCCCGCCTTGAGCGCCTCGCGCAGCAGGTCTTTCGTGACCGTGTCGTGGAAGATGCCCTCCTGCGCGAACGCGATCAGCTCCAGGTCGAGCACGCCGGCGACGTCGGCCTGCAGACGACGCATCGCCTCCACGCCGCGGAGCTCGACGAACGCGTCCACTTCGACGTGGGCGCGCATCGTCGTGCAGCCGTGGCGCACGGCGAGCTCGAGCACACGGCGCGCGCGAGCGTAGATATCGTCCACGGTAAACGTCTTCTTCAGCTCGGCGACGAGATGCTGCGGCGTCGGGCCGCCGGCGCGCAGCCCCTGCGTGCGGTCCGCGATGAAGGCCTTGTCGGGATGAATGTGGCTCTCGACGAAGCCCGGCAGCAACAGGCGGTCGGTGACGTCGAGCGTCTCGTAGCCGGCGGCGTCCAGAGGCGCGCCGAGGCGCTCGATGCGGCCGTCGCGGATCGCGACATCCTGCCGGCGTCCGCCGACGAGGCCGCCGCGTAGCACGAGCGGCTCCGCCGGCTTCGTTGCGCGATCCACCACGCGGAGCGCGCGCTCCGCGCGCTTCATTGCGCGATCCCCCACGCGTGCGCGCGCTCCGCGCGCTTCATTGCGCGGTCCAGCCGCCGTCGATGACGAGCTCGC
>Ga0066683_10001141_pt1 | contig 10220 bp, 8 predicted proteins | sample GraSoiAngelo_132_FD_62296 | JGI IMG/M metagenome (GOLD analysis project Ga0066683, IMG submission 62296) | Grasslands soil microbial communities from the Angelo Coastal Reserve, California, USA - 14_0929_02_40cm | ecosystem: Environmental > Terrestrial > Soil > Grasslands | place: USA... | reverse complement strand
GGATTCTCCACGTTCGATTTCGGCGGGGCGGGTCCGCCTGGCGAGGCGTATGGTCCCCGGGAATTCAAGCGAAGATTCGGGGGCCGCGAAATCAACCCCGGCCGTTTCGAGAAGATCTATCGGCCAATAACATCTCGTTTGGCAAAAACGGCATACGCCCTTTGGAGGCGCTGGCACTGACGTACGACGAATATGTCAGGGAGGTCCTTGTCATCCATCCGTGGAAGGAGTTCGATCTTCCTCGCCGGGGACGAGTCCTTGAAATCGGGAGCGGACTTGGCTGGGGCCTCTCCGCCCTCCGATCGCTCGGTTTGGATGCCACTGGCATCGATCTCAAACCGAAAGGGAAAGGAATCCTTCAGGCAGACGCGGCCCTCCTTCCCTTTCGACACGATTCTTTTGACGGAGCCCTTTGCCTCCGAACCCTCTCGCATGTCCGAGATGACAGGGCGGTTCTAACCGAGATTGCACGGGCGCTCCGGCCGGGAGGGTTCTTGCTCTTGGCGGTTGGAAACAGGCAGTCGTATACACTACTTCGTCTGAGACAAAAGCTCCCCAGCGTTACGCCGAATCCCGAAGATCGCTACTATCATCTCTACGGTCGCAACGAAATTCGATCAGCGCTTGAAGCTGCAGGATTCCGGATTGCGAACTTTCGGTCGTGCCATTACATCCCTCGGGGGTTAGACGGCGCCGCTCTATGGAGGCATCGAACTCCTAAGAGGCTTGCCCAAGAGGACGCGGCGATTGGGAGAAATCCGCTCCTGGGACTTGTCGGGCCGCTGCAGCTAGTCCACGGGGTGAAACGGTGAACGACGTGCTCCGCCACCAGACAGAGGTGCTTGATGGCTCGGCGGATTTTGCGGAATTGGACCGATTCGTTTCGGCGACGCCCAATGCCTCCCCCTTTCAGACCGGTTTCATAGCCAAGGCATATTCACGTTGCCCAGACGCGGAGCCCGTTGTGCTTGCCGTTCGAGATCGAAAGGATCAGCTCGTGGCGAGCATGATAGGTGTCGTGTTCTCCCACGGCAAGAGGCCTGGTTCGGTCGCCGACAGATGGTCCCGGCACTGCACCGTCCGAGGAACGCCACCGTCGCTCCCCAACGACTCTTCGGAGACCGCGGTGAGACAGCTTCAGACGACTCTTGAAGAGACTTTGCGCCCAAACAGCACCTACATCCGCTACTACCCAGACCGCGACGGTCCGTTTCTCGACGTTCTCCGTGAAGGTGGGTATGTCCGAGAAGACTGGGTCAACTTCGTAGTCGATCTTGCAGGATCGGAGGATCAAATTCTCCAGCGAATGTCCAAGCAACGTCGGAAAGGTGTCCAAACCGGGTTGCAGAGCGGCCTTTCAATTACCGAAGTAGGATCGCGAGCGGACCTCGGAGACCTGTACACGATTCTGAAACAGGCGCACACTCGACTCAAAATCCCCTTCCAGAGTCGCGAACTGTTCGAGTCGATTTACGCCGACCTAGTTCCAAAGAAACGATCCATAATGTTGTTGGCGAAGCATTCTGAAGAGACGCTCGCCGGTCGCATAATCTTGGTGTCCAACGACATCGCATATGACTGGTATGCAGGGTCTCAACCTCGCGCTCGGCCTCTTCACGCGGATGAGATTCTGGCGTGGGCCTCGATGGTCACCGCCAAGAAGCTTGGCGTGGCCACATTCGACTTCGGTGGCGCCGGAAATCCGCACATTCCCTACGGGCCGAGGGAATTCAAGCGACGATTTGGGGGGGTAGAGACGAACCTCGGACGATTCACGAAAATCCTCCACCCGTCGAAGTTCCGGGTAGTCAATGCGGTTGCTGGAGTTCTGAGGCGAGTCAAATGAGGTACTTGTTCGTGGTGGCACACCCGGCCCACGTGCATCTCTTCAAGAACGTCATTCGTTCGTTGCAGGACGAGGGGAACCGCGTGCTAGTTGGGGCCATTCCTCGGGAAGTGACGATTCACCTCCTCCAAACGTACCAAATTCCGCACTTCGTCCTGGGGAAGTTGCGCTCGACTTTGGTTACTAAAGCACTTGACCTACTCCCTAAGGATCTCCTCCTGCTCCTTCGCTCGAGAGATTTCAATCCGGAGGTCGTGATTAGCACCGGCTCACCGTACGGGGCTCACGTCTCAGCAGTCCTTAGCCGTCCGCACCTGGTTTTCGGGGATACGGAGACGGCGGCCCTTACTGCACGAATTACCCTGCCGTTCTCCGATTGCGTTTGCACCCCGGAAGCCTTTCATGTTGACTTGGGGTTCAAGCATGTTCGGTACAACGGTTACAAGGAACTCGCGTATCTTCACCCGAAGTATTTCCAACCGGACCCTTCCGTGCTCGACGAGGTCGGACTGTCGAGATCAGAGCATTTCGTCATCGTCCGCGTAGCCTCCCGCGATGCCAGCCACTCCGTCGGCCTCCAAGGTGTAGGATTTGGAGTGGGGCAGTCGAAGTCATTCTTCGAGGGCCTCTCGAGCCGCGTTCGAGTCGTTGTTACCTCGGATGGTCAAGTTCCCTCAGATCTCCAGCAGTATATTGTCTCTGTTCGACCAGAACGGATGCACGACCTGCTGGCCTTCGCCGCCATGTACATCGGCGAAGGGGCGACAATGGCAGCCGAGGCTGGAGTGTTGGGGGTCCCCTGGATTTTTCTTTCGTCGTCGGGCCGAGGCTTCCTTGACGAACAACAAGGCCGCTATGGGCTTGGGCGTTGGACGAATTCCTTGTCTGTCGCCTCGGATCAAGCCGCCGAATGGCTAAGCCGGAAGGATTTGAAAGAGGTTTGGCGCAACAAACGCCGCGTGATGTTGGAAGAGAAAGAGGACGTGACGAGGTTCATCCTGGACTTTATTCGCGGATGGCCCCGGAGTTTCTTCGCAGCAAAGAGAACTAGACCGTCGAATGTCGACACGTCGAAAGCGACAGGCTAGGAGAATCATGCACGCCCCTCCTCCGATCGGAAGCACCCTCGGTGTTGCATATGTCGTACCAATGGGCGGGGGGATTCACAGTTTCGTTTTTCGAGAAGTCCGTGAACTTCAAAAGCTCGGCGTCCAGGTCCATCTCTTTCCGACAAAAGTTGGTGAGGGGCCCTACCAGGCTCGCCCCGATTGGAGAGTCCATGCCTTCGACCCTCTCCAGGTAATCGGCTGCCACTTTAGATTGCTTTGCCGTCGCCCGGCACGATACGTCTCGGCGTTTTTCGAGGCCTTCAGATACGGTGCACTTGTGGACTTCGTTCTGGCCGGTTTCATCTCAGACCAAGTTGAACTCCTCGGTCTCGATCTGATACACGCCCATTTCGGCGACCACAAGTTCTTCGTGGCGCACTTGTGCGGTCACCTGACTCTTCGGCCCGTGACGGTGACAATACACGCATACGAGCTCTACAACAATCCTAACCCGAAGTTCTTCAAGCATGCCCTGAAGGACACCTCTGCGGTGGTCACAGTAGCCCGCTACAACGAAGGCGTGCTGGCGACTGAATACGAGGTTCCAGCGAGCAAAATTCACGTGATCCCGTTGTTCGCAGATGTCCCCGATCGACAAAGTCCGGTGAAAGACAAGAACGGAAGAGTCGTAGTTCTATGCGTGGCTCGCTTCGTAGAGAAGAAGGGACACACCACTCTGATCAGGGCAATTGCCCGACTGCCCCGAAAGTATGAGGCTTGGATTGTGGGTCGCGGACCCCTCGATGTCAAATCGATTGCAGTAGCCGCGGGAGTTGCGGACAGGGTGCGGGTCTTGGGGTCCCTTTCGGACGAGGATCTCCAGGCCGTGTACGAAGGGGCGACAATCTTTTGCCTGCCGTCGGAGACAACTTCGGAGGGCGACCGCGAGGGCATTCCAGTCGCATTGATGGAAGCAATGGCGCATGGGCTGCCTGTGGTTGCTTCTCGAAATGCCGGTGTTCCGGAACTTGTCGAAGAGATTCTTGTGACGGAGGGCGATAGTGCCGCGGTCACCGATGCCTTGCGCGAATTCGGTGAGGACCCTTCACGGAGGCTTTCGTCCGGGCGCCGAAATGCCGAAATTGTCTCGTCTCGATTCTCACCTCGAAACGTTTTACTCCTAAAGTCTCTGTTCGAAACGATTGCCCGAAGTCCGGGTCGAGCGCGAACCGCCACGAACGAGGTAGTCTTGAATGCTTAGCCTTGAACCAAAGACGAGATGCAGGTTGATCGGATGAAGCTCCCACCGAAGGTCACCTATAGTCTCCTTGCCAGCCTCGTGCTCGTGTCAATTGTCTTCCGATATCCGCTGGATTTTGGTCACGAGACAGGGTCGGATACAACCTTCATTCACAGCTTGTCCGACTCGATCATGCAGTCCGGCTTCGCGGTATGGATTCTCCATCCGACCTCCTATTTCGGTTTGTACGCGTTGTCCTATCCAAGCGGAATGCCTTTCATGCTCGCCTCACTCTCCTCCACCGGCGGGATTTCTTTGGAGGGGGGGATGCTCATTAGCGGGGTTATGTTCGGCATCGTTGGGGTCCTCGGCAGCTTTACCGCCGCCCGCGCGGCAAAGGATGACGATCGTTTTGCGCTAATCGTTGCACTGCTTTTCTCCATCTCTCCGTTCTTTTTGAAACAAACAACTTGGATCGGTTCATCGCGCGGGGTCGTTACCGCCCTGGTGCCGTCTTTATTTCTTGTCCTTCTGATTTACATGAGACGATCCAACCCCAGGCATATTGCGCTCGCTTTGATCCTAATTGTGACGATGATGGCCTACCATCGGATGGGCGAGTTGACTCTCTTTGTTCTCATCGCATTTGTTTTCGCTATCCCTTTCCATCGGGTGACACAGAGGCTCAGGTTCGCGCTTGCCAAATACGAGAATACATTCCGGTTCGCCTCGACGGGAGCGGGATTCGCCGCGTTTCTCGGTCTGTTCTATGTTCAATTCCTCTTTCCCGGCGTCGCGGGCCCGAATGTAGTTGACCAGTACGGCACCGGTGCGTTCCTGAGCGGCTCATCCTTCCCGGTGCTTCTCCTCAACATGGCCATTGGGCTCGGAGGAAAAGTCGGACTCCTGTTTCCTTTGGCGGTCGTGGGAGTACTCAGGTATGTCTGGAAACGACCCAAGGAGGATCGGGACAAGTTTCTACTCGTTGCTGCATTCATCGTCGTCCCGCTCCTGTCCCTTCGGGACTATATTGCGGAATTCTTAGTCTTTACATTCGTGATCCTGATTGTTCTCGCGCTTCTCCCTCGTCGAGACTCTTTGACCAAACGGCGAGTTGCTGCCGCGGCACTAGTTTTCGTCCTCCTGCTTGGGGCCGTCGGCTTCTCCTGGTACATGAAGGATTACTGGCGCGAACGATACTATTCGGATAGTGCGATCCCAGACGATCTCTACAGCACAGGTGTCTATCTGAGGTGGAGAGCGGACGCGAACATCATCTCGAATGAGGGGATGTCCGCCGGTCGAGCCGCGGCCATCAGCGGTCGTCCGGTGTTGCCCATCGGAGGCGCTTCAATCCATTGGACGGGACCCCAACAGCTCACATTCGGTTTCGTAGATCCAAATAGCGTCGGCGTCCGAGCCCTTCCGCTCACGTCAATTTCATTCCAGACCGACGAGATTTTCCTTCCGGTTGGAGTCCCAAATGCTAAGGACGACTACGAACTCGTGTTCTACAACGACTATGGGACTCGTACAACTGAGTTGACTCTTCTGCACTACGACGTACGTTATCTTCTTCTGACCAACTCGCGTCCCACCGAGTTCCAATCTTACATATGGCGTGACGCTCCGTTCCTACGAGGCGCGCTAGAGAATACTTACCAGCTCTATGACTCGGGGGCGAACTCGGTCTGGTTCCTGGGGTGAGCCGGTGCGAGAACTCAATCGCAACTGCGGCATCTCGGAGTGGTTTCCCTTCCGTTCTCGCGCGGCGTCTCAACTTCGAGTCCTGATTAAAAGTCGGCTGACGCTCTTTGTTCCTTGTCAATGGTCGTCGATGTTGTCTGTCACCACAAGCCGACGTCCAGGAGTCTACCAGCGGCCATGACAGTCAACCCCCGGGTTGTGGTCGTGACCCCTCACATGCCGCCAATCATTGGTGGCATTGCAACTTTTTCGCGAGAGCTAGTGACGAATCTGCGACTGCGAGGAATCCAATGCTGGGCGTTTGCGAGGCAAGGAGCTTCGACTGGGGACTGGGAGGTGATTCCAGGTCGTTCGATGGCCTTTGTCTGGAAGGTCTTGCTTCACCTGATTCGCATTCGGCCGGATGTCGTCCATGCCCACAGCCATTGGTACACCCTCTTGCCGGGAGGCTTATACCGAATTCTCAGGCCCAGAACCCGTTTGGTGTTCACCTTTCACACAAAGGCCGTGAGCCGATCGTCGATAGTTGTCGGGCTATTCAGAATGCTCCTGAGCTCGTGTTCAGCAGTAACCTATGTTTGTCGTGATCTCTCTCACGACGTTGAACCGATCGTAGAGATTCCTCGTTTCATTACGTATCCCGCTCCCGAGGAGCAAGTTCTCGCCGGTGCGAATGGTGGCCGCTTTTCTGGCCGCTATGGACTGGAGGGGCGGACAATCGTCACGTTCGTCGGTCCCCTGGTCTGGCCTCTCAAAGTTGAGGGCGTCCGTCGCCTCATCGAGTCCTTCATGCGTGTCGCCAACCGACATCCGGACTCGGCCCTGCTTATAGTCGGTGATGGACCGCTCCGCATTGACCTCGAGAAATTCGCTGACAAACCAACCAACGGACGCATCATCTTCACCGGATCGATCGAAGATGTCGGTGGCGCAATTTCAGCGGCGTCAATTTACGCCCACATTTCTCTGCAAGAAGGTTTGCCCATCTCTCTCCTCAATGCAATGGCACTTGGCAAGGCGATTCTGGCTTCGTCCACCGGAGGGATCCCAGAAGCGATTAAAGATGGCGAAAACGGAATCTTGGTGGAATCGGACATCGCCTCCGTAGTTGATGGACTGGATCGCCTCCTATCTAATTCGGATCTTCGAAGGGTGTTGGGGGAAGCCGCCGTTGAAAGCGCCCGGTCTCGGTTCACTTGGTCGAGAACACTCGACCAGTTCCTGCTCTCCTACGGAGTGACCGAATGAAAACGGTCGTTTTCTCGGTCGATGTCGAATGGGACTTAGAGCCATTCTCACGAGGAACCGCCTTCGGCGTGACTGAAGGCCTGCCGCCCCTGTTCGATCTGTTGGAAGAAGAGAAGGTGCCAGCGGACATACTGTTCCTCGGTTCGGTTGTGCAGTCCCAAAGCTGGGCGGTCAGGAAAGCGGCGAGTCTTCAGCTGGGGATTGGCAGCCATGGCTGGGATCACGATCTCCTCTGTCAGAAATCGGATCGCCAGCAACGCAACGACATCGACCGGGCCACTGCCGTGATTGAACACGTAGCCGGGTCTCAACCCCGGATTTTTCGCGCGCCAAACTTTTCAATCTCAGGTTCGGCCCTTCAGTACCTCGCATCCCGCGGATATCGAGTCGACTCGTCTGTTATGCCTGAGCGTGTCGCCCGCCGTTGGCGCATCCTTCCTCTGTATGACCATCGAGGCGCCCCCCTCGCCCCGTACACGCCTTCAGACCGTCGGGCAGCGAGAAAAGGCGATCTCCCGATCCTGGAGGTCCCAGTGGCTCTAAACCTAGAGCGGCCGGGTACGCCCCTCGGAATGGGGTTGTTGAATGCAAGCGGGGTTGACAGTATCCTTCCACGGATTCTGGACTATCCAAGCGACGTAGTGGTGTTGATTGCCCATCCATGGGAATTAGTCGATCTCAAGGAGCATGTCCCTTCCCTTCCTGACGACTACGCTAGGCTTTGTTCCTCCGACCTCGGTCCGCTTAGGACCTTGTTCCGTACTCTGAAAGGCCGTGTCGATTTCTCGACGCTCGAGCAGACGAGGTTGACATGAAGGATCGCTTGCACGGGCCGCCAAAGATCCTGGTGGCTTGGCCAGATTTGCTTCCGGTGAATCATGCGGGCGCTGTTCGTGGCGCGTCATTGATTCGGGCCGCGATAGACCTGGGTTGGGAACCCATTCCGGTAACGCCTCGAATACCGGGAACACCTGACGCATGGCCGACGCTTCCTGCGGTGACGAAGTTCGCCTTATATGACAGCTACGCCTCGAAGTTCCCCCTTCCTGTTCCCTTCTCCCTTCTCGCGGTCACGATTTTCAGGATCACAAGATTCGCCCGAAGGAAGAAGATTCGTGCGGTTATCTCGAGTACGCCCGGCCTCTTTCTGGGACTAGAGGCGCTTCTCGCTTCGAGAGTGCTGGGCGTCCCGTTCTTCTTCGACGTCCGCGATGCCTGGAAGCTCGAAGAGGCCACCCACAAAGAAGTTTTTCGGAATCGGATAAAGAACCGGTTGGAAGGAGTAATTTGTCGCGGCGCCACAGAGGTTTGGGTTGTCACAGAAAGCCTGGGAGACCTTGTGCGTCGTACGCACGTCTTGGCACCCCAGAAAATCAGGCTAGTTCCCAACGGTGCCGCGTTGGAGGAGTTCGCCGGACGCAGCTCCCAAAAGACACTTGATTTTGTGTTTTTGGGTGCCCCATCGGCCTACCGCGATCTGCCGAGATTATTGGAAGCAATCGATCGGACTCATACGCTTCGGCCATCGCTTAAGGTCCTCTGGCTCGGGTGGCGATCTCCGCAACTCGCCGAAAGAACTGAGACCCTCCTCGACAAGTTGAGCCGGAACGGTGTAGTGGAAAAGGCTGCGCCGGTGGCTCACGAACAGGTCGCCGACGTAATCTCGAAGGCGAAGTCGGGAATCGTATCCCTGTCTGGCGAGGACGTATTCCGGACAGCCATTGGCGCCAAGACGTACGAGTATCTCGCAGCGGGTCTTCCCATCGCGTGTCTAGGGCCGCCTGGTTCTTCGGAGCTCAGACGGCTTGTTGAAGCGAATGCCGTCGGTTTCTACGCCTCGAATCCAGAGGAATTTGCCACATCGGCCGCAAACCTCCTTTCCGATGCCGAGAGACGTAATCAGCAGTCGACTAACGCTCGCGAACTCGCGAGGCGATACGATCGTTCCGCGATTGCGCATAAAGTCCTCGAGGAGGCGGTCGCACCGCGAATCGCCGCCCGGGTTGGTAGCAGCTTCAATGGGCTGGGTGGGTGAAGAGCACGGGCTCACTCTCACTGTCTGGCTGGTACTGGACTTGATCTCAGGAGTGAGAGCAGAATCAGGATCGTCCCTTCGTGTCCTCTTAGTCCACATTTCTCCGCGCGAACTTCCGTCATTTGTGCGACAAGACCTTGAGTTGCTCCGCGAAAACTTCGCGGTGACGCCGTTTTTTTTTCGCGGACGAGCCGACATTCCGAGGCTTTTCAAAGAAGTTGCGCGCCATGATCTCGCCATATGTTGGTTTACTTGGGATAACGCCTACTACGCGTCATGGGCGGCTGCACTTTTCCGACGTCCCATGATAACAATTCCCGCGGGGTTCGATGTCGTTGCGCTCCCTGAAATCAACTACGGCAATCTTCTCCGGAAGAATTCGTTGCGACGGACGAGGAGCGCCCTCGATCGAGCGGATTTGGTTCTTGCTGCCTCTGACTCGCTCCGGCGAGACGCATCGAGACTGACCGGTCGTGAGGACATTCGGTTGGTCTATCTCGGCTTCGATTCGAATTACTTCCCCTTCGGCACGGAAGATCGGAGAGGCGTCTTGACCGTGGGGGATGTAACGATCTCCAATCTCGACAGGAAAGGAATGCGGACATTTGTCCGCGCCGCTGCGCATGCCAAGGATGAGCCCTTTTGGGTTGCGGGAAGGGTTTATCCGGAGGCGCTCGAGGCCGTCGGATACATCCCAGACAACGTCAAGTTTCTCGGATGGCTTCCCCAATCCGAGTTGCTCTCCCTAATGCAAAGGGCGAGTGTATACGTTCAAGTTTCAGCCCACGAGGGATTTGGCTGCTCTCTGGCCGAGGCAATGTTGTGTGGTTGCATTCCGGTGGTGACGAACCGAGGGGCGATCCCCGAGGTAGTGGGAGACGAGGGGGTGTACGTCGAATATGGTCAACCAGTCGAAACAGCCGAGGGAATTAAGCGGGGGCTGCAAAGCCCTGTCTCCCTTCGGGCCCGAGTGAGGGAGAGAATCGTCAGCCGCTTCCCGATTCGACGCCGCAAAGAAGCCCTTGCAGGGGCGGTACGAGAGCTGATTGGGTGAATTCTACAGTTTCAGTTCTGTCGAAGAATCACCATGAATTA
>Ga0066683_10001133_pt1 | contig 10239 bp, 7 predicted proteins | sample GraSoiAngelo_132_FD_62296 | JGI IMG/M metagenome (GOLD analysis project Ga0066683, IMG submission 62296) | Grasslands soil microbial communities from the Angelo Coastal Reserve, California, USA - 14_0929_02_40cm | ecosystem: Environmental > Terrestrial > Soil > Grasslands | place: USA... | reverse complement strand
GGTGGGACATCTTCGATGTCCTCGGGGGACAAGCCAACTGGGAGTTCTGTCTCTTCACCGACCAGATTCTCGTCGGGAGCTACTCCCTCCGGCTCTTGTGCCTCCACTTCTGCAGTTGGGGCAGCGGTAGCTGCCGCCGCGGCAGCGGCACGAGCCTCGCGTTCCTTCTGTACAGTCTTTGGATCGCGCCGCTTGATGAGATGCCGCAAGACCTCTTCCGAAACCTTGAGTGTACGATCGAGTTCAATTACCGTCTCAGGGGTCAGAATCATGTCTATGAATACATAAAATCCGTCGCGGTGGTGTTGAATGGGGTATCCCAGGCGACGACGCCCCCATTGGTTAACTCTGACGACCTCGCCGTTATAATTCGCGACGACCTGTTCGACACGGTCTAAAATTGCCTGTGTTTGCTCTTCACTGACTTCGGGGCTGAGAATGAATCCAAGTTCGTAATCTCGTCTCACGAAGTCACCTCCTTCCTTTGGGTTTGCACCTGGTCAGATTTACCTCTGAAGCGCCGGTTGAGATGAGTACCTACCTACATCTGCTGGTAGAACTCTTTCCCTTCACTCAGGGACTGCCAGAGCAGGTGGAACACCGACTTTATGCCGGTGCATAAGAAGACAGATGCCGCTAAAACTGCGCGGCCTCAGCGTGTATTGTCCCGCGATGGTAGCGGGGTGCTCAAAACACCTCGCCATTATAGCATTCTTCGCTATGTCTGACAATAGAGCTAAGGTTTACTAAGAATTCCAACTTCCTATTCCTTCTATACACTAGAAAAACGGAAAAGCGGAAACAATTGAGCGCTTTTTGTAGCAGAACTACTCATTGACAGCAATTGCTCTATGCCCGATACTATGTATGGTGATCGATAGCGCGAAAGGAAGGGTATGAGGGGATACCCATCAAGGGAAGTGGCCTTTGCTCCCTTGCACTCCCAGGGTTGGTGAAACATATGCAGTGGCGTCCAGGCGGTAGAGACAAAAGCTTATATCCAGTGCGCTCGGGCAGAACACAGCCGGCGCTACCCGGCACTACCTTGCCAACGGCGCCCATTGCTACGCGTTCGCAGTCCTATCCCAATGAGCTGCAAACTCTTGCAAAAAACCGTCCGAATTATGGACAGCGCGCCCTGTTAACGCTGTTGGGCCTGGGAGCGCTCCTGGAATTCCTCTTACTGGCAGTCTATCCCCTGCTCGCTGCCGCTACATCCAGGACGGACGCGGCCAGGCAGGCGTTACTTGGCCTCTTCCCCTGGTTACCACACCTCTATTGGACTTCCGTGTTGCCCTTCGTTGTAATAGCGCTTTCGCATGTCCCACTCTTCGTCCTCGCTCATGAAGGTTTGGGTACGGTGGGTGGAAACGCCAACTTGCTCTTATTCTTGCTCGGACTGGCTTTTGTAATCACGTTCCTCGCAGGACGTGTAGGAAATCGTGTGCTACGAGAACGGCTCTCGCTCAACGATACCCGCGCGTTGTTCAGCACAATCATCATCCTGACAGGCGTCTTTGGCGTGACCTGTTACTTTGCTCCTGCTATCCTGTCGCAGGGGATGTTTCTCTATGGCATATATGGACACCTGGTTACCATTTATCATGTGAACCCATACACGGTCTCTCTTGCGGTTTTCCCGCATGAACTATTACAAAAAGGTATTGTCAACGGCACACAAAGTGTGACAGCCCCCGGTCCAGTCTGGATAGATCTATGTATTCCCGTGGTACTGCTGGCGCGCGATAGCGTCGCGAATGTCCTCCTGCTGTTCCGTGGTATTGGCCTGGCATCACATCTCATCAATACTGTGCTCATCTGGTTTATCCTGGCGAAACTGAAACCAGAGATGCGGATATCTGCCACCATACTCTATGGCTGGAATCCGCTGGTTCTGCTGCTGAGCATCAATGGAATGCACCTGGATGTAGTGGTCGTCCTCTTCATTTTACTGGCGATTTTCTTCTTTCAACGCAAATCGCCCATTTTAGGCTGGGTATTGATGCTTCTGGCGATGCTTATCAACATGTTAACAATCCTGCTACTGCCGCTCTTTTTCCGCCTTTTGCTGAAAGAAGCTCAAACAATACCCTCTGGACGGCGTGTGTTCTGGTGGCTGTCGGCTGCCGGTGTCTCTGCCCTGGTTGTCATACTGGCATACGCGCCTTACTGGTCGGGCTGGGGCTTAGCAGGTTTGCTTACCTATACGCAACAAGTCTTTTTACAAGACAAGGCGATCAATTCGCTTGATGCTGCGCTCATCAACCTGCCCGTGACATTACCCCCGGTGCTGTCCTGGCTGGTTGCTCCTCACCACTGGACGATTTTCGCCGCTGTGACGGTTGGCGCTCTGCTGCTGCTTGGCTGCTGGTTAGCCGACACCGTCGAACTGGTCGTGTTGTTCAGTAGCTGGATTGCCCTGGCGCTACTTGTCTTGATGCCCACCTACTGGCCATGGTATGCCCTATTGCCAGTGGCCCTGGCGCTGTCTTCAGCCAGCCGTCGCACTATGTTGCTGGCTCTACTACTCACGATGGGGGCCCTGCTCAGTTGTTACTTCTGGCTCTGGCAGCCTCCCTGGACAGGCCAGGCTCTGGTGACGATAGGTTTTCCACTCCTCGCCTGGGGATGGATACTCTTCATCTTCACAACCTGGGAAATGACTCATGCTAACGTGCCGCAGCCAGTAGCGCAGAGCACGAAACCGGCGAGCAGGGGCCTATCGCGACCTTGGTGAGGCAGGTAGGATTGACAATAGTCTAGAAAAAGGTATGATATTCAATAACTGCCGCTAAAGTAAAAATCACTTTGCCACCCGCGCGGGTGGCAAAGTGATTTTTACTTTCCTTTCCTAATCTCTCGACCGAAAGATCTTCACCCTTCGATAGGGCTCTTTCCCTCTACTGCGTGAGATCAGGTTATAGCGCGTTGCCATCTGGTGCTGCAATCTGCGGATGTAGGCATTGGCTGGAGCCAATTCTGCCGTCGTCAAGCCTTTGTTCAGGACTTGATGAATGGCGTCCTCTGTCTCCAGCAAGGCTCGCGTCGTTGAATCAACTGTATCTTTCCCTTCACCCTCTGCCTCGTCTTCGTCATCAGGCGGCGCGTCCGCCGTAGGAATGTCGAAGACGTGCGCAAGTGCATGCTGCATTTGGGCGACGGTATTGTTTTTCAGGATGATAATCAACTTGCGGTCCTGTTCCGCTTGCTGCAACCGCTCAGGTTGGCGGCGATAGTAATTTTTCAAAGTTATGACAGCATCGGCATCACTCTGGTTGTTCGTGACAATGATGGGTACACGCAGTTGACGTGCTGACTCTGCCAGGCGGTCGCGGTTCACGCCGAACGGATAGACGCGCAGCGTCTTCATGATCGGCACCGGTTCCTCCATCTCTTCAGGTTTGTAAACCCCTTCGGCCTGAGGAGCACGTTGAGTGGCCAGCAATGCCGTGGGGCGCTGGTGTTCCACGTCCGCTGGAGACGTCCCGGTCGGCGCTAAAGCTCGAAATTGCGTTTGCGGCTGGCTCTGGCTTCGACCGCGTGCGCGCTCATTGCCACCGCCTCCAGCGCTCCCACCGTTACGAAAACCTTGTCCCTGTCCAACCTGGCGAAACTGTCCCCAGTCCTCGTTGCTATTATTGCCACGGCTGGAACGCTCATAGTTTCCACCTGGACCTGCCAGGCGAGGATCGACAGGTCCACCAAGGCCGCCAACGCCCCAGGTCGGTACCTCCATACCACCTGCGGAGATACGGCGCATGGTGACACGCCCACTCTCTTCATCGCGCGTGCGTTCCTCGGCAGTGACGGCGTGCCCTCGCAGCATACTGTCCACCGTTTCAGCGACATCGCGATGCACGATGAGTTCTTGCCAGCTCTGCTGTTCAACCACCACATCGAAGGTCGGTGGCGCTTTACGTTCCAGGATACTCTTCTGCGTATGACGGCGCCGCGCCTCCTCGTCACCGAGGGTCACGGTCTGGATACCGCCGACAAGATCAGAGAGCGTAGGGTTGACCAGCAGGTTACCCAGTGAGTTCCCATGGGCAGTTGCCACAAGCTGTACACCGCGTTCAGCAATAGTGCGCGCGGCGGCGGCTTCCAGCTCTGTACCGATTTCATCTATGACGATTACCTGGGGCATATGGTTTTCGACGGCCTCAATCATCACCGCGTGCTGTTCTGCGGTGCGTGCCACCTGCATGCGGCGAGCACGACCAATGCCGTGATGCGGAATATCCCCATCACCTGCGATTTCATTGGAGGTATCGACGACCACTACCCGTTTATTGGCTTCGTCCGCGAGGACGCGAGCTATTTCACGTAGCAGAGTGGTTTTCCCCACACCTGGACGACCGAGAATCAAGATGGATTGACCCTGTTCGACAATATCACGGATCAGGGCAATACTGCCGAGTACCGCTCGACCAATACGGCAGGTCAAGCCGACAACTTTTCCTTTGCGATTGCGTAGGGCGCTAATACGATGGAGCGTGCGTTCAATACCAGCACGGTTATCGTCGCCAAATTCACCGATGCGTTCGACCACGTATTCGAGGTCTGCAGTGGTAATTGGCTCTGTACTAAGGATCACCTCCCCTTCTGGGAACCGGCCTTCGGCGAAACGCCCAAGGTCCATTACGATCTCCAGCAGTTCGCTTCGGTTTTCTAGCCGATTGACCGCGTCGTGGATGCCAGGCGGAAGTGTCGCTAGCAGAGCCTCCAGATCGTCAGTGATCACATGTTGCATAGGCAGTTCTATCACCTCATTGTTGGCGAGAATTGACCGTCCCCAGGCCCTTCACACCATAGACCACTCGTTGCTCAAGTGCGGGGACTGTGCGCTGACGCATAGCCAGGAGCGCTATGTGTCGCACGAGCAGAGCCCTGATGGTGGTTTGCTCGAATCCACTGTTGCGCAGAGCGGCGATTACAAACGACTCGTACTCTCGCACCTGACAATAGATGCTTCTCGTCGTTACACCCTGGTCCTGTAACTTTCTGATTCCAAAGCGCAAAAGCGGTTCAGCAAGTTCAGAATGTTCAGGATGGACAATAAGAGAGAGCTGGTGCGGCGCCGAACCGTGGCCCGGGCAAAGACGCAGCCATGCTCCTAAACGAACGCCTACATCACACACATAGTTTTCCTGCCCCCGCGAGAAGGGAGCAGGCAACGGCCGTAGTGATCCGACGTGTAGCTTAGCAAATTCTTCGCTGTTCTCCAGCATCTCTGCCATCTGTACCCGTTGTGGAGTAACAGAGCGGTAGAGTTGATGCAAACCCCACACATGGTGGCGGTTCCAACGCCGCAGTGAGGGAAGGTTGGGAGCGGGGTCAGAAGTAAAAGATTTGGCCCCAGCAGGATCATAGACATAGGTCAATTCGCGGGCGTACCGTTGAAAGCCTGCTCGTTGGAACAGTTCCTGTTCTGGTATTTCGTCCTCAACCTTAGCGAAAATACGGAGGATGCCGTGTCCTGCAGCCATCTCTAACATATATTCAAGGAGTGCTGTCAGAACATCGTCGCTGGAGACATTGCGCTGTACCATCGAGGCCAAGTAGGAAACCTCCCACATGTTATGGGACGGCCTCTCCTGAATCTGGGCGAACCCGAGAATGCGCCAATGGTCTTCACAAATCCAGGTGCGCGAGGCCGGATTGAGCGGAAAGATATTACGCAGAAAAGGTGGCAATGGGAGACGTTTCTCCTCCGGCTCGAGCCAGCACACAAAGTTTGCAAACTCGTGCTGTCTACTACGAGCACGGCGATCAATCGAGTAGATGATTCCCGGCAAATCGACGTATAGTACCGGTCGTATCATCCATTACTCCCGCGTCTGGGGTCTCCGAATGGATATTACCCTTTGACGCTCTGTACTATGCGGAGAAAGTAGTGATGAAAGCGTGGGTCTCCTGAAACCTCCGGGTGAAATGCAGTGCCAAGTAACCTTCCTTCGCGGACAGCAACGATGGTTCCATCGTCGAGCGTTGCCAGTGTCTCCACTCCAGGTCCTACCGACTCAATGACGGGTCCCCGAATGAAGAACGCGTGGAATGGCGCTTCTCCTAGTACCGGCACAGACAGATCAGTCTCAAAACTTTCCCGCTGACTGCCAAATGCGTTACGACGGACGCGAATGTTCATCGAGGCCAATAATGGTTGACCTTCCAGCGCATTATCCGTCTCTTTTGCTAATAGTATCAATCCCGCACATGTCCCCCAAACGGGGAGGCCTTCGCGAATCTTCTGTTGTAATGGCTCCTGTAAGCCATACAACACCATTAGTTTGCCAATGGTGGTACTCTCACCACCTGGTATTATTATACCATCTAATCCGTCTAATTGCGCGGGTAATTTGATCGCTTTTCCCTCGACTTCGATGCCCAATTCGGTCGCAGCTTTTTGCAATGCTTTACAATGAGCTTCAAAATCGCCCTGCAATGCTAATACGCCTATACGTAGTTTTGAGTTGTAGTTTTTAGATTCCATATATTTTTCTGTTTGGATTGCGACTCACCAGGCCCTGCGCGGGACGCGATGAATCGGGTCCCTACGGCAGTTTTTTTGAGTGCAGGTATGTCTCGTTCAAAAGTACATTACCAGCCACGCCGGGCCATTAATTGTTCCTCGGGCAAGGTATCGAGGTTAATGCCCACCATTGGCTCGCCAATGTTTCTCGATACCTCCGCGATTATGGCGGGGTCTTCAAAATGGGTGGTGGCTCGCACGATGGCTTTGGCGCGTTTCATTGGATCACCTGACTTGAAGATACCGGAGCCGACGAAGATACCTTCAGCGCCTAAACGCATCATCAGAGCAGCATCGGCGGGTGTGGCTATGCCGCCCGCTGAGAAGTTGACCACCGGGAGTTTTCCTGTACGAGCTACTTCAGTGACCAACTCGTAGGGTGCGCCAAGATTTTTAGCCTCGGTCATCCATTCCTCTTCAGGGAGCATTTGCAAGCGGCGGATACCATCCATAATGGCTCTCATATGGCGGACGGCCTCTACGACATTGCCCGAGCCTGCTTCACCCTTGGTGCGCATCATCGCTGCTCCCTCGCCAATGCGGCGCAATGCTTCGCCAAGGTTGCGTGCTCCACAGACAAATGGCACGGAGAAGAGGTGCTTATTGACATGGAAATGTTCGTCTGCTGGCGTCAATACCTCTGATTCATCGATACAATCTACGCCAATCGCCTGGAGAATCTCGGCTTCGACAAAATGCCCGATGCGGCACTTGGCCATGACCGGAATGGTGACTGCCGCTTTGATCTGGATAATAAGCTCGGGGTCGCTCATACGGGCAACGCCGCCGTGAGCGCGAATATCGGCTGGCACGCGCTCGAGTGCCATCACTGCACAAGCCCCGGCCTCTTCTGCGATGCGCGCCTGTTCCGCGTTTACCACATCACAAATGACGCCGCCCTTGAGCATTTCTGGAAATGTTCGTTTTACTTGTATGGTTCCTGTCTGCTTTTGCATGACTGTGTGTCTCCTGCCCTGATTGATTGTCCCATTACATGGATTGCATGGATGTATCATATGTATGTCACGATTCTATCATATGGGGAGTTTACGCTGCTACAGCCAATGAATCTGGGAGATACCAGCCATATGAGCCATTAATCAGCCAATTTGCTACTTGTCTCACCGCGTTTTTGCCTCTTCCAGCATAGCGATGACAGTATCCAATCTGTCTATGTGCTCTTGCGCTTTTTGTAGCAGGCTGAGGTTATTCAAGACACTATTGAGTTGTATTATGCCAGGAGTAAGGCGAGTTGCAGCTGCGTAGGTTTGTAAAGCCTCGTCTTTCATCGCTTTGCTGTTATTGATCTCTCCTAACACCAGTTGAGCCAGTGCCTGATCATAGTAGTCCCAGTAAATTTCCGGCGTGCGTCCCGCGTTCAAAATGCGTACCTTTGCAGCAGCCTCAGCAAGGATGAAGTATCTTTTGGCGTCATTCTTCTCGCCCAAATACCAGGAGAGACTGGCAACATTTCCCAGTGCGTAAGAAGAAGAAGGATCAGCGATTTGGGCCTGTGCATAATATTTTCTGGCTTGCTCATAATATTCCCTGGCTTTGGAGTCATGCTGTGCATCTCTCTCAATATCTCCCATGCGGCGGTAGACTGCACCGAGTCCCGCGAGAGCGTCTTCATAATTGGGGCGCAGATCAATGGCGCGCTTTAGATGCACTAGCGCTTCGTCGTAATCGGCATTACGTAGAGTCTCTGCATCTGGTCCTTTCTGTGCTTCTCCACGACGGCGGTAGGCCAATCCTAATTCCATTTCGGCCTCAGCAAAATTGGGAGTAACGGAAAGGGCTGCTTTAAACGCTGTGATAGCGTCGTCATAATAGCCAGTTCCGCTATAGATGCGGCCCAAACTATTATTAATCTCGCTGTCTTCTGGGAGAAGACTTCCGACCTTACGATAGAAAGCGACTGCTTCTTGTTTCCTGTCGTGATTGTAAAGTTGGTCACCTAAACCAAGATACACAACCGCTTTTAGCGTATTGTCCACGGCAGTTCTTCTCTTGATTGCTTCTTCTCGCTCCTCACTTAATTGTTTGCGATACCTGTTTAATAAAGTTAAACCAAAAGTAGTAAATAATCCAACCGCGATGGCTGATATCCCGACAACGACAGAAGCGAGATTTAGAATACTGGTTATAACGTTCAGTGTGCCTTGAGCTTCGGATGTGGCCTGATTGGCCTGATTAAGAATCTGATTGGGATCAGGTGTCGCCGTTGGCGCATCAATAATGGTGGTGTTGTGGGCCAGTGCATGTGATCCCGATGTTGTTACCAGGAGAATAGAGAGTAGGATAGCCAGCAAGGCAACAGCGAATAAAAGGTGTTTTCTTTGCATGACATCCCTCCTTTTTATGTATGATAGCGAGTCGCGATTCATGAGAAATACCCGGGACGGGCTTAATGATATCATACCTGTAGATAATTTCAATGAGTTTTAAATATAGTTTGACAGAGGATGATACATTGTGGAAGTGAGGAGTTACCCTCACGACAGCAGGTTCAAGCTCAACTTCAGTGCCACATCTACGCGGCTGAGTTCATCGGAGGTGATGTTACCACGGCGACGCACCAGGCGTGATTTTTCAATGGTCATGAGCTGTTCACATTTGACATCGGTAAAATCGGTCAAGCCATTCTCTTCGGATGGAGCAATACGTACGTGCAGAGGCAGCTCGCGTTCAGTGCGGCTCATCGAGGCGACAATAGTCAGGGGATAAGAAAGAGAGGCATTGCCTCGATCATTCTGGATAATCAAGGCGGGACGAGTACCTTTTTGTTCTGCACCACGGCCAGGGGACCAGTTCACATCCCAAATCTCTCCACGCCGGGGGCTTGGAGGAAGCGATGGAGGAGAAATTGATTCTTGCTGTCTCGATTGTTGTTCGGGGCTGGGCTGTTGTGTTTGCCTCGCCTCACTACTCATACAAATTTACCTTATTACACAATTACGCAACCATACCTTCGTGACCGGCATCAAAAAAGAAGCGGGCATCGTCGAGAGTTTCTGGGAGGGAACCGAGATAGTCGTAGGCTTCATCGAGTGAGTAACTGAGAGAGGAGATTGCTTGTTGGCGTTTCTGAAGGATTGCGGTCTTTAACTGCTGGTAATTATCTTGCTGCATTAGTTCCATAATTGTCTCCACAACGTCTCCTAGGGAAGCTTCTAGTTCAACTGCGAGCGCCTTCAGTTCTTTATGCTGCGTCGAGGGAATCTGAATGGATTTGCGGATGAAGTTATCATGACGATAAAAGTCAGGATGTGCAACAGCCATGAGACTGCCTCCTAATCATTACATGAAGCCTTTCAATCTTTTCTATCTAATTGTAGCCTCTTCATCCAGATTTGTCAATAAAGATTTTGTATGTTTGATTAGAAAATTGTAAAATTGTAACATTGTAAAAATATTTTTCTGCAAAATCCCTCAATGCACCTCTATCGCTCATGTGCATCATGCCTTTTTATCTGTTTTGCCGCCTTGACAGTATATTAGACAGCGTTAGCGAATTTGTAATGACAATTAGACTGAGTAAAGCAAGTTTTACTACCTTGAGAAAGGGTGAAAGAGATAGCCTTTATAAAGAAAAGAAGCTCACTATAACCATACATCCTCATAAAGGACATATGACAATACTTGCTTTAGTGATGATGATACATTCTAGACGTGTTTTGTAACATTATTGAACATTGATACGATATCCA
>Ga0066683_10001131_pt1 | contig 10243 bp, 6 predicted proteins | sample GraSoiAngelo_132_FD_62296 | JGI IMG/M metagenome (GOLD analysis project Ga0066683, IMG submission 62296) | Grasslands soil microbial communities from the Angelo Coastal Reserve, California, USA - 14_0929_02_40cm | ecosystem: Environmental > Terrestrial > Soil > Grasslands | place: USA... | reverse complement strand
GCGGTCAAAGCAGGGACGCTGAAGGCGGATGCGCTATCTTGGTACGCCGCGCGGAATCTCATCAGAACTCCCCAGACGCCATTGTCGCGGTCAAACTACATCTTTGGTCTCCTCGTTCGCGGCCCAAAGTGGACGAAGGAGCAAACTGCGGAGACAAACAAGATCCAAGAAGGGCACTTGGCGAACATCAACCGGCTGGCGGAAGCGGGTAAACTGGTCCTTGCTGGCCCCTTCTATGGCGACGGGGATCGCCGAGGGGTCTTCATTTTCAAAGTCGACTCGCCGGCGGAGGCACAGGCTTTGACTGACACTGACCCGGCCCTCATCGCCGGTAGGCTGAAGATAGAACTTCATCGCTGGTCGGTGCCTAAGGGCATGCTGCCCTAAGGTGAATTCGGACGTACCGGAAAGGAAAGGACGCGGTCCACGGCAGATGCTAACGAGTTCTCGCTGGATATAAGCGCCGACGTCGACGAACGGTTACGCACGGGACAGGTTCGTTACGATTTCCTGAAAAGCACTACGGATGTTTTGGGTCATCCTGAGGTAGGTGTGCTCAAGATCCTGAGCTGAAGCAACACGGTGCTCCACCCTATGGTCTAAGAGGCGGCCGATTTTGCCCAGCGTTTTGGGCGCACGAGAAAAAGAGGCGGCTCCATAAGGTGACGCCAGCCGGAGGCGATTCTCCAGAAAGCGCAGAAACTCATAGCCCTGACAAAGGGTTCGAAATTGGGGTTCTGTGATCAATTGAAGTTGCTGCAGCTTTTTCAAAGCTAGAAGCGTATTTGAGACACGCAGCTTCGGATGTTGGCATCCGTGTTTCATCTGAAGTAGCTGCGTCGCAAATTCTATGTCGAGCAACCCTCCGCTGCCAGCTTTGACATGGAAACGCTGGTCTTCAGCTTCTTTGCCCAGTTCCACTTCCATCCGTTGGCGAAGGCGTAATATATCTCTGACGGCTGAGGAGCCTAACTCAGGCCGATAGACAACTCCTTCGATTAATTTCTTCAATCGGGCTCGGATCTTCCGCCCACCCAGGACAAAGCGATGCCGCACCAAAGCCAGTCGTTCCCAATCCTCCACGCGACTTTCCAGATATTCCTGGTACCTATGCAAAGCCACCACCAGTTCCCCTTTCTTGCCTTCAGGCCTAAGTCGTAGATCGATTTTATAAATACTTCCTTCACCTCGCGAGACAGAAAGAATCTCGTCCAGGCATTCGATGAGACGCACAAAGCGGTGTTGCGTCTCGGTCGATTCCCTGGCGTCATCAACCGAGTAAAAGCAGATGAGATCCAGGTCGGAGTTGTAGCTCAAGTCACTGCCGCCAAGCTTCCCCAGAGCCAGAATGGCGAAATGATCCTTGGCCCATTCAGAGAATTGAGGCTCAAACTGGGTTTCCAACTTCTGGCAGGCAATATCGAAGGCTGCATTGAGGCAAACTTCGGCCAATTCGGCTAACTGCTTCCCCACTTGAGACCTCGTAAGCTGTCCCAGGATGTCTTTGGTTCCGATTCGAAAAAGTTCAATTTGTTGAAAGCTCCTTAAGGAGGACTGACTCGCTTCAAAAGTAGTTGCGTCTCTCCGACTGAGTCGGAGCTGGTCGCGAGGGTCACTCAGCTTCTTGCGCCTTTCCAAAGAATCCTCGCGGATCAAGGAATCGAAGAACTCCGGTCGCCGACAAAGAAAATCCGCCAGGAAATGGCTGGAGGAAAGGACCCGGATTAACCGCTTGAGTACTTGGGAAGACTCGTTCAATAAAGTGTAAAGCGACTCTCGCTCCCCCAGGGTGCTGGCAAATTTCTCAAAATAGGCTAAGCCGGCATCCGGATCGGCACTCGATTGCAGTGCCAGCAATAATGGCGGCAGCAGATTTGCCAGCAAATTTCGCATTTTGGAGGGTGAATGAGCGAAGGAAGGAGCATCCCGCAACAAGACGATTTGATGAAACGCAGTTTTCAAGTCTTCAAATCCATGCTTGGAAAGAATGGCAAACGCCTCATTTTCGGTTAGATTTTTGTTGAGAGCCAGAGAAGCTTCTCGCAATTGACCTGCCGATGCGCCGTCTCGTTTCAAGGCAATTAGATTTTGGAAGATGCGGCTGACCTGGGTCGTGTGTTTCTGGTAAGTCCGGGAGAACTGGTCAAGCGTCTCCGACATGGAATTACCCTGAATCCCCAGGCGCCGTGCACATTTGTAAAGCTCGTCAGGAGTGGTGGGGAGTTCATGAGTTTGAAAGTGAAACACCATTTGCAACTTGTGCTCCAAGTCACGAAGAAAGAGGTACGCCTGTCGTAGTTCGTGGTGTTCGTTGGTACTGAGAAAATGATGCTCCAGGAGCTTGCCCAACGCTTTAACGGTACTTCTTTCCTGGAGGTCAGGGTGACAGCCCCCGTAAATGAGCTGCAGGGCCTGAACAAAAAATTCTATTTCGCGGATTCCACCCGTCCCCAATTTGACGTGTGAGGCTTGTTTTTGCTTGGAACCTAATTTTGAATTGATCCGAGTCTTGATCTCCTGGATTTCCTCCAACGCAGCAAAGTCCAAAAACTTACGATAGACAAAGGGATTAAACGCCTCACAGAATTCCTGGCCCAATTCAGCAGAACCCGCCACCGGCCTCGCTTTGATCAAGGCGAGGCGCTCGAAGGTTTCTCCCCAGGTTGCATAGTAATTCTTACAAGCTGATAACGAACTGGCGACGCTGCCCGCGCTGCCCTCGGGACGCAGTCGCAAATCCACCCGGTAAAAATATCCTTCTTCGGTAACGTTCGACAATTCATGGGTGATAGACTGGGCCAGCTTCTTGAAAAAATCCGGGTTCGAAATACCACCGAGCGGGAATCCCGTCTCAGCAATGGGGTGAGTCCTCCCTTTCTCCCCTCTTTCAACTGTCTCAGAAGATACTGTAGCTCCCTGCTCGCCGTCGAAGACATAAATCAGGTCAATATCGGAACTATAGTTGAGCTCGCGGCCTCCAAGCTTCCCCATCCCCAAAATCGTAAAACGGGGCGCATGATATTTTCCATGTTCATCCTGAAACTGCGGAGCGCCAAACCTGTCAACCAGCCGAGCAAAGCAAATCTCATAAACTAACTGGAGGATTGCATCTGCCAGGTTAGAAAGTTCTGTGACTGTCCCGATAACGTCGCTGATTTTGAGAATATCTCTGGCAGCGATGCGTAGCATTTCGCGGCGTTTGAGGCGGGCCAAGGCATGTAAGGCCTGGGCCGGGTCCAGGAATCGGCTGCTTGCCTGGCGTGCTTCCTGAAGATAGGAGTCGCGGGACTTGGTCCAGGTTGAACCTAATTGGTCCAGTAGCCAGTAAAAGTATTCCGGGTTGCGAACCAGGATTTCCGAGCTAAAGGGAGAAGTGCCACAAAGGAGAGTGAGGGCCTCCAAAGCTTCGGGAGTGTCTCCCAAAAACCCCAGGAAATTGGCTTGATGCGTGACTACGGAGAGCAGTCTTTCAAAATTATTGAAAGCCGCGTCCGGGTCGGGGGATGCCTGCGCACCCTTTAAGAGTTGTCCAATGATGCGAGCCAACGTCTCGCGGATGGACAAGTCCTCAGCCATGAGCTGCAGGTTGCGATCCGCTGCCTGAGGGTCTTTAAAGCCATACTGGCTGAGAAATTGGTCAATCTGCTCTGGAGTGAGTTCCGGTGCCAATAAAAGATCTTCAGGTCGCATAATTTTCTGGTCGCTAGTCCGTTGCCAGTCGCTTGTGGTTTCTTGCGACCTCTGAGTGAGGACGGTTTGCGTCAGGTGAAGGCCCTCGCTCGCAATTGGGACCACTGACAACGGACCCCGGACAAATAACAGCGTCTTCTTTGCTTATAATTCTACAACATCGAGAAGGAAGAACTGACGGCATTTCCTTCATCTTGGGCCTCTCGGGCCCGCATCTTGACATCCATCCTTATTATGCTAGTATTTCTGGCGGTTTTGGCGACCAACTCCCATGAACGTCCGCGAAAAAGCTCAAATCATGACGGCACCGGAAATTGAACGCACGCTGGTGCGGCTGGCCCATGAAATCGTGGAGCGGAATAATGGGACAAAGAATTTGGCTCTTATCGGGATTCGGAGACGGGGGGTCCCTTTGGCGGAACGCCTAGCCAGATCCATTCGAGAATTTGAAAAGGTGCAGGTACCGGTAGGTTATCTTGACATCAACCTTTATCGGGACGATCTTTCCACGGTGGCCACCCAGCCTGTGATTCAGAGCACCGAAATTCATTTTCCTCTTAATGACACAAACGTCGTGCTGATCGATGATGTGCTGTATACTGGCAGAACTGTGAGAGCGGCCATGGATGCCTTGTTGGACTATGGTCGCCCCAGGTCAATTCAGCTTTGTGCTCTAATTGACCGGGGCCATCGCGAGCTCCCCATCCAAGCCAACTATGTAGGGAAATATGTGCAGACGACCGAGAATGAAATCATCGAAGTGAAGCTTCCCGAGATTGATCAGCAAGAATGCGTTCTTCTCGTCGAAAAGGTTCAATGAAATGTAAGAAGCATTTAATCAAGGCCAAAATCCCGCCAATCCCGCCACTGTTCAAGCCCGGGGAGGCTTTGTGCCGCTGAGAATGAAAGATCTGCTGGGTATTGAAGACCTTTCTCTAGACCAAATCCAACTCATTCTAGAAACCGCTGAATCGTTCAGGGAAATTTCAACGCGTCCCATAAAAAAAGTACCCACGTTGCGAGGCAAGACCGTGATCAACCTTTTCTTTGAAGCCTCCACGCGGACCCGTACTTCATTTGAGATTGCGGCCAAACGCCTGAGCGCCGACGCTGTCAACATTTCCCCTTCAACCAGCAGCGTCCTGAAGGGAGAAACCCTCTTCGATACCGCCAAGAACTTGGAGGCGATGGCGCCTGATGTCATCGTGATTCGTCATTCCTCAGCCGGGGCTCCGCACCAACTGGCTCGAGTCTGCAGTGCGTCGATTGTCAATGCCGGAGATGGCGCGCACGAGCATCCCACCCAGGCCTTGCTGGATGCCTTTACCATTCTGGAACACAAGAAAAAGCTCCGAGGCCTGAGAGTCGCCATCATTGGCGATATTGCGCACAGTCGCGTGGCCAGATCAAATTGCTGGCTGCTGGGGAAAATGGGCGCTCAGGTAACGGTTTGCGGGCCACCGACTTTGCTTCCCTTGGAGTTCGAAAAGACAATCCGTCTGTGTCAGCCGGCTTCGATGAGTCCAAGCGAAGGCAGAGCCTGCGGCAGTTTAAGAGTGACCCATGAAATGGACGAGGCCTTGCAAGGAGCCGACGTCGTGATGATGCTGCGCATCCAACTGGAACGCCAGCGGGAAGCTTTCTTCCCTTCGATTCGAGAGTATTTTCGTTATTATGGCTTAAGCGCGCGTCGCCTGAAAGGAGCGAAGCCTGATGCTATCATCATGCATCCGGGACCGATCAATCGAGGAGTGGAAATTGACTCAGAGGTTGCCGACGGGCCTTACTCCGTCATCCTGGACCAGGTCACCAGCGGGGTGGCGGTCCGCATGGCGATCCTATTCCTGCTCGCCGGCACAAAGGAAAGCGAGTTCGAACAGCGGACGTGAGCAAACACCCTAAGCCCAACTTGGCGAGAGTTCCCTCGCCCTTGGTTGGCGGGATTTTCACAGGAGCTTCTCATGATCCTTCGGATTGCCACGGGCGATGAAAACTATTCCCCTCCCCTGGAGGGAAGGTGTGAAAGAATTGGGAGGGTGACCTGGCGAGCCATTGCCCCAGAAGTCCTTGCGCCATGAGGCTCGGCGGGAGCCTCGCCCTCCCGATCTCGACCGGTTTTGAATTTTTCACAGCTTCAGGGGTGGAGGGATGGGTTGTCCCAAAGCGGAAGGACTCAGCCCGAAGGCTGCGCCTGCTGCCCCCCGGGAGAGGGGATTTTCAAGGGAGCATGCATTGACTTCACTGTTGATTAAAAATGGCAGAATCATCGATCCCGCGTCTAACCTTGATCAGGTCAGCGATCTATTGATTGAGAATGGGAAAGTGACGCGGATAGAAAAAGACATAAGACATCCTGTCGACCAGCGGCTCGATGCCAGCGCATTGATCGTGGCGCCAGGATTCATCGACCTTCACGTCCACCTGCGGGAGCCGGGGCGCGAAGATGAAGAAACCATCGAAAGTGGCTCGCAAGCAGCGGCCGCCGGTGGGTTTACCACCATCTGTTGCATGCCCAACACCAATCCGGTCAATGACAATCCAGCAGTCACCAGTTATATCCTCAAAGAAGCCGAGCGCCGGGCTGTGACTCGCATTTTTCCCATCGGTGCTATCAGTCTCGGCAGTGCAGGAGAAAACTTGGCAGAAATTGGGGAAATGGTGAGTGCCGGCGTGGTGGGAATCAGCGATGATGGGAAACCGGTGATGAATGGCCAACTGATGCGTCGGGCCATGGAGTATTCCCTACCCTTTAAAATTCCGGTTATTGAACATTGCGAAGACTTCTTCCTCTCGGCCCACGGGGTGATGAATGAAGGATACTACTCAACCGTCCTGGGATTGAAAGGAATAAGCCGAACCGCCGAGGATACCATGGCGGCCCGTGATATTATCCTGGCAAGACTCACGGGGGCTCACATTCACATCGCTCATCTTTCAACTCGCGGCGCCTTGGAATTGGTGAGAGAAGCCAAACGCAATGGCATACACGTCACCTGTGAAGTCACCCCTCACCACTTCTCGCTCAGCGATGCCGCCTGTTGCGAGTATGACACCAATACTAAGATGAATCCGCCACTGCGGAGTGAGGATGACGTTCAAGCCGTAATCGAAGGTCTGGCCGATGGAACCGTGGATTGCATTGCCACCGACCATGCTCCTCATAATCCCAACGAGAAAATGCTGGAATTTGATCACGCTCCTTTCGGGATTACCGGGCTGGAGACCGCAGTGGGGTTGGCGTTAACCCATCTCTACCATTCCGGAAAGATCACGCTGCGCCGTCTTGTCGAACTTTTCAGCGCCAATCCTGCCAGAATTATTAACAAACCCCTGGGCCAGCTCACGGTAGGCACGGAAGCAGACGTGACCCTCTTCAGTGCTGGCGCCCAGTGGACTTATGATGTGAAGCAAACCAAATCCCGAAGCCGCAATACACCTTTTGATGGGAAAAGGCTGAAGGGTCAGGTTGCGGCCACGATTGTGGCCGGAAAGATTGCTTACCAAGATCTATCCTTGGTGAACGTCGGATAAAGATACGATGAGCAGACCAAGGGTTGATGATTCGGACAGCAGCAATGTGCCGCGAGCATTACTGTTGCTTCGCTCGAGGACATCTCGCCGCTGGTAGCCCAAGGAACCAAGGAAGAGGAAAATGCTTGACAGCGTGATGCCCCCGATGCTACATACACACCACGCGAATTTCTTAGTAACGGATACAGACGAGTCTTTACCTTATCAGTCTTCATCTCACCATTGAGTAAGAGTGAAAGGACATCACCATGAAGAAGTCGATTCTGAATTCTGGGTCAATGTTTGCGTTAGTCTTCTTTTGTCTCATGTTATGTCACTCGGTGGAACTCAGAGGACAGAACTTGAATGCATCCATTAGCGGTACGATCACTGACCCGAGTGGAGCGGCGGTTCCCAACGCGGATATGACGCTTAGGTCTGTATCTACAGGCACGGAGACGAGGGTCAAGAGTGGCCCCGACGGACTGTTTAACATCCTGAATCTGCCCCAGGGGGCTTATGACCTGACGGTTTCTGCCCAAGGGTTTCGCGATTACGTTCAGCGCGGTATTGCCGTGAATCTGAATGAAAAAATCCGCATCGATGTCAAACTGGAACTGGGAGAAGCCAAACAAGTCATAGAAGTGCAGGCGGATGCTTCCCCACTGAATTTTGACAGCGGTGAAGTAAAAGGGACAATTGCACCCCAGACACTGGAAGAGCTTCCGCTCATCGTTGGGGGAATTACCCGTTCGGCGGTAGCCTTCGCACGCCTCTTACCGGGAGTGACCTCCGCCAGTGGCGACGACCGTCGTAACTTCGAGACTCGCATCAATGGAGGAATCAACGAAGGTGACGAAGCAATCCTGGATGGGATTTCGATTGTCGATGGGGCCTTGAGTCAAAATGGGATTGAGTTAGCCACCACCGGGATGCCTTTCTCTCCGGAGGCTATTTCGGAAATCAGTATTTTGACTTCGAACTACGACCCACAGTATGGCACCACCTCTTCGGCTGTGACTACAGCGGTGACCAAGTCGGGAACCAACGAATATCATGGTTCACTGTATGAGTTCCACCGCAACACGAGGTTGAATGCCCGCCAGTTTGGGGTCCCCAAAAGACCTAGAGACCTTGAAAATGAGTTTGGTGGAACCATTGGCGGGCCGATGAAGATCCCCAAAATTTTCTGGACACCGACGAAGAAGACCTATTTCTTTGTCAACCGCACCCAGTTCTATTTGCGTGGTGGAGTAAGCAGCCCAATCCTTAGCATTCCTTCTTTAAAGGAAAGACAGGGAGACTTCACGGATTGGGTAGACAGCAGCGGCAACCTAATTCCCGTCTTTGATCCAGCCACGACCCGGGCCAATTCCGCATACAACCCCAGCTTGCCTGTCGGTTCCAGCAATCTACCTTTCTTGCGAGATCAGTTCATGGGGTGTGACGGGAAAACCCCCAACGTCATTTGCTCAAGTGATCCACGGCTTCAGAATTCGCTGGCCCAAGAATGGTTCAAGTACCTTCCGACGCCAACTTTCTCCGGACCGCTGAACAACTATGTTGTGCCGGTTCCCCGGACGACCACAGTCATTGCCGACTCGACTGTCATGGATATTCGAGTCGATCACTACTGGAAAGACAGAGATCGGTTCTCTGCGGTTGTCCACTATTTCGGTTCGGGCTACGACAAGAATACGAACCTGCCCAGAGAGATTGACGCGTCAGATCATCGAGCTCCCAACTATGATTTCTATGACCGCGGGAGCTGGGACCATACATTCAATCCCAACCTCTTGAATAGCTTCAATATTGGTTACAACGACATTTACTCTTTCGGTGTCTGCGAGGATGCGAACCAAGCTGGTGCTGTTCCCAAGATCAATGGTGTTTTGAGCCACGAGTTTCCGCCGGTGATTGGATTCCAGGACTTCCAAGGCTTTGGGTGTAATGGCGTTTTCGGTACCGTTCGTCCCGCTTGGATCGCTAATGATCTGGTAACATGGGTCAAAGGAAAGCACAACTTTAAGTTTGGCGGCGAGTTTCGTGGCCTTCAGCACAACATCACGGGCCGGGGTAACCAGTCTGGGAGTTTCGGTTTCAGCCATTTGACGACGGGTCTACGGGGCATTAACAGCGGAAATTCTATTGCCAGTTTTCTACTGGGCGCCGTAGACAGTGCCAACATGAACTACACGACGGTGGACGCGCAGTATGCCAGGCAAAAGGTTTATGCCTTCCACGTTGCGGATACCTGGAAGATGACTCCAAAATTCAGTCTTAATCTGGGTATTCGCTATGATATCTCGACACCGACCAGGGAGAAGTACGACAATCTGTCGTTCCTGGATCCTAACGGGTCCAACCCCGGGGCGGGCGGCCGTCCGGGCCGGCTGGTTTTTGCGGGCACAAAATGGGGCTCAGCCAGCTTCAGCAAGTCATATCCTGAGGAGATCGATTACAAGGCGTTCGCCCCACGGGTTGGTTTTGCCTATAGCGTAACCCCTAACACGGTGGTCCGGGCTGGCTATGGGGTGTTCTTCTTGACATTGTCCTACCCGAGTTGGAGCTCAGGGATATCTCCTGGCACCGACGGATTCAATTCAAACATCTCCTTCGGCAGCAGCAACGGAGGCATTACCCCGGCCTTCTTACTCCAAGAAGGGTTTCCACAGAACTTTACGAAGCCGCCGTTTATTGATCCAACCTTCCGAAATGGTCAGTCCATTGGCTTATACCGACCTTTCGATGGCGGACGACCAACCTACACGCAGCAATGGAACCTAACCATTGAGCGCCAGTTCAGCAAGGATCTTTACATGACCGCGGCGTACGTGGCTAACAAGGGGACCCGTATCCTGTCAACGGTTGCTCCGATCAATGTGCTCGATCCTAAGCTTCTTTCGCTTGGGCAAAACCTATACGACGAATTTCAGCCAGGCGACACATCGTTGCACGGTATCTCTATCCCCTATCCCGGTTGGGTCGGGCAGATGACAGGTTGCCGGCCCACGGTAGCACAAGCGCTGTTGCCCTACCCCCA
>Ga0066683_10001126_pt1 | contig 10251 bp, 7 predicted proteins | sample GraSoiAngelo_132_FD_62296 | JGI IMG/M metagenome (GOLD analysis project Ga0066683, IMG submission 62296) | Grasslands soil microbial communities from the Angelo Coastal Reserve, California, USA - 14_0929_02_40cm | ecosystem: Environmental > Terrestrial > Soil > Grasslands | place: USA... | reverse complement strand
GAGTGCGGCAACCATGTGACCGACGGCCGGCGAGAGCTTGAAGCCGTGGCCTGAGAACCCGGCGGCCACGTAATAGCCCTCGGGCCCGACGCGGTCCAGAATCGGGTGCCAGTCGGGCGTGACGTCGAAGCAGCCGGCGTAACCCCGCGCGATGTGACCCTCTGCGAGCGCGGGGAAGCGATGGCTCACGCGGGCCAACGCGTCCGTCGACTCATCGAGGCTCACGCCCTCTTTGTACGCGTCGGGATCGACCGCATCGCGCGATTCGTCGGCGTCGAGACCGCCCACGAGAATATGCTCGCCCATCTCGGGCCGCGTGTAGATGTTCGTGACGAAGTCGTAGACCATCGGGTGCGGCCGCTGCTCGGCCTCGGGCCAGCTCACGATGCTGATCTTGTGACGGCAGACGTGGATCGGCAGCTCGACGCCGGCCATGGCCGCCACGCGCGCGCTCCACAACCCGGCGGCGTTGACGACGACGGGCGCCAGGATGTCGCCCGTTCGGGTACGCACACCGCGGGTCCGGTCGCCCTCGAGCAGCAGCCCGAGCACCGCGTTGTCCTCGAGGATGCGGGCGCCGGCCGCCCGAGCGGCGCGCGCGAAGCCCTGGGCGGTCTCGACGGGGTTGCAGTAGCCGGAGGCGGCCTCATAGCAGCCTGTCACCAGGTCGTCGGTGCGCAGACGCGGCTCGAGCTCGCGCATCTCCACCGGCGAAACGAGCCGCGTGTCGATGCCGATGGAGCGCTGGAGCGCGACCGACGCCTCCATAGGCTTGCGCATCTTGTCGTCGACGCCGAGCAGGTACCCGGTGTGACGGAAGCCGCACGAGCCGCCGTCGACACGCTCGGCGAAGTGCTGGAAGAACTCGAGCGAGTAACGGATCATCCGGCAGGTCTCGGCCGTCGAGTAATGCTGTCGCACGCAGGCCGAGCTCTTTCCGGTGCCGCCCGATGCGATCGTCCCCTTGTCGAGCACGACCACGTTACGGATGCCACGCCGGGTGAGGTGAAACGCGGCGCTGAGCCCGGTCACTCCGCCTCCGATGATCACCACGTCTGCCGTCCGCGCCGTCGTCATCGAGCGCGATCGTAGCGAGCCGGACATCGCGACGCAAGTCGGGCGACGCCGCGGTCTCGGCCCGGTGCAACGCCCTTTGACTATATAGTAATATTAATATATAGCTATTGCGATGTCCGAGCCGCGGCCGCGCTATGAGCTGCAGACGTTGAAGGCGGAGTTCTTCAAGGCGCTCGGCCATCCGGTCCGCGTGCGCATCCTCGAAATCCTCCGGCATGGCGGGCGCACTGTGCAGGAGCTGCAGCAATCGCTGCAGCTCGACCAGGCGATCGTGTCGCAGCATCTGGCGCGGCTGCGCGCGAAGAACGTCGTCGAGACGCGCAAGGACGGCATGACCATGCGTTATACCGTGCGCGACCCGGCGGTGGGCGAGCTGCTCGACGTCGCGCGCCAGATCTTCGGCCGGCACCTCGAAGGCACCCAGAACATGCTGCGCGAGCTGCAGCGCGAACAGCGCGTGACGCGGCGGCGCTGACCCGGTGCTCCGCCAGCTCAGGCTCGCCATCCGCACGGGAATCGTCACCGAGCCGCCGCCGACCGAAGCCGAGATCGAACGGCTCGGCGCGCAGGTGGCCGGCGAGATCCGGGTACGCTTCGGGCGCTCGCTCGCGATTCGTCAGGTCGATGCCGGCTCGTGTAATGGCTGCGAGCTCGAGATCGGCGGCCTCACCGGCCCGCACTACGACCTCGAGCGGTTCGGCGTGCACTTCGTCGCCTCGCCCCGCCACGCGGACTGCCTGCTCGTAACGGGCCCGGTGACGCGCAACATGGCGGAGGCGCTGCGCCGCACGTGGCTGGCGACGCCCGATCCCAAGCTCGTCATCGCCGCCGGCGACTGCGCGGGCGATGGCGGGATCTTTCGCGGCTCCTACGCCGTCGTCGGCGGCGTGCGTGAAATCGTGCCGGTCGATGCGCTGATCTCCGGCTGTCCCCCGTCACCGGCCGCGCTGCTCGCCGGTCTTCTCGACGCGCTGGGACGCCCGCGCTGATGGCCTCCGTCGTCTACGCGCTGACGGCGCTGCTGAGCGCCGCGGTCACGACGGCCGGCATTACCGGCTTGCTCGGCGTGCGCTGGTTGACGCGGATCGAGTGGCTGGTGCCGCTGGGCGGTTTCGAGCTCGAGATGGACCCGCTGGCCGGATTGTTCGTCGCGCTCGTCGGCGCGGTGGCGGTGGCCACGTCCATCTACGCCGTCGGCTACGCCGGCCGCGATCGCCGCGGATGTGTGGCCCATGCGGCCTTCATCGGTGCTATGGCCCTCGTGCCCCTCGCTGCGAACGTGATGACGTTCGTCCTCGCGTGGGAGCTGATGTCGCTCGCTTCTTACGTCCTCGTCCTCGACGGCGCCCGCGCGGGGCGCGAGGCCTCGGCGTCCACGCACGCGGCGTGGGTGTACGCCGTCATGACACACGCCGGTCTCGCATGCATGCTCGCCGGCATGCTGCTGCTGACGGCGTGGACGGGAAGCCCGCGCTTCGCCGACTGGGGCGCCGCCGCCCCGGCGCTCGGTGCCGGCGCGCGGTCCTTGGTGTGGGCGCTCCTGGCGCTCGGCTTCGCCGCGAAGGCGGGCGCTGTACCGCTGCACGTCTGGCTGCCGCTCGCGCATCCCGCGGCGCCCAGTCACGTCTCCGCGCTGATGTCGGCCGTCATGATCAAGCTCGGCGTGTACGGTTTGCTGCGGGCGAGCTTCGTGTGGCTCGCGCCGGCCCAGGTGGGCTGGGGCGTGGCGCTGCTCCTGGTCGGTGCGCTGTCGGCCGTCGCCGGCGTGCTCTATGCCGTCGTCGATCGCGACCTCAAGCGGCTGCTGGCCTTCTCCTCGATCGAGAACGTGGGCATCGTGTTCGTCGGCACCGGCGCCGCGGTGGCGTTCGCGGCGACCGGCCTGCCCTCGCTGGCGCTGCTGGCGCTCGTGGCGGCGCTGTATCACGCCGTCAATCACGCCGCCTTCAAGAGCCTGCTGTTCATGGCCGCCGGCGGCGTGCTGCATGGCACGGGCACGCGAGACATGGAGTTGCTCGGTGGCCTCATCAAGCGACAGCCGTGGACGGCGACGTGCTTCCTCGTCGGCGCCATCGCCATCGCGGGGCTGCCGCCGCTCAACGGATTCGTGAGCGAGTGGCTCATCTTCCAGGCCTTGCTGCAGAACGACCTGCTGTCGTGGCCGACGATGAATCTGGTCTTCGCGCTGGCGATCGCCGGCCTCGCGTTGGCCGCCGGGCTCGCCGTCGCTTGCTTCGTGAAGGCGTTCGGCATCACGTTCCTCGCACTGCCGCGGAGCGAGGCCGCCGCCACCGCGCACGACGCGGCGCCGACGATGCGCGCCGCCATGCTGGTCACCGCCGCGGGCTGCGCCGCGCTCGCGCTCGGCGCGTCGTGGGTCGTGCCGGCGCTGGGCGCCGTCGGCGCAACGCTCATCGCGGCGCCCCCGCCGGTGACACTCGGACCGTGGCTGACGCTCGAGGTATCCGGCGACTTCGCGACGCTGTCCGTGCCCGCGGTGGCGCTCGCGCTCACCGGCGGCGTGCTGTTGCCGATCGTGTTGCTCGCGGCCGCGCGCGCGCGACCGCGCCCGCGACGCTTTGAGACGTGGAGCTGCGGGCGCCTGCTGCAGACGGCGCGGATGGAGTACACGGCGACGGCCTTCGCCGATCCGTTCACGCGCGTGTTCGACTTCTTCTACCGGCCCGTGCGGCGGCTGGACGTCGACCTGCATCCGGAGTCGCGATTCTTCGTGCGGAGCATCCGCTACGAGAACCCGACACGCTTCATCGTCGACGAGTGGCTCTATCAGCCCCTCGGGCGCGTGCTGCGCGCCGCCACGCGCCACATCGGCGTGATCCAGTCGGGCAGTCCCAACCTCTATCTCGCCTACGTGCTCGCGGCGCTCCTCCTGTTACTGCTGGTGGCATGACGACCGCGCTGCTTCTCGCGGTGCTGCAGGCCCTGGTCGTCGCGCTCGGCGCCCCGCTCGTGGTCGGTACGCTCCGCACGCTCAAGGCACGGCTCGTGGGACGCCGCGGTCCCGTCCCGTGGCAGCCGTTTCTCGACCTCCGCAAGCTGCTCGGCAAGACGCCGGTGGTCTCGGACACGACGTCGTGGATCTTCCGCGCGACGCCCTACATCCTGGCCGGCGCCATGCTCGTGGCTGCGCTGGCGGCGCCGGTGCTGACGTCACGACCGCCGCTGGCGTTCGCCGGAATCATCCTCTTGATGTCGTTGTTTCTGCTCGGCACGTTTTTTCTCGCGCTGGCCGGGCTCGACGCGGGCAGCGCGTTCGGCGGGATGGGCAGCAGCCGCGAGGTTGCGGTGGCGGCGCTCGCCGAGCCCACCGTGATGGTCGCCGTCTTCGCCCTCGCGCTGCGCGCGAACACGACGAATCTCGGCGCGATCGTGGAGCGTGTGTCGGCCGAGCCGCTCCTCGCCGTCAATGCCGGGCATCTGCTCGCCTTCGTCGCGTTCTTCATCGTCATGCTCGCCGAGACGGGCCGGCTGCCCGTCGACAATCCGGCGACCCATCTGGAGCTGACGATGATCCACGAGGCCATGGTTCTCGAGTACTCGGGGCGCCACCTGGCGATGATCGAGTGGGCGTCCGCCATGAAGCTCCTGGTGTTCCTCACGCTGCTCGCGAACCTGTTCTTTCCGTGGGGCGTGCCCGCCGACGTGACCGCCGTGGCTCTGCTGCTGGGCCTGTTGGCGCTCGTCGGTAAGCTGGTGGTGCTGGTGGTCGCGCTGGCTGCGCTCGAGACGGCCATCGCGAAGCTGCGGCTGTTCCGGGTGCCCGAGCTGCTCGCGGGATCGTTTGCCCTCGGCGTGCTCTCTGTGAGCGCCGTGGTCCTGCTGCGATGACGGCGATCACGAACCTGCTGGCGTTCTTCGCGCTGGGGGTCACGCTCGTCCTGGTGTGGCGGCAGTCGTGGCGCGGGCGCGTGCATCTCTTCGTCGTGCAATCGATCCTCCTCGGCGTGCTCGCCGCGGCGGTTGGCGGTCTGGCCCGGCGGCCGGCGCTTGTGCTCGTCGCTGCGATCTTCCTGCTCGTCAAGACCTGGCTCATTCCGCGTGTGCTCATGCGTATGGCCGCCGGCGCACCGCTGCGGCCGGTGCGGCCGGGGCGCTCGTCGGGTATTCCCGTCCTCGTCGCGGGCGGGCTGGTCGTCATCGCGTACGTCATCATGCTGCCCATCAGCACGCTGCCCGCCGCGGCGCTGCCCACGCATGGCGCCATGCCGCTCGCCTTCGCGATGGCGCTGATCGGCTTGTTCATCTGCGTCACCGGCCGCGACGCGCTCGGCCAGGTCACGGGCTTCCTCGTCTTCGAGAACGCCATTTTCGCGCTCGGAGTCGTCGCCACCTACGGCATGCCGGGCCTCGTCGAGGCTGGCGTGTTCCTCGAGGTGCTCGTCGTCGTGCTGCTCATGGAGGGCGTTGTCGTCCAGATGCGCCGTGAGCACGACTCGCTCGACGTCGATCGCTTGCAAGAGCTGCGCGGATGATCGTGCTCATGCTCGTCATCCCGGTGACGGCAGCCGGCGTGCTCGCGCTGGCGCGCGGTCGCGTGGCGACTGCCGTGCACGCGCTGGCGACGCTGCTGATGTTGACGTCCGGGCTCACCGTGGCCGCCCGCGCGCTCCGCGGCGTCGAGGCCACCGCGTTCGGCGGCGTGCTGCGTGTCGATGCGCTCTCAGGCTGGATGATCGGCGTGATCGTGCTCGTCGCGGGGCTCGCCGCCGCCGAGGCGCCGCGCTACGCGCATGGCTCCGGGCAGCGCATGTTCTATGCGCTCTTTCATCTGATGGTCTTCACCATGCTCCTGGCCGTCTCCACCGACGACGTCGGCGTGATGTGGGTCGCGGTGGAGGGCACCACGCTGGCGTCGGTGTTCCTCGTCAACTTCGAACGGTCACGCGCCTCGTTGGAAGCGGCGTACAAGTATTTGCTGATCTGCTCGGTGGGCATCGCGATCGCCTTCGTCGGCACGGTCCTCATTTATTACGCGGAGGCGGTGCGCCAGCAGGGCGTCGTCGAGCACGCTGCCCAAGGCCTGCGCTGGACGACGCTGCTGGCGCTGGCGCCGGCGCTGTCGCCGCGTGTGTTGCAGCCGGCCTTCGTCTTCCTCGTCATCGGTTACGGCACGAAGGCCGGCCTGGCGCCGATGCACACCTGGCTGCCAGACGCCCACAGCGAGGCACCGGCGCCGGTGAGCGCGCTGATGTCCGGAGTGCTGCTCAGCGTCGGCGCGTACGCCATCTTGCGATTCAAGCCGATCGTCGACGCCGCAGCCGGTCCGCTGTTCGCGGCGCGCATTCTCATCGTGCTCGGCGTGCTGTCGCTCGCGGTCGCCGCGGCCTTTCTGTGGAATCCCGGCAACTACAAGCGGATGCTCGCCTACTCCAGTGTCGAGCACATCGGGCTCGTCGGTCTCGGCCTGGGCTTCGGCGGCGTACTCGGTGTGTCGGGCGCCCTGCTGCACGTCGCCAATCACGGCCTGGCCAAATCCGTCGTGTTCCTGCTCGCCGGACGCATTCGAGCCGTCTACGGCACCGTCGAGCTGAGCGGCGTCCAGGGACTGCTGCGGGCGCTCCCGGTGACTGGACGTGGCTTCTTGCTGGGCATGCTCGCCCTCATGGGGCTACCGCCATTCGGCCTCTTCACGAGCGAGGTGATGATCTTCGCTGCCGGGTTTGGTGCGGGCCACGTCTGGGCGTCGGCCGCCGGGCTCGTGCTGCTCGTGATCGCCTTCGGCGGACTGCTGCGCGCCGCGCACGCGATGCTGTTCGGTCCGCCGCCCCATGTGGCGCCCACGGCGAGTGGGCTCAGCGCGGTGCCGATGGCGGCGGCGCTGGCGGCGCTCGTGCTGATCGGTCTCGCATGGCCGCCGGGGCTCGCCGCCGCGCTCGAGCTCGCGACGCGCGCGATCGTTCGATGAGCCCGCGACCCACGCTCGACGTCGTCGCGCACGCCGTCGGCGACGGTGCGACCGCGGCGATCGCCATCGACAGCGCGGCGGGCGCGATCGAGTGTCGCCTGCGGGCCGACGCGCTCGTTGCGTTCGCCGACCGCCTCGCCGGCGTGGGCCTGGAAGTGCAGTGGATCGCAGCGGCCGACACGCGCGCCACGAGCGGGCACTTCACGCTCGTCTATCACTTTGCGCCGCCGAGCCATCGGCCGGCGGTCACCGCGAGTGTGGACGTCGACGACGCGTTTCCGTCGCTCGCCACGCGCTCGTTCGCCGCCAGTCGCTTCGAGCGGGAGATACAGGATCTGTTCGGTCTCGTGGCGAGCGGCCATCCCGACCCGCGGCGACTCGCCCTGCACCAGTTCTGGCCCGCTGGGTACCATCCGTTGCGCCGCGATGCGGTGCCGCGCACCGACGTGGTCGACGACGGCCGGCCGTTTCCGTTTCGCCGCGTGGAGGGGCCCGGAATTTTCGAGATCACCGTGGGCCCCGTGCACGCCGGCATCATCGAGCCCGGCCATTTCCGCTTCTCCGTCGAGGGCGAGACCATCGTCAATCTCGAGACCCGTCTCGGGTTCGTGCACAAGGGCACCGAGAAGCTGTTCGAACAGCTGCCGCTGGCGCGCGCGCCGGAGCTCGCCGAGCGGATCTCCGGCGACACGAGCGTCGCGCATGCGCTCGCGCTCTGCCAGGCGCTGGAGATCCTGGCGGGCGTCCGCCCACCCGAGCGCGCGGCGTGGCTGCGCGTGCTGCTGCTCGAGCTGGAGCGGCTCTACAACCATGTCGGCGACGTCGGCATGATCCTCAACGACACGGGCTACGCGTTCGGCCATGCGCACTGTTTTCGGCTGCGCGAGCGCCTCCTCCGCCTCAATGCGCGCCTGACGGGTCACCGATTGCTTCGCGGGGCCATCGTCGCGGGCGGCGTCGCTGGACCGATCGCGTCCGCTGATCTCGAGCACGCCGCGCGTGAGGTCGATCGCATCGTGGACGAGTTTCTCGAGGTCGCGCGGCTGTCACTCGACAACACCATGGTCCTCGAACGGCTGCAGGGCACGGGCCGTCTCACGACCCGCACGGCGCGCGAGATGCAGGTGGTCGGACTCGTGGGGCGCGCGAGCGGGATCGATGCGGATGCACGACGCGATGCCCCGTTCGCCGCGTACGAGTTGCTACCCATCCAGGTGCCGGTCTATGACACGGGCGACGTGTGGGCGCGCACCATCGTGCGGATCGACGAAGCGCGGCAGTCGGCGGCGCTGATCGCGGCGGCGGCGCGTCGCGCGCCGGCGGGCCCACTCTTCGCGGAAACCGGACCGCTGCGCCCGGGCGCGTACGCGGTGAGTCTCGTCGAGGGCTGGCGGGGCCCGATCTGGCACTGGGCGCTCGCCGGCGACGGGGACTCGCTCACCCGCGTGAAGATCGTCGACGCATCGTTCCGCAACTGGGCGGCGCTGGAGTACGCGGTGCTGAACAACATCGTTCCCGACTTCCCGTTGTGCAACAAGTCGTTCAACCTCTCGTACTCGGGGAACGACCTCTAAGCGCTGCCTCGCGGCCGGGCTACCCGGGCGGCGGTTACGGGAGGCCGGGGATCAGGTCGCGGCCGGCCTTGAACTCGATCGTCGAGTCCTTGAAGTTGTTGCCGACGGGCTCCGCGCGTCCGCCGAGATGCCGAGCGAGGAAGAGCTCGGTGACCGCGGTGAACGACCGGCGGTTCTGCACGCGAGAGAAGCCGTGGCCTTCGTCGGAATACCAGATGTACGTCACCGGAATCGCGCGCTGCCGCATGGCTTCGACGATCTGATCGGATTCGGATGGCTTCACCCGGACATCGTTCGCCCCCTGCGCGATGAGCAGCGGCCGGACGATTCGCTCGACGTAGCTCAGCGGCGAGCGTTCCTGTAGGAAGCGCTGACCGGCTTCGGTCGTATAGTCACCCATTCGGGCTTTCCACATCGTCTGAACCGGCTTCCAGTACGGTGGCACCGTCGCCATCATCGTCGAGAGGTTCGAGATCCCGAAGATGTCGACGGCACACGCGAACTTCTCGGGGGTGAACGTCACGCCCGCGAGCGCGGCGTACCCGCCGTAGCTGGCGCCGTAGATGGCGATCCGGCGGGGATCCGCAATCTTTTGCGCGATCGCCCAGTCGACCGCATCGATGAGATCGTCGTGCATCCTGCCGCCCCACTCGCGGTTCGCCGCGTTGAGGAACGTCTTGCCGAAGCCGGTCGACCCGCGGAAGTTCACGCTCAGGACGGCGTAACCCCTGTTGGCGAGCCACTGATGCGTCGAGGACAGTCCCCAACCGTCGCGCCCCCAAGGGCCGCCATGCACCACGAGGACCATCGGCACCGGCGCGGCATTGGACGTCGCGCGCGGGCGCGACAGATAGCAGACCAGCTCCAGGCCGTCGCGCGCGCGCACCACCACCGGCTCCATCGGGACGAGCGGTGCATCCTCGAGCGCGGGGCGCAGTGCGAAGAGGTAGCGCACGGTTTTGGCGCGCCGGTCGTAGTGGAAGAACCGACCCGATGCGGCGTCGCGCTCGATGTACGCGATCCAGTGCCGGTTGTCCGCGGAGGCGTCGGTACCGAGCAGATCGCCCTTCGAGGCGCGCGCCAGCCGCGCGTAGTCGTCGGCGTAGGCCGGATCGATGAGCTGCCAGCGGCGGCGAGTGAAGGCCGACATCGCCGCAATCGGCCGGCGATCGATCGGCTCGTGCGCGACGTCCGTGAAATCCGCCTTCGCATCCTCTCTCATCACCCGACGTGATCCGGTCACCATGTCCTGAGCGACGACGGCGGCCTTGTCGCGGCCGTGCGTGTCGAGCCAGTAGAGCGTGCCGCCATCGTCGCTGAACCCGAGCGGCCGCGTGGACAGCGCATCGGTCATGTCGATCTGCGTGAAGGGCTTCCATTCGCCGCCGGCGTCGCGCTGGAAGTAGTCGACGCCGCCGTCGTCGGTTTGCGCGGCACCGAGGCGGACCCGAAACTGTCGATCCGTCACGAACGAGCGGAAACGATCGTTCGCCTGGACGAGCGTGCTCCCGCCCGTCGCCACGTCGACGCGGTAGAGCTCGAAGAATCGGGCGTCCTTGTGATTGTGGGCGAGCAGGATCTCGCCGGGGAAGTGGCGGGACGTCTGTTGCACGTAGGCCCTGACGCCGGGCCCGGGCGTCAGCGCGAGAATGTCACCGGTCTGCAGATCAACGC
>Ga0066683_10001121_pt1 | contig 10261 bp, 7 predicted proteins | sample GraSoiAngelo_132_FD_62296 | JGI IMG/M metagenome (GOLD analysis project Ga0066683, IMG submission 62296) | Grasslands soil microbial communities from the Angelo Coastal Reserve, California, USA - 14_0929_02_40cm | ecosystem: Environmental > Terrestrial > Soil > Grasslands | place: USA... | reverse complement strand
TTCGGCGAGATCGTCCGGGCCGGTATCCAGTCCGTCCCCCGGGGCCAGGTCGAAGCGGCCACCGCCGTCGGGCTGACCGGCGCGCAGACCATGCGCTTCGTTGTCCTGCCGCAGGCCATTCGCAATATGGTGCCGGCGCTGGTGACGCAGATGATCGTGCTCTTCAAGGACACGTCGCTCGCCTCGATCATCGGCTACGTCGATCTCACGAAGGCCGCGCAGATCGTCAATAACCGCGAGATCAAGCCGTTTCAGATCTACATCTTCATCGCGATCGTGTACTGGCTCTGCACGTACTCGATGTCGCTCGTCGCACAACGGCTCGAGCGCCGCGCAGCTTAGGGCCAGAGTGCGTCGGGGACGAGCCCGAGGCCGGTGAACGGCGGGAGGTCGACGGCCTCGGCGCCGGCGGCAGTCGCCGCGAGCACGTAGCGGTCGTTCTCGAGCGCGAAAGCCTCGACAGCGTGCGCGTCGGGGTCGATCAGCCAGAGGTGCGGCACACCGTAGCGCGCATAGAGACGCCGTTTCGTGACGCGATCCATCGTCCGAGTGGAGGGCGAGAGGATCTCGATCGCCACCGTCGGCCCACCCTCCATGCCGCGCCGGCTCGTGAGGCGCATACGATCAGGTGCGATATAGAGGATGTCCGGCTGGACGATCGTGGTCTCATCGGCCCGGTCCGCGAGAATCACGTCGAGCGGGGCGTACAGAAGCAGTCCTCCCGGACGCGTCTCGAGCCACTTCATGAGCTGGAACGACAGGCGTGCGCTGATGATCTGGTGCTCCAGGGAGGGGGCCGGCGTCACGCAGAGCTCGCCATCGTGGATCTCGTAGCGCCGCCCGTCGTTCGGCAGCGCCTCGTAGTCCCGATAAGTGAACGCGCTCTTCGGGCTCATGCGGATCTACTATTCGACCGCGTGGAGGGCGTGTCAATGCCCCGAGTTCGATACGGTGATTTCCATGCCTGAGATTCTGCTGCCCAACGGCGTCCGCCTGCACTGGCTCGAAACCGGCGATCCCGCGAGGCCGCCGGTGGTCTGGATCCACGGCGGCTCGGTCGAAGACTCGTCGTCGATGGTTGCCGACCTGGAGCCGTTTGCGACACGGGTCCGCGCGCTGTTTCCCGACACGCGCGGCCATGGGCTCTCCGAGCGCTTCGAGCGCGTCGAGGACTACACGTACGCGAAGAAAGCCGAGGACGTGCTGCTGTGGCTCGACGCGCTCGGCATCGAGCGCGCCATCTTCGGTGGCGCGTCGATGGGCGCCGCGCTGTCGTTGTGGTTGGCGGTGCGCGCGCCGCAGCGGGTGCGCGCGGTCGTCTCGATCAGCGGCCCGCCCTATGCGCCGCTGCCGGCAGACGTCGCCTGGTGGAAGCGCCACCGGCGGTTGGTGGAGGCCGGACGCTTCGAGGAGTACTACGACGCCAACGTGCGCCTCCGCGTGGGCGATGAGGCGCTCGCGCGACTGAAGGCGCGGCCGGACCGCTACGTGGAGGTGCTCGGCACGCTGCGCCGGCACTCCGTCGCGTCGCTGCTCGCGCTCCTGGACGAGACGTACTCGCGCACCGAGTGGCTCGCGGACTGTGCGCGCATCCGCTGTCCGGTGCTCGTCATCGCCGGCTCCGAGGATCACTTCCCGACGGTCGGCATGTCGCGCCGGGTCGCCGAGACGATCCCGGGCGCGAGGCTGCACGTCGTCGCCGGAGGCGGGCACTTTCCAAACCGGTCACATCGTGCGGAAGTGCAGGAGGTCGTCGGAGCCTTTCTCACCGTAATCGGTGTATAAGAAGGGCCCATGCGCATCGTCGATCTGTCGTTTCCGATCCGCCCGCACTTCCGCTGGAAGGTCGAACCGAAGCTGTCCAAGTCACACGCCGCCGGCGACGTCTTCCAGTCCACGGTGCTCACGGTCGCCTGTCACGCCTACACGCACGTCGACGCGCCAGTGCACTTCCTGCCGGGCGATCGGGACATCGCCTCGATGCCCGTGGATCAGTGGATCGGAGACGCGGCCGTGGTGGACCTCAGCCACCTCGGTGACAACGGTGAGGTGGCCGCCGCCGAGCTCGACAAGTATGCCGGCCACGTGCGGCGCGGCGACATCGCGTTGCTGCGCACCGACTGGCCGAAGAAGGTGAGCGTCGAGAGCGAGAAGTTCTGGCGAGACGCGCCGTACACGGGGCGCTCCGCGTGCGAGTGGCTCGTGCGTCGCGGCGTGAAAGCCGTCGGCTACGACTATCCGCCCGACTACACGGTGCGCACGTCGATCTTCGAGCCGAGCGTGAAGCTCACGCCCGAGCAGTGCACGACGCACCACGTGTTCTTTCCCGCCGGCATCACCGTGGTCGAGTACCTGACGAATCTCGACCAGATCGGCGTGCCGCGCTGCCGCTTCGTGGCGCTGCCGCTGCGCATCGACGGCGCCGACGGCTCGCCGGTACGCGCCATCGCGCTGGTGGAGTGAATACGGGGGCCGCAATGGTCCCCAAGCCCAGCGTTTGTCGCGCGCCGGTCAGGCCGTACGCTGCTCGATAGGCCGCTCGGCGGCTCGTGTATCATCTGCCGGATGCCCCGCCCCTGGTTGATCCTGCTCGCCGTCGTGCTGGCCGCCGCCGGCTGCACCGAGCAGCCGAATGCATCTGCGTCCTCGACCGAGAAGCCCGCTGCCGCGACGCCGCCGCGCCCCGTCAAGGTGTTTCAGGCCGTCGAGCAACGCGTCCCGCGCACCGTGACGTCGACGGGCACACTGGCCGCCGACGACACCGTCGTCCTCGGCGTCAAGGTCCCAGGCCGGCTCGTCGAGCAGGCGGTCGATCTGGGCACGCGCGTCCGCAAAGGACAGGTGATCGCGCGGATCGAGCAGACCGACTACACGCTGCGCGTCGAGCAGGCGGAGGCCGCGCTGCAGCAGGCGCGCGCGCGACTCGGCCTGTCGCTGACCGGCACCGACGAGCAGGTCAATCCCGAGAAGACGTCGATCGTCCGGCAGGCGCGCGCGGTGCTGGACGAGGCGCGGCTCGCGCGCGAGCGCTCGACGAAGCTGCTCGAGCAGAACCTCATCGCGCGCGCCCAGGACGACACCGCGGAGGCCAACCTGGGCGTCGCGGAAGGCCGCTATCACGACGCGCTCGAAGAAGTCCTCAACCGCCAGGCCACGCTCATGCAGCGGCGCTCCGAGCTCGAGCTGGCGCGACAGCAGCTCGCGGACACCGTGCTGGTCTCGCCCTTTGACGGCGCGGTGAGCGCGCGACAGGCGGCGGTGGGTGAGTATCTGGCGGCCGGCGCACCCGTTGCCACGCTCGTGCGCATGCATCCACTGCGGCTGCGCCTGCCCGTGCCCGAGCGCGAAGCCGTCGGCGTGCGCATCGGGCAGCCGGTACGTCTCACCGTCGAGGGCGACGCCACCGTGTACCAGGGACGTGTGGTGCGCCTGAGTCCGATCGTGCAGGAGCAGAATCGCACGCTGCTCGTCGAGGCGGAGGTGCCGAACCCGAACGCCGTGCTCAAGCCGGGCGCGTTCGCGCGCGCCGATATCGTCACCGATGGCTCGCAGCCGATCATCCGCGTGCCCGCCGCGTCGCTGGTGACGTTTGCCGGGGTGGAGAAGCTGCTGGTCGTGCGTCAGGGCAAGATCGTCGAGGTGCGCGTCACGACCGGCCGCCGCGCCAACGACACCGTCGAGATCGTGGCCGGCCTCAAGCCGGGCGAGAGCGTCGTGCTGCAGCCCGGCAACCTGGCGCCGGGCCAGGCCGTGAGCGCCGAGCGCTAATCCCCGTGCAAAAGCTCGCCGAAGTCTGCATCAAGCGGCCGGTCTTCGCGACCATGATCGTGATGGCGCTGGTCGTCGTCGGCGCCGCCTCGTATTTCCGGCTGGGCGTCGATCGCTTCCCCGCCGTCGATCTGCCCACCGTCAGCGTGAGGGTCGAGCTGCCCGGCGCGTCCACCGAGGAGATCGAGACCCAGCTGACGCAGAAGCTCGAGGAGCAGATCAACACGATCCAGGGCATCCAGGAGCTGCGCTCGATCTCGACGCCCGGCAACTCGCTCGTCATCGTCACCTTCGCGCTGAGCCGCAACATCGACGTGGCAGCGCAGGACGTGCGCGACAAGGTCTCGATCGCGCAGCGCAACCTGCCGCGCGACGTGAAGCCGCCGATCATCTCGAAGTTCGACAACGATCAGTCACCGGTGCTCACGATCGCGCTGGCGAGCGACCGGTCGCTGCGCGAGCTGACGGAGATCGCCGACAAGATCGCGCGGCCGCTGCTGGAGCGCTCGACGGGTGTCGGCGAGGTCCGCATCGTGGGCGGCCTGCCGCGCTCGATCAACGTGTGGGTGGATGCGGACAGGCTGGCCTCGTACCAGCTGCCCATCACCAGCGTGCGCGACGCGCTGGTGCGGCAGAACGCCGACCTGCCCGGCGGCAACGTGACGTCGGGGCTCAACGAGGCCTCGCTGCGCACCATGGGCCGGATGCCCGACCCGAAGGCCTTCAACGACCTCGTGGTGGCCAACCTCGCCGGCTCGCCCGTGCGCGTGCGCGACCTCGGCTACGCGGAAGACGGCACCAAGGAGCAGCGGTCGGCGGCGCGGCTCAACGGCGTGCCGACGGTGATCCTCGAGATCCGCCGGCAGTCGGGCGAGAACACGGTGGCGGTGATCGAGGGCGTGAAGAAGAGCCTGGCGCGGCTCGCCGCCCACGTCCCGCCCGACGTGAAGCTCGAGATCATCCGCGACCAGTCGAAGTACATCTACGCGGCGCTGCACGAGATCAGCCTGCACCTCGTGCTCGGCTCGATCCTCGCGTCGCTGGTCGTGCTGGCCTTCATGCGCTCGTGGCGCTCGACGTTCATCGCGGCGGTGGCCATCCCGACCTCGGTCATCTCGGCCTTCGGGATGATGTGGATGCTGAACTTCACGCTCAATAGCGTGACCATGCTGGCGCTGGTGCTGATGGTCGGCATCGTCATCGACGACGCCATCGTGGTGCTCGAAAACGTCTTCCGCTTCGTGGAAGAAAAGAAGATGAAGCCCTTCGACGCCGCGCGCGAGGCCACCGCGGACATCGGCCTGGCGGTGATGGCGACGACGCTCTCGCTCGTCGTGATCTTCGTGCCGGTGTCGTTCATGTCGTCGATCTCGGGCCGGTTCCTCTACCAGTTCGGCCTCACGGCCGCCGTGTCGGTCATGGTCAGCCTGCTCGTGTCGTTCACGTTGACGCCGATGATGTGTGCACGGCTTCTGAAAGTGGGGGGCCCCGATATGGCCCCCCACACCCCCCAGCGCTCGGGGCACCCCGGGGAACCCGGGGCGCCCCCCGAAGACGCGGCTCGCTCGCGCACGGGCTTTTATCGCTATATCGACGCGGCCTACACCGCCTGCCTGGCGTGGTCGATGCGCCATCGCTGGGTCATCGTGGTGGTGAGCGTGGTGGTGCTGGCCTCGACGATGCCGATCTATCGCTCCGTGAAGCAGGAGTACATCCCGAGCGACGTGGACGAGTCCGAGTTCGAGATGCTCGTGTTCGGCCCCGAGGGGATGAGCCTGGCCGCCATGGACGAGGGGATGCAGGCCCTCGCCAAGGAGGCGCGCGAGACGAAGGGTGTGGCGCTCACGCTGGCCTCCGCGGGCGGCGGCTTCCTCAACCGGGTCAACCAGGGCTACATGTACGTGCGCACGGTGCCGCACACGGAGCGGACGGTGAGCCTGCACCGGATCTGGGACGGGATCCGGCACGGCGACCCGCTGGCCGCCTTCCGCGGCAACTACTCGCAGCGCGAGATCATCGCCGCCCTGCGGCAGAAGTACCGTAAGTTCTTCGCCAACGGCTACCGGCCGCAGATTCGAAACATCGCGGGGTTCAACATCGGCGGTGGCACCTTCGACATCGATCTCGCCCTGCGCGGTCCCGACCTCGAGAAGCTCGCCGAGTACGGCGAAACCTTGAAGCTCCGGGCGCGTCAACTGGGCGGCATCGCGGACGTCGACAGTACACTGCAGCTCGACAAGCCGGAGCTGCGTGTCGTCATCGACCGCGCGCGCGCCGCCGACCTGCGCGTGGACACCGAGCAGATCGCGACGGCGCTGCGCCTGATGGTGGGCGGTGATGATCAGGTCTCGCGCTTCCACGACAACGACGTCAACGACGACTACGACGTGACGGTGCGGCTGCTCGACGCCCACCGCAACGACCTGTCGGTGATCTCGCGCCTCTACGTGTCGCGCGACTCCCTGTCGACCAACCCCGCCACCGGCGCGGCCGCCCAGGTGGGGCTGGCGCCGGGCGGCGGCCTCGTGCGCCTCGACAACCTCGTGCAGATTGTGCGCGCGCCCACGGCCTCGCGCATCGACCGCACGGACCGGCAGCGCGAGGTGCGCCTGCGCGCAAGCGTCACCCCGGGCTTCGGCCAGGCGGACCGGATCGACGCGGTCAAGCGCGAGGTGGCGGCGATGAACCTGCCGCCGGCCTACTCGACCTTCGTCACCGGCAAGGCGAAGGAGATGGAGAAGACCTTCACCGAGTTCCTGTGGGTCTTCGTGCTCTCGTTCGCCTTCATGTACATGATTCTCGCCTCGCAGTTCGAAAGCCTCATCCACCCGCTGACCATCTTGTTGTCGCTGCCGCTGTCGGTGCCGTTCGCCATGCTCGCGCTCTGGTACACGGGCAACACGCTCAATCTCTACTCCGCGCTCGGCATCCTCGTGCTCTTCGGCGTGGTGAAGAAGAACGCCATTCTGCAGATCGACCACATGAACAGCCTCCGCGCGCGCGGCATGGAGCGCGCGGCCGCCATCATGCAGGGCAACCGGGACCGGCTGCGCCCGATCCTCATGACGACGCTCGCGCTCGTGGCCGGCATGTTGCCGCTCTGGGTGGGCACCGGGCCGGGCGCCGAGGAGCGCCGGGCCATCGCCGTCGTCGTCATCGGCGGCCAGACGCTGGCGCTCCTGCTCACGCTGCTCGTGACGCCGGTGGCCTATTCGCTCTTCGAGGACGCCGCCGGCGCGCTGCGCTGGGCGGCGCCGTCGCTGGCGCGGTGGCGTCGGCTGGCGCGACAGCGTGAGCGACGCGCGTGGCGGCTGCGCCTGCGGCGTCGTGCGCGGCCCGCCGCGCCGCCGATCTCGGGCGGCACGAACGGATCTTCGTAGCGCGATATATCGTGTCGTGACGCGAGGCCGCGCGCCGGGGTTGCCGGGGCGGCGGCCCGGGCGTAGCATGCCGGGCACTCCGCGCGGGAACCCATCGGCGGATGCGAGCGTTGTGATGTTCGCCGCGCGAATGTTCGACTCACACGTCACGTACGACCAAGGAGGCGCTATGAAACGGATGGCTGCGATCGCGCTGATGCTGTCCCTGGGATTCCTCAGCGTCGTTCCCGCCGGCGCGCAGGCCCCGGCGCCCCCGCCGGCCTACGGCATGCCGATCAGCCTCGAGCAGGCCAAGAAGATCATGGCCGGCGCCGAGGCGGAAGCGAAGAAGAACAACTGGCCGGTGGTCATCGTGATCCTCGATTCGGGCGGCCAGTTGGTCATGCTGCAGCGCTTGGACAATGCGCAGTGGGGCAGCGTGGAGATCGCCAAGGAAAAGGCGCGCTCGGCGGTGGCGCTGCGCCGGCCCACCAAGGCGTTACAGGACCTCGTCGCCCAGGGCGGCGCCAACCTGCGCCTCCTCACGCTCGGTTACAGCGTGCTCGAGGGCGGTATCCCCATCGTCGCCGACGGCAAGATCGTCGGCGCCGTCGGCGTCTCCGGCGTCACGTCGCCGCAGGACGCGCAGATCGCCCAGGCCGGAATCGACTCTCTGAAGTAGCGGTCTCGCGATCGTCGACGCGGGACGCGCCGGCGGAAGTCCGGCGCGTCCCGTGCGGCACAGCGCGTTACTTCGCCTTCGCCGCCCAGTCCGGGTGGTACTCGATGCCGAGCGACTTCATCTCCGCCAGCTTCTCGCCCCATTGCGCCTTCTGCTTGTCGCGTCCCCGCCGCTCGGTGATCTTCTCCCACTCGGCGGCCGCGGTGTCGAGGGCGTCCTTGGGCGATTTGCGCTTGGCCAACGCCTCGGTAATCTCGAACGACAGCTTGCGCTGGTACTCGTCGGCCGCCGGAATGACGGGATCCGGCACGAGGTATGGGAAGGTCGCCTCGATGGCGTCCAGGTACTTGTCCGCGTCGGGGAATGCCTTTCGGAAGATCGGCGACTTCAGGTGCGACACCCGCCAGGGATCCATGATCGTCTTGGGATCCATGACGATCTTGAGGCTCTGATCGGGCGTGGAGATGAACTCCAGCACCTTCATCGTCACTTCCTTCTTCTTCGAGTAGATCGAGACGGCCATGCCGCGGCCCGGCGTGATGGCCGGCCGATGCACGACCTTGCCGTCGATCTCGGCGCCGGGGACGAGCCCGAAGCCGGCCTTGCCGACGATGACCGACTCGTCGCGGTTGCCGACGCGCTTGCCCGTCGACGTCCACGAGTAGAGCAGCGGCACGTCGCCCTTGACGAGCAGCGTCTTGGGCTCTTCGGATTCGAAGAGCATCACGCCGGGCGGATAGAAGGGCATCGTACGCACCATCTCGTCGAGCGCGCGCACGCCAGCCGCGGTGTTGACGAGCGGCTTCATGTCCTTGTCGAAGTATTGCCCGCCGTACGAGAAGAAGCGCGAGCGCCACCAGTGGTACGAGTAGCCGCTGCCGGACGGCTTGTACGACGCGCCGGCGCCGAAGAGCTTGCGGTCGGTGCCGTCCCAGCCCCAGCCGTTGAAGAACTCGGCGGCGGTGTCCCACTGCTTCCACGTCTGGGGCGGCTTGAGGTCGTAGCCGTACTTGGCCTTGAACTTCTTCTGATTGTCGGGCCGCTCGAAGGCCGTCCGGTTCCAGTACATGATGTGGATGTCGCCGTCGTACGGCATGCTCACGAGTTTGCCCTGATAGCGCAGCATCACCTTCGCGAACACCGGCACGATGTCGTCCATCTGGAAGTCGAGCTTCAGTTTCTGGATCCACGGCTCCAGCGGCTCGAAGTGCCGGCCGTAGTCCGGCATGTTGGATGGCCCGAACATGATCAAGTCCCACGGGCTGCCGCCGCCGTTGAACTCCAGCAGCGTCTTCGACACAAAGGCGTCGAGCGGGATCACCTCCGTCTCGAGCTTCACGCCGAGCTTGTCGTAGAGATCCTGCTCGACGAGTGACAGCGAGTATTTCACGTACTCCGCGTTCACCACGGCGCGGATGGTCTGACCCTCGTAGGGGCGCGCGCCGTGCGCGGGCGGCCGTGCCAGCAGCACCGCGGCGGCGACGCCGACGAGCGCAAACGCGATGGCGAGGAAGCGTGACCTCATGAAAGTCTCCTTGGTTGGTTCAGCCTTTGGTGCCGCCGAGGGCGAGACCCTTGACGAGATAGCGCTGCAGCATGAACGCCACCGCGAATGCCGGCAGCACGCCCAGCACCACCGAGGCGGAGGCCTCGCCGTAGAACATGTCGGTGCCGCCGCTGGTGAACGAGGTCACCAGCACCATCATCGTTTTGGTTTCGATCCCGGTCAGGACGACCGCGAACAGGAATTCGTTCCAGGTCGCGATGAACGCGAAGAGCGCCACCACCGCCATCCCCGGCGCGATGATCGGGACGACCACGCGCACGAGCGAGCCCAGCCGCGAGCAGCCGTCGATCATCGCGGCCTCCTCGATCTCGATGGGGAAGTCGCGCAGGAATCCGACGAGGAGCCACACGGCGAAGGGGATGTAGACGACGGTGTAGAGCATCACCAGCCCGAGGTACGAGTTCGTGAGTCCGAGCAGCTTGAACATGATGTAGACGGGAATGATGAGCGCGATGGCCGGCAGCATGCGCAGCACGAGCAGCAGCGTGCTGAGCAGCCCGCCGCCGAAGCGCCAGCGCGCGATCGAATACGCGGTGGGCAGGCTGACCACCAGCGCGGCGGCCATGCTGAGCGACGAGATGACCAGGCTGTTGGTGAAGTAGCGCGCGCCGCTCGAGCGCGTGAACAGACCGACGTAGTGCTTGAGCGACGCGTCCAGCGGGATCCATACCGGCGGATACGCGAAGAAGTCCTCGTTGCCCTTGAGCGAGGTGGTGACGATCCAGAAGAAGGGGGCGAGAAAGAAGACCAGCGCGGCGGCCACGCCCGTCCACACCAGGGCCTCCGTGACGCGCCGCCGGAGACGCGCACGCCGCAGGCGCGAGGCGGCGACGCGCGGCCGCTCGAGGGCGATGGCCATCAGGCTGCTCTCGCCTCGCGGGCGCG
>Ga0066683_10001112_pt1 | contig 10288 bp, 8 predicted proteins | sample GraSoiAngelo_132_FD_62296 | JGI IMG/M metagenome (GOLD analysis project Ga0066683, IMG submission 62296) | Grasslands soil microbial communities from the Angelo Coastal Reserve, California, USA - 14_0929_02_40cm | ecosystem: Environmental > Terrestrial > Soil > Grasslands | place: USA... | reverse complement strand
AGGACCGTGCTGTCCTTGCCGATCGACCACAGCATGCAGAGGTTCCTGAAGGCCGGGTACGCCTCGCGAAGGATGTGGACGCTCCGGTGCTCGAGCTCGTCAAGATGGTTCATGCTTCAATCAGCTCCCGGTCGCGTCGAGTCCGAGGACGAAACCGTCGATCCGTAGAGAGGTGCCGTTGTAACAGAGGGGGGACGCTCTGTTCTCTGATTCGCCCGAGTGTCTGAACACGCAATCGCCGGCCGCGGCGTCCCACTCCATCAACGGAGAGAGTCTCGCGTACACATCGGCTCGCCCTTCGGCCAGCCAGCAGAACTTCAGCGAGCTGCCAACCTGGAGGCGGGCCGAGACCGGCAGCGTTGCCAGGTAGCTTTCCAGCTGCGGGCAGTGATGCGACCGGCTTTCGACCACGCGAAGGGGCTGGCCCGGACGTGGAGGAATCGAGCAGAGGCGCTCGACTGGACCGTCGCCTTCCTGCTTGTAGGCGCCAAGGCCGGAGGCCGCGAAGTACGTCACGCCGAGGGCCGGCGCCACGACCACGCCAAGTACGGGTCGGCCGTGTTCGATCAAGGCGATGTTCACCGTGAATTCGCCGTTGACGGCGAGGAATTCCTTCGTCCCGTCGAGCGGATCGACCATCCAGAAGCGGGTCCAATCACGACGCGTCTGATAGGCAGGGACATCCGCTTCCTCGGAAATGATCGGCAGGCTGTCATCCCAGGCGGACAGTTCCTGCACGATCAACCGGTGCGACGCGATGTCGGCCAGAGTGACCGGCCCGAGGTCCCCCTTCTGCCGCACGGCCGATGCCTGGCCGTAGAACGTCATCACCACATCGCCCGCGCGCCGGGCAATGTCGACAACGTGTGCAAGCGCGCTCGCCGAGATGGGTCGAGACCTGCCCGGCTGCCGGCTCATGATTGAATCGAAACAGGCTCTGATGTTTGGACGAACCTCAGCGCGGTCCTCGGGTGCTCGATCTGCCTCAATACCCGGCTGGTCGCCTCGGCGAGGGATACCGCGGTCGTGTCCAGGACGAGGTCGGGATACGGTGGCGGTTCGTAGGGATCGTCGAGTCCGGTGAAACCCTTGATCTCGCCGCGCCGCGCTCTGGCGTAGAGGCCCTTGACATCCCGGCGCTCGCACTCGGCGAAAGGCGTCGACACGTGGATCTCGACGAAGTTCTTGCACAGTCGCTTCACAAACTGCCTCGAGTCCGCGTAAGGCGACACAAGCGCCGCCACGACGAAGACCCCGTGCTCTTCGAGCCGGCTGGCCAGGAATCCGACGCGGCGGACATGCGCGTCGCGTTCGGCACGAGTGAAGCCCGTGGCCGGAAACACGTCCCGGATGGCGTCGCCGTCGAGATACTCCACGCGCACGCCGTGGCGCCTGAGATGCCGGCACACTTCTTCGGCGATCGTGCTCTTTCCGGACCCGGACAACCCCGTGAACCACAGGACGGCCGATTCAGTGCCACATTTCAACGCGGCCTCACGCGACATCGTCCGCCCCTGTGACCGGCCGAGTTGACTTCGCGTGCATCGAGCCCGAGAACATGGCGCCTCGGTTCTGCAGGTGCTCTTTCAAGCGGCTCATGCGGTCGTCCGCGGTCGTGTTGGGCAGCAGGAGGTCGGGTGCCAGGTCGGTCGAGACATGGTCACCCAGCCACGCGGTCACAACACGCTGTCGGACTGTCGTCCGGATCATCTCGACTTCCTGGGCGCTCAGCGCGGCTGCGGCCGCAACGACGATGAGCCCGGCATCGAGCAGAATGTTCGCAATCTCCCCCAGCCGGCGCAGATGCTCGCCACGTGAGCCGCTCGAACCGGAGATGTCGGAGTCGACGCCGTGAACGACGTTGCCCATGCCGAGGAAGTACACGAAGCGCCCGCGATCGAAGAGCCGTGCTTCGAGCTCCCGGGCGACGCCCTTCCGATCCGCGTGTTCTTCACCGGTCACGATCAGCAGCTGCGGACACTGGCCGTAGCGCTCGGCGCGCCGCTCATCGGAGACGTGGCTCGGATCCCACAGGAGGTCTCGCTGCAGCACCTTCTCCCGCACGTGCGCTTGCCGATCGGGAAGCGCCTCCTGAACGATCCCCCCGCCGCAGATTTCATATTCGTCGACGATGACGAACCGGCTGGTCGCTTTGTTCGTGGTGACCGTATCGAAGGCCAACGGGCGGCTGAGCGCGAGCGAGCACTCGCACACTTCGTGGCGCTCGACGCGGTCGCGATCGAGCGCGACGCCGAGCGTCGACGCGTCGAGAACGCGATGGATGATGTCGACGCGCGCCTGAACCTTCGCGGTGCCCAGTTTCACGACGTACGGCCTGTTGGGAAGGAGCGGCTGCCTGCCGAGCCAGAACAACGTGACCCTGATGCGCGTCGTCACGGCCGGCGGAGGCTCATCGGCGCGCGTGGCGATTTCCCCGCGCGTCACGTACAGCTCCTCGGTCAGCGTGAAGCCGGTCGCTTCGCCCGCGATCGCTTCGAGCGGGCTCGGACGATTGAACGCTTCGATGGTGCGGACGTGCGACCTCTTGCCCGAAGGGTGGAAGACGACCTCGTCACCGATTCGCAGCCGGCCCGTCTCAATGGTGCCGGCGACGATCCGGCGGGTGTCATTGCGTTCGGTGAACTTATAAACGTCCTGCACCGGCATCCGGAGCGGCGTGCTGGTCGGAGGCGGTTCGCTCCGTAAGCGGTCAAGGGCTTCGAGGACCGTCGGTCCCGCGTACCACGCCAATCGATCCGAGCGCCGCGCGATGTTGTCGCCAGGCTGCGCGGCTACCGGTATGAACTGGGCCGCGTGGACACCGATCTGATCGAGAAAGCCGGCGTATTCCGCGACGGTCTCCTCGAAGGGCGCGCGTTGATACGCCACGAGATCCATCTTGTTGACCAGCACCAGGATCTGCGAGATCCCCAGCACGGAAAGCAGGTAGCCGTGGCGCCGCGAGTTCTCCTTGATGCCCTCTTTCGCGTCGATCACCAGGAGCGCGGCTTCCGCCCGGGACGCGCCCGTAATCATGTTTTTCAGGAACTCCACATGGCCCGGTGCATCGATGATCATGTAGCGGCGCTGAGCGGTCTTGAAGAAGACGCGCGCCGCGTCGATCGTGATGCCTTGCGCCTGTTCGTCCCGCAACGCGTCGAGAAGGAAGGCGTACTCGAACGGCTTCGCGTTTCGCTCGCACTCGCCTCTCAGCTGATCGAGCTTGCCCTCGGGCAATCCTCCGGCGTCGGCCAGAAGCCGCCCGATCACCGTGCTTTTGCCGTGGTCGACGTGCCCGGTGATGACGACGCTCAGACAGTCGGCCTCGGGAACCGCCTCATCGAATGTCGAGGAGATACGGTGATTGGAGAGGCACTCGTGCGAAGCGATGTTGCTGACAGGAAGAACACTCATGGCTGACGTTGGCTGTTTGGGAGCAATTCGCGAGCCAGTGGAAGGCCGTGCGCAGCAGCCAGACTTTCACCGCGGGCTGCGACGGCGTTTCTTGATGAACGGAGCCCGGATGACCCTCCAGGAGACGACAAGAGTCATCTGTGACGCGGACTTCTGGTTCGTCGACCCCTTACCGGGCGCCACGGAACCGCCGGACCTTGCTGCGGTTCCCGCACGACTTCATGTCGCACCAGCGCCGCGTCCGGCTGCGCGTGGTGTCGAGGAACAGCCACGCGCAGGAGAGGTCGGCGCAGGTGCGCACGCGCGCGATGTCCGCTGAGGTCAAGAGCTCGACGGCCGCGCGGACGACCGGCGTCAGAATCGGATCGGCCACATACTCGGTCCCCGCGTCCTCCGTCGTCAGCTCCAGCCTGGGAGCGTGTTCACAATTCTCGGACACGCTCCTGGTGCGGCGCCCGCTGAGCCGCATGCGCGAAAACGTCTCGCGCACCTGCGCGTTGACGATCGCCAGATCCGCCGGCGCGGGCCGACCGGTCGCCGCGGCCGCCTCGATCACCCGATACAACGCCTCGCGCAGCTCGAGCGCGCGTCCAAGCGCGGCACGCGCGGCGGCGGGGCGCCCGGCCGCCGCGCGCCGGAGACGCGCCGCGCCGGCGCGGGGAAGGATGCCGCGGGCTTCGGCCCACGCGACCAGGTCGCCGAACGTCCGCAGATGCTCCTCCGGCGCGCCGCCGCGGCTGCCGACGGTGTTCGTGAAATCGATCGCGAGCTGGCCGCCGCAGAAGTCGAAGGTGTAATCGGGCTCCGAGCGCAGGGTCGATTCCGATGTAACCATCAAAATTCACTTGACAGGTTACCATGGTCTCGATGTAACCTTCAAAATGTTTTTAGGAGGTTACATGGTCGCCGCCTACGCCGCGATTTACCTCATCTGGGGCTCGACCTACCTGGCGATCAGGCTGGCGGTCGACTCCATTCCGCCGCTGTTCATGATGGGGGTGCGGTGTGCGGCGGCCGGCGCGCTGATGCTGGTCTGGGCGGCCGTCCGCGGCGAGCGTGCCACGCTCCGGCACTGGGGCCACGCCGCGTTCGCCGGCGCGCTGATGTTCGCCGGCTCGTACGGCGCGCTGGCGTGGGCGGAGCAGCGCGTGGCGTCGGGCATCGCGGCGCTGCTGTCGGCGACGACGCCCTTTTGGCTGACGGCGTTCGAATGGTCGGGTGGGTCGCGCCCGAGCCGCCGCTCGATCGCGGGGCTCATCGTCGGCCTCGCGGGTGTCGCCGTGCTGGTCGGCGGGCGATCGACGTACCAGCTGCGCCCGGCAGCCCCTGGCGACAGTCTGGCAGCATTCGAGGCCTCCAGCCCGGCTGCCGCGCCGGGGACCCCGCTCGACCGGCGATCTATCCCCGCTCCACTCCACGGCGCTGGAAAAGTCGCGGCGGGGACCATGGCCGGTCGTCCGCCTTCGTTCGCGGGACACTCTCGCCGGCGCGAACTTCGGCGAGACCTCGCCGAAGCCTTCGCGGCGGCGGGTCGCGCCTTGCCACCGGGGCGCCTCGCCGGTCCGGGTGCGACGCCGGACGTTCGCCACGAGCTGCTGGCGCCGATCGTGGCGATTCTGGCCGGTACCCTGGCGTGGGCCGCCGGATCGCTCTACGCGCGGCCGCCCCGCGTGCCGCGATCGCTGGCGCTCTCGGCCGGCATGTCGCTGACCGCCGGCGGCGCGCTGCTGCTCGCCGCGTCGTGGAGCGCAGGCGAGCTGACCGGCTTCAGCCCGCGCGAGGTGTCGTCCACGTCGCTTGCGGCGCTCGCGTACCTCGTGGTGTTTGGATCGCTCGTCGGCTTCAGCGCGTATTCATGGCTGCTGCGCGTCGCGCCGCCGTCGCGCGTCGCGACGCACGCGTATGTCAACCCGCTGGTGGCGATCGCGCTCGGCTCCGCGCTTGCCGGCGAGCCGTTGACCTCCACCATCGTCTGCGCCGGCCTGGCGATCGCCGCCGGCGTCGCCTTTGTGCTCGCGGGACAAATCCGGTCGACGGAGGTAACGGAGAGTACGGAGAGAACGGTATAACCACAGAGAAACGGAGGAACGGAGACGCGCAGAGAAAACCACTCTTTCTCCGTTATGTCTCCGTTGCCCTGCTTCTCTGTGTTTTACCATTTCCTCCATTTCCTCCGTGTACTCCGTTTTCGTCTTCGAACGTCAGCTTTCTCTCATGGAGCACACGCCGATGCCTGAACCGACAGCGATCCAGATGCTTCTCGCGCTCGTGGACGAAGCGTTCGAGAGGAAGGCGTGGCATGGGCCGACGCTGCTCGGCGCGCTGCGCGGCGTCACGCCGGCGGCGGCCGAGCGCCGTCCGGCGCGCGGGCGGCACAACATCCGCGAGCTGACTATTCACGCGGCGTACTGGAAATACGCCGTGCGGCGCCGGCTGACCGGCGAGAAGCGGGGGTCGTTCGCGCTGGAGGGCAGCAACTGGTTCAACACCGCCGCCTCACGAGGATGGAAGGACGACGTGCGGCTGCTGGTCGGCGAGCACAGGAAGCTGCGCGCCGCGATCGCGGCGTTCCCGGCGAGCGCGCTCGGCCGGCCGGTCGATGCGAAGAAGCAGACCGCGGCGTACACGATCCGCGGCATCGCCGCGCACGACCTGTACCACGCGGGCCAGATTCAGTTGTTGAAGAAGCTGCTCATAACGCGTGTCAGAAGTCAGTGAGCTATCGGGCGGCGGTACTGAATTAGGAATTAGGAATTTGGAATTTGGAATTTGGAATTTGGAATTCGCGTCAGCATTCCAAATTCCTACTTCTTAATTCTTAATTCAAAGGCGGCTGCAGAACCATTTGCAGGTACGCGAACGTGTTTCCACTGCGCAGGTAATTGTCGATCCGTTCCAGGATCGCCGCGCCGCGGAACCACGCGGGGCCGGTGTCTCGCAGCCGGTCCTCGATGAGCGCCGACAGGAACTCGAAACCGGCCGCGATCGCGCGCTCCCTCAACGATTCCAGCAGATGGTTCTCGAGCTCGACCGCGTTCTGCACGGTGGGCAGCGTGGCCATCGCCTGGAGATAGAACGTGTTGTTCTCGCCGACGCGCGGATCCAGGCCGATGCCCTCCTCGTCGTGGTTCTCGAGCGCGCTGCCGAGCGCGTAGCCGACGAACCGTCCCGAGACGCGATCGCGCAGCGCGATCCCGATCGCGCGAGGGTTCGCCACGGTCGCTTCGAGCGTCTCGAGCGGGAACTGCAGCAGCGGCCGCCGTCCGGCCCGGAGGACATCGGGCGGGTACTGGGCCGCGGCGTAGCGCTCCTGCTCCACCGCCAGAATCTGAAACTTGTAGGTCTCGAAGCTCGCAGGGGTGAGATCCACGATCTCGATCGTCTCGAGCGGGATGGCCAGCGTGCCGACGCGGATCTTCAGCGCCGTGGTGGCCTCGGGGGCCACACGTCCGCCCGCGAGGTCCTCGATCGCCAGACGCAGGATTGTCAGGGCCTCGTCGATCGCGGACGGCTCGGTGTCGTAGCGCGGATAGAAACGCACGCTGCGCTCGCCCGCCGGCAGGAGCACCAGGCCGCGCCGGAAGGCGCGGTCGCGCAAGGCCTCGCACCAGTCGGCGCGCATGACGTCGAACGCCAGCATGACGCCGGCGCCACGGACGTTCTTCAGGATCTCGCGGTACTCGCGCGCCAGCGCTTCGAGGCCGCTTCTCGCCCGCTCGCCCGTGCGCCCCACCTGGTCGAGATCCAGCTTGTCCAGCAGCGCGAGCAGACGCACCATGCCGACCGAGTCGCCCTCCCACGTCGTGTTGAATTTCTTCTCCTCCTGAAAGAACGTCGCCAGCTCCTCGCTCACGAAGAGGACGCCGTTCTGCGCCTTCTTGGCCCAGGTCACCACGTCGGGCGGGCACGGCAGGTCGAACAGCTCATGCGCCCACAGCCGCCCCGTCATGCCCCAGCCGGTCTGGACCTCGTCGAAGACGAGCGGCACATCGTAGATGCGCGTCAGCAGCCGCAGCCTGCGCATGAAGCGCGCGCTTGCGAGGCGGACGCCCCCTTCGCCCTGAATGGGCTCGACCAGCACGGCGGCGACGCGCCGCGACCGCCGGACGACGTCGGGGCTCAGGTTGGCGCGTTGCGCGTACACGAACGCCATCACGTCCTGGCCCGGCTGTGCGAGGTACTCGTCGAGCGCGTCCATCTCGCGCCGGTAGGTGTCCTTGCTTTTTTCGGCGTGCGGCAGCCGCCCGGAGACCAGCAGATCCCAGAGCTGCTTCAGACTGCGCTCCTCGCGACGCGCGGTCACTTTGGGCGAGCCGGCTTCCTCGACCGGAAAGGGGATGTGCGGCCAGTCGAACGTCGGGAAGCCCAGCCGCGCCTTCTTGCGGTGCGTGACGGCGAGCGCGCCCAGCGTGCGGCCGTGAAAGGCGCCTTCGAACGACACAATGAAGCCGCCGTCCCCGTCCTGCGAGGTCATGACGCGATTCAACAGCACCGACTTGATCGCGTTCTCGACCGCTTCGGCGCCGGTGTTGACGACGAAATGGCGCGGCGCGCCGGCCGGCGCGATGCGGTTCAGCTCCGCCTTGAGGCGCAGCGACAAGGCGGTCTGGTATTCAGAATGCGCGTAGCGCGACGTGACGAATGGCAACGAGTCGAGCACCGCTCGGACCATCGCCGGATCGTTCTCGCCGAACGCCTGCGTGGCGATCAGGGCGCCCATGTCGAGGAAACGGTAGGGCTGGCCGTCAGGGTCGCGGTCGATGGCCGCGAGATACGGTCCGACCGACTCAGCGGGATCAAAGGCCACGGGCAGCGAGAAGAACAGGCTGCGTGAGGCGGCCTCGAGCGCCGCATGCGAGGCCGGCAGGTGCTGCGCGACCACGTCCTCGAGCGAGCGCTCACTGTCGGCCAGCGCGTCCGGGACGTGCGCGTGCATCTCACCGGCGCGGTATCGCGCATCGAGCCGCGACACGTGCTCGAGAGATTCCGCGACCCGCGAGACAACGGTCTCGATTGTGGCCATGTGTCGTTTCGCAATATCGTCGTGATTCAGAGCGAGTCCGACCAGATCTCGCGCAGGTCGAGTGTGAACGCCGGCAGGACCGCGTCACCCAGGAGCCCGACAGGCTCGGCGACTCGTTCGACGCTCTCGCCCGGGCGGGAGACGAATGCCTGGCGATCGAAGGGATCGATCAGCCAGCCGAGGCGTGCTCCGTTCGCGAGGTACTCCCTCATCTTCTCATGCAGGTCTGACTGCGCGTCGCCCGGCGATCGCAGCTCGATGCGCACATTCGGATTGGCCTGGCAGAAGTCGAAAAAGTCGTCAGCCGAGGGTGCGACCCGCGCCGGGAACCGGACGATGAGCGGCGAAAACCCCGGCATCACTGGAACAGCACCTCAGGTGTGATTCTACTGGGGACAAGCACGCTCGCTGTTGGCGCCCGATTCGTAAGATTGGATTGGTAAGATAAATTCGTAAGATTACCGTAAACGCGTCGTTGAAAAACGTTGACCCCACGCCGGAGACGGGAGTCTAATCGCCCATATTTCCTACCGGCTTACGGCCATTTCGTATCCCAATGTCGATGTCAATGTCCAGGGAGGCGGCAAAATGAGCAGAGTTCCACTCGTTTCGGTTCTGGCGGCATTTCTTCTCGCTGCGGCCACGCCGCTACTCGCACAGCAGGGGACGGCGGAAATCGGCGGGAAAGTCGTCGACGAACAGGGCGGCGCGCTTCCCGGCGTCGCGATCGTGATCACTAACGAGGAGACGGGCGCCTTCCGTGAGGTGACGAGCGGCTCAGACGGCAGCTATTTCGCCTCGCAGCTCACTCCCGGGCGTTACCGTATGGCGGCCAAGCTTGCAAGCTTCCGGACGTTCGAGCGAGGCGGCCTCCTGCTGGCGGTCGGCAAGACGCTGACGATCAACGTGACGCTCGCCCTCGGCTCGCTCGAGGAAACCGTCAGGGTCACGGCCGAGTCGCCGCTGGTTGACACGACGAGCGTGAAGGTCGGCGGCAACATCGGGACTCAGGAGCTGAGCGAGCTGCCCGCGATGAACCGCAACTTCTTTTCGACGGTCGCTCTCCTGCCGGGGGTGCAGTTCACGCCGTCCAACCAGATGGGCAACGACACGATCATCTCCGCCGGCCAGACCAGTGAGAACAACAATGTCGCGGTCGACGGCGGCTACAACGCAGACGACGCCCTGGGCACCAGCGCGGGCGCGCAGGTGCGCACCCCGCTCGAGGCGATCCAGGAATTCCAGGTGCTGACCAGCATGTATGACGCGGAGTTTGGCCGCGCGAGCGGCGCCATCGTCAACGCGATCACCAAGGCGGGGACGAACCAGTTCAAGGGTGTGCTGTTCGCGGAGGGGGCCAGCAATCAGCTGACGGCCGCGGATTATTTCGTCAGAACAGGGAATCTGACGAAGCCGACGGCTGTCAGACGCGACTGGGGCGGTGTCGTCGGCGGCCCGATCGTCAAGAACAAGGCCCAGTTCTTCTTCAGCCTCGAGCGGCAGGTGGACAACCCGAACCGGACGCGCAGGTTTCCGACCCGGCCGTCCCTGGACTTCTCGATTGCCGAGGATCGCACCGACTGGAACACGCTCATTCGGTTCGACCACCAGATCAACGCGAACAACACGTGGGCGGTCCGCTGGCTGCGCGAGTGGGCGCCGCAATGGTACACGATTGGGACCCGGCAGACGCTGGACTCCTACCAGGATGAGACCGACCTGGATCAGACGGCGGTCGGAACCCTGACGAGCGTGCTCGGCAACTCTCGCGTCAATACGGTCCGCCTGGCGCGGACGTGGGAACACTGGTGGCACGGCAACGCGTGCTTCCGCGCCCAGGGTCCTCAAGGC
>Ga0066683_10001102_pt1 | contig 10329 bp, 13 predicted proteins | sample GraSoiAngelo_132_FD_62296 | JGI IMG/M metagenome (GOLD analysis project Ga0066683, IMG submission 62296) | Grasslands soil microbial communities from the Angelo Coastal Reserve, California, USA - 14_0929_02_40cm | ecosystem: Environmental > Terrestrial > Soil > Grasslands | place: USA... | reverse complement strand
CGGCAGCTACCAGCGGCGCTCGCGGCGCTCATCGAGACCCTGCGGTTCCGCCCGCAAAAAAACACGACCCCCTGAGCCGTTCTCAGGAGGGGCGCGTGCGGTGAGTTTTGCTGTGAGTTTCTCACGATACTCGGTTGATCTTCGGGCTTGCTGTTACGACACCGATGCCCCAAGACATCGCGTGAATGCTACATGGTGTCGTAACTCGTCCCTCTAGCTGTTCGCATGGGGTTCAGGGGGTCGCGGGTTGAGCGTCGGCCGCTTTGCGGCCTCCGCTCCGCTTGCCGGGCGGAGCCCGGCACTGGCGGCTGACGCCGCCAGGCGCGTCAAATCCCGCCGTCCCGACTGAGTGAAGAGCAAGCCTCACAGTGACTTCGACTGTGGGGCTTTTGCTTTCGCCCCGTTCGAACGCGCAACATCCCAGTTGCATATTGCGGGGAACCGTGGTATGATATGCAACGTTAATGTTGCACGATTTGAGGCATCGCAAGGCGGGCCATAATTAAGGAGCGGGACGATCATGAGTGACGTGTCGAGTTACACCACTACCCTTCGGGTAGACCAAACCCCTGAAGCAGCCTTCGCCGCCATCAACAATGTTCGTGGATGGTGGTCCGGCGAAATCGCGGGCGACACCGACAGACTCGGCGCCGAGTTCACATACCGTGTCCCAGGTGTGCACTACTGCAAGATGAAGATCACCGAATTCGTGCCTGGCAGGAGAGTCGTTTGGCAGGTGCGAGAGAGCGACCTCAGCTATACGAAGCACAGGAACGAGTGGGACGCCACCAGGATTACGTTTGACATTTCCACGAGGGACGGAAAGACGGGGATCCGCTTCACGCACGTCGGCTTGGTGCCGGCGTATGAATGCTACAACGCCTGTTCGGACGCCTGGGGCTCGCTCGTAACCGACAGTTTGGGCCAGCTGATCACGACGGGTAGGGATCAGCCAAATCTGTTCGCGACGAAAGCCTGAGATCGGGCGTGGACCACAAACTCTACCTGGAGAAGCAACGACGTATGACGACCAAGACCGACAAGCAGCAGAGCACCGACCGCATCGAAAAACGCATCGAGGTCCGCGCCCCGCGAGCCCGCGTGTGGCGCGCCATCGCGGACGCGAACGAATTCGGCGCCTGGTTCGGCATCAAGCTCGACGGCGCCTTCACCGCGGGTGCGACCGTCCGCGGCCGGCTCACCATCCCCAACTACGACCACCTGACCCTGGACATCGAGGTCGAGCGGATCGAGCCCGAGCGCTACTTCTCCTACCGCTGGCACCCGTACGCCATCGATCCCAAGGTCGACTACTCGTCCGAGCCCACCACGCTGGTCGAATTCCATCTCGCGGAAATCGCGGGCGGGGGGGGCACCACCGTCACGATCGTGGAGTCCGGCTTCGACCGCATCCCGCTCGCGCGCCGGTCCGAGGCGTACCGCATGAACGATCAGGGCTGGGCGGGACAGGCAAAGAAGCTCGCTGGCTATGTCGCGTAATCGCAGCGCGGCCGCGGTCCAGGTGCCGGCAGCCGCGCCGGTGTTCGCCGCCTTGGGCGACACGACGCGGCTCGGCCTGGTGCGGCGCCTGTCCGCGGACGGTCCGCTCTCGATCACCCGCTTGAGCGAGGGCACCGGAGTGACACGGCAGGCGATCACGCGGCACCTACACGCGCTCGGTCGAGCGGGTCTGGTGCGCGACGCCCGCCGCGGCCGCGAGCACGTGTTCGCGCTCGATCTCAAGCGCCTCGAGAAAGCGAGACAGTACCTCGATCACGTCGCGGCGCAGTGGGACGCGGCGGCCGCCCGATTGCAGGCATTCGTGGAGGAAGAGAAATGAGCGACTTCAGAAAGGACCTATCGATGTCCCGCGTTCTCAGCATCCTGCTCGGCCTGGCCCTGGTTCGTGGCGCCGCCGCTCAAGGCCGACCCCTGACTGCCTTGAGCGCGGAGGAGCAGACCCGTTTGGCACTCAGCACGGCTCCGCCGGAAGTCTCAAGCCGCGCGTCCCTTTACATACTGACACCCAACCGGGGATACAGACAAGTTCGTACCGGGACCAATGGGTTCAGCTGCCTCGTCGAGCGGGCGTTCCTCGAGGCCCTGGAGCCGGTGTGCTACGACGCCGAGGGCAGCGCGACCACGCTGCCGGCGCGGTTGTACCGGGAGGAGCTTCGGGCCCAAGGCCTCCCCGAAGACGAGGTTCGGCGGCGCATCGCTGCCGCGTATCAGGACGGCCGCCTGCGCGCGCCGCGGAAGCCCGGCCTGGTCTATATGCTGGCGCCGGAGCAGTGGTCGTGGAATCCCTTCGCCAAGAAATTCTGGAACGCTCCGCCTCACTTCATGCTCTATGCTCCGTTCGCGACGCAGGAGGCCCTCGGTGGCTTCTCGGGCCCGCACATGCCTGTCGTCGATTCGCCCGGTCAACCGGACGCGCTGATCATCATCATGGCCCAAGACTCGACTCACCTACGGTCGACTGATTCGAGGAAACCGAGCCACTGAACGCTGCTCACAAGGTCGACATCTCGCTCTGTCTTGCTAGAGCATTGGTCCGCAACGATTCCCGTCCTTGGGCTCCTGCTGCATCCCTGGCCATAGTGTGATTTTTTGAGGGTCCGTTTCCCGGGCGAGGGACAAATCATGACAGGCCCTCGGGCTAAGCCTCGTATGTTCTCCGGCCTGCAACCGACGGGGAAGCTGCACGTCGGTAACTACATCGGTGCGCTGAGCTTTTGGGTTGAGCGCCAGGCTGATTACGACAGCGTCTTCTGCATCGCCGATCTCCACGCGCTGACGAATCCCGCGGCCGTTCGTCCTGACGATCTCCGCCGCCAAGTGCCGGAGACGGCTGCCCTGTTGCTTGCGTGCGGGATTGACCCGGGGGGCTCGAGGCTCTTCGTGCAATCGCACGTCCCCGAACATTCGGAGCTCGCCTGGCTGTTGAATTGCGTCACGCCCATCGGCTGGGTCGAGCGGATGACGCAGTTCAAGGCGAAGGGCAAGGGGCGGGCCACGGCGGCGATGGGTCTGCTCGACTATCCCGTGCTCCAGGCGGCAGACATCCTGCTATACCAGACCACCGTTGTCCCGGTCGGGGAGGACCAGCGGCAGCATATCGAGTTGACGCGCGACGTTGCTCGGCGGTTCCACGCTCTATACGGGGAGGTCTTCACTCTACCAGAGGGGCTCGTTCGTGAGCGGGGGGCACGCATCATGGGCCTGGACGATCCGACGGTGAAGATGAGCAAGAGCCTGGCTGAGTTGCGTCGCGGTCACGCGATCGGGTTAACGGACCCTCCCGATGTAATTCGCGCTACGGTGATGGGGGCCGTGACGGACTCCGGGCAGACTCTTCGATTCGACCGCCTCTCTCCCGGCTTGGAGAATCTGGTCACGATCTATGAGGCGTTCTCCGAGCGAGGCCGCGCAGAAGTTGAGCGCGAGTTCACTGGGAAAGGCTACAGCGTCTTGAAGCGGGCGGTGGCAGATGCGATCATAGCAACGACCGAGCCGATCCGGAGGCGCTACGCCGACTTGCTGGCAGACCGCGCGGGGCTCGACCGAACGCTCCGCGAAGGCGCGCACGACGTGCGTCCGATCGCAGCAGCGACGTTAGCTCGGGCCCAGGAATCAATGGGCCTCTCGCCCGGGCCGGTATAACCCCCCAATACCAGCGCGGCCAGACCCACCGCGCCGTCCGGATCGGTCTCGCGGATGGCCCTGGCGGCCGCGTCAGCGGTCATGCCGCCGCCGATGATCAGATACCGAATAGCTCGTCATGGCTTGCTCCCGCAGGAGTCTTGCCCGGCGTTCATAACCGTCTATCGAGGAACGCCTTCAGCGCGACGGCGCCGTTGCGCGCGGCGTCATGCGCGGCGTAGACGAAGGTGACCCGCCCGCGCCGGGCCGCCGTGAGGAGCGGCCGCCAGGCCGCGCGATGCGCGCGCAGCTCAGTGAAGTACCGCTCCCGAAACTCCGGCCACTTCTTCGGGTCGTGGCTGAACCACTTCCTGAGGTCCGCGCTCGGCGCGACGTCCTTGAGCCACCCATCGAGCTGCAGCCGCGTTTTCTTGACACCCCGCGGCCACAGTCGCTCCACCAGAAGACGCGCGCCATCATCGCCGGTGGCGGGCTCATAGGCCCGTTTGAGCTTGATCATGGGATGCTCCTTTCGACTAGGTCCGGACTACAGAGACTTCAAGAACTGAACGAGATCCGCCGTCTGCGACGGCGTCAGACCGAGGCGCAAGACGCCGTTGTAGTGGTCCACCACCGCCTCGAGCGTCGCGGCCCTGCCGTCATGGAAGTACGGCGGGTGTTGCCAGGCGCCGCGCAGCGGTGTCGTGCGATAGCGCCCAGTCGTCCCGCGCCCTGCCAGCACCGCGTCCATCCCGGTCTCCGCGGGCGTGTGGAGGACTGGAGCGTCTGTGTACGCTGGCGGGATGTGGCAGCTGGCGCACCGTCCCGCTCCCATGAAGACCACGCGTCCACGCTCGGCGGCGCTCGGGTCGAAGCTGCCTGGAGGCGGTGCCGGCGGCTCGAGCGTGAACTGGTAATCCCGCAGCACTGGGAGTTTAGGCGTCACCCGATCGGGCTGCGCCACGATCTTGATCCCGAGACGCGGGTCGGTGAACGAACCCTGCCCGTGCATCTGGGTGACGGCGACGTAGCCGTTCCAATAGGAGATCGGGCCCTCACCAGTGTAGGTCTCGAGCGCGACGTCTCGCAGCCCGTACGCCGGCGGGATCAGCACCGGGTCGTTCTTGCCGTCGTGGTTGAAGTACGCGTCGTAGCGGCCGGGGCCCCACGATTGGAACACGGCCTTGGTCGCGGCGTCGAGGACCGGCGACAGCGCGACGATTGCCCCCACGTTCAGATCGCGGTTGGGCCAGCCGTCGAGGCGTCGCCCGACGCCCGGCGCGACGGAGTTGTCCACGATCGAGTGACACAGAGCGCAGGTGATGCCCACCTGCATGAGCTTGCCGTTCGTTGCGACTTTCGCCCGGAGACCGAGCACGGCGTCGCGGCGTAGTAGCTCGACCGTCGTGGCCGGGCTATTGAGGTCCGCGCCGGCAAGAAAGCCGGGCGGGAGCCGTTCCGCATCCACTTTGAGCCCCACGGCGAGCGCCAGCACCGGCGACACGGCGCTCTGGACGACCTCGTGGAGCCGGAGGGTCCCCGTCCAAAAAGGTTCGTCGCCGAACGTCTCGTGCCGGAAGATCTGTTGGCCGCGAGCGAGCGTCCTCTGATCGGGGACTGACACGAGCGGCTCGACTTGGCGGAGAGCGGTGGGGTCGCCCGCGGGACGCGCGACGCGGTCGTCCCCACAGGCGATCGCCACGCCGAGCATGGCGACACATGTAAGCATGATGCGGTTCATCGAGCACCTCCCAAAGAGAATTGATCGACGGGCGGGGGACGGGGCGTCATTTGGCCAGCTGGGCCGCGCGCTGCGGCGAGACGTACCACAGAATCACGTGGTAGTGGGGCTCCGTCATGCCTGCATGGCCCGGGTTAAAGACAACGTCGAGGTGATCGACGCGCTCATGGGCGGCCTTGAGATCGCTGAATGCCTTCTGGGCGTTCATGTCCTTGAGCGGGATCATGTAGATGGAGCTCACGAGGTCGCCCTGGTGATCGTAGGCGAGAAACGGTCCCGCGGGCAGCGTAGCGGGATCGACATACAGGGTGCCGAGTCCGGGTACGAAGTCAGGGAGCGGGACGAGCGTGCTGACCTTCTTGTACGCGCCATCGGGCGGCGCTGTGCGCTGGGCCCCCGCGCTATCGGGGGAGGCGAAGAGCAGGCCGATGCCGAGCAGGCTTGCGAAGACGGTTAGTCCGAGCGGTTTCATACGTGAATCTCCTTAGGTGTATGTGTCGAGTTCATTGAATGCGTTGCGCGACGAGCGCATGGTTATGGCGTGCCAAACGGGGCTGCAATGAAGCGTTCGTACCGTGTACAGAGACGCGCGTCCTGCGCGCGCATACTGGTCTGGCCCACGTGCGGCTGAAGCACTAGCATTTCCGGCGGGGACGCAGCGAGGGGAGCGATGCTCGAAACGGAGTTGTTCGCGCTGCTCGAGCAGACCGCGGACGCCGCGTACACGGTCACCGAGGGTGGCGAGATCTGCTCCTGGAACGCGGGCGCTGAGCGGCTGTTCGGCTACCCGGCGAGCGAAGTGCTGCGCCGCAACATCGACGAGGTGCTCGAGGCGCGCGACACGCTGGGCACGAGCGCGCTCGCGGGGGGCCCGGAAGCGGCGACCCGTCGCTGGGACGGAACATCGGGCGGGATCCCGAACTTCGACTTGGATGTGCGCATCCGATCGGGGGGCCGGACCTGGGTGAACGTCTCAACGATCGTCTTCGACAACCAGCGTACGGGACGCCGCCTGTTTGTGCGGCTGGCGCGCGACGTCAACCAGCACCGGCGCAACGAAGAGCGGTCCTATCGTATGCTAGAGGTCGCCAGACAACTCGTCTCGCTCGCCGGCGACTCGTCCCATCACGCTCCCGTCGAGGAGCTCTCCGCGCAGGAGCGTCGCATCCTGAAGCTCTTTGCCGCAGGCACTAACTCCGCGACTGTCGCCCGCAAGCTGAGTATTTCGGCCCAGACGCTCCGCAACCACCTTCACCACATCAACCGCAAGCTCCGCACACACACGCGCCTTGAGGCGGTGACCCACGCGCAGCGGCGCGGGCTCATCGAATAGCCGCACCGCGCGCGGACTTCTCGCAACCCGTAGCGGCTTGGAGAGTTCCCCCGCGGGGGAGCACCCTCGTCACCTCAGCACGCGCCGCTTGATATGATCGGCGGCTTGCTCGCCGGGCCTGACGATGTACTTCACACACAGTCCGATCGCGACGCCCACCGCCGCCACGGCACCCGCGAGCACAAGGTACCCGACCCAGCCTGCCTGGCTCATCGCCGCGGCGGACCCTTGGCTCGCACGGCGCTCACAGCCTCCGCTGTCGTCGTAGGGGCGTTATTCCCCCAGCTTATGCGCTCGTGGCTTACAATCTCAGCGATCTCCAAGTCCGAGAGCTGCGCGCTCCACGCCGGCATCGCGCCCGGATACTTCACGCCGCCGATCGCTTTGCCCGAGAGCCCGAACAGCACGACCACGATGTGACCGGTCGGGTCAGGGGCCGTGACCACCGGGTCCCCGGCGAGCGGCGGGAACACACCGGGGATCCCCTGCCCATTCGATTGATGGCAATTGGCGCAGCTCGTGCGATACAGCGTCGCGCCCGCGTCCGCTGCCTCGGGGGCCGCAGCGGGTGGCACGGCAGTGCCGAGCCACGCGGCATAGGTGGGCGAGCGGGCGAAGTTCGCTGGCGGATTCCACTCGCGGGCGGCATAGAACATCGCCCACGCCACCACGGCGATGGCCAACACCCACGCCCACGTGGGAATCGGCGCCGGTGTCTCGGCGCGGGACGGCTCCCAGCGCTCCTCGTAGGCGCCGCCGTAGGCGTTGACGAGAATGGAGAGCCGGCCCTCCACCACATCCCCCTGTCGCAGCCCATCGACGGCGATGCCTGGGCCGTTGCGCACCACGAAGGGAATGCGGCGCACGCCGCGGCGTCCAGGGGGATCGGGGGGATCGGTCGCCACGATGCGGAGCTCGTGCGGGCCGTCGGCGAGCTGAGTCGTGTCCAGCTCGAAGCGCGCCGGCGGCCGGTGGACGCTGAGTGGCCGAGGATCGTCGTCGAGATAGATCTCGATCTGGCTGGAGGGGGGCGTCGGCTCTGTCACGGCCGCCGTCCGCCCTGGGGGCCTTGGCGCCGCACCGCCGCGACGTCGGCAGGCGTCACCGTCGGCGCGCGATTGCCCCAGCTCGTGCGTTCGTAATTGATCACCGCCGCGATCTCGTCGTCGGAGAGCTGCTGCCCCCACGCCGGCATCTCGCCGGCGTAGGCGACGCCGCCGATCGCTCCCCCCTGCAGTCCAAACAACACGATACGGATGTGCTCGACGCCGTCCCCAGCCGTCACGGCGCGGTCGCCCACGAGCGACGGGAACGCGCTCGGCAGACCCCGGCCGTTCTCCTGGTGGCACGTGGCGCAGCGCGAGGCATAGAGGGACGCGCCCGCCGTCGCCACGCTCGGGGCGACGGCGGAAGTCGCGGCGCCGGGCAACGGGAGCTGCTTGAGCGAGAGCAGGTAGGCGATCAGGGCTTGCGCCCGCGGGGTGGCGACCACCTTGCCTCCCTGGGGCGCGTACGGCGCCGGCACGGGCACGACGACCGCGTCCGGTCCCGGTTGCCGCTCCACGCGGAACAGCCAAGGAAATGCCGCCATCACCGACCAGGGCACCACCGCGCGGGGCGCGTACAGGTGGATATACTGCCACGTAGCGCTCGGCTGGCGGTCGCCCGCATCGCTCAGGTCGGGACCGGTGCGTTCGCTGCCGAGCACCGCCGGCGGCGCGCGCCAGAGGTCCAGCCACGCGAGGCGCGCGTAGTCCGCGGGCACCGACGGGCGGCCGAACGAATGATCCTGGGGAAGCGGCCGGACCTGCTGCGTGTGGCAGTAGAGGCAACCCTCCGAGACGTACACGCCGAGCCCGCGCGCTTCATCGGCCGCAAGCGGCGTGGACCCGGGTAACGGCGCGTTGTGCGCGTTCACCCAGAGCGCCGGCTCAGCGGCGATCAGCACGGTCAGCGCAACGTAGCCTCCGAGGATCACGGCGAAGAGGAGCCGGTGGTCCTTGTGGAAGTCGAGCTTCACGCCGTCCTCTCGGGCGTCGCTCGCGCGGTGACGGAGGCTGGACGCATCGTCCAGACGTTATAAGCGAAGACGAGGTGGGAGAGGAACATGAAAGTCCCTCCCACCGCGCGCGCGGTCCAATAAGGCGCCATGAGCGTCACAGACTCCGAGAACGCCGCCCCGGACATCCAGCTCAAGCCTCTCTCGGTGCCGCCGATCATCAGGGCGAAGCCGTACGTCAGCAGGCCGACGAGGGCAAGCCAGAAATGCATGCCCACCGCGAGCTGCACCGGTTCGCGGCCGGTCAGACGCGGCACCAGGCCGTAGATGCCTCCCCAAATGAGGAATACGACGAACCCGTACATCGTGAGATGCGCGTGCGCGACTGTATAGTCGGTGAAGTGCCAGGCCCGGTTGAGCGAGCGAAACGCCTCGAACGTGCCCTGCGTGGACGCGACGAAATACATGATCACGCCCACGAGGATGAACGGGAGCGAGTAGCTGCGGCCGATCGTGCCCCAGCTGCCCCGCATCGTCAACAGGAAGTTCCCCGTCCCGGCTACGACCGGCACGAGCATGCCGACGCTGAAGACGATAGCAGCGGTCTGGAGCGACCATGGGATGGCGCTGAAGAGGAAATGGTGTGCGCCGATCATCGGGTAGAACGCCAGCTGCGTCCAGAACGCGAGCACGCCCAACGCGTAGGAGTAGATCGGTTTGTTCAAGAACTTGGGAAGGAAGTAGTAGGTCAGCCCCAACACCATCGGCGTGAACCACATTCCGACGCCCATGTGCATGTAGAAGCCCTGGATGACCGTGCCCCCGAGACCGCTCTGGAGCCAGGGCGCATACGCCACCACCACCAGCGCCACCGTCCAGAGGCAGGCGGCGAGAATGTACCAGTTGGAGATGTAGATCTCCTCCACCGCCCGCCTCGCGACGGTGCGGTAGAGGTTGTACGCGAGCAGGATGAGGCCGAGGGCGAATACGCTCATCACCGGCCACACGAACTCGCGGTACTCTCCGCCCCCGTTGTTCACGCCGTTCAGGAGGCACACGACGCCGGCGACGACGGCCGCGTTGATCAGGGCAAGGCTCGCCGCTGCGAGACGGATGCTATGGAGACGACGCTGCGACGTCCGGGGCACTACCCAAAGGGCGAGCGCGAGCATGGCAGGTGACGCCCAGCCCCAAAACACGATGTTCGTGTGGACCGGCCGCAGACGCCCGAAGGATAGCCACTGCGCGACGCCCAGATCGGGCCAGACGAATTTCAGCGCGAGGTAGGCGCCCACGAGCGTGCCGACCACGAGCCACACCGTGGCGGTGGCGACGTAGGCGTACACCAGGCGGGTCAGGCGCTGGTCAACGTCGATCAGCTCATCGACGGATGTCTTCCGGACAGCGAGCGGGCGATACCCGGTCACAGCCCCTCCGCGCAGTGCAACGGCGCCCTTCGTCGCCGCCCGGCTAAGATGGGAGAGTCTGGTGCCCCGGTCCAGGGCAAGTGCGATTCAAGCCATCATCTCCCGGATTTCCACCTCGCAGTCCCACCCGGGGAAGTGCTTGACGTGCAGATCCAGGAAGCGGCGGGTCCACTCCTTCGCCTCGGCG
>Ga0066683_10001101_pt1 | contig 10330 bp, 7 predicted proteins | sample GraSoiAngelo_132_FD_62296 | JGI IMG/M metagenome (GOLD analysis project Ga0066683, IMG submission 62296) | Grasslands soil microbial communities from the Angelo Coastal Reserve, California, USA - 14_0929_02_40cm | ecosystem: Environmental > Terrestrial > Soil > Grasslands | place: USA... | reverse complement strand
CCGAAGAGCGCCATCACCGCGTCGCCGATGAACTTCTCGACCGTGCCACCCCGTCGCTCGAGCTCCGCGCGCAGCCGCGAGTGGTACGGCTCGAGCACGGCGCGCACGTCCTCCGGGTCCATCTGCTCGGCCCGCGACGTGAAGCCGACGAGGTCGGCGAAGAGGACGGTGACGACCTTGCGCTCCTCGCGCCCCGGCTCGACGGCCTGCTCCAATCGCGTGCCGCAGCTGGAGCAGAAGCGCGCGCCGTCCGTGTTCTCGTGGCCGCAGGCGGGACAGGTGTGCATCAGTGCAGCCGGTCGACGGTGTAGCCCCGCTGCCGCATCGCGTAGACGATCGCGGTGCAGTGCTCCTGGTCGCGCGTGAGCAGCGTGGCCTCGACCTCGGACTGGGTGACGGGCGTGTCCATCCCCTCACGGTGGTGCTCGATCGAGACGACGTTCGCGTGCTCGTCGGCGAAAAGGGCGAGCAGCTTGGCCAGCTCACCCGGACGATCGGCGATCCGCGTGCGGACGACGAGGTAGCGCCCCGCGAGCGTCAGGCCGTGCCGCATGACCTGGATCAGCAGGGTCGGGTCGATGTTGCCCCCGGAGAGGATCGCTACCGTCGGGCCGTCGCCGGGCACGCGCCCCGCGAGCAGCGCCGCCATGGCCGCGGCTCCCGCGCCCTCGACGACGAGCTTCGCCCGCTCCGTGAGCAGCACGATCGCCTCGCTGATCTCCTCGTCCGTCACGGTCACGACCGACTCGAGCAGGTCGCCGAGTAGGCCCGACGTCAACTCGCCCGGGTACTTGACCGCGATCCCTTCGGCGATCGTGTAGCCGAACTGGGTGCCGCCCGCGAGCGGAGCGCATGCCGCCGCCTGCACGCCGACGACCTTCACCTCGGGCCGTACCGCGCGCAGCGTGAGCGCGATCCCGGACGCCAGTCCACCGCCGCCGATCGGAATCACGACCGTCTCCACCTCGGGCAGCTGCTCGACGAGCTCGAGCCCGATCGTTCCCTGGCCGGCGATCACGTCGTGGTCCTCGAACGGGTGGACGAAGGTCGCGCCCGTCTCCTCGACGTGGGCGACCGCGGCCGTGACCGCGTCCTCGAACGTGGCGCCGATCAGCTCGGCGCGGGCGCCGTAGTTGCGCGTCGGCTCGACCTTGGCCATCGGTGTCTCGGCGGGCATGAAGATCGTCGCCTCGATCCCGGCCTCGCGCGCGGCCCACGCAACTGCCTGGCCGTGGTTGCCAGCGCTGGCCGCGACGACGCCTGCCTGGCGCTCGGCCTCGCTGAGCGACCCGATCTTGTTGACGGCGCCGCGGATCTTGAAGGAGCCCGTGCGCTGCAGCGTCTCGGCCTTGAGGTGGACCGGGCGGCCGATCATGCGGCCGAAGGTCTCCGAGGCGTAGAGCGGCGTCACACGCACGCCCTTCCCCGCGAGCCGCGTGCGCGCGGCCTCGACGTCAGCGAGTGTCGGGGCGGTTTCCGTCGCCAAGCTTGAACACCTTGTCCATGATTTCCCGCACTGCCGTCAAGGGGTCCAATTCTCGCTGTTGCACCTCGTCCAGGAGCCGGCGCAGCTCGGGATCGCCCTCGACCGCGGTCTGGAGATGCGTTTTCGCCCGGGCGGAGGCGACCGCGAACACCCCTCCCGCGAGGTTTCGGCGGCGGCGCTCCTCGAGGCTGCCGTCCTCCTGGAGATGGGCCCGATGCTCCTCGACCTTCTCCCAGAGCTTCGCGACGCCCTCGTCGGTCATCGCCTCGGTGAGCACGATCGGCGGCCGCCACGGGCGGTCCTTGTCGAGCGTGAGGATCGAGCGGACCTCGTTCAGCATCGTCTTCGCGGCGGGGTGATCCTTCTTGTTGATCGCGATCACGTCCGGGATCTCCATGATCCCGGCTTTCAGCGCCTGGATCGAGTCTCCGGAGCCGGGCATCAGGACGAGCAGCACGGTGTCCGCGATCCCGATCACCTCGACCTCGCTCTGGCCTGTGCCGACCGTCTCCACGAAGATCACGTCCTTGCCGGCCGCGTCCAGGACGAGCAGGGCCTGAAGCGTCGCCTCCGCGAGGCCGCCGAGGTGGCCGCGCGTACCCATCGAGCGGATGAAGACATCGGGGTCGAGGAAGTGCTCGGACAGCCGGATCCGGTCGCCGAGCAGCGCGCCCTGCGTGAACGGGCTGGACGGGTCGACTGAGATCACACCGACGCTCTTGTCCTCGGTGCGGATCTGGCGCACGAGCGCGGCGATCAGGCTCGACTTGCCGACCCCCGGCGGCCCGGTCACCCCGACGACGTATGCGGAGCCGGTCTCCGGATAGACGTCGCGGACGAGCTCGTACGCAAGCGGGTCGCCGTTCTCGACGAGCGTGATCGCCCGGGCGAGCGCGCGCCGGTCGCCCGCGCGCACTCCCGCGGCGAGCGTCTCGCCGGTCCAGTCGCGGCGGCGGGACACTTAGGCCTCCACCTCGGCGATGCGCTGCGCCTCGATCACCGGGCTGCGGATCCCGCGCGAGAGCCCGTACCCGACGAGCGCCGCGAGCGCCGAGAGGCAGGCCGAGACGCCCCAGACCCAGCGTGCGCCGAACTCGTTCGTCAGCGGCCCGGCAAGGATCATCCCGAGCCCGAGGACAGCGTAGTTCGAGCTCATCAGCACGGTGAACACGCGTCCCCGCATCGCGTCGGGAGCTCCGCGCTGGACGAGGACCGCATTGCACACGACCGCGACGCCGTTGCCCACGCCCGAGACGATGACGCAGGCGGCGGCCACCCAGACGTTCGGCGACACCGCCGCCAGGCCGATCCCGATCGCCATCAGCACGAACCCGGCCGCGTAGACCCTGGGCAGCGCGTGCCGCTCGAGCCACGCGCCCGTGCTCAGGCTGCCGAAGACGATGCCGAACCCGGCGGTCGCGAGCAGCAGGCCGTAGCCGAAGTCGCCCGCGCTGAACGAGACCTTGGCGAGCACGACCTCGCCGACGTTGACGCCCGCGTTGCCGAGCATTCCGACGTTCCAGGCGATGAGCACGGTCAGGAGCGCGCGGGAGGTGCGGATGAGGTGCAGGCCGGCGGCGATGTCGCGCCAGTGTCCCTCGGTCGTCGCCTGGGCGACCTGGAGCAGGTACGCCGGGATCCGCAGGATGAGCACGGCCGAGTAGAGGAACGTGATCGCGTTCAGCACGTACGCCCAGTCCGGGCTCGTCGCGGCTACGAGCACGCCGCCGATCAGCGGGCCGACGACCGTCGTCACCGCATCGGCCGCCTGCAGCAGGCCCTGCGCGCTCGGCAGCTCGTGATCCTGGACGAGGTTGGGGAGGCCCGCGTAGACAGCCGGCCGGAAGAAGCCGGTGGCGAAGCCCGCGATCGCCGCGAGCCCGACGACCTGGCCCGCGCTCGTCGCGAACGGCAGTGTGCAGAAGACGAGGAAGCGGACGACGTCGGCGGAGACCATCACCCGCCGGCGCGATAGGCGGTCGACGAGCGGGCCGACCGTGAGGCCGATCGCGATCGCCGGCAGGAAGTCGGCGATCAGGAGCGCCGCGATCCATGTTCCGGAGTGCGTGCGGTCCCAGACCTCGAGGTTGAGCGCGACGAACGCCATCCAGCTCCCGAGGCCCGAGCCGAAGGCCGCGAAGAAGAGCAGGCGGAGCCCGCGGACTCGGCTGAGCAGATCGGCCTGCCTTCCGAGCAGACGGTGCATGACTCCGGAAAACACGCCGGACACGGTTGCTGCGGAGGTTAGTGCAGCGGTAGGGCGAAGCGTGGATGGGCCAGGAGAAATGTCACTGCGGAGTTACACTCATTCGGCCATGTCCCCCTCGGCCCCGTCTGTCGTCGGCGGGCGCCCTGAGGCTTCGCTTGCGATGCCGCCTCGCCGCGTCCTCCTCGTTCACGCGAACCCGTTCCAGCGGGTGACGCCGGTGCCCGCGTACGGGCTCGAGCGAGTGCGGACGGCCGTCGAGGACGCCGGCGCCGAGGTCGAGCTCCTCGACCCGTATCTGATCTCCGAGGATCCACTCGGCACGGCCCGCGAGGCGGCGCGGTCGTTCCGGCCCGACCTGATCGGGCTCGGGATCCGGATCATCGACGACTGCATCGTGGTCGACCGGCTCGACGCGCCCGACGACGAGCCGATCGATGTCAGCTTTCTGTTGCCGGAGATCCGCGAGCTGCGGCAGGCGCTCGGCGAGGCGGCGCCGGACGCGGCTGTCGTCGCCGGCGGCGCGGGCTTCTCGGCGTGCCCGCAGGAGTGCCTCGAGTTCCTCGGCGTCGACTACGGCGTCGTCGGCGCGGGCGAGGAGGCAATGGCCATGCTCTCTTCAGGCGTGCCCTGGGACCAGGTCCCGGGACTGGTCCGGCGGGGACAGGCTGACGGCATCGGCGCGTACCAGCTCGCCTTCGGCGGGCCGACGCGCCGTGATCCGCTCTACGCGCCCGCGAACTCGTTTCCCGTGCGGACGCGGATCGGCTGCGCGATGCAGTGCGTCTACTGCACGGCCGCGAACCTCGGACGGCGGCACGCGAACGGCGGGGTCGAAACGGTGCTCGACGAGGTGGAGCACACGGTGGCGGCGGCGCGCGAGCGAGGAGTCGGGCGCGTGCCGATCTTCTTCGCTGACGACGAGTTCAACCTCCCGGACGAGCGTCACTCGATCTCGGTGCTGGTAGGGCTTCGCGAGCGCGGGCTGACGAAACACATGAGCTGGCGCGCGTATTTCAATCCGACCCCGTTTTCCCCCGAATTCGCCGAGCTCGTGCGCGAGACGAACGGCCACGTCTCGATCACGGTCGACAGCGCGGCCGACGGGCTGCTCGAGACGGCGCAGAAGCCGTTCCGGCGGCGGCACCTCGACGCTTTGGTCGGGCTCCTCGGCGAGCACGGCGTCTCGGCCGACCTCGGGCTGATCTTCGGGTTGCCCGGTGAGACCGAGGAGACGATCGCGCAGACGATCGGCTTCGTGCGCTCGCTGCCTGGATCGATCGAGGTCGTCTACTCGACGGGCGCACGCGTCTACCCGCATACGCCGCTCGCCCGGATCGCGAAGCAGGAGCCCGAGCGGCTCGTCGGGACGAACGACCCGACGTTCCTCGCGCCCGTCGTCTACTCGCGCCCGTGGCCCCCACGCGAGCTGGCGCGCCGGCTGGACGAGCAGCTGAGAGACCTCCCGAACGTCAGCCGGGTGGGCGTCGCTTACGCAACGGGCCTGACGACGCTGAGTGACGCGTACCGAGTCGCGCTCTCGCAGAACGGCAAGCGCAGCTGGGACGAGATCCTCGAGCACGCGGCGCACGACGACACGCAGCGCAAGCCTGCCGAGACGATCGCGGCCTGCCTCCAGGTCGCGCTCTGGCACGGGCGCTACGACCTCGCCTCGACTGCTGCGGCCCGCCTGCTCCGCGAAGACGTCCCGCCGGAAATGTCACGCGCCCAGCTCCGCTTCGCCCGCCTCGCGTACGGCGGCCTCGCGCTCGCCGACCGGGCTAAGGCTGTACTGCGGCGCTGAGAACGCGTCCCAGCGCTTCGCTAAACAGGCTGTTCTCTTCAGCCGTGCCAACCGTCACGCGAATCGCGCCCGGAGCGCCGAAGCCTCCCGTGGGGCGGACGATCACACCCTCGCGGAGCAACTGCTCGAACAGCGGCCGCGAGTCCTCGCCGACCTCGGCGAACAGGAAGTTCGCCACCGACGGGGACGGCTCGAGGCCGTGCTCGCGCATGATCCCCTCGAGCTGGACGAGGCCTACCGCGTTCGCGGCGCGACGACGTGCGAGCTCGTCCGGCGCGTCGAGACTCGCGAGCGCGGCGGCCTGGGCGAACGAGTTGACGTCGAACGCGCGGCGCACCTTGCCGATCGCGGTCACGAGCTCCGCCGGACCGACGGCGTAGCCGACTCGCAGCCCGGCGAGCCCGTAGATCTTCGAGAACGTCCGCAGCACGACCACCTTGCGCCCGGCCTTCAGGTACTCGAGCCCGTCCACGTACTCGGGGTCGTCGATGTACTCGTAGTACGCCTGGTCGAGGACAGTCAGGACATGTCCCGGGACCTGGTCCAGGAACATGTCCAGTTCGGACCTGGTGTTCATCGTCCCCGTCGGGTTGTTCGGGTGGCAGACGTAGACGAGCTTCGTCTTCGGCCCGATCGCCTCCAGCATCGCGTCGAGGTCGTAGCGGTGGTCGCGGAGCGGAACCCGGCGCGGGACGGCGCCGAGCTTCAGCGCGTCGATCACGTAGCTCGGGAACGACGGCCAGCCGCAGACGATCTCGTCTCCCGGATCGAGCGCGAGCTGGGACAGGTAGTCGACCACCCCGTCCGAGCCGGCACCGGGCGCAATCTCCTCGAACCGCACGTCGTGCAGCTCTGCGAGCGCCGTGCGGAGCCGCCAGGCGCCGCCGTCGGGATAGCGGTTCAGGCCGCGCGCCTCCCGCTCGATCGCCTCCAGCGCCGCCGGGAACGGCCCGAACGGCCCCTCGTTCGACGCGAGCTTGACGACGCGCTCGAGGCCGAGCTCGCGCTGCACCTCCTCGACCGGCTTTCCGGGCTCGTATGGCACGAGATCCTGCACCGCAGGCTTGAAGAACGAGTCGGCGATCTCCGCGAAGCTCACGCCTCGACTCTATCCAGGTCGAGGCCCATCAACATCGCGTCGATGTAGCGGCCGTCGATGAAGTAGCGCCTACGCAGCAGCCCCTCCTCCTCGAACCCGAGCTTCCGGTAGAGCGCGATCGCGGGCGCGTTGTGCGGAAAGACCGTCAGCTCGAGCTTGACGATCCCGAGGTCACGCGCCCACTTGATCGCCTCCTCGATCAGCGCCGAGCCGATCCCGCGCCGGCGCGCGCTCGCCGCGACCATCAGCCCGAACTCGGCCACATGGCGGCTCAGCGGGCTGCGGTCACGCGCGATCGAGAGGCGCCCGACGATGCCCTCTTCCGTCTCCGCGACCAGGACGGCGACGTTCGCGTCGCGTTGAACGCCGCGCACGTTGCGCCGCTCGTCGCCGCGGGTCCGGTCGTACGTCAGCCAGAGCTCCGGCTCGCCCGCCACGTCGCGGCCGAGCTCGACGAGCGCGTCCGCATCTCCGGGAACTGCGGGACGGACGATCAGCCGGTCGTCGCTCATGCGGGCACGACGATGCCATGCCCGCCACGGCGCGGGTCGCCTGCGGCCGCGAGGCTGCCGCCGGACCGGCGCTCGACCGCGGCGGCGCCGCCGAAGTAAAGGTTGCGCTTGCGCCAGCGGACGAGCTCGTAGCCCTGGGCCTCGAGTCGGTCGAGCTCGGCCGGGTCGGCGCCGCCTTCGCAGTGCACCTGTCCGCCCTCGAAGTGGACGCGCGGCGCCTCGATCGCCTCCTCGACCGGCAGCCCGTGGTGGACGACGTTGACGACGATCTGGAGGATCGCCCCGCGGAGCCTAATCGACCCCGCGCTGCCCACGACGAGGCGCGGGAGCCCGCTGGCGAGCGCGAGCGACGGTGCCATCATGCTCGTCAGCCTGGCGCCCGGACGCGCCTGTTGTCCCGGCGGGTTGAGGTCGTACTCGCCGAGCATGTTGTTCAGGTGGATCCCGGTGCCTGGAACGACCACCCCGGAGCCCGACCCGATCGACGCCGTCAGCGACGCGGCGTTGCCCCGCTCGTCGACGACGGAGATGTGCGTCGTTCCCGGCGCGCCTGCAGGCTCAGGCGGGGCTCTCTCGTCCTCTATCCGGCTCACGGCGGCCCGGAGGCTCTCCTCCGAGTAGAGCTCCCCTGCGAGCCCGCCGCGGTAGAGGTCGGCGGTGAAGCTCCCGCCACGCGCGCGCAATTGCTCCCGCATCACGTCGACGAGCGCCGCGATCGCCGCGGCGCTGCCGGGCCCGCCGTCTGCTTCGAGCCGGTCGAGCAGCGAGAGCCCGTAGCCGATCAGGATCCCGCCCGAAGACGGCGGCGGGTTCGAGACGAACTCGTCTCCCGCGTAGGGCACGCGGATCGGCCGTCGCCAGATCACCCGGTACTCAGCCAGGTCGTCGCGCGTGATCAGACCCCCCTCGTCCGCGAGGTAGCCCACGATCCGTCGGCCCAGCTCGCCCGCGTAGAGCTCCCGCGCGCCGCGCTCCGCGAGCAGCTCGAGCGTCGAGGCGAGATCGCTCATCACAACCCGCTCGCCTGCGCGCATCCGGCCGTGCTCCCCGTAGATCGCGCGTCCCTCGGGAGCGTGCCGGAGGATCAGGTCGATGATCGCGTGCAGGTACGCCTGCTGGGGTGTCAGCTCCACGCCCTTCCGTGCGAGCGCGATCGCGGGCTCCAGGAGGCGACGCCACGGAAGGGTCGCGTAGCGCGCGTGGGCTGCCTCGAGCCCCGCGAGCGCACCGGGCACGGCGCACGAGCCCGGCCCGATCAGGAAGACCTGATGGGTAGAGCCGTCGAAGTCGATGTCGATCGACTCCATGTGCGGCTTCGGCGGCTTCCGCGACCCACGGCCGGGCAGCGCGACGAAGAAGTCGAGCAGGCGGTCGCTGCGATCGCGCGCGCGGTGCACGAGCAGGAACCCACCCGCCGCCGGGCCGGTGAGCGGGCTCTCCGCGACCCAGGACGTGAACGCGGCCGCGAGACACGCGTCGACCGCGTTGCCGCCCTCGGCGAGGATCTCCGCGCCCGCTTCCGCGGTCAGCCTGTGCCCCGCTGCGATCGCCCCTCTCATCCGGCGAAGCGTAAAGCCGCTTCGAATGGACCCGGGAGCGGTCTCGACCGGCCGGGGAAGCGAGTAACCTTGCGCCGACGTGCACCGCGCGCACTTTCTTCTGCGCGAAGCGATGCTCGCAGCCGGCTCGGCCGCCTCGCTCGCAGCATTGCTCCTCTGGTTGGGCCCCCCCGGGAACGACCTGGCTGCGCACGTCTATCAGCGCACGGTGTTCCTCCACCACGGCTTCCAGCTCTGGAACAACTTCTGGTACGGCGGGCGCTACGGCTTCGTCACCTACAGCGTCCTCTACTACCCGCTCGCCGCGCTGTTCGGGATCCGGGCGCTGGCGATCATGTCGATCGGGATCGCCGCCCTCGCGTTCGCGATCGTCGTCTGCAGGCAGTACGGGCCGCTCGCGTGCTGGTCGAGCCGCACCTTCGCGGTCGTGTGGTCGCTGCTCGTCGTCTCCGCCGCTTTCCCGTTCGCGCTCGGCTTTGCGCTCGGGCTGCTGGCGCTCGTCGCGCTCCAGGCGGGGCGGCGCTGGTTGTTCGGCATCCTCGCCGTCCTGACCGTTGCCGCGAGCCCGCTCGCATTCCTTTTGCTGGCGATCTTCCTCGCCGGGATCGGGCTCGGGATGCTCGAGCGCGGCCGGCGCCTGATCGCCCCCGCCGCGATCCTGCTCGTCGTCGCCGGGTGCCAGTTCCTTCTCATGCGCGCGTTCGCCGACGGGGGCCGCTACCCGTTCTCGGCGTTCGAGCTGATGTGCATCTTGACGTTCTGCGTGCTCGGGGCGCTCCTGACATGGCGAGTCGAGTACGCGCGGGCGCTCCGCTGGTTCTTCATCGCGTACGGGGTCGTCAGCCTTGCCACCTTCGCGCTCACGACTCCGCTCGGCGAGAACATCGCCCGCGTCCGGCTCGCCGCGCTGCCGATCGCGGTCCTCGTGCTCTCGCTCAGGCGCTGGCGCCCGCTGCCGGTCGCTGCGCTCGTGCTCGTGCTCGCCGCGATGTGGAACCTCGGCCCGCACGCCTGGGCGCTGTCTCGAAGCGCGCGTGAGCACGAGGCGTCGAGCGCGGTCTACTGGTCGCCGGGGGCGAGGTACCTGCACAAGCACCTGACGCCGTCCTACCGCGTCGAGGCCGTCGACACCGCGGGCCACTGGGCCGCCGTCTACCTGCCCCGGGCCGGGATCCCACTCACGCGCGGCTGGTTCCGGCAGGACGACTTTCCGCAGAACGAGGTGCTCTACGACAACCTGACCGGCGCGACCTACCGCGCCTGGCTGCGGAGCCTCGGCGTCCGCTACGTCGTCCTCACCGACGCGCCGACCGACTACAGCGCGAAGCAGGAAGCCGTGCTCATCCGCAACGGCGGCTCGGGCCTGATTCCCGTCCACAACACGAGGCACATGACGATCTTCAAGGTCCCGAACGCGCGGCCGATCGTCACCGGGCAGGGGCCGGCCCGGATGCTCCGGCTGGGGCAGACGCAGATGATCATGGAGGTCGGCTCGCCCGGCCACTACCGGGTCGCGGTTCGCTACTCGCCGTACTGGAGCGCTGTCAACAAGGCTGGCTGTGCGTCGAAGGGCGAGGACGGAATGTTGCGCGTCGACGCACAGCGCCGCGGTCGGATCGTCCTCCAGTTCAGGGTCAAGGCGACGCGGGCGCTGGCGGCGATGG
>Ga0066683_10001097_pt1 | contig 10338 bp, 11 predicted proteins | sample GraSoiAngelo_132_FD_62296 | JGI IMG/M metagenome (GOLD analysis project Ga0066683, IMG submission 62296) | Grasslands soil microbial communities from the Angelo Coastal Reserve, California, USA - 14_0929_02_40cm | ecosystem: Environmental > Terrestrial > Soil > Grasslands | place: USA... | reverse complement strand
TATTGGGGCGAGTCCCCGGTGCAATACGTCGGCGCCTACGCCGATTCCACCGCCGCCGCGACGTTCGGCACCCGATACGTATTCGCACACTTGAGCCAGACCGAGATGTCGGCCGGCGTGCGCATGAATTGGACGTTCAGCCCCGCGCTGAGTCTGCAACTCTACGCCCAGCCGCTCATTTCCGCCGGGCGATACGACGAGTTCCGGCAGCTGGCCCGGCCCCGCAGCTACGCCTTCACGCCGGCGACCGAGCCCTACAACCCGGACTTCAACTTCCGGTCCCTGCGGGGCAACGCCGTGCTGCGGTGGGAATGCCTGCCGGGCTCCACGCTCTATCTGGTGTGGGCGCAGACACGGTCCAATGCGGTCGACGTGGGGGACTTCGCGTTCAGCCGCTCGATGCGCGGGCTGTGGACCGCCCCGGCGGACAACATCTTCATGGTGAAGGCGACCTACTGGATGAACCCGTGAGGTGAGCGTTCCGGCGGACGCGCCGCGGTGAGTCTCGAGGGGGCGGGGGATCCTGCCCCCTCGCTGCGTGGTAGAGGCTACAGGCCCTCCGCCGGAGGTCGCGGCGGCGCCGGGACGAAATGGTTGAGCGGGCCGTGCCCGCCGCGGCCGAGGCCCGGGGCGGCGGCCAGCGCGCGCTGCACGAAATCGAGCGCGTCCTCGACGGCCCGGTCCAGTGGACGTCCCTGCGCCAGCCCCGCGGCCACCGCCGCGGACAGCGTGCACCCGGTGCCGTGCGTGGAAGTGGTGTCGATGCGCGGACGCGAGAATCGCCGCGCCTCGCGGGCGGTGACGAGCACGTCCACGACGCTGTCACTCGCGAGGTGTCCGCCCTTCACGAGCGCCGCCCGGGCGCCGAGCCGCACCAGAGCCCGGCCGGCCCGCTCCATCTGGTCCGGCGTCCGCACGTCGTCGCCGACGAGGATCGTCGCCTCCTCGAGGTTCGGCGTCACGAGGGCGGCGAGGGGGACGAGCCGCTCGGCGACGAGCCGCTCCGCCGCGCGGTCGAGGAGGCGATCTCCTGAGGTCGCGACCATGACGGGGTCGAGCACGTAGTTCGGGAGGCGGTGGCGCGCGATCCCGGCGGCCACGGTTTCCGCCACATCGGCGGTGCCGAGCATGCCGCTCTTGACCGCCGTCGGCGGCAGGTCCTCGGCAACGGCGTCGAGCTGGCGGGCGACCAGGGCGGGCGACACCGCCTCCCAGGCGAGCACCCCTCTCGTGTTCTGGGCGGTGACCGCGCAGATCACGCTCGTCCCGAAGACCCCGAACTGGTGGAAAGTCTTGAGATCGGCTTGAATGCCGGCGCCACCCCCAGAGTCCGAACCGGCGATGGTCAGCGCGATTCTCATGGGAGGCGCTTGGCGGAGCGGCCCGGGACGGCGAACTTACAGGCGCCCGGTCCGAGGGAGAGAGCCATACCCGGTAATCTGCAATCCGCCGTCCGCGATCTCCAACGTCGCAAAGCGCGGGGTCGCCGTCGGCTGGCGCTCATCGAAGGTATCCGCCTCGTCGAGGAAGCCCTCAGCGCCGGACTCCCGTTCCGGGGCGCGCTGATCTCGCCGGAGCTGGACCGCACCACGCGGGGAGCGTCGCTGCGGGCCGACCTCGCGCGGCGCGCGGTGCCGATCGAGGGGATCGCCGCGCGCACCTTCGCCACACTGGCGGCGACCGACACGCCCCAAGGCGTGTTGGCGATCGTCGAGCCGCGCGATTGGACGCTCGCGGACATTCCCGCGGGACGGGGCCGCGCGCTGCTGGTGCTGGACGGCGTCCAGGATCCCGGCAACGTCGGCACGCTGATCCGCACGGCGCACGCGCTCGGCGCCGGGGGGACGGTCGCGCTGCGTGGCACGGCCGACGTTCTCAACCCCAAAGCCCTGCGCGCGGCGATGGGCGCGACGTTTCGGCATCCCGTTGTGAGCCTGGACGACGCCGCCTTCATCTCCTGGGCCCACAGGGCCGGCGTGACGCTATGGGCCACGGCCGCGGACGGCGAGCCGCTGCCGAGGGGAGTGGTCGAAACCGAGTCGGCGGGACCGGTCGCGGTGATCGTGGGGAACGAGGGCGCGGGGATCCGGCCAGCGCTGAACGCGGTGGCCGCCAAGCGCGTGGCGATCCCACTGGCCGCCGGTGCCGAGTCGCTGAACGTCGCGGTCGCCGCGGGGATTCTCCTCTACGAGGTGCTGCGTGGGCGCTGATTGGCTGCTGGTCTTCGGCGCGGGATTGGTGGGGCTCTGCTTCGGGAGCTTCCTCAATGTGTGCATCCTGCGTTTGCCGCACGACCAGTCCCTGCTCAAACCGCCGTCCACCTGCCCGCAGTGCAAGCGACGCATCGAGTGGCGGGACAACATCCCGGTGCTGTCCTGGCTGCTCCTGAAAGGGAAGTGTCGCCACTGCGGCAAGCGCATCTCACGTCAATACCCGATCATCGAGGCGCTGGTCGGACTGGTGTGGGCGTCCGCCGTGCTGTGGCTGGGCCCCACGCTGCACGCGCTCGCGGCTGCGGTGCTCGGCACGATCCTGCTCGGCATCGCGATCACCGACGCACGCCACTACCTCATCCCCGACGAGTTCACTTGGGGCGGCCTCGTGCTGGGGCTGCTCCTCTCGCTGGGCGGCGGGGTGCCGGGGTTCCTCCAGGCGGTCCTCGGCGCCGGCGCCGGCCTCGCCTTGCTCTCTGCCGTCGCGGTGATCGGGCGCTGGGTGTTCAAGGAAGAGGCGATGGGCGGCGGCGACATCAAGATGATGGCGATGGTGGGCAGCTTCGTCGGCTGGAAAGGAGTGCTGCTGACCATTTTCGCGGGCGCCCTGCTGGGTACGCTGATCTTCGTACCGCTGTCGTTCAAGAAGAAGAAACTCGTACCCTTCGGGGTATTCCTCGCGGTGGGGGCGGCGGTGACCTTTCTCTTCCGCGACACCGTCATCGACTGGTACCTCCGCTTCATCCGGGGCAGCTGAGCTGTGGGCGATCCATTCGAAGGCCTGTTCGACACCGGGGACGTGCTGGAGCGTGTGGCGGTGGACATTACCGCCCAGGCGCGCCGCGGCGACCTTGAGCCGGTGCGCTGTCGCGACGCCGAGATCGCGCGCGTCGTGGACATCCTGCTGCGGCAGAGCAAGAACAACCCCGCCCTCGTGGGCAAGGCGGGCGTCGGGAAAACCGCCATCGTCGAGGGGCTCGCGCAGCGCATCGCCACCGGCGACGTCCCGCCGGCGCTCAAGGACGCTCGCGTGCTCATCCTCGACCACGTCGCCCTGCTGGCGGGCACGGCGTTCCGCGGGCAGTACGAGGAGCGCATCCGCCGCCTCGTGCGCGCGCTCGCGGCGGATGCGGATCTCATCCTGTTTGTGGACGAGCTGCACAACCTCATCGGCCAGGGGACGGCGGTGGGCGCCGCGATGGATGCGGCCAACATGCTGAAGCCGGCCCTGGTGCGCGGCGACATCCGCGTCATCGGCGCCACGACGGGCGAAGAGTACGCCAAGTGGGTGCGCGGCGATCCGGCGCTCGAGCGCCGCTTCCAGCCGGTCACCGTCGAGGAGCTGGACGCGGTGCAGACGTGGGAGGTGCTCGTCGCCCGGCGCCCGCGCCTCGAGCGCCATCACGCCGTCGCCGTGACCGACGACGCGCTGAAGGCGGCGATCGTGCTCACGGACCGGTTCGTTCCCGACCGCGCACGTCCCGACAAGGCGATCGACGTGCTCGACGAAGCGTGTGCCCACGCCCAGGCGACCGCGCGCGTCTCCCCCGAGCTGGATAAGCTGATCCGCGAGCGCCGCAAGGTGGACGCGAAGCTGCGACACGGGCTGACCCGGGAGCCCAGCGCCGCCGAGCCGGCGCCCGACCTCGCCGCGGTGATCGACCAGGTGGTGGCGGACTTTCGGGAAATGCTCGGCGGAGAAGGGCGGAGAAAGACGGAGAAGGGCGGGGTGCCCTCTCCGACCTCCTCCGACCTTCTCCGACGTCCTCCGACCTTCCAGGACCGCCGCGCCGAGCTGGACGCGCTGCTGCGCGCCGAGCTGGAGTCGCAGGGCATCGTCGTGTCGGGGCATGACGTCGCCCGGGTCGTGAGCTCGGCCGCCGGACAGCGGATCGCGTGGGCGGGGTGAACAGGGGGGCGCTGCTGCTGGCCGTGGGGCTCGGTCCCGTGCTGGGCGGCTGCCGGGCGCGGGCGGAAGCCGTGCAGGGCGAGAGCCAGCTCCGCACCCTGGTTCGCCAGATGATCCCGTCGGTCGAGCACGCCGCGGGCATGAGGTTCAAGACTCCCCCCGTGGTCGAGCGTCGCACTCGCGCCCAGGTCCGGGATTACGTCATCCACAAGCTCGACGAGGATCTGCCCCCCTCGGAGCTGGCGGGGGTGCAGGCGGCGTACCGGCTCTTCGGCCTGCTGCCCGATTCGCTCGATTTGCGGGCCACGATGGTGGACTTACTGACCGAGCAGGTGGCCGGCTACTACGACCCGGATTCCAACGCGCTGTACGTGGCGGCCGACGTGGACTCCCCGCTCGTGCGCACCACCGTCTCGCACGAATTGGTGCACGCCCTCCAGGACCAGTACATGAACCTCGACTCCGTCATGCAGCAGCGCCGGCAGAACGACCGCCGGTCGGCCGCGCAGGCGATCCTCGAGGGCCAGGCGACCCTGGGGCAGATCCTCGTGCTGATGCCCGAGCAGAGCGGCATCCCGCTGCCCAGCTTCTGGGAGACGCGCAGGGTGTTCCGGGCCCAGATGGCGTCGATGAAAGAGTTCGCCCACGCGCCGCTGTGGCTGCGCGAGAGCGTCATCTTCCCGTACCTGGCCGGCGCCGATTTCGTGCGCTGGTACGACGCGCGGCACCCCGGGCACGAGCCCTTCGGCGCGGCGATGCCGCTCTCCACCGAGCAGATCCTCCACCCGGACCGTTACGCGGCCGGGGACGCGCCCGTGGACCTGGCGTTCGCGCCGGCGGCGGGGCGGACCGTGCGCTACGAAGATGATCTCGGGGAGTTCGAGACCCGCCTGCTCTTCGAGCAACTCCTGGGAGACACCGCCGAGGCGCAGGCACCCGCGCTCGCGAGCGGCTGGGGCGGGGACCGCTATCAGGTGATTACGACCGGCGGCGGTGAGGCGCTGGTCTGGTATTCCGTGTGGGACGACGCTGCGGCGCGCGACCGCTTCGTCGCGGGGCTGCGGCGCGCGTGGCGGCCGAAGCCCGGCCGGAGCTCGCTCGTCGAACCACTGCTGGTCGCTGGCCATCCTGGCGCGCGGCTCGTCGACGCGCCGGCGGCGTGGACGGGCTGGCGCGCGATTCCCGCCGTTACAGTCGCGCGATGAAGAGGTTGGCCAGAAACGCGGCCGCCCCAACCAGCGCTCCCAGCACGTAGCCGAGCTGCACGATCAGCGTCAGCTCTTTCTGCGTCACGTTGCGGATCAGCTCTTCCATCCGGTCCGTCGAGAACCGCATCACTTTCTGCTCGACCATCTCCTGGACGGACAGTTGCGAGACGACGACCGGCACCTGGCGCTGCATCCACTGCCACAGCGGCTCCGTGAGCGCCAGCCGTAGCCGCTGGGCCGCGTCGGGCGGGAGGAGATCGGCGGGTCGGCCGATCGGCCGCGCCAACAGCGCCCGCACGGCGGCGTGAGCCGCGTCGGCCAAGCGCTGGCGCCCGCCCTCGCCGGCGAGCGCGCGCCGCGCCAGGGCGATCGCGTCCCGCGCTCGGGCCACGGCCCAGCGCCGGGTCTCCGGCGCGCGCAACGCCGCGATGATGTAGTCCGCGGCCGCGTGCTCGACGCCGTCGAGGCGATCCGGCCCTAGGGCCCACAGCCGCTCGGCGATGGGGCGGCGCAGGAACCGCACGACCGCGTCGTTCACCGCCCGCCCCACCTGCCCCCGGAACTCGGCGGACTCGAACACCTCCGCGACGTCGGCGAGCCCGTCGCCCTCGAGACTCGCCAGCACGCGTTCGATGCGGTTCTCGGTGATCACGAGCTTCGCCATCACGCGCTCGTGCATGGCCAGGCTGCGGATGGCGCGGTCGAGGAACCGTTTCAAGCCGTTCCGGACCCGCGCCCGGGCTTCCGGGTCCGAGAGCAGCGCGCCGATCCGCTCCACCGCCACGGGCAGGTAGTCGGCGATCGCCTGCTCCAGCGCGGCGACGAGGCCGGGGGGCAGGCGCTCCAGGAGCGGGTGCTCGTCGTGCAGCAGCCGGTCGCGTTGCGTCGCGATGAACGCACGCACGGCGCGCTCCAGCTCCGGCCGCTCGACTCCCTCTTCCACCCACCGTTCTATCGCGACGTACTTCTCCAGCGCGCCGTCGAATCCGGGGCCCTCGAGAAAGTCGGCCAGCCGGTTCGCCATGCCTTGGGCGAGCGGTTCCAGGGAGCGCTCGAGCTCGGCGGCGAGAGCGGGGGGCAGCTCGTCCTTGAGCGACCCGCGCGAGGTGTTCAGGAGGTTGTCGAGGAACCCGGCGATCGCGCGATCGAAGGCCTCGCGCACGCCGGGGGCGGTGAGTTGGCGGGCGAGGTCTGCTTCGGTGAGCAGACGCTGGCCGACCGTCTTGCCGATACTCTTGGCGAGTCGCGCCTTGTTCTTGGGGATCGCCCCCTGGAGCTTGAACCGTCCCACGCCGCGGGGTTCGTACGGGTGAAACAGCATCCACACGGCCACGGCGTTCGTGATGCCCCCGGAGAGCGCACCCACGAAGATCGTCACGACCCCTTGCAGCCACACGGGTTCGGCCATCGGCCCCGAAATAACACTCCCCACTTGGTTTTGGGCAACTCGCTAAGTATTTTGCTTGGCTTATGTTTACGGCCCTCGCCCGGCGGCTCGCGGGGGCGTGCAGCGCAGGCTCTCACAGAAGGATGTCAGCGGATGGCGACTCGGATTCGGTTGCGGCGCGTCGGGCGCAAAGGACAGGCCTACTTCCGCATCGTCGTGGCGGACCAGCGGTTCCCGCGGGACGGACGGTTCGTGGCGACGATCGGTCACTACAACCCGCGCAGCACCCCCGCCACGATTCACGTGAACGCCGAGCAGGCGCGCGCCTGGTTGGAGAAGGGGGCCCAGCCGACGGACACGGTGCGCTCGCTGCTGCGCAAGGCGGGAGTGCTGGCCAAACGGCCCGCATAGTCGGGCGGCTGCGCAAGCCGCACGGGGAGCACGGGGAAGTGGCGATCCTGCCCCTCGTGGAGAACCCGGGAGAGGTGTTTGCTCCCAAGGCGCGGCTGTACGTCGTCGACGAAGAGCACCGGGTGATCGCGGGGCCGCTGGTCGTGGCCCGCCGGCGCGCCTATCACCGCGAGTGGCTGATCGGGTTCGCAGGAGTGCTGGCGCGCGAGGCAGTCGAGCCGTGGCGCAATCAGCTGGTGGCGGTGCGGGACGGCGATGCTGACGATTAACGTGGTCACGCTGTTCCCGGAAGTATTCGCGGCGCCGCTCGCGGTCAGCATTCCGGCGCGCGCGGCCGCGGCGGGCGTGGTGAAGTATCGGGTCGTCCCGCTCCGGGATTACACGCACGACCGGCACCATACGGTGGACGACACCCCGTACGGCGGGGGCGCCGGGATGGTGCTGAAGCCGGAGCCGTTTTTCGAAGCGGTGGAGGATCTCGGGGCGCGGCCCCCGATCGTGCTGCTGTCGGCCCGGGGCCGGGCCTTTGCGCACCGCGACGCGGTGCGGTTTTCGCTGGGGAATGAGCTGACGTTGCTCTGCGGCCACTACAAGGACGTCGATCAGCGGGTCGCCGACGGCCTCGCGGCCGAGGAAGTGTCGGTGGGTGACTTCGTGCTCTCGGGCGGGGAACCGGCCGCGCTCTGCGTCATCGATGCCGTGGTGCGGCTGCTGCCTGGAGCCCTGGGGGACCACGAGTCCGCATCCACCGACTCGCATTACGAGGGGCTGCTCTCGCCCCCCAGCTACACGCGGCCGCCCGAGTATCGCGGCCTCAAGGTCCCCGAGGTATTGTTGAGCGGCGACCACGCGCGGATCGCGACGTGGCGGCAGGCGGAGGCGGAGCGGCTGACGCGGGAGCGGCGGCCGGACTTGTGGGCGAAACACTTAGACGCGTAGTCGCGCAGACGCATAGAGGATACGGTATGGAGCGCATGCGGGAGATCCGGCGGGAAGGGCTCAAGGCCAACGTCACCGCCTTCGATCCGGGGGACACGGTCCGGGTGATGGTCCGCGTCCGGGAGGGGGAAAAGGAGCGCCTCCAGGCGTTCGAAGGCGTGTGCATCGCCCGCCGTGGCGGCGGCATGGACGAAACGTTCACGGTCCGCAAGATCTCCGCCGGCGTGGGGGTGGAGCGCATCTTCCCGCTGCATTCGCCGGCGATCGCCGAGGTCGCCCTCGTGCGCAAGGGCCGCGTGCGACGGGCCAAGTTGTACTTCCTGCGCCGGCTCGCGGGCAAGGCTGCGCGCATCCGCGAGCAGCGCGGCGAGGGCGTACCCGGCGGCGAGTCACCCGAAGCGTCGGAGCAACCCTCGACGTGACGCGACACCGCCGTCCCACGCTCGAGCGCGAAGCGGCGCTCTGGCGCGAGGGACGGCGGCTCGTCGCCGGCATCGACGAGGTCGGCCGCGGTCCGCTGGCAGGTCCGGTGGTGGCCGCGGCCGTCGTGTTTCCACCCGGGACGAAGCCCCTGCGCGGCCTCGACGATTCGAAGCGGCTCACCGCCGCGGCGCGCGCCGAGATCGCCGTCGCCATCCGCGAGCGCGCGTTCGCCGTCGGCGTGGGTGCCGCGAGCGTCCACGAGATCGACCGGCTGAACATCCGCCGCGCCTCGATCCTGGCGATGCGCCGGGCGCTGGATCGGCTGCGCTGTACGCCGGCTTACGTGCTCGTGGACGGCCTGCCGTGCCCCGAGCTCGGCGTGCCCCATACCGCGATCATCGACGGCGACGCTCGCTGCCAGAGCATCGCGGCCGCGTCCGTCATCGCCAAGACGGTTCGCGATCGACTCATGCAGCTGCTCGCCCTCCGCCACCCCGGCTACCTGTGGGAGCGCAACAAGGGCTACAGCACCACGGCGCATCTCGCCGCCTTGGACGCTCACGGCCTCACCGCCCATCACCGTCGCAGTTTTCAGCCCGTCACCCAGCTCGTCCTGCTGTAGCGCGCCGCCAACCTCGCTTGCCAACTCGCCCGGCGGGCGATACGCTAGCCGTCGCCCGATTTACCCGTGGACATCTCCCCAGGAGGCGCTTTCCTCATGCTCAGACCCTTGCATCGGGTCGTTCCGGTCGTGTTGACCGCGCTGGTGGTGTGCGGTGCCGTGGTTCGGTCGTTGAACGCACAGTCGCAGGCGACGACCGGCATCATCCGCGGTGTCGTACTCGATCCGAATGGAGCCCCGGCGGTGGGGGCCACGGTGCAGCTGCGGGAGACACAGACCGGATTCCAACGCTCCCTGCGGACCAACGAGCGCGGTGTGTTCGTCGGTCCGTTGCTGCCGCTCGGGACGTACGACGTGACGGCGCGGGGCGTGGGCTTCGCCGAGACGCGCAAGACCGGCATTCCGCTGCGCCTGGGGGAGACGGTCGACTTGCAGCTCAAGCTCGGGGCGGTGGAAGTGCAGGGAGTGACCGTCACGGCGACCGAGCCCGTCGTGGATGCCACGCGCATCGAGAATGCGACGCGCTTGCCGGCGCCAGCGATGACGGGCCTGCCCAACAACGGCCGCAACTACCTCAACTTCACCTTGCTGACGCCCAACGTCGCCATCGTGCAGGGCCCCGATGGGGACGAGCTCGCTATCGCGGGACAGCGCGGTATTCACAACAACGTCTCGGTGGACGGCGCCGACTTCAACAACCCGTTCTTCGGCGAGCAGCGCGGCGGCCAGCGGCCGGCGTTCACCTTCAACCTCGACGCGGTGCAGGAGGTGGTGGTGGTCGCGGGCGGCGCGAACGCCGAGTTCGGACGCTCCTCGAGCGGGTTCGTCAACGTGATCACGAAGTCGGGCACGAACCAGCTGCGCGGATCGCTGCACTATTTCGGCAAGTACGACACCTTCTCCTCCGACCCGAGTCACGGGCCGGTGACCTACGTGCCGGATTTCCGCCAGCACCAGTTCGGGTTCACGCTCGGCGGCCCGATCCAACGCGACCGGTTGTTCTTCTTTGCGGCCTACGATCAGCAGGTCTACGACGAGATCAAGCAGAAGGACCCGGGGCGCTTCGCCAGCGCGGCGCTGCGCACGTGGATGGATTCGGCCTATAGCGGCGCGTTCGGCGCGGCGCCGCTGCGCCTGGACTACGGGCCGATCTCGCGCACCAACGACGCCCGGGCCGCCCTGGTGAAGCTCGACTGGCGGCTCTCCGACCGGCACAATCTGTCGCT
>Ga0066683_10001095_pt1 | contig 10343 bp, 9 predicted proteins | sample GraSoiAngelo_132_FD_62296 | JGI IMG/M metagenome (GOLD analysis project Ga0066683, IMG submission 62296) | Grasslands soil microbial communities from the Angelo Coastal Reserve, California, USA - 14_0929_02_40cm | ecosystem: Environmental > Terrestrial > Soil > Grasslands | place: USA... | reverse complement strand
CCCGCGGAGGATTTCGCTGGCGCTCTCAGTCCTGGCGGTCGTTGTCCTGATGCCGGTGCTGCCCTATCCAAGCACCGCTCCGCCGCTGCCACCGTACTTCACCGGCGCTGTTACGCAGCTGCCTGAGGGTGGGGTGGCGCTGGTCGCCCCTTACGCTCGGGCGAGCCGCGGAGAGGCTATGCTCTGGCAGGCCATCTCTGGCATGTGGTTTCGAATGCCGGAGGGATACATGTTCGTGCCGCACCCGGCGGTCAACTCGGCCGATCCACCGGCCTCCGCGACACAGACCGCACTGGTGGCCGTGGAGCAAGGCAATCCGCCAACATTGGATGGCGCACAGCGCCAGGCTCTGCTCGCCGACCTTGATCGATGGCATGTCGTGGCCGTGATCGTCGGTCCGATGAGCCACGAGGAGGCCGCGATCGCGCTGTTCACCGAGCTCCTCGGCCGGCCACCGGAGCGGACCGGTGGCGTCGCCCTCTGGCGCCGGGAGGCCGAAGCAAGCTCGGATCTCAAATTCCGTTCATCCCCGTAGTCGATGCAGAGCCTCGAGGGCCTGGTCTGCCCGAAATGCCACGAGCCGCTGCGGACCACCGAGGCTGGACGCGAGCTCCGCTGCGTCCGCGACGGCAGCCGCTATCCGCTGATTGACGGCATCCCGTCATTCGTGATGACCGGCGGCGACGCGGTTGCGCTACCCGGCTGCGCGCTCAGCCTCGTGATCCCGGCGTTGAACGAAGCCGCGAACCTCGAGCGGATCCTGCCCGTGCTCGCCAAAGCGCTGTCGGCCCTTGGGCCCACCCACGAGATCATCGTGGTGGACGGCGGCTCGACGGATGGCACGCAAGAGATTGTCCGCAAGCATGGTGCCCGGCTGCTCAGCCAGAAGCTCCCCGGCTTCGGCGGCGCCTACCGGGCCGGCTTCGAGCAGGCGCGTGGCGAGTACGTCCTGACCCTCGATGCGGACGGGTCGCACGACCCGGCATTCGTTGGCGACCTGTGGGCCGCCCGGCTTAAAGGCGATGTCGTGATCGCTTCGCGATACGTGCCTGGTGGGGCGGCCGACATGCCCGGCTGGCGGCGGCTGCTGAGCCGGGTGCTGAACATCACGTTTCGGCGTGGGCTCTCGCTGCCGATCGATGATCTTTCCAGTGGGTTCCGGCTCTACCGCGCGACGGTGTTGCGCGAGCTCAAGCTCGCCGCCAGCGACTTCGACGTCCTGGAGGAAATCCTGATCCGCACGCTCGCTGCTGGGTACCGCGTGGTCGAAGTGCCATTCCGCTACCGGGCGCGGGTCGCCGGTCGCAGCCATGCGCGGCTCTTCAAGTTCGCCGTCTCCTACCTGCGGACCTTCGTATCGATGTGGCGGCTGCGGAACTCGATTGCTTCCGCGGATTACGATGCCCGAGCCTACGACAGCATCATCCCGTTGCAGCGCTACTGGCAGCGGCGCCGGTACGCCACCATCAGCCGGCTGGCGACGGGCTTCACCCGTGTGCTCGATGTCGGTTGTGGGTCGAGCCGGATCCTGAGCGCGGTCCCAGGCATGATTGGCCTCGACATCCAGCTGCACAAGCTGCGCTATGCGCGCCGGTACCGCAACCCGCTCGTCCACGGATCGATCTTCGAGCTGCCGTTTACCGACGCCGCCTTCGATTGCGTCATCTGCTCGGAGGTGATCGAGCACATCCCGGCGCAGGAGAAGCCCTTCGACGAGCTGACCCGAGTGCTGAAAACCGGCGGCCGGCTGATTCTCGGCACGCCCGATTACGACCGCTGGCGCTGGCGCGCGCTCGAGGGGCTCTATGGCCGGCTGTCGCCGGGTGGCTACGCCGACGAACACATCACCCACTACGGACGTACGAACCTCGCCACGTATCTGCAGGGAAAGGGCTTTGCCATCGAGAGCGTCGACTACGTCGGTGGATCGGAGATGATCTTCAGCCTGCGTAAGCTCGCGCCGATGGCCTCGCCGGTTGCCGTCCGCTCGGTGCGCACCGCGTTGCGGGTCGAACGGCCGGCCAAAGCCGCCTGAGTCACGGCTGCTTGAGGTGAGCCTCGAACAGCTCGAGGATCTTCTGGGGGCTGGCTGTCATCTGGTCGACGAAGTAGCCGCCGTCGAAATCGAGCCCCTTCGCCCGAAGAAACCCGGCACCCGGGTGGCGTTTCATCACCGCCACGCCCGGCTTCAACCGGTACGCGAGCACGGTTCGACCGCCGGCTTTGACCAGCCCCACTGAAGCGATCTCATCCCAGGGAAGCAGCGGGCTCTGGCCGGAGCGGCGGAAGATCACGCCCTCGTCCATGAACTCGAAACGCGGGCGTACCGGGCCGCGCATGGCCAGGAAACCGATCGCGGGTGCCAGCACGGCGGCCCAGCCGATGCCCCGACCACTCAGGAGCAGCAGGAGGCCGCCCGCCTCCGTAATCGAGGCCAGTGGCAGGAAGAGGACCCAGGGGAAGCGCGCGTTGACCACGGTCATGCGACGATGCGGACTCCACCGGGCACGATCTGTGCGCGCAGTACATTGCCGCGGTAGACGTCGCCGTCCACCTCGTGCCATTGCACGTCGGGCGCCTTGATCTCCACCGACCGGGCCTTGCGCTGCAGCATGCTGTTTCCGTCGCTTCGCTGGCGGAAGAGTCGCCAGAGCACCCCGGCCCGCTCGCGAGCGGTGCGTGGCCGATAGACGCAGACGTCCAACCATCCGTCGTCGATCGCGATGTTGGGCCCGAACCGGAAGGGCGCCGCCCCCAGCATGCCGGCGTTGACGACCAGCACAACCACGGCCGTCAGCCGGATTTCCTCCTCATCCGCGCGGATCGTGCACTCGAACATCGGTGCCCGTGGTAACCACCACGCGCCGGCCAGCAGGTATGCGGCGCGCCCCAGCCAGACTTTGAGCGCTCTCGGCGTGTACCGCATCACGGTGGCGTCAAAACCGATGCCCGCCGCCAGCGCCGAGTAGCCGTCGTTCACGCGCACAAGGTCGACGGGGCGAGTCGAGGGATAGCGCTCTAACGCGCGGCGCGTGGCCGTCCGCCACCCGGCCGGCAGCTTGAGCTCGCGAGCCACGATATTGGCGGTCCCCAGTGGCACGATGCCCATCGGGAGACCGCGTTGATGCGCCGCAGCCATAACCTCGGCAACGGTGCCATCGCCGCCGGCGGCGAGCACCATCTGGAAATCACGGCGGGCCAGCGCGGCGCCGATGGCCTCGACGTTGAGGCCGGCGGCCGTCTCCAGGACCATCGCTTCCCAGCCCAGCTCGCTGGCGAGCTCGAGGAGACGCCGGCCGAAATCGCGACCCGTTCGGGGAAGTGCCGGGTTCAGGACGAAGAGCGCGCGGCGCCGCTCCGCGTCATTCAAGCCCGCCGCGTGAGCGGGTCCATCAACCCGCTGCTCGGCGGGTCACGCGATCGTGGGCGTCGTTGATATGCGGATGGCCCTCGGGCTGAACGCAGAAGACGTCGCCCGGCCGGCAGACCAGGCTCTCGAACTGGATGGTCGTGTGCTCGATGTCGAACTCGTGGGCCAGCACTTCGCGAACCTCCGCCAGGATGTCCTGCGCCTGGGTCACCCGCTGGTCATCGATCAGCAGATGGGCGCTCATCGCGCGGCTCTGGGCGCCCAGCGACCAGATGTGGAGATCGTGCAGGTCGCGGACTCCGGGGACGCGTTTCACAGCGCTCACCACCGTGTCCGTCCGCAGATCGGACGGTGTCGACTCGAGCAGGATGTCGATCGCCGCGGCCAGCACGCGCCAGGCGCTCCACGCGATCAGCGCCGCGATGCCGAGGCTGAGCAGCGGATCGATGGCGAGCCAGCCGGTGAACGCGATCAGCAGGCCGGCGACGATGATGCCGGCCGACGCCCAGGCGTCGCCCCAGATGTGCATCAGTGCGCTTCGCACCGTCAGGTCAGCCTCCATCGGCTTCAGCGAACGTGCGATGACCAGCGAGATGCCTAACCCGACCACTGCGGCCGCCGCCATCAGCCCGCCGCGGACCGCCGACGGATTCTGCAACCGGTGGAGCGCTTCGACAACGATCCCAACCACGATGCCGCCAAGCAGCACCGCGTTGAGCAAGGCGACGAGGATGCCGACGCGCTGATAGCCGAAGGTCCGCCGCGGGCTGGCCGGTCGCTGCACCTGGCGAAGGGCGAACGTCGAGAGGGCGAGCACCACGAGGTCGGTGACGATGTGGCCTGCATCGCTGAGGAGCGCGAGGCTGTGGGCCCAAAGACCCCCGACCACTTCGACCACCAGCACGATCGCCGTGAGGACGAGCGCCAGCCGCAATCGCGCGGCCGCGTCCACCGTCACCCTGGAGGGCTGCATGGCTCCATCTTATTGCGCATCTCGAACCAGCCTGGCGACCTTGCGTTACGAGAGGGCCGCCGCGATCGGCAGGTATAGCTGGCGATATCGAAGGTATGGTTCGCGATACGCCTGCGTGTCCGGACCGGGGGTCGCGACCAGCTGCGGTGGAGCTGCCATGGCGGCCACCCGCTGGGCGTCCGGCCAGGCCCCGAAGCCGACGCCGGCGAGGAGCGCGGCGCCGAGCACTGAGGCGTCGCTGACCGGCGTCGCCAGCAGCGGTCGCTCGAGCACATCGGCCAGCAACTGGCGCCAGCGCGGATCCAGAGTTCCGCCGCCGGCCAGTCGCAGGTCGGTGCTGCGCACGCCAGTGGCGAGGAGCGCCTCCAGGCCCTGCCGCACGGCAAACGCAACGCCCTCGAGCGCCGCTCGAAGTAGGTGACCGCGACCGTGCCCCAGGCCCAACCCGATCCAGGCTCCCTTCGCCGCTGGATCGAAATGCGGGGTTCGCTCGCCCGTGAGATATGGCAGAAAGATCAGGCCCTGCGCACCCGCTGGGACGGCGAAGGCTTCGGCGTAGACCTCAGCCCAGGACGTCCCCAGCGTGGCGCGTACCCACTCGAGGGCGAGGCCGGCGTTCTGCATCGCCGCCATCGCGTACCAGCGGTCGGGCGCGGCCGCTCGATAGACGTGGGTGCGGGCGGTCGAATCGATCGCCAGCCGGTCGCGCGGAGCGACGACCTGCGCCCCGCTGCCGATGGTGAGCTGCGCCGGTCCGGGATCGAGCAGCCCCCCGGCGATGGCCGCCGCCGCGGTGTCGGCAGCGCCGCCGACCACCGGGAGGTTGGGTCGCACGCCAAGGTGCTCGGCGGCCTCGCGGGTCAGGACGCCACAAATCTCTGCCGACTCACGAATCGGGGCCAGCAAGTCGAGCCGCAGATCGAGCGCGTCGAGGACGTCTTTGGCCCAGTAATCCGTGCTCAGGTCGTAGAGCAACGTGGCCGAGGCGTCGCTGGGCTCGGTGGCCGCTTCATGGGTCAGGCGCAGGCGAAGCCAGTCCTTCGGCTGGAGCGCCCACTGAGCCGCCCGGTACTGCGGCCGCTCGTGGTCGCGCAGCCAGAGCAGGGTCGGGCCGGCCATGCCGGTGGCGGGCGGATTGGCCAGCTTGCGCCGCAGGGCCTCGCCGAGCTCCCGGTAGGGGTCCAGCTGGCGACGCGTCCGCAAGTCCGGCCAGAGAATGGCCGGGCGCAGCGGCTGGCCCAGGTCATCGCTGAGGATGACACCATGCATCTGGCCCGAGAGTCCGACGGCGGCGATCTCGGCGGCGTGATCGCCGGCGGCCTGCCTGGCTGCGGTGGCGGCGGCCTGCCACCAGTCCTGTGGGTCGGACTCTGACCATCCGGGCTGCGGAGCCGACATCGAATAGGATGCCGCGGCGCTGCCCACGATCGCCCCGTCGACGTCGAGGACGAGCGCCTTTAGCGAACTGGTACCGAGGTCGATACCGAGAAACATATGGCCCCCTCCCAGGGACCGAGGACGAGGCCGCCGTCAAGCCGCTCGCCGTCGCGCGAGCGCGTGGTCGAGATGCCGATGTGACCGGCGAGGTCCGGGACGCGAAGCCGGCGCCCGGATAGATTGACCGCAACGACGGTTGCATCGCCCCGCTGCCACACCCAGGTGTTGGTTGGCGATTTCAGCTGTCGATACTGGCCGGCGTGCAGGTCCGGCGATGTTCGCCGAAGCGCGATCAGGTCGCGCACAAAGCTCAGGGTTGAGCCGGGATCGGCTTGCTGGTCCTCGACGTTGCGGGCCGTATCTCCGATCGGCAGCCAGGGCTTTACCGCGGCATCCGTGAAGCCGCCACCTTTTCCATTGCGCCATTGCATTGGGGTGCGTTCCGGGTCACGCCCGCGCGGCGCCGGCCAGTGCCGCTTACCCATCGGGTCCTGCAGGTCCTCTTTTCGAATCGGGGTGTCCGGCATCCCGATTTCATCGCCGTAGTAGAGCACCGGCGTTCCCCTCAAGGCCAGCAGGCTGAGCAGCGCCGTACGCAGCTTGCGCTCGTCCCCCTGGCACCAGCGCGACATCCCGCGGGATACGTCATGATTCGAAACGGTCCAGACCGGCCAGCCAACCTCCGGAATGATCAGCTCGGTTTCGGCAACGACGTCGGCGAGCGCAGCCGCCTGGAACGGGGCGTGGACGAACGTGAAATTGAAGGCGAGGTGGAGTTCATCCCCTGTGCCGTAAAACCGGCCCATGGTTCGAATGTCGATCACGTACGTTTCGCCAAGCAGGATCCGTGGGGGCTGGTATCGATCGGCCAGCGTGCGCCAGTGCCGCAGGACGTCATGGACCTCGGGGCGGTCGATGTTGTAGACCATGCGCTGGCCAAGCGCCCGCACGTCCGGTGGATCGTCCTTGGTTGCCGGCGGGTTGTCCCTGAGCTCGCGATCTTTGACGATGCCGTGGGCGACGTCGATGCGAAAGCCGGCGATGCCACGGTCGAACCAGAACCGGTAGATGTCATCAAAGGCAGCCCGGACCTGAGGATTCCACCAATTGAGGTCCGGCTGCTCGGGCAAGAAGTTGTGGAGGTAGTCCTGGCCCGTTCCTTCGTGCCGCGACCAGGCCGGCCCGCCGAAGGCGCTGACCCAGTTATTCGGGTAGCCGCCATCGGGTTTCGGATCGGCCCAGACGTACCAATCACGGTAACGCGCGCCGCGTGACGACAGGGCATCCACAAACCAGGGATGGCGGTCGCTGCTGTGGTTAGGGACGATGTCGAGGAGGACTCGGATCCCGCGATCTCCGGCCTCGCGAATCAGCTGGTCGACATCTGAAAGGCTGCCGAATGCGGGCTGCACGTTACAGTAGTCGGCGACGTCGTATCCGAAGTCGGCGTCGGGCGACACCGTGATCGGGCTCAGCCAGATGGCATCGACGCCGAGCCACTGAAGGTAATCGAGCCGGCCGATGACACCCGCGAGATCGCCGATGCCGTCGCCGTTCGAGTCCTGGAACGACCGCACATAGATCTGGTAGATGACGCCATCACGCCACCACTGGCCGGAAGACACTTCCGGCCATCCTAACGGGCTAGCTCACCGACTTCGTGGGAATGACGCCGTGGCCGTTGGGTGACAGGCCGCCAGCCAGTGTCTTGACCGATGGCTCGATGATGGCGTCGATCAGCCCATAGTCCTTCGCCTGGGCGGGCGTCATGAAGAAGTCGCGCTCGATGTCGTGCTCGACTTGCTCCTTCGGACGGCCCGTGTGCTGAGCGTAGATGCCGATCACGATCTCTCGCAGGCGCAGGATCTCGCGGGCGTGGATCTCGATGTCGGTCGCCTGGGCGGGTCCCTGCATGCCGCCGCTCGGCTGGTGCAGCACGATCGTGCAATGCGGCAATGAGAAGCGCTTTCCCGGGCTACCGCCGGCAAGAATCAGGGATGCGGCGCTGGCCGCCAGACCGGTGCACAGGGTGCTCACCGGCGGATGGACATAGCGCATCGTGTCGTAGATCGCCAGTCCGGCCGAGAGCGAGCCGCCGGGGCTGTTGATGTAGATGCTGATCTCCTTGTCCGGGTCCTCGCTGTCGAGGAAGAGCAGCTGGGCGATGACGAGATTGGCGATATCGTCATCGATCTGGGTACCGACGAAGATGATCCGGTCGCGGAGCAGCCGCGAATAGATGTCGTATGCCCGCTCGCCGCGGGCGGTGGTCTCGATGACGCTGGGAATGAGTGCCATGGGATTGTCCTCCTTAGCGGTCCACGATGAATCCGATGCGCCGCCGCGGCGGTGTCGCCTGAGTGGCGGCGAGATACAGACTGAAGTCGGCGACACTCCGGAGCGCGTGCGGACGAAGGCTGGCGGTGGCGATGCGCAACTGCATCCGCGGGTCGTCCGGCCAGCTGCGCTGCTGCTGGATCGCCTCGCGGCTGCCGAGCTGCCGAGCCAGGTTCAGATAGAGGTCGGCCACCGAGAGCTCCAGCGCGGTCGAAAGCGCGATCAGCTTCTCGGTCGAGATGTCCTTGAGTCCGCGCTCGACTTCGGAAAGATAGGCGGCCGAGAGGCCCGCCGACCCGGCGACCTCCGCCAGGGAGCGCTCGGCCTCGTCGCGCCGCCGCCGAAGAAGGCCGCCGAGGGTGGTCCGAACCGAATTCGCATTTTCGCTCTGAGCGTATGTCATATGCTTTGAGCGCATCATAGCATGCCCGCGGTCCGCACGGGACATTCGGGTTGCGCGTTGCAGAACTATGCCCCGCCGGTTCGCCCTGATCTGGGCAGCCACCCTGGCCGTCGTGCTGGCGAGCTGCACCTCCACCGTGGCGGCCACGCCGGGGTCCAGCCCGCATCCCACGACGTCGCCGGGAGCCACCGATTCGCCGGCCTCGACCCCATCGCCGTCCGCGTCGGCGAGCCCGACGCCCACGCCAACGAACACGGATCCCAACTTCGTGCCCGCCCTTTCCGCGATCCAGATGGTCGGTCCACGGTTCGGCTGGGCGGTCGGATCGCACGCGATCTACGCCACCAGTGATGGCGCGCATTGGACGAAGCAGTTTGCCTCAACGGAAGAATTCGTCGGCGTCGACTTCATCAGCGTCGCCACCGGGTGGGCGGTGGGAGCCCGCAGCCTGCTCGGGACCAACGATGGCGGGCGGTCCTGGCACCAGCTTGGCGAGCCGGACACGCCGATCCGCTCGCTCCATTTCGTGAGTCCTACCCTGGGGTGGGGAATCGCCGGGGGCACCGACCCGCAGTCGATGCACGGATGGTTGGTTCCACGAGAGGGTGCGACGCTGGTGACGACGCGGGATGGTGGTGTGACCTGGAGCTCGCTCGACGGCCCGCCCAACCCCCAGACCGTATGCTTCAGCGATTCGACGCAGGGCTGGGTTGGCACGCAGCGCGATGGGGTTTACCGCTATCAAAACATCGCCCAGGGGCAGAGTTGGAGCAAGGCGCTGCAACGGCCCGACCAGCCGCCAGCCGAGCTGGCGGCGACCACACTCATCCAATGCGCCGGGCCGCATAGCCTCTGGGTACTCTTTCTGGGAGGTGGTGCGGCCATGAGCCACAGTCCCTATATCGCCTACGCGACCACGGACGGCTCCAGCTGGCGTGCCGTCCTGAATGAACCGATGACGATGCACCAACCCGGCGTCCCGCCAGGCCCCGACAGCTATCCCCCGAGCTTCAGCGTGGTCGATCCAGCGGACGCCGTCTTTGTCGGCGACGGGCCGGCCACCAACGTCGCCCAATGCGTCGTTGCCAGCGGCGGCGGAGCCACACTCCGGCGGACCGGGGCGATCCAGAATGCCCCCGAGACTTTCGCTGCGGCCTTCGTCAGCGTCACGACGGGCTGGGTCCTGACCCGCAACGGCGGCGGCGACTACGTGATCGACGCCACCACCGACGGCGGGTATCACTGGTCGGAACAACTGGCGATCCCTCCAACCTCCGCGGGATAGTGCTCCTCGGGCTCGACGTCGGCGCAACGAGGGCCACGGCGGTCGCCATCGACGGGACGGGCGCCGTCCACGCATCGGCCTCCGCCGAGTACCCCGTGAATGGCCGCCGATCCGGTGAGCGCGAGCAGGACCCGGACAGCTGGTGGCGCGCGTCGCAACGCGCGCTGGCCGAGGTGGCCAGCGCCGCCGGCCGCGAGGTTGCCGGGATTGGCCTGACCGGCCACGCGGGCTCCGTTTTTATGGACGCGAGGGGGATCGTCGTACGGCCGGCCATTCTCGGCGGCGACCGGCGCGCCCTCCGGCAATCGGTGGAGATGGCTGAACGGATCGGTCGCGACCGCCTCCTCGCCATCACCGGGAACGCGGTCGCGACCGATTGCCTGGCTTCCACAGCACTCTGGCTGCGCGATGTCGAACCGGTACAGTTCCGCCACACCCGCCGCGTACTGGCGCCGAAGGATTACGTCCGGCTGATGTTGACCGGCGAGGCGGTGACCGACGTCACCGACGCCTCCACCACCGGGCTGCTCGACCTTCA
>Ga0066683_10001094_pt1 | contig 10343 bp, 9 predicted proteins | sample GraSoiAngelo_132_FD_62296 | JGI IMG/M metagenome (GOLD analysis project Ga0066683, IMG submission 62296) | Grasslands soil microbial communities from the Angelo Coastal Reserve, California, USA - 14_0929_02_40cm | ecosystem: Environmental > Terrestrial > Soil > Grasslands | place: USA... | reverse complement strand
CCGACGGGTTCCAGAGTTATGCAGTCATCGACGCGTCCGGTGGTTTCAGTCAGACTCAGGTCGACATGGGAGTCTTGCGCATGCAGCAAGCCGGTGTCGTTCCAGTGGGATATTCCAGTGTTGCTGTTGAACTCTTGGCCGACAATGCGGCACCGGAAGCGGAGGCAGTTTACGCAGCACTCGGCATGCCGTTCAGCGCGTTGCTCTTCGGTCTTAGGCAGTATTATTCGCAGGCGTCAGTCGATACCAGGAAAAAGGCGGGTGCGTGAAGTTCCGTTCGCTCGGATGGCTCACGTCGAGCTCAGCCAATTGCCGGGCCCGAAGAATTGGGCAATCGCGGGCGGATCTAATGGTATCGGGCCGCCCTGGTGAGGCGCCAGCTTACGCCGGGACTGATTTCATCCTTGCCCAGATGGCCGGATTGCCGTCGTTTATCTCTTTTTTGACAAGCTACCCTGAGAAGGACTCTGCCGTCCTAAGGTACACGCATAACGAGCGGTTTGTCGGCCAACCGGATGCGATGTTTTGAACCCGCATGTGCGACCAGATGCTGCCCGGGCGGGCGGCAGCCGCCGCATTGGGACGGCGGACCGGCAATCTTGAGGAAATTGCGCGGGGTCATCGCACTCCGGCATGGACGTCCACGGTTACCTGGTCCAACCGTTCACATCTTCCTCGTCACCCGGGAGCCTGCCATCCGTTCTTCCTCAAATCAAATCCTGAACTTCAGTGTGTCCGAGAGCGAGGGAGCAGCATCAAAGTGGAGGTTTAAGCTTTAGGGCAAGGCAGGAAGCATGCGTTCAACGAAAAGGAATTGGGCCTTTAAGGTCCGGAAATGGGTTCTCCTAGGTTTAAGTCTGTCTGTCCCGGTCTTCGCCTGTTCCGTTCCGCTACTGTGTCAGCAAACCCCGGTCGTTGCGGAACTTGGGACGAATCCAGTTATGTTACAAGAGACCGCAAGTCCAACCGTTGGGCAGAAAGCCGACGGGCAAACACCGGGAAACATCCGCGGAAGAGTTGTCGATCAATCCGGAGCCAATATCACCGGTGCGATCGTCACACTTACGCGTGAAGGCCAATCCTCAAGCCAAGAGGTAGAGTCCGACGAAGAGGGACAATTTTTCTTTTTCAACATCGATCCTGGGGCCTTCCAGCTCACAATCACATCGGAAGGTCTGGCAAGCCAAACCGTCTCTGGAAGTGTGAAAGCAGGGGAGACCTGCGTTGTTCCGCAAGTCACGTTGGTTGTTGCCACTCAAGTGACGGAAGTGCGGGTCGGACTCCCGCCGGCCGAACTGGCCGAGCTGCAGATCGAGGACCAAGAGAAGCAGCGTGCGTTCGGCTTCGTTCCGAATTTCTATGTTAGCTACGTGGGCGATGCCGCTCCACTCTCGCCGAGACTAAAGTTCAGGCTTGCCTGGAAATCGGCTAGCGACCCGGTCACACTTGCCGGCGTTGGGTTTCTAGCTGGGATTGACCAGGCGGCAGATCGCTGGGGTGCGTATGGACAAGGTGTGCAAGGATATGCAAAGCGCTACGGCGCGACGTACGCCGATGTTTTCGGAGCTACGTTTCTAGGAGGTGCGGTACTGCCTTCGCTTCTGAAACAAGATCCGCGTTATTTCTACAAGGGAACTGGCAGCAAGCTATCGAGGATTCTCTATGCGATATCTAACTCCGTCATCTGCAAAGGAGATAATGGACGATGGCAGCCGAATTACTCAAACGTCCTTGGAAGTTTCGGCGCCGCAGGAATCGCAAATCTTTACTATCCAGCGGCCGATCGCCGGGGAGCCGCTTCAGTGGTCTCAACAGCGCTGATCAGGCTGGGTGAAACATCTCTCGCCGCCATCCTTCAAGAGCTCGTTTTCCCAAGGTTCTCACCCAAGCGTTCAGCACGCGGTCAGAGTCAGCCCTAGAGCGCCCCCATGGCAGCCCCGACGTACCGATAGGGCTGGCAAATCGCTGCGCCAAGGCCGGACACATAGCGTACAAATGCGCGGGTCTGGGAGTTGGCACTCAGGATATCGGCAAGTGCTGCGGTACCAGTACGACGATTTTTTTTCCATCTTCTGTCCGCGAGGTGCATCTAAAGTTCGAGAAAAAAATTCGACGGCCTAGCTGGGTCTCCGGAGTTCAGATGTTCACCTCCAGAGCGAAATACGTGGGGCCAATACTGACTGCGGTATTTCCGTGCACATTGCGGCCGCAGCAACTAGCCGTGTTCCCAGCGTACTTTCAGTTCACCCATTCCCGTACCACCTCGAATCCCTTTAACCAGAGCAAAATTCCGGGCGCAGGAGGACTCGATGGCGACGCGTCTCGTCCAGATTGCGAACGATCCAGAAATCAGGGAGCGTTTGGAGGCAGAGCGCATACGACTGCGCAAAATTGCCGGTCTCGATCCGCTCGAACGCTCGCTTATTGCTACAACGACGCGCGCGTAATCGAGTTCGTCTGGACGAACTTGGTAACGAATCGCTTGAAGGGTGGAGCTAGGAGCTTCGAAGACTAGGGCGGCCGCGCGCCTGCGTGGCGCACGGAGAGATCACAACAATGCAAATCCTTGGCGCGGCAAGAGTATGCTTCCTGGGAGCTCTCCTGGTGGCTGGGATCATAGCCGGCGGAATTCCCGCAGCGGGACAATCCAACCAAAGCGGGGAACAGATCGTACTTCCAGAGCCGCTCCAGCCCGCGAGACCGTCTTCCAGTGGAGACCAGATTTTCGCTGATCTCGTGAAGCACAATGAGATTCGCAATGCCGGATTGCGGGAATATTCCGCGGTACGAACCTATGCTGTAAGCGATCTCAACGGCAAAGTTCGCGCGAAGGAAACGGTGCGGATGGACTATGTCGCCCCAGACAAAAAGACATTCGCGACGATTGCGGCGGAAGGCTCCAGCGTGGTTCGCCATCTCGTGCTCAACCGCTTAATGGAAAGCGAAGCCTCCGCTTCCGCGGGACAGGACCGTCGTGATAGCTCGATCAGTCCCGCGAACTACACTTTTCGTTTGCTCGGCGAAGAAGATCTCGGCCCCCACCGCTGTTTCGTCGTTGAAGCTCTTCCCCAGCGCAGAGACAAGTATCTCTTCGAAGGAAAGATATGGATTGAGAGCCAGGAGTTCGCGGTTGTCCGAATTTCCGGACATCCGGCGAAGAATCCGTCCTTTTGGATCAAGCGAGCCGATTTCGTGCGTCAGTACGAAAAAATCGGCGACTTTTGGCTTCCCGCGAGGGATCAGACCTTCGTGGAGGTAAGACTCTACGGCAAGAAAATTCTCAGTATCGAGCACCACATCGACCGCGTCAATGGCGTGACTCCCGCCGCGCTTGTCGCACAGCATCCACCTGCCTCCAGCCTGTCTGAGAGCAGGCCGTGAGTATCAATGATTCTCCCTCCGTGGACAGCCGTAGCGCTCATGCCGGGCTGCATCGGCTCCGGATCCACGAGAGTTCCAAGCCTGAGAACGTGCCGCGCTTGCGCAGAAGTGATAGTAGATTTCACGGAGGGGGTGATGCGCGAACCTCCGTTTGTCTTACTATGACCTCTTCATCACAAGACAAGGGAGCGATGGCTGAGATCTTATCCGAGTAGATCCGAATCCGTGACTGCGGAGGCTGCATTGGAAAGATCCACGGAAACAAAGCAGAAAGCGGACCTCCGTGATTATCTTGCCGCCGAACGAACGTTTCTTGCGTGGATACGCACAGGCCTGGCGCTGATGGGATTTGGTTTTGTCGTGGCGCGGTTCGGGCTTTTCCTGCGGCAGCTTCAGTTTTTTCGGCAGCCTGGGTCCGCATCTTCGACCGGACTATCGCTATGGTTCGGAACTGCGCTCATTGCGGCGGGCGTCCTCGTAAATCTTTCTTCTGCTCGACGCCATGTTCAATTGGTTCGCGAACTGGACAAAGCCGAAACCGAGGGTTCTCGTTCGTTGATCCCGGCTCTTGCCACAGCGTTATTTCTGACGCTGGTCGGACTCGCAATGGCGATCTATCTGGTTTCTGTGCGCGGTTCAGCGAATATTGAATCACAAAATATCAAGGAGAAAACCATGGCACCGGCAACAACGACCACTCCTGAAACAAGCAAAGGAATCATCAGCAAGCCCAGCAACCACTCCGTCGAGAAGACAGTGGAAAAGCTAAAGACTGTCCTTCAGTCAAAGGAAGTCACACTGTTTGCATTCGTGGACCACAGCGGCGAAGCGGCGAAGATAGGAATGAAAATGCCTCCCACGAAGTTGCTGATCTTTGGCACCCCCAAAGCCGGCACACCGCTGATGCTGGCTGCACCAAGCATCGCCATAGACCTTCCTCTAAAAATCTTGGTTTGGGAAGATAACCAGGGCAAGGTCTGGGTTTCCTACAACAGTCCCGAATATTTAAAGCAGAGGCACGGCTTGCCAGAGGAGTTGCTTCAGAATGTCTCCATTATCGAAACATTAGCAGTTAAGGCTGCAGAGTAGCCCACCCGAAAGCAACAGTTTCCCCGACGTTCCAGCCTGCCATTTCAAAAAATGCTCTCGCACCGAATAGACCAATTCTCGCCAATGTTCTTGAAGGGGCGGGGACGACGGAACTCGAACCCGTGGCCTCCCGCGTGACAGGCACGGGGCTCGGAAACGTGAATCTAGTATTTGTGGGGTCCGTTCTCGCGGGATCCGTGCCAGGAAGCATCCTAGACGTCTACCTCAGCGGCCGCTTTCGACAGTCGGCCTGAAATGGATTCTGTGCACGGTTGTAGTGGCCCCGGCAGGAAGAATGCTCTGGGTGGGCCTTGCAGCGCGCTGACTGACCGCCCCAAGCAACAGACAGCCTGACCAGACATGATTTGGTGCTCCGAAAACGGCTTCCTACCTTTTAGCGATCCTACGGTACCAGGAGCGGCGCCAAGGTGTTCGTGGTGGCGTCTGCCGCATGCCCAAGAAATGGCAGGCCAAAAGCAGCTTCAATCGTTTTCAGCAACGAAAAGTGGTTGTAAGAGCGGGGGTCCTGGAGGCCATGCGCTCCGTAGTTCGTGATGGCAATGAACACCACTCGGTCATTGTAATTTGCCGGAGCGTAGCAATCGGCACCCGGCAGCAGTGATCCGGGAGCAGTGTCCACGCCATGATCCGGATCGTAGGCGCAGGTCAGGGGACCGTTCCCCTCGTCGAATACGATGAACAGAGCATTGCGGCCGCGCTGCCATACCGGGCTGCCGGTGATCGCGTTGACCAGCCATCCGGTCTCGTCATCGCCGCGCTTGACGTCATTGTCGTCGGTATCAAACGCGCCGCCGCAGGGCGCCAGCGGGTTGCCGATGCCATGCATGTCGCGGCATTGGTCCGGCACGATGTAGGAGAACGCGGGGACCTTTCCGCTGCCGAGATCGCTGAACAACTGCTCGATCGGGACCTGCTTGGCGAATTGGTTTGGGTCGGCCTGAATCTCAGCCACGTAAGGAAATGGGTTGTGTTTCACCGCATAGAGCTTGGCCGTGTTGTTGTCTCCAGGCCAATTGGCGAGACTCGTGCCCGATACAGGAATGTTCTGCAGGTACGCCCGCCAGTCCTTGCCGGCTTTGACCAACTGGCCCGCAACCGACGGAAGCTGAACAGTCCACCGATGGAATGAAGGGTTGGCTGGCGGCCCGTAGTCCGTGGCGACCGACGGCGAGTCATCATCGCTGATGCCCACCCTGCTGCCCTTTGGATATGTGTGCCCGGTCCCGAGGACGTCAGTCCCAATCCAATCGCCTGTGATCATCGCAAGATAATTCGGCAGGCTCGGGTGCCAGACTCCATGGTAGTTCGGGGCCACGTTATATTTCTGCGCGAGCGCTCGGATCTGCGGCGCCTGCGGGTTATCAAGAATGCCGATGCTGCCGAAACTCGTAAAACTGTTGTGATTCTCAAGGACGATCACGAACACGTGATCGAGCCTCGGGAGGCCGTCTTGGTTATCCTGGTTATTTTGGGCCCGCGCAGCAGGCATGCCTACTGCGAGCGCCAGACTGACTGCCAATCCGAACAGATAAGTTTTCATCGAAGCACCCTTTCTTGTCGCGCGTGCCCTGTTTTCATACGGCTCCTTAATGATGGCGAGATTTCAGAAGTATGAAGAGTCCGTGAAATGCTTGGTTTAGGCGCTTGGAGTCTGGTCATGCAGGATGAGGTCGTGGCGAAACTGGAACGCTGGCTCAGAGCGCAGGTAGAAACTCACAGAAGGCCTGTCACAATTGGAACCGCTTGAGAGTAGAGCACCTATCCGGTTAAGCGGCTTTATCGCCCCACCACTCCATGTAAACGGCAATACACTCCCGAAGATTTCACGCATCTTTCTCTGAACTGTAGCGTGGTCGCCAGAGCTGCATGGTACGGTCCGACACGGCCTCACGGTAGGAATCGTGAGGAGACTTCACAACGAGAGGAACTGCAGCATGAGAATGTTCAGGTTCGACGAATTGCCCAAGACGATTGTTCTCACCTGGATGATTCTGGCGTGTGCGGGTCTTGCGAACGCGCAAGCGAACGCGAGGTCCGACAATGGTGACAAGAATTCACCGACGCCGCCAGGACTCTATATAACACCAACGGCTTTGCCGAACGCGGCTCAGCAGGAACTAAATCCCGGCCTTAAAAACTATCCGAATTTCGTCGCGGGTGAGGCGGTGAAGGCCGTCGTCAGCCCGGATGGCAAGACCCTGGCGATCCTGACCGCGGGAATGAACTCGCTGTACGTCCCTAACCCTAACCCTGACCCCTCTAATCCTGTCGCTACAATCGACACGGGGGCTTCCACGCAGTTCCTGTTCCTGTACGACATTTCCAGCGCCAAGCAGAGCAAGCCCGCCTTGAAGCAAGTGATCCAGCAGCTCAATGCGCACGCTGGTCTGGTCTGGGCGCCAGACAGCCAGACGCTGTATGCCGCCGGCGGCTGTGACGACGCGGTGTACGCCTACACCAACAACGGCACCAGCTTCGTGCTGAGCGCCAAGATTGCTCTTGGGCACGCCCCAAATGGCTGCATCTCCAACCAGGCGAATCAGACTGGCCTGGGGCTCAGCGTCGAGCCCAACGTCGCTGGGCTTGCCGTTTCCGCCGACGGTAAGACGCTCGTCGCGGCAAACAACTACAACGATTCGATCAGCGTGATTGATACAGCCACTGGGACCGTGCGCTATGAATACGATCTGCGGCCCTTTGCCACTTCGGGCGCGCCGAACGGCACCAAGGGCGGCACGTTTCCTTACTCCGTCGTATTGAACGGCATGACGGCCTATATCGGCTGTGACCGCGATCGTGAAGTCGTTGCCGCCAACATTGCTACCAAGACGTTAGTCGCCCGCATTCCAACGGACGGCAATCCCAACGGCATGACCCTCAGCCGCGACGGTTCAACCCTCTTCGTTGCACAGGATAACCAGGACCAGGTCGCAGTCATTGACACCGCAACCAACAAGATCACCCGCAAGATTGATACGCGTGGCCCCGAGTACCTCAATTTCCCCGCGAACACCACGGGCGCGGCACCCACCGCGGTCACCATTAATCCAGCCAACACAACACTGTACGCCGTTAACGCGGGTTCCAACTCCATCGCGGTAATACCGCTGGGCGGCCCGCACGCGTTCCACACCATTGGCTTGATTCCAACCGCATATGACCCGACCGATGTGGCCTTCAGCGCTGATGGCGGCTGGATGTACATCATCGATGGCAAGAGCGACACCGGCCCGAACCCCGACTATGGCTACGGCAACTTTGCCAGAATCCAGTACATCACCCCGCCGGGGGGCCCCTTCCCGGGTGGCAACGCGGTTGAGTCCGTCATACTTACCACCAACAATCAGTACCAATTCCAATTGGAACACGCATCACTGGTCAGCGCTCAGATTCCGGACAGCAGTGCTCTCTTGGACTTGACCTCACAGGTAGCAGCCAACAATAGCTATCGTCCGAACGCTGCCGAATCGGACAAAGAAGTTATGAACTTCCTTCACTCAAAAATCAAACACATCATCTACATCGTGAAGGAAAACCGTACGTTCGATCAGATTCTTGGCGATTTGGGCAATGGTTCCAACGGCGATCCTTCGCTGACTCTTTTCGGCGAACAGGTCACACCCAGTTTCCATCGCGTGGCGCGGAACTTCGTAACCATAGACAACTTCATGGACCCCGGCGACGGCTCCATGGACGGCTGGTCCTGGTCCATGCGCGGCCGCGTGACCAATACGGAGACCCTCACGCAACAGATCAACTATGCACGTGTCAACCGCGGCCTTTCTTATGAAGGCGAAGGGCAGAACCGCAACATTCCGGCCAACCTGAATACCACTGCCGCACGCGACTTTTTCTTTGACCCAACCGGCGCAACTACGCCCTATAGCACCCGCACCTCGTCGTTCAAGGGCGGCACGCCCAACATTCTGGCCGGCGACGGCGACCATGCCGCAACCGACGGCCCGACGGGTTATCAGCAGGGGTACATCTTCAATGCGGTGTTGAACGCGGGCGGAACGGTTCGTAACTATGGGTGGATGGCCAACACGCCGGGGAGTATTGGAACGATTGCAAACCCCATTTTCGATCCTTTCGCCGCCGGCGTCATCCAGACCACCGCGGCCAATCAGCTTATCTACGAAAACGGGTTCTATGATCCGTACTTCCGCGCTTACGATCAGGCCTACCCGGATTTCTGGCGCTTCAACGAATGGAACCGTGAGTTCCAGCAATTCGTTGCCAATGGCAATCTGCCTTCACTGCAGATGATCCGCGGGCTCAGCCACGATCACACAGGTAGTTTCGGCTCGGCGCTGGGTGGAGTGAACACCCCTGAACTCCAGCAGGCGGATAACGACTGCGCGGTCGGCCTGTTGGTTCAAACGGTGGCTCACAGCCCGTACGCCAAAGACACCTTGATCATCATCATTGAGGACGATTCTCAGGACGGAGCGGACCACGTCGATTCACATCGTGCCACGACCTACTTCGTCGGTCCGTACGTGAAGCAGCATGCCGTCGTGAGCACCCGCTACAGCCAACCCAACGTGCTCCGCACCATCGAGGACGTCCTGGGCACAGAGCACCTCAACCTGAACACCTATTACGCGCGACCGATGGCAGATCTCTTCGACATCAAGTCTTCCGGATCGTGGACCTTCAACGCCGTCGCATCCACGCTTCTGAAGCTGACCACACTCGGGCTGGATCCAACCAAGGTCGAGTTCGCTGCTGGTCCCGACTTGAAACCCACTCATAACGCGCAGTACTGGGCGGAGAAAACCCGCAATTTTGATTTCTCGGGAGAAGACCGCGTTCCTGCCGAGCTCTACAACAAGATCCTTTGGGAAGGGCTCAAAGGAACACCGGCTCCAGCCGTCAAAACCCGCTTCCCGAAAGTCACAGTCGATGCCGACGACGACGGGAAATAGACCAAACACAAACCACTCACACAAATCGGTGGGACCCTCGGGTCCCACCGATTGTTTTGCTTAGGATCTGAAGCTGCGGCTCCGACAATAAGCAACAGCGTGCCCAACTCTTGTTGTTGATCTCCGGTTTAGCCTCGCTGTACAGGCTGGTGCTCGGTGGTCTTCGTCTACTGTGGCGGCATCGCGTGTGGGTTTTTCATCGCCTGCAGGTCACTGCTCGATTTTCGACTGTGCATCGCCGACAACGGCGCTGGGCGCTCCAGCGGACAGCACCACCGGCCGGCTAAACGTAATCTCCATCTCCGTGAATTTCGGCAACACCACGTCGCGTCCGTGCCGCGTCAGCATAAACACGCCGGAAACGCACTCGGAAACAATCCTCGAAGTTCCCGCGGTGGACACGTCGGTCGCCGTCGAGAGAATCGCCTCCAAGATCAGTTGCGTTCCGTCATCAGCCACTTTGGCCAACCCGCCCGTCACTCCCAGGTTTAAAAGCGTCCACGCGGCGCCGGGCCGGTCGCCTTGCATTTCCCCCTCCGGACGCACTCTTGTGTGCGAGCGCCGGTCCAAGCTGACTCCCGCCACAGAAGCGTCGATGCGTTTGTCGGTTCCGTCCGGGTTGGTTACCGAGGTAAACGAAAGCAGCAGAGAACCTGAACGGCTCATCATCCGCGGTTTCTGCGCTTTCGCGACTCTCCCTTCCAGCACACTTCCCGCAGGTAACACAAAGGTGGAACTAACCGAGATCGGCTCGATCAGTCGGGCTCGAAAAGTATCCCCTTCGTGACTCCCGGACGCGCTGACAGCGTCCATGAGGATGACCTTGGCCTGCGTGCCTGCAGGAACCGTCATTGTCTCCCCGGATGCCAGAGAAGCTTGGCTGCCAGACTCAGAAGCAAAAGCCGCGGTATCCACAAACGC
>Ga0066683_10001092_pt1 | contig 10345 bp, 13 predicted proteins | sample GraSoiAngelo_132_FD_62296 | JGI IMG/M metagenome (GOLD analysis project Ga0066683, IMG submission 62296) | Grasslands soil microbial communities from the Angelo Coastal Reserve, California, USA - 14_0929_02_40cm | ecosystem: Environmental > Terrestrial > Soil > Grasslands | place: USA... | reverse complement strand
CACAACATGCAGCAGGCCGCGCGCGTCGCCGACAGGACCGCCTTCTTCAGCGTCGAGCGCAGCGACGGCGTTGATCCGACGGGAATCCTGGTCGAATACGACCTGACGCCGAAGATCTTCACGCAGCCCTCCGATCGGAGAACTGAGGACTACGTGACCGGACGCTTCGGGTAGGTTCGGATCCATGCGGGTGACGCTTCAGGAAGAGATGGACACGCTACAAGCGTCGCTGCTGGAAGAGGGTGACCTCGTTCTGCGCGCGGTGCGCGGGTCGATCAACGCGCTCCGCGAGAACGACCCCGAGCTCGCCGACGAGGTGATCTCGTTCGACGATGATGTCGACGCCCGGTATCTCGCGCTCGAGCAGGGCATCGAATCGCTGCTCGCGCGGCAGACGCCCGTTGCGGTCGATCTCCGGTTCGTGCTCGCGGTCCTGCACTCGAACCTCCACCTCGAGCGCATGGCCGACCTCTGCGTGACGATCTCCAAGCTGACGAAGCTTGCACACGGGCTGCCGCCCGACCAAACGCTGATCGAGGGCTTCGACGAGATGGCCTCGCGGGCCGAGGAGATGATTCGCGTCGCGCTCGACTCGTTCGTCCAGCGCGACGTCGAGGGCGCCGAGAGCCTGGTCGAGCTCGACGAGCTGATCGACCGCACGAACAGACGCGTCGCGAGCTACATCCTCGACCTGGGCGGCGACCCCGAGAAGCGTGAGTGGGGCCTACGCATGCTGCTGATCTCACGCTGCCTCGAACGAATCGGAGACCATGCTGTGGACATCGGCGAGCAGACCGCGTACCTCGTGACCGGCGAATTCCGGGAGTTCACGGACGCCTCCCACCCCGAGCGACTCGAGACCTAGATAAGTTCCCGCAGTCATGCGGTTAGCGCTCGTCCCGAAAACGACCGCGTTCTACGACCTGTTCGCTAGTGCGGGCGACAACCTGCTCGAGACGGCGCGGCTCGTCGAGCGGCGCTTCGCGGAGTTTCCACGGGACATCGTCCGCCAGTCCGAGGTCAAGGCGCTCGAGACCCGCGGGGACGAGCTGACGCGCGAGACCCTCGAGCTGCTCAACACTCAGTACATAACCCCCTTCGACCGCGAGGACATCTACGACCTGGCGAAGGCGATCGACGACGTCGTCGACTACATGGACGAGGCGTCCGACCTGCTCGGTCTCTACAAGGTCGAGTCGAGGCTCGATGCGGCGCTCGAGCAGTGCAAGGTGCTCGTCGAGATCGCGGAACACGTCGCAGCCGCTCTCGCCGACCTCAAGCAGCTACGGCGGATCGAGCCCCATGTGGTCGAGATCAAGCGGCTCGAGGACGAGGGCGACCGGATCGTGCGCGAGGGCATCGCGGGGCTCTTCGAGAACACGAAGGACGCGCTGACGGTCATTCGGTGGAAGGACATCCTCGAAGCGCTCGAGGAGGCGATCGACTCCTGTGAGACGGCTGCCGACCTGGTCGGGAACATCGTCGTCAAGAACGTCTGAGGCCGGCTGAGTGGAACTGACGCTGATCGCGGTCATCGTGACCGCCCTCTTCTTCGACTTCACGAACGGGTTCCACGACACCGCGAACTCGATCGCCACGAGCGTGTCGACGCACGCGCTGTCGCCGAGGATGGCCGTACTCAGCTCGGCGATCCTCAACTTCGTCGGCGCGTTCTTCTTCTTCGCCGTGGCGGCGACGATCGCGAAGGGGATCGTCAACCCGGCCGCGATCACCCTCAAGGTGGTCTTGGCGGGGCTGGTCGGCGCGATCACGTGGAACCTGATCACGTGGTACCTCGCGATCCCGTCGAGCTCGAGCCACGCGCTGGTCGGCGGGATCATCGGCTCGTCGGTCGCGGCGACGGGCGGCTTCGCGGTCGTCAATTGGCAGGGCCTGAAGGAGAAGGTGCTCGTGCCGTCGCTGGCCGCCCCCGTCGCAGGGCTCATCGGCGCGGCGGCGTTGATGACGGTCATCCTCTGGCTGATCCGCAAGCGTGCTCCCGCCCCCGTGAACCGGATCTTCCGCAGACTCCAGCTCCTCTCGGGCGGCTTCGTCGCCTTCACCCACGGCACGAACGACGCGCAGAAGACGATGGGCGTGATCGCCCTCGCGCTGATCGTGTCCGGGCATCTCGCGGCCGAACCGTTCACGGTCCCGCTCTGGGTCAAGGCGAGCTCCGCGACCGCCATGGCTCTCGGGACGTACGCGGGCGGGTGGCGGATCATCCGCACACTGGGGCAGCGGATCGCCAAGCTCGAGCCGCCGCAGGGCTTCGCCGCGCAGACGTCCACAGCGGTCATGCTCTGGCTGACCGCACGCGCCGGGTATCCGGTCTCGACCACCTACGTGATCAGCGGCTCGGTGCTCGGCGCCGGGGCGAGCACGAGGCTGTCCGCAGTGCGCTGGGGCGTCGCGGGGAACATCCTGGTCGCGTGGATAATCACGATCCCGTGTGCGGGGCTCGTCGGCGCGGCGATGGAGTACGTGACCCGACTGCCGGGCGGTGTCCTCTACGTGTTCCTGCTCACCGCTGGAATCGCCGGGCTGGCCTTCACGGGCCGGACGATCGAGGCGCGCCGGTACCGCGTGGCTTCCGCGCCCGCGCCGTCTTAACGGCCCCTCAAAGTGGCGTTAACGAGCCGCGGGTTATACAGAGGCCGTGCAGTTACCCGTGCGCAAAGAGACCCTACCGATGGCAGGCGCCCTGTTCGCGGCGGCGCTCGCCGGCGGCACGGTCGCGGTCATCGGCGCGGCGATCGTCGGCACCGGCGAGCACACGACGACGATTCGCGAGCTCGTCCAGCCGGCCCCGCTTTCCTCGGGGAACATCTCCGAGAGCTCCGTCGATCGCCCGCTCACCGTGCGTGACATCTACGACCGGGACGCGCCGGGGGTCGTTCAGGTCACGACCACGACGAAGGTCAAGCTCCCGCAGACGGACTGGTTCGGCAACTCGTTCGGCCTGCCGGGCACCGAGGTGCAGCGCTCGCTCGGGTCGGGCTTCGTCATGGACAAGGCCGGTTACATCGTCACGAATTACCACGTCGTCGGGAACGCGCAGTCCGTGCACGTCAGCTTTTCGAACAACGACTCGATGAAGGCCAGGATCGTCGGGAGGGATCCGGCGACCGATGTGGCCCTGCTCAAGGTGCAGGCGAGCTCGCGGGCGTTGAAGCCGCTGAAGCTCGGGAACTCCGACAGCGTTCACGTCGGCGACCAGGTCGCTGCGATCGGAAACCCGCTCGGCCTCGATCGCAGCATCACGCTCGGAATCGTCAGCGCGCTGCACCGCTCGCTGACCTCTCCGGAGGGAACGCCCATCGACCGCGTGATCCAGACGGACGCGGCCCTCAACCACGGCAACTCGGGCGGCCCGCTCCTGAACGCGGAGGGCCAGGTCGTCGGCGTCAGCTCTGCGATCTCGACCGGAGGCGCCGGAGGCGAGGGCAACATCGGCATCGGTTTCGCAATTCCCGTCAACACCGTGAGCGACGTCGTCGCCGAGCTGAAGGCTCACGGTCATGTCGATCATCCGTACCTCGGCGTCGTCACGCGGCCCGTGTCGGCGGAGATGGTTCGGAACTTCGATCTGCCGGTCCGACGGGGGCTGCTCATCGAGAGCGTGGCCGCCGGTAGTGGCGCAGATCGGGCGGGTCTACGCGGCGGCACCGAGCAGGTTCTGATCGAAGGCGAGAGCTATCAGCTCGGCGGCGACGTGATCACGAAGGCAGACGGCATGGCCGTGTCGACGACCGAAGGCCTGCGCGAGATCGTCTCGCAGCACAAGCCCGGCGAGTCGCTGTCCGTCGAGTTCTACCGCGGAAGCGAGCCGTTGAAGGCACAAATCAAGCTCGGTCGGCAATCTCCCCTCCCCTGAGAAACGCCGGCCTGACGGCGGCTGAACGGGGGAACCCCTGGTTCCCCCGTTGGGCCCCCTCCTTGCGCGCGGTGGCTCGCGTCTTGCGTTTCAGGAGCCGCCGGTTGCTTGTGGGGTTCGATCGTTCTTTGGGTTTGTGAGCCTCCCGCCGGGCAAAGCCCGGCTCCGGCGGCGGTTGGGGTTGGTCTCCGAGATCGTTGAAAGACTCTTGGGGTGATCGAGTCGCACTTCGGGGAGTCGCCGCCGTTCTCGATCGGTGTGGAGGAGGAGCTGATGGTGCTCGACGCGGAGACGCTGCTGCTCGCGCCGCGGGCTGCCGAGCTGATCGCGGCCGCCGAAGGCTCGGGGCTCCCCGGGCTGCTCAAGGGTGAGCTCTTCGCCTCCGCGCTCGAGCTGAACACCGAGACCTGCGAGTCCCCGGCCGAGGCGGAGGAGGCGCTCGCGGAGCTTCGGGCCGGAGCGATCCGCCTCGCCGAGGAGCGCGGGCTGCGCCTCGCCGCCGCGGGGAGCCACCCGATGAGTCGGCCCGAGGACGAGGCGATCGCCGACGAAAGGCGGTACCAGGAGTTCGTGGCCTACGCGGGCGTGTCGGCGCGCAGGCAGGGCGTCAGCGGCCTGCACGTCCACGTCGGCATGCCGAGCTCCGAGGCCTGCTTCCACGCGCTCGAAGGCGTGTTGCCCTGGCTGCCGGTCGTGCTGGCGCTGTCGGCCAACTCGCCCTATCTCGCCGGCGAAGAGACGGGCCTGCAGTCGAACCGCGCCGAGGTGCTCGCACAGCTTCCGCGGAGCGGCGCTCCTCCGGCCTTCGCTTCCTACGAGGACTGGGAGGCCTTCGTCGACCGCTTCGCGCGGCTCGGGATCGGCGCCGACTACACGCGCTTCTGGTGGGACATCCGGCCGCACCCCAAGTTCGGGACGCTGGAGATCCGGATGCCCGACCAGCCGACCTCGCTTCGTGTCACGGCCGTGCTCACGGCGATCCTGCAGGAGCTCTGCCGGACCGTACTCGAGCGTCCACGGCCCGCTCACGATCCGGCGGCGCGGGGGATCTACCAGCAGAACCGCTGGGCAGCCGCGCGCTTCGGCCTCGGTGCCGAGCTCATCCATCCCGACGGCGAGCGGACGGCCCGCGCGTCGGAGCTGGCCGCCGAGCTCGCCGGCGACCGGCTCGACACTTCCCGCACCGAAGCGGATCGCCAGCTGGAAGTCGGTCGCGAACACGGTCTCGAGGCCGTCTGCGCAGACCTCGTCGAGCGCACGCTAGGTTAGAGAGATGTCCGTCCGGACGGAGACGCTGCAGGTGACCGGGATCCGCTGCGAACGTTGCGTCGGCCGGCTCGCGGCGACGCTCCGCGACCACCCCGGGCTCGAGCAGGCGAACGCCAACCTCATGGGCGCCGTCACGCTGTCGTGGGACGACGAGCAGACGAGCCGCGACGACCTGCTCGCCGCGCTGGCCCGCGGCGGCTTCCGTCAGGTCGAGTCTCTCTAGCGCTCTTCCTGGTCCCGTTCGTCGATTCCGGCCACCCGGTCGCCGAGGAGTGCCGGTGACGACTCGGGGAGGGCTGACTGCTCGGCGCCCTCGCGGATCCGGGCACGCTCCTCCTCGGGCGCCTCGGGCCGCTCGCCGGATCCCTCGGTGGCCGGGCCGGGCGTGTCCGTGAGGCCGTAGTGCTCCTTGACCGCCTGCTCGTCGAGGTCGCCGTCGAGCGTCGGCGAGTCGGACACGATCTCCTTCGCGACCGTGACCCGGACCTGCTGCTCGGCGTCGTCGACGTGTGCGAACTCTCGGGGCAGCGGATGCTGCGTCTTGCGGAGCGTTCCCTGCTCGACGATCAGGAAGTCGCCGGACTCTCCGACGATCTTGCCGATCTTGTGATCGTCGACGGTGACGACGTCATAGCCTTCCATGTGTCTCCTCTGCTCGGTTGCACGGCTCTTACCCTGCCGGGCCCCGAACTAAGCGACGGCCCGAGTCGGCGTTGCCGGAGGCGTCGATCTGGCCTCGGCGGATCGCCATAGCTATCGCATCATTGCGGGCTGTGCCCAACAGCCTGCGTTCGCTCAGCGCTGGGCAGGCTTGCGAACGGTCCCATGAGCGCAGAGTGGTGCTCCGGTCGCGTTGCGACGTCGATTACGCCCCCGTCGACGAGTGTGATGGATGCGACGATAGGGCTGTCGCCGAGGCCATGCAGCTTCTTGGCCGTCTGCGAGTCGACGTGCTCGTGCACTGCTGCGTCTTTGACCTGTTCCAGGCCTTCGTTCCAACTTGCGGGACTTGCCCGCCAGACGAAGACGTCAGAAACCCAAATTGCATGGCCACGAATCCACCTTTTCTTGCCTGAGCGGAGAATCCGGACAGGAATGTCGCCGGACCGCTTGCGCAGCGTTCTGTTCCTGAACACCAGAACCGTGATCGCGATTGCGCACAGCCAAAGCGGAACACCTAGCAGAGCGAGTATCGCCCAGATCATGAGGCCGCCCTCCTTTCCGTCGCACTTTGACCGACGTGCCTGGTCTCCGCGTCATCCTGAACGGTTGAAGACCAGCGACCGTGATCGACTGGGACGGCCCGTTGCGGAAACCCGCGGTTCCCATGAGCGGAATACAGGGGGCGGCGCCCGCGTTTTCCACTGCTAGGGTCGCCGGGATGAGCGAGACCTCGTCAGAGGAAGCCCGGCGAATAGCAACAGGCGCGCGAGACCGCGTCCAGTTCGAGGAGGAAGCGCTTGCGCTTGCAGACCAGGTGTACCGAGTTGCCCGAGGGGTCTCCCGTTCGAAAGAAGAGGCGGAGGATCTGATGCAGGAGACCTACGCCCGCGCATTTCGGAGCTGGCAGTCGTTCACGCCGGGGACGAATCTCCGCGCGTGGCTCCTCCGCATCCTCACGAACCTGAACATCGACCGTGGCCGGCGGGCTCAGCGCACGCCCGATCAACAGCCGCTCGAGGAAGGCGACTACTACCTCTACAACCGGCTCGAGGCGGCGAGCGGAGAGACCGATGAGGAGCGTATCCTCGAGCGGCTCTCGCAGGACCACGTCGCCGAAGCGCTGGCGGCGGTCCCGCACGACTTCCGCGACGTCCTCGTCCTGGTTGATATCGGCGAGTTCAGCTACGCGGAGGCGGCTCAGATTCTCGACATTCCGATCGGCACCGTCATGTCGCGCCTCCATCGTGGGAGGCGTATCCTGAAACAGCAGCTTGCAGAACTGGCCGTGGAGGCCGAATGAGCGAGATCGGTCCGTGCGATTGGTGCGAAGAGGTACTCCAGCCGTATCTGGATCGTGAGCTGAGCGCGACCGAGGTGGCGGAGGTCGAGCACCATCTGGCCGCGTGCCGCTGGTGCGAGAAGCGGTTCAAGTTCGAGACCGACCTGCGCCGGCTCGTGCGGCAGGCCGTGATCGAGCCGATGGACGCGGCGCTGAAGGCCAAGCTGGCGGCGCTCAGGCTCGAGCTCTAGAGCGTCTCGGGCAGATCGGCGGGGACGTCGACGTCGCCCGGGGCGCCGAGGTCGTCGCACGGGACGAGTAGTGCCGGGAGGGAGCGAGCGCCCTCGTCGGGGATCCGGTCCCAGACTGCGCGCGTGAGCAGGACCGGGTGGCCTCGGTTCCCGTCGTAGGTCGCCGCCACGACCTCGGCGCCGCTTTCCTGCCAGACCTCGAGGACGCGGTCGATCGAAGCCGGAGACAGGTTCGGCCCGTCTGCGAGCAAGACGACCGCTGCTTCCGTGTCTTCGCCGAGGGCCTGTAGACCGCAACGGAGCGAGGCGCCGCGCCCGCGCTCCCAGTCAGGGCAGTGGACGGCTGGCGCCGAACTTGGAACCTCGTGCGCTCCGAGCACGACGAGGACGTCGTCCACGGAGCTCGCCCGAATCCGGTCGAGGACCGGCTCGAGCAATAGGCGCTGCTTGACGTCGCCGAAGCGGCTCGACGCACCGGCGGCCAAGACGACTGCGCCAACTGGATTTGTCGTCCCCATCTCGGAGATGACTAAACAGCTCGCCGCCGGAGCCGGGCTTTGCCCGGCGGGAGGCTCAACACCGAAGAGGGGGACGTCTGAGTCGCCTTCACCTCAGCCGGCTCCTCAAACGCATCTGAGCGAGCTCACGATCGAAAGGAGGGGGCTAACGGGGGAACCAGGGGTTCCTCCGTTCTCTCAGCCCGAAGTCAGCTCCATCTTGTCGATCGTGACCTTCTCGGTCGGGGTGCCGGACGGATCGTTCGCGTCGCCGAGCTTCCCGATCTGCTCGACGACGTCCATGCCGTCGGTCACGTGGCCTAGCACGGCATAGTCCGGCGTGAGGCCGGTGTCGTCGCCCGTGACGACGAAGAACTGGCTGCCAGAGGTCCCGGCCGGGTCGGTCTGGGTCTTCGCCATCGCGACGAGGCCCCTCTCGTACTTCGTGTCCGCAGGCGGCTTGTCGACGACCGAGTAGCCGGGGCCGCCCATGCCGTTCCCTTCGGGGTCACCGCCCTGGATCACGAACCCGGGCACGATCCGGTGGAAGGTCAGGCCGTCGAAGAAGCCCCTGTCGACGAGGCCGGCGAACGACGCCGTCGTGCAGGGTGAGGTCTTCGTCGCCAGGTCGAAGGTGAAATCGCCCTTGCTGGTCTTGACGGCGACCGAATGCGTCTTGCCGTCGTCGAGGTCGATCAGGTTCGCCTTCGACTTGTCCCCGCTGATCTCGCAGTTCATCGAGCTCCCTCCCGACGCGTTGTCGCTCTTCTTGCCGCCGCACCCTACAAGCAGCACGACGAGCGGCAGGAGCAGGAGCATGCGTTTCACGCGAGTGCCTGGAGCACGCGGCGGACGAGTGCTTGGGCGATCTCGACCTTGTACGCAGTTCCCGGTAGCGGAGTCGCGTCGGCCAGCGCCTCCGGCGAGTCGAGCACCCATGGGGTCGGCGCGACTCCCGCCAGGACAATCGTTCGCTCGTCACCCGTGCGGGCCGCGGCCACGCCCACGATCGGAAACGACCAGCGCCGTCGCTCCATCGCCTTCAGGTACGTGCTCCTCTCGGGCTGCGGGACCTCGAGCTCGAGGATCAGCTCGCCGGGCTCGAGCGTCGTCAGGCTTCGGTCGTCGTCCGTCGGCAGGCGGTAGAGGTCGGCGACCGCAAGCTCACGCTTGGTCGTGCGCATCGTCGCGCCGAGTGCGATCAGTGCCGCCGCCACGTCCGAGGGGTGAGCGGAGGCGCAGAAGCCGTTGCCGAAGATCGCATGCTCTCGGTGCTCGCCTGCCCGCGCGTGGCACGTGTCGCCTCCGTGCAGGCGGCACGGGAAGTCGAGCCGCCAGTACCAGCAGCGCGTCGACTGGAGCAGGTTGCCCGCGAGGGAGCCCATGTTGCGGAGCTGCGGGCTGGCGGCAAGCCGGCACGCCTCGCGCAGCGCGTCCGGAATCGCGGAGTCGACCTCGAGCTCGGCCAGCGTCGTGCCCGCACCGATCCGAGTGCCGTCGATTCCGCGCGGGACGATTCCCCGCACGTCGACCAGCACGTCCGCGTCCAGTAGTCCATCTCTCAGGAGCGGCACGACTTCCGTCCCGCCGCTTAGCAACAGACTGTTGCTGGGGATCGGGTCGTCGAGGCTAGACGGCTGTAGGAGCTCCATGCTTCTTCCTCTCGCGCTCGCGGGCTTCGCGGAGCGCGCGCAGCATCTCCTCACGGCTGATCGGAAGCGAGCGGACGTCCGCGCCCGTGGCGTCGCGGATCGCGTTCGCGATTGCCGCGGCGGTCGGGACGATCGGCGGCTCGCCGAGACCCTTGGAGCCCAGGTTCGTCAGATGCTCGTCGGGGATATCGAGCAGCTCCGTGACGATCTCCGGGACGTCGGCGATCGTCGGCAGCTTGTACGTGTCGAACGTCGGGTTCAGGGTCAAGCCGCTCGCGGGATCGAGCAGGCGGTCCTCGGAGAGCGTGTGCCCGATGCCCTGGATGATCCCGCCCTCGACCTGGCTCGACGCGCCCAGCGGGTTGATCACGCGGCCCACGTCGTGAATAGCTGCCACGCGCTCGACGCGGACCTCGCCCGTCTCCACGTCGACGGCCACCTCCGCGACCTGGACACCGAACGTCAGCACCTGCATCCCGGTCGGGTTAGGGCCGCGGGCGCCCTTTCCGAGGATCTGGGCATCCTCGAGCAGGCCGACGACCTCCTCGAGCGGCCACGAGCCGCCGTCCGACGAGACGACGTTGCCGCCCTTCAGCGAGAGCACGCGCCCCTCCTGGTCGTAGCGCTGCGCCGCGATCTCGAGCACCTGACGCGCCGCGTCGGTGGCGGCGGCACGAACCGCCGGGCCCATCGACGGCGTCGTCGAGGAGCCGGCGGAGACCGACGCATACGGCCCGCGGGCGGAGTCTCCGAGCACGAAATCGACCCTGTCGATCGGGAGCCCGAGCTCCTCGGCCGCGATCTGGGTCATCGCCGTCGCCGTCCCTGTGCCGATGTCCTGCATCGCCGTGATCACC
>Ga0066683_10001086_pt1 | contig 10364 bp, 7 predicted proteins | sample GraSoiAngelo_132_FD_62296 | JGI IMG/M metagenome (GOLD analysis project Ga0066683, IMG submission 62296) | Grasslands soil microbial communities from the Angelo Coastal Reserve, California, USA - 14_0929_02_40cm | ecosystem: Environmental > Terrestrial > Soil > Grasslands | place: USA... | reverse complement strand
GCGCACGTTCTCGTCGATCTTGACGAAGATTTCGCCGTCGGCAAACCGCCGCATCGTCACCGCGCACAGCGGCTGTCCCAAATGCTGGGCCATCTCCTCGGCGAGAGGCCGGTTGGCCGTGCCGGCGAGGAGCAGCAACTGGCTGCGTGACAGCGCAAGGTCCCGCATCGGGCCACGGAAAGTAGTCGGCAAACCGCGTGTCGCCAAGGGCTTGGGTTGTCGGGGGCCGTTTGCTAGCGAAGGCCGGAACGTGCCCGCATGATCAGGTCGAACCCACAGGAGACTGCGATGCAGATCAGGAAGCTGGCGGTGGTAGGAGTGCTCAGCGCGGGCGCACTGGCCTTGTCGATGCAATGGACGTTCGCACGCTCCGCCGCGTGGCGCGTGCAGCCGGTGCCGGATTCAACGCCGCTCTCCGCCGGTATGCTGCGACGCATTGCCGAAGCTGCGGACGGATACCGCACCGGCCACAACGTGTGGTTTGTCATCAATGAAACGGCTCCTTACGAGATCGTCGGGGTTTTCACCGAGCCCCCCGGGGCAGCAGCGAGGGGAACGCGCGTCGTGGGCCCTTATCTGACGGAGCCCGATTTCGGCAACCCAGCCATGTTCGTGCCCGTTCCGCACGCGCCACCGACGAGGTACGGTTTCGATTCTCTGCTCTACTGGCGGTTGCCTCGCGAACCGTTGGCGATGCAAGAGATCGATAGCATCGTTATCACCGCTTTCCGCCGGGGCGGTGAAGCATGGCGGGGGAGCCGTCCTGGCCGTGACATCGACGCGGTGTTCTTCACGCTGGCAGCGAACGACAAGTTCGTGTTCCCGTATTACGCGAGAGTGTCGGGGCTGGAACCGACGATGCGGATGCGCGAGAGACTCCTTGGTTACATCCAACGAGGGTCGAGTCACTAGCTGCCCACGAGCTTTTTGAAGGCCGTGTCGGCATGAAGGGGAACGAACCACCGCGCGTGCGCTACGTAGTCTCGTAACTGGGGAAACGCCTGGAGGTGGGCCCGGAGGGCGCGTATCGCGCCCTGATGATCGCCGAGCTCGGTCTGCACGTAGGCGTCGTACAGGTCGAGCGTCTGGCGCACCGGTGGTGCCGCCTGGGCGCGGGTCATTTTGATGACCTCGCGCGCGCTGTCGGCCATGCCGCCGCGCGCAAGAATGGCGGCGACCAACATGCGACGCACGCCCCAGCCCATCGCCATCAGGTCTGCGGTGTCGCGGGCCTCGATCGAGTGTACGAGTTTCCAGGCGCGGCTCACATCCGCCGTGTCACTGGAGAGCCAGCCAAGGAGGGCAAGGTCACACTCCCAGAGGTAATACTCGTCGGGAAACTGTGAGCGCCCAACGCGGCACCAGCGTCGTGCCGCAGCCGAATCGCCGCGTTCCAATGCCGCGAAAAACAGCGCCTGCATGCTGCGCGCCGTCTCCGTGAGGTAGGCGTCCGCCTCGATGGCGCGCCGCAACGTGATTTCCGCCTGAGTCCAATCTCCCCGCAACTGATACACCTCGCTGAGCCGGTTCCAGGCGCGGGCCAGTCCGGGATTGGACGTGACCGCCGTGCGAAGATCCTCTTCGACGTCGATGAGACTCTGCAGGTGCGCGGGATCGCCGCCGCGTTGAAAGAGCCAATAACGCAGCGTCCCCCGCAGCTCTAAGGCCCGGGGATCGCCCGGCGTGATCTGCAGGGCGCCGTCGGCAAATCGCACACCTCTCGTCAACCACGTCACCTGCTCGTTCGAGCTCGAGAGGTCGGAGAGTTGCCCGGCGACCCAGCCCCGCGCGATGGGCGGCTCGATCCAGTGTCCGTCGAGAAGCTCGGCACGCGCGAGCAGCGAATCGGCGCGCAGCAAGAGTCTCATCGCACCGGCCGGATCGCGCGACGCATTCACGAGGGCGGTCGCGTCCTCCGTCAGAGCGGCGGCCTGCCGGACGAGCTCCCAGGCGAGGACGCTTTGCGTCGACGCGCGTTGCTCTCGGAGCCGCACTTCACGTCCCAGCTGGCGCCGGAGGAACCGAGAAATCGAGTCCGCGAGCTCCGCTTGGAGCACGAACAGATCTCCCCACGGGCGTTCGACGATCGCGCTTTGGAGCTGCTGACCGGTCGCGGCGTCGACCAGCCTGACGCGGACGCGCAGGCTCCCCACGAGTTGTTCAACGCTCCCCTCCACCAGTGTGCCGACCCGCAGCGCGCGCGCGATGCTGTCCACAGGAATGTCTTTTTCGCTGTACGGCCGGACGCCGCTGGGCGACACGATCTGCAGCCCCTGCACACCGCTGAGTCTATCGATCAGATCTTCCGTCAATCCATGAGCAACCGGTCGCAGCGTACCTCCCTCACTCCGATCCGTGAAGTAGAGGACTGCCAGGTGTGTCGGATCGAATGGAGCGGTATGGCGGTCGCCCGGCGCGGGCCACCAGAGCCCCCGGGATACCCACGCTCCCGTGACCAGCAGCAATGCTGCTGCGGGCCACAGGAATCGCCGCCAGGAATGAGTGGTCGGCGCCTGCTCGCCGCCCGTCTTCAGTGCGGCACCGAACTCGGCCGCCGATGCGAATCGATCCGCCGGGGCCTTGGCCAGCGCGCGATTGATCGACTGCTCGAGACCTACCGGCACAGTCTCCCGGACTACGCGAATGGAGGGAGGGTGCTCATGGATGTGGCGCGCGAGGACCGCCTGGGGTGTTGCGCCCGTAAATGGCGGCTGGCCGGTCAGCATCTCGTAGATCACGCAGCCGAGGGAGTAAATGTCGGTGCGAGCGTCGAGTCGGGTGCTACCCGCTGACTGCTCCGGGCTCATGTAGCCCGGTGTACCGACGACGACGCCACTGTCGGTGAGCGGAGAGAGGCCGGCGTGCACGAGCGCCTGGGCAATACCAAAGTCCGCAATCATCGCCAAACCCGACGACAGGAGAATGTTCTCCGGCTTCACATCGCGATGAATGAACCCCTGCTCGTGCGCATACGTGAGCGCGCTACCAATCTCCCGCGCAATGCGGACCGCTTCTGGAACCGAGAGCGGACCGTGCTCCGTGAGGCGGGCCCGCAGCGATTCACCGGCCACAAAGGGCATCACATAATAGAAGAGCCCATCGACTTCACCGGACTCATGGAGTGGTAGGATATGCGGGTGCTGGAGACGGGCGGCGATTTGGATCTCGCGCAGGAACCGGTCGGCGCCGAGCGCGACCGTAAGCTCGGGGCGCAAGACCTTAACGGCGACATCACGATCGAGCCGCATATCCCGCGCACGGTAGACGACAGACATGCCGCCGCGCCCGATTTCGCCTTCGAGCGTGTAATGCCCGGCGAGCGCCGATCTGAGGCGGCCGATCTGGTCCGCAGTGCTCACGTGACGCTCCAGGCTTGGCAGGGATCTACGATATGGGCGCGTAACCCCCGTCGCCAGCTACTCGAACATCCAGGGGTTCTCGGACGTATGAGAACGGCCTCTTCCAAGGAGTCTTCCGATGCGTTCGTTAGCCGCTTTCGCTGTCCTTTCACTTCTTGCTGCGGCGCCCGCAGTCGCGCAGACCGCGCAGGGCGAGCCGCCGCGCCGCTTCCAACCGCCCCCCGATCACTGGACGACGATCGATTCCCTCAGCCAGACGCTCGGCCTGACTGCCGAACAACGCACGAAAATCACGCCGGCATACACGGCATTGAACGGCGTCATGAAAGACGCCGCGGCGCGCCGTCAGGCGATCCGGCAGCAGATGCAGGCGTCCGGATTCACGCCGGGGCAGGAGCCGACACCCGAGCAACGCGCGCGGATGGACAGTGTCCGCGCCGAGATGGAAGGGTTTCAGGCTGAAGCAGATCAATGGGTGGCGGCGATTCGCAACAACCTGACGCCGGAGCAGCAGTCGAAGTTCGACGCGGTGCCCAAGCCTCAACTCGCGTTCCGCCGCCGGCAGTAGCTATCGTTCGGGTCCCACTTTAATCGGATCCGGAACGATGCAGGGTCGTATCTATTCTCTCGTTCTTCTCGCTGCCGCGCTGGGCGGCAATCTGGCCGCCCAGCGCGCCGCCGGCGACTCAAGCCTCCTCACCGTCGATCGCATCTTCGGCTCGCAAGAATTCCGCGGCGGCTCGCTCGCCGCGCTCGGCTGGCTCTCCGATGGCGTCGGCTATTCGATGCTCGAGCCTGCCGCCGGCGGGAAAGCCGGCCGGGACATCGTGCGCTACGACGCCGAAACCGGCCTCAAGACGATTCTGGTGCCGGCGGCGCGGCTCGTGCCTTCCGGCGCTGCGACGCCACTCGACATCGAAGAGTACACGTGGTCGCCCGATGGCCGGCGGTTGCTGATCTTCACGAACTCGCAGCAGGTCTGGCGCACCAATACACGCGGCGACTACTGGGTCCTCGATCTCGCCGGCTGGACGCTCAAGAAGCTGGGCGGCACCGGCCCTGCGTCGACGCTGATGTTCGCGAAGTTTTCGCCCGATGGCGGCCGGGTGGGCTGGGTCCGCTACGGCGAGTACAACATCTACGTCGAGGACATCGGCAGCGGCACGATCACGCAGCTGACGCGCGACGGCTCGCGCACCACGATCAACGGCACATTCGATTGGGTCTACGAAGAAGAGCTGGGGCTGCAGGATGGCTGGCGCTGGAACGCCGACGGCCAGTCGATCGCGTACTGGCAGCTCGACGCGAGCGGCGTCCGCGATTTCCTGCTCGACAACGTGACCGACTCGTTGTACGCCTTCACGATCCCCGTGCAGTATCCGAAAGCGGGAGAGACGAATTCGGCGGGTCGAGTCGGCGTCGTGAGCGCGAGCGGGGGAGAGACCCGCTGGATCACAATCCCGGGCGATCCCCGCAACAACTACATCGCCCGCATGGAGTGGGTGCCTGCGAAGGGCGGCAGCAAAGAGCTCGTCATTCAGCACATGAACCGGCTGCAGGACACGCTGCACGTCATGCTGGCCAACGCCCAGACGGGGCAGGTGCGCACGGTCATCACCGAGACCGATAGCGCGTGGATCGAGCAGTTCGACGAGCTACGGTTCATCAACGACGGGAAGGACATCCTGTGGGAGTCGGAGCGAAGCGGATGGACGCAGCTCTATCTCATCCCGCGCGATGGCGGAGCCCCGCGTCCCGTGACGAGCGGAAACTTCGACGTGCTGGGCGTGCAGCGGGTGGATACCATCGGCAAGTGGGTCTACTACATCGCATCACCCGACAACCCCACGCAGCGCTACCTCTATCGCATCAACTACGAAAAGAAGGGGCCGGCGCAGCGCATCACGCCGACCGGCGAGCCGGGCGTTCATTCCTACAACCTGTCCCCGACCGGCCGGTACGCGATCCACGTCTACTCGCGCTTCGGCGTTCCCCCGACGACGACGCTCGTGAGTCTGCCGGATAACCACCTGATCCGCACGCTCGTGGACAACGACGCACTCAAAGCGAAAGTCGCCGGTCTCCGGGTCGGCGCGACCGAGTTCCGTCAGGTCGACATCGGCCGCGGCATCAAGCTGAATACCTGGTTCATCAAGCCGCCCAATTTCGATTCCACGTCCCGGTATCCGGTGCTCTTCTATGTGTATGGCGGGCCCGGCTCACAGACGGTCACCGACGCGTGGGGCGGCCAGAACTACCTCTGGTACCAGATGCTGGCGCAGCGCGGGTACATCGTCGCCAGCGTCGACAATCGCGGCACGGGCGCGCGCGGCCGCGGGTGGCGCAAGCTGATCTACCGCCAAATGGGCGTCGTCGAGACGCAGGATCAGGCGGCAGCGGCGCGTGCGGTCGGCCGGCTGTCGTACGTGGACTCGACCCGGCTCGGAATCTGGGGCTGGAGCTACGGCGGCTTCATGTCGCTGAACGTGATCACGCAGGCGCCCGACGTGTACCGTATGGCCATCGCCGTCGCGCCGGTGACGCACTGGAAGTACTACGACACGATCTACACCGAGCGCTACAACGGCCTGCCGCAGGACAATGCGGCCGGGTACGACAAGGGTTCGCCGCTCACGTACGCCAAGAACCTGAAGGGCCGGTTGTTGATCGTGCATGGCTCGGGCGACGACAACGTGCATTTCCAGAACACCGAGGCGATGGTCAACGCGCTGGTGGCGGCAAACCGACCGTTTTCGCTGATGGTGTATCCGAACCGCACTCACTCGATCTCGGGCGGGACGACGCGGCAGCATCTGTACACGCTGCTGACGAAGTTCGTCGAAGAGAATCTGCCGGCGACGGCTGGTTCGCGGTCGGCGCTGCCGTAGAGTCTCTGATGCGCATGTCCGTGCTCTTCACTTTCGCGGGGATCCCCGTCCTCGCGGTTGCCCAGCGGCCTCCCGTGCCGCCGCCGTTGCATGTGCAGGTCGACTCGACGCACCACCGCGTCCTGATCACGGGCGGTCCCTACCGCGTGCCAGTGAGCCCGGAAATGCCCGGGATGATGATGGACATGCCCGCCATCCCGGTGCAGAGGTTCCCGTTTCCGGTGGACGGATGGTTGCGGGGCTTCCGCGTCGATCTGTTCGACGATCACGGCCACGCGCTGTCTCACCGCCTGGTGCATCACCTGATCATGGTGAACTTCTCGCGCCGCCAGTTCATCTACCCGGCGCTCGAGCGCTTGCTGGGCATCGCCGAGGAGAGCGACACGGGCGATGTCCGCGTCCCGCGCACCATCGGTGTGCCCATGCGGGCCGGTCAGGAGCTGGGTGTGTACGCAACGTGGCACAACGATTCGGGGCCCGAGATCCCCGTCGCCTACTGGCGCATCGTCATGTACATGGCAAACCCGCGCCTCAGACCCCGGCCAATCGACGTGTTGCCCGCCTACATGGACGTGAATATCCAGACGAACCCCGAGGAGAACCGCTTCAACGTGCCCCCGGGTCATTTCGAGATCGGCTATGAGTTCAGCCCGCCGCTCTCCGGGCATCTCCTGGTCGTAACGGGTCACCTGCACGACTACGGCACGCTGGTGAAGCTCGTCGATGCCGCGACCGGCAAGACGCTCGTGCAGGTCAACGCGAAGCGCGACTCACTCGGGCGTGTGCTCTCGATACCACGCAAGCTGCTCGCGATTCGTGGCGAGGGCCTGTCCCTCACGGCCGGGCATCGCTACCGCGTGGTGGGGGTGTTCGACAATCCCACGCGCGATACTTCGTACGGGGCCATGGCGCACATGGTCGGTCTGTTCGCTCCGAACCACTATCGGGAGTGGCCCGCGCTCGACTCCGCCGATCTGTACTACCGTCGGGACCTGGTGGATTTGCTCACGAACGGGGCAACGGACTCGGTAATCGTCGGGGTCGGGGTGGGGGTGCCGGCTCGCGTGCGGTGATCCGATCTCCATGGGCGTGTCGCGACTCTGCAACGTATGGAAGGAGGCTTGAGACCGGCGCCGACATGATCGAGATCACAGTCGGGCCGAGTGCGCCTGCACTACGTTCGTCCGCGATGTCACTCCCGCGTGTGCGCGCTTCGATTACCGTCCTCGTCTGCTTCTCGCTCGTGACCCTTGTAGCGTGCGAGCTGCCGATCCATCCGCGCGACGGTTCCGCAGTCGTTCAGATCCGGATCGCGCCCGACAGCGTGGCCCTCGATCCCAGTCAGACGCAAGGGTTCGTCGCATCGGGCCGCACGGCCGGTGGCGACAGCATGGCCGTCGACGTCACCTGGACGACATCGGCCGGCACGATCACCCCCGCCGGCGTCTACACCGCCGACACCGGCGCCGCAGACGCGATCATCACGGCAACGCTCGTCGGCTCGCAGGTCTCGGGCGTTGCCCTCGTGCGCAAGCGCCGCGTCGCGCAGGTCATCCTCAGTCCCGCCGCGGTCAGCCTTCGCACTGGTGGCACGCAGCAGTTCGCCGCGTGGGGCGTGCGGAATACCGGCGACTCGGTCGGCGTGGCGGTCACCTATTCGGCCACCGGCGGCACGATCACGAGCGGCGGTCTGTTCACCGCGGGCCAGACGGCGGGGAGCTTCCGCGTCATCGCGCGCCTGACGAACGGCTTGCTCGCCGACACGGCGGCCGTCACGGTGACGTCGGAGCCGCCACCACCACCGCCACCGCCGCCGCCACCACCGCCGCCACCGCCGCCACCGCCGCCGCCACCCCCGCCGCCCCCACCGGTCGCCACGGTCGATGTCACGCCGTCTACGGCGTCGATCCAGGTGAATCAGACCGTGCAGCTCACCGCGACCCCGAGGGACGCGAGCGGCAACCCGCTCACTGGGCGCGCGGTCACGTGGACGAGCGGCAGTACGTCCGTCGCGACCGTCAACACGACGGGACTCGTCACCGGGAAGGCAGCCGGCTCGGCGACGATCACCGCGACGAGCGAAGGGAAGAACGGCACCGCGACGGTCACGGTGACGCAGCCGCCACCACCGCCACCACCACCACCACCACCGCCGCCACCGCCGCCGCCACCGCCGCCGCCGCCGCCGCCGCCGCCGCCCAATCAGACGCCCAGCGTGAACGCGGGTGGCGACCAGAGCGTGTTCCTCGGTGTGCTCTACTCGCTCAACGCGTCATTCACCGATCCGGACAACGGACCCTGGCACTGGACGGTGAACTGGGACGACGGCACGTCCACCAGCGGAAACGCTTCAATTCCGGGCTCGATCAGCCCGACGCACACCTACGTCCTGGGCACCTTCAGGATCACGGTAACGGTGACCGACAGCCGTGGTGCCGTGGGCTCGGACTCGAAGACGCTCAAGGTGCTGGGGGGGCTGTGATCCGGAGCGTGGTTTCATCTTTTCTTTTTCGCGGAGCGAGCGAGCCTGTCATCCTGAGCGCCGAAGGCGCGAAGGATCTGCTTCGGTCTGAGAGTGGCTCGACCTCGAGCCACGGGGCGATCAATGCGTCGCACACCTATCTGCTCCCCGGCAGTTACCGCATCCGCGTGACCGTGACGGATAGCCACGGCCTCTCTGGCTCAGGTGAGGCGACACTCACGGTCGATCTGTGAGGGCGCATGACTTGACCCGCACGGGAGCGTGCGCGCTCGCCGTCCTGCTTGCCACCTGCAAGATCGACAAACTCACAACCGAACCTCCTCCCCTGGCCGCGCTGTCGGTCGCGCCGCGCCGAGTGCTCGACAGTGCCGCCGTGGGGAGCACTGCGCTGCTGGTAGACAGCATCGCGCTGTCCAGTACCGGCGGCGGCGCGCTGTCGTGGAGTGCCAGCGTGAAGTCGGGCGGCGCGTGGCTCGACGTCACTCCCAAGACCGGCACGACCCCGGCGCGCGTGCACGTGCACCTGAACCCTGCCGGGCTCGATCCCGGCGTGTACCAGGACACGGTCGTCGTGTCGGCCGGCCAGGCCCTGGGGAGCCCGGCACACGTCGCCGTGGACTTGGTCGTCGCGGGGAGCGGCCCGCCGCCCGACCCGCCGGCTGGGCTGGCGCAGTTCCAGAGCGACGGCGCCACGGCGGTCGCGCCGGGTGGCGACGTGACGAGCCGGTCGGTCGTGTTCCAGGCGACCGTGTCGGGTCCGGCCGGCGGCTCGGCGGTGCGACTCGAGGTCGAGGTCGAGCCGCTCGGAAGGGCCTTCGCCGGCACCGTGAGTGGCTCGGGCGCGGCCGTGACGAGCGGCGCTACCGCGAGCGCCACCGTGGGCGGGTTGATCGACAACACCGCGTATCACTGGCAGGCGCGGGCCGTCGACCAGGGAGGTGGCACCAGCGCCTGGGTGTCGTTCGGCGATAACGCCGAGAGTGACCCCGATTTCCGCGTCGCGCTCGCCGGCACCCAGCTCGTCTTCACAGTGCAGCCCGGCAATACCACTGCCGGGGCTCCGATCACGCCGGCGCTGCAGGTGACGGCGCAGGATCCCCAGGGAAACACGGTGACGAGCTTCACCGGCGACGTCGTGATGACGTTCGGCACGAACACGCACGGCGGTACGCTCGCCGGCAAAAAGACCGTCGCCGCGGTCGCCGGGGTGGCGACCTTCACGGACCTCTCCGTCGACAAGGCGGGTGCGGGCTACACGCTGCAGGCCACGGCGGGGTCGCTCACCACCCCGAGTAGGGCGTTTACGATCACTCCAGCCACGGCGGCCAAGCTCGCGTTCACGGTACAGCCGAGCGACACGCAGGCCGGGGCGACGATCACCCCGGCGGTCAGGGTGATCGCGCGCGACGCCTTCGGCAACACCGCGACCGGGTTCACCGGCAACGTGTCGCTCGTGATCGGCAACAACCCATCCGGCGGCGTGCTCCACGGCACGATCCCCGTCGCCGCCGCCGCGGGGATCGCGACCTTCGGCGACTTGAGCATCGACGAGGCGGGGACCGGCTACACGCTCAAGGCGACGTCGGGAACGCTCACCGCCGCGACGAGCAACGCGTTCAACATCACGGCGCCGCC
>Ga0066683_10001085_pt1 | contig 10365 bp, 8 predicted proteins | sample GraSoiAngelo_132_FD_62296 | JGI IMG/M metagenome (GOLD analysis project Ga0066683, IMG submission 62296) | Grasslands soil microbial communities from the Angelo Coastal Reserve, California, USA - 14_0929_02_40cm | ecosystem: Environmental > Terrestrial > Soil > Grasslands | place: USA... | reverse complement strand
CGAGCTCCGTGTCCTCTCCTCGCAGGGCCCCGCGCCCGGCGTGGCGTTGTGGCCCGCCGCCCTCGCGATCGTCGTTATCGCGGTCGCCGCCACGGGGGTTGCCCTCCTGTGGTGGTCCCGCCGCAGGAGGTCGGGGCCGAGGGAGCCCCCGCCCGAGCCGGGCCCGCCCGCGTGAAGGTCGTGCTATCCCCTCTTACATCACGGTTATATCCCGACCCCGGATTCGTAGATGAATCGCGTCGCGGGTGTCGATCGTGCCGGAGGAGCGCCTGGTCTGGAACTACAACATCGAGGCGGGGCTCGGCTCGAAGCTCCCGCGGAAGGTCCTGTTCTGGGACGAGACGATGCGGGACGGGGAGCAGACCCCCGGCGTCACGTTCTCCCCGGAGGAGAAGCTGAAGATCGCGACCGTCCTCAGCGAGATGGGCGTCGACATCATGGACGTGGGGATCCCTGTCGTGTCGAGGGAGGAGGCGCGCGGCGTGAAGCTCGTCGCGAACGCGGGGCTGGACGCCTCGATCCTCGCGGCGTGCCGCGCGGTCCGCAAGGATGTCGAGGCATGCATCGAGTGCGACGCGGACGAGGTGTCGATCTTCATCGCGTGCTCGGACCTCCATCTGAAGTACAAGTTGAAGATGACCCGCGAGCAGGTCCTCGAGGCCGCCGTGCGGGAGTGCGAGTACGCGAAGGCCCACGGGGTCGGCGTCACGTTCGTCACGGAGGACACCTTCCGGGCGGACTTCGAGTACGTCGTCAAGCTCTACAACGCCGCGATCGACGCCGGCGCGACCCGGGTCGTCCTCAGCGACACGATCGGCTACACGACCCCGACGATGATGCAGTGGTTCATCGGGCGCGTCCGGGAGAGGTTCAAGCCCGCGCAGCTCAGCGTCCACTGCCACAACGACTTCGGCCTCGCGGTCGCGAACACCCTTGCGGCGCTCGAGGCGGGCGTCGAGGTCCCGCACACGTGCGTGAACGGCCTCGGGGAGCGCAGCGGGAACGCGTCGTTCGAGGAGCTCGTGATGGCCCTCGAGGTGCTGTACGGCTACGAGACCGGGATCGAGGTCTCCCGCATCGCGGAGGTTTCACGGCTCGTCGAGCAGCTGAGCGGGATCCCGATCGCGGTGAACAAGGCGGTCGTCGGGTACAACAGCTTCAGCCACGAGAGCGGGATCCACGCGGACGGCGTGATCAAGATGACCTCCACGTACGAGCCGATGCAGCCGGAGCGGATCGGCCGGGAGCGGCGGTTCATCTTCGGGAAGCACACGGGCTCCACCGCGGTCGAAGACCGGCTGAAGAAGCACGGCATCCCGGCGACCCCGGAGCAGGTGAAGGAGGTCGTCGGGATGATCAAGGACCTCGCGGAGTCCCGCTCGAAGGAGGAGCAGGCCGCGTTCATTCACGTGTACCGGGAGCGGGAGGAGAAGCGCCGCGGGGTGAGTGACGCGGAGTTCTGGGGCATCGCGAAGAAGGCGGGCCTGACCCCGCCGCCCGAGTTCCGGTGACGCGCACCTACCGGGGCTCGTCAGATTCGGCGGGAGACTCTTCGTTGTCGCCTTGCGTGTCGCCTGCTCCTTCCGGCTCGGTTTCCGGTTCCGCTGCGGGTTCGGAGTCCGTTCCCCCGCCCTCGGCGGGCCGCTCGGCTTCCTCGTCCTTCCGGCGCTTCCACCAGATCAGGAACAGCACAATGCCCGCGATCGCGATCACGATGAGGACGAGCCACCAGATCCACCCGTAGGGATTCCCGTTCACGACGAACAAGACCGAGGTCTCGTTCCGGTTCCCCGCCCGGTCGATCGCCGCAACGTGGAACGTGTGCGCGCCGTCCGCGATGCCCGCGATCGTCACCGTCGGGTTCGTCGTCGACGTGGGTGCGCCCCCGTCCAGCCACACCTCGAAGTGATCGATGCCGGAGGTCGCGTCCGTGCCGTTCCAGTCGAACGTGATGGAGTTCGAGTTGACCGTTGCGTTCGCGGCGGGCGCCGTGATGGCGATCGTCGGGGCCACGGTGTCCACGGTCATCGAGGCATCCGCGGCGGCGGGCGGGGCTTCCGCATTCGTGGCGTTGTCGACGGCAACGGTGTAGAACTCGTACAGGCCATCGCCCCCGGCAAATGCGCGGTCAAACGGGATCGTGGGGCTCACCCACGGATTCCACCGGCCGAGCGGGTTCGAGGGGCGGACGTACAGGGTGAAGTTCCCGGAGCCGCCGATCCGCCACCACAGCTCGACGTACGCCACCCCGCTCGCGTTCGGGTTGTCCTGGGCGGTGTACGCGATCGGGTGAGGCACGCGATTCGTGAAGGTGGGAAGGGCAAGGACGTTCGATGTCGGAGCGACGTTCTCCGTGCCGGTGAGGACGATGTCGTCCACGTAGGCGCCCTCGAAGCCGTGGTTCGCTCCATCCGTCGTGAACCGGATGACGAGGGTCTCGACGTTGTTCGGCACCGCGGTGGACGCGAGGGCCCAGTTCGCGGTCCCCCGGTTCTGGAAGATTTGGGTGTAGACGCCTCCGGCGACGTACCAGGCCTCGATGTAGTCGCCCCCGCCGTTCTCCGTCTTCGACCAGTAGTAGAACGAGAGGGTGAGGCTCGTGAACCCGTTCACGCTGAGGTTGACGATCAGGTCCGCCTGCATGTTGTCGTCGTACTGCTGCACGCCGGTGTTGTTCAGGCCCGTGTCGGACTGCCTCCCGACCTCGGCGCACCAGGCGCTGTAGTTCCCCGTGTGCGTCCGCGCGCCGGAGATCCCCCAGTAGTCCAGGCCCCCCGCCGCGTTGTTGTCGGTGGCGTTCCAGCGGGCGCCGAACGTCCCGGACTCGAAGTCCTCGGTGAGGACGACCGCGATCCCGGCGCGGGCGGGTGGAGCGGGAAACAGGGTAGCGAGGCCACCGAGGAGCAGGACTGCACACAGGGCAAGCGCGGCGGCGTGGGCTCGTACAAAGGCCATGGGACGACCTCAGGGAAGGTCTCGACTCGGGAGCCCTCTTAAGGCCCTTTTGCGGTGGATATCGACCCTGATACTGAATCGGCGAGAACGCCCGCGGCCCTTGCTACTCGTTCCGGTGGTCGTGGAGCCCGACGACGTTTCCCCAGGGATCCACGATGGCGCCCGCGCTCGGGCTCTCCCGCATGACCCTGTATCCCGCCCGCTCGAGGACCTCCGCGCTCTCCTCGAAGTTTTGGACGTGGAGGCTGATCGGGGTCCGGTTCCCGGTGAGGATCAGCGGGACGGGCGTCTTGACCCTGTAAAGGGTGATCGACCCGCCCTTCGTCGCCGCCACGGTCCACACGGGGTTCACGCCCGCGGGCAGAGTGAATCCGAGGACGTCGCGGTACAGCCGGACAGCGGCGTCCATGTCCGCGACCTCGAGTACGATGTGGCCGATGTCCTCGACCAGCGGCACGGCCGGTCATCGCCCCCCGAGCGAAAAGGATGCCGCCTACGTGTGGCCCCGTCGCGGGAACACCCGGCGGGAGTGGCCCAGGATCTCCTCCTTCGAGCCCGAGCGGATCACGGCGGCCTCGACCGCGCATTCCGCCTCCACGTACCCGCCCTTCCGGAGCCCCTCCCCCTCGACCGCCCGGCGGAGCCCCTCCGGGTCGCGCCCCTTGATCGTCGCAAGGAAGGTGCCGAAGTCGATCTCGATCGCGGAGGGTCCCGCCCGCGAGAGGCGCCCCTCGTAGCGGTGGCCGTCGCTGACACCGCGCCGGTCGAGTTCCCCCGTGGGGACGTGCGCGACCCGCCCGCGGATCGTGACGTCCGCCTCGATCCAGTCCCCCGGCCGCACTCGAACGTACTGGCCGTCCGAGCTGTACGCGACGACGTCGAAGTACGAGTTGCGGTCTTCCTTCGAGTACGCCCACCCGCCGCGGGTCATCTGGCGGGAGACCCGGACGCCGAGGTGGCCCTCCTCCTCGCAGTCGCACATCACGCTCTCGACGACCTTCCCCTTGACGCGGAAGGTGGTCTCGAACGCGAGCTTCGCCTCGGCCTTCGCCACGGGCCGCGGAACGCGCGCTATGCTAAAAGGATTGACCGGGGCCGTGCCAAAGGGCCATCCTTATGAATCGTCCCGCGATAGGGAGCGTGGAGCCCATGCCGGGCCTCACGATCTCCGAGAAGATCCTTGCGCGCGCGAGCGGCAAGGAGCACGTTTCTCCAGGGGACATCGTCGACGGGTCCGTCGACCTCCTCTACATGCACGAGATGCTCGCGATGGCCCTGATGCCGTTCAATGACATCGGCACGATGAAGGTCTGGGACCCGGACAAGATTGTCGTCACCCTGGACCACTGGGTCCCGCCCCCAACGCCGGAGATCGCGAAGATGCACCAGACGATCCGCGAGTTCTGCAAGAAGCAGGGGATCAAGCGGTTCCACGACGTGGGCGACCACGGGATCGTCCATCAGCTCATCGCAGAACGCGGGTACGCGCACCCGTGGGACCTCGTCATCGGGAGCGACAGCCACACGAACATGGTCGGGGCCGTCGGCGCATTCGCGGCGGGGATTGGCGCGACGGACACCGCCGCGGTGATGGCGACGGGCCGCCTCTGGCTCCGGGTCCCGGAGACGATGCGGGTGGACGTCCACGGTAAGCTCGGAGAGCGGACGGGCGCGAAGGACGTGATCCTGAAGGTGATCGGGACGACCGGGGACGACGGCGCCCGCTACGCGGCGGTGGAGTTCACGGGGCCCTCGGTGAAGGGCTTCCCGATGGACGAGCGGTTCGTCCTCTGCAACATGACGACGGAGATGGGCGCGAAGGTCGGCATGGTCGCGGCGGACTCGAGGACGAAGGAGTACCTCGCCCACACGGGCCGGCCGTTCAGGGAGATTGCGTCGGACGAGGATGCATCGTTCGCGAAGACGTGGACTTTCGACGTCGACGGCATGGGCCCCCAGGTCGCGTGCCCGTCGAACCCTGCGAACCTCAAGCCGGTGGAGGACGTGGCGGGGACGAAGATCGACGTCGCGTTCCTCGGGTCGTGCACGAACGCCCGCATCGAGGACCTCCGGATCGCGGCGAAGCTCCTGAAGGGGGAGAAGGTCGCTCCCGGGGTGCGGTTCCAGATCACGCCCGCCTCGCAACGGATCTACCGCCAGGCCCTGAAGGAGGGGCTCGTGGAGGTCTTCATGGATGCGGGCGCGACGTTCACGTCCTCGACGTGCGGGCCGTGCTTCGGCGGGCACATGGGCACGTTGGCGGGTGATGAGGTGTGCATCTCCTCGACGAACCGGAACTATCCGGGCCGGATGGGGTCGCCCACCGCGCAGGTGTACCTCGCGAGCCCCTGGACCGTCACCGCCTCCGCAATCCACGGCGAGATCACGGACCCCCGGAAGGTCTAGGCCGCGAGTCTCAAAAACAGGTATCGGCCCGTTGCGCTGAGGCTCCGGGTCACGGGATCCACGACGAGGGTCAGGATCTCCATCGCCGTCACGCCCAAGACTCGCGCGTCCTCAGGGCGTGCGAAGGCGATGGGCACCGTCAGTCGCCGTCCTGCAACCTCGAGAGGCGCCTCGCCGATTGGCCGATGAATCGTCTTTCCATCTCCCGTCTGGAACTCCCCTATCCCTGAGGGGCGCACTCCGAGTTCCGTCGCAATCTCTTCCGGAACCCACGTCAAGGTCGAACCCGTGTCAACGAGAAGCTCGATTGCTGCGGACCGGCTGCGATCAGGAGAGAAGAGCGTTGCGTTGCAGTGGACGATTCCCATGGGTCCCGAGTGCATCTCTATACTCATGGCCGAATCGGATACATGTACGTTACCTCGCCATGTTTATCCCGCGGTTTGCCCTCCCAGCACCGATGCAGACCCGGTTCAAGGGCCGCGTGTGGACGTTCGGGGACGACATCTCCACGGACCACATCATCGCGGGGAAGTACCTCGGGACCACGGACTCCAAGGTGTTCGCGGAGCACGCGTTCGAAGGCGTGGACCCGACGTGGGCGAAGAAGGTGCAGCCCGGCGACCTCATCGTGGCGGGGGACAACTTCGGGTGCGGCTCGAGCCGGGAGCAGGCTCCCGTGGCCCTGAAGACCCTCGGGATCTCCGCGATTCTCGCGAACTCCTTCGCCCGCATCTTCTTCCGGAACGCGATCAACCTCGGGTTCCCCGTCCTCGAATGCCCCGGGCTGAGGACGAAGGTGAAGGCGGGCGAGACCGTGGACCTCGACATGGCCCGCGGGGAGATCCGCCTGCAGGACGGGTCCGTGATGCGGTTCAAGGCGCTCCCGCCAAACGTCCTCGAGATCCTCGAGGCGGGCGGGCTTGTGCCGAAACTCAAGAAGGAACTTGCGCTGAAGACCGGGACTTAGGTCGTTCAATCTCCGACTAGTCGTCTCGAAAACGCATGGGATAGAACCAATGCCTCCTCATTCTCCTGAGGAAGTCAGATGTGATGGGGAGTCGCGATTCGGACCCAATGACGGAGTCTATTCCGCACCGCGGGCAGATTGCGGTCTCGATATCATCAATCCATTCCACGATCTCAGTCGGTGCAAAGGTGGCCAGGCAGTAGAAACATCCACAGAGGCCGCTCTTCAGGATTTCTTCACGATGGTGGTCGCTGTGGCGGTGAGCTCGCACGACGGAAAATGGCGAGAGGCCCCGTTTCAACGCGAATAGAAACGACCCTGAGCGCTTCATCGTCCCGTCGGATTCACGAATCAAGGAGCGATTATTAGAATGGCGGGGTCGTCTGCGCCTCTACCGGCACCGCTCCCAAAACTGCCCGGAGAAACCTTAAGCGGGGGGCCTAGCATCGCGGCGGCGATGGCCCTCAAGATCGTCCTCCTCGCGGGGGACGGCACGGGACCCGAGGTGATGCGGGAGGGCGTGAAGGTCCTGAAGGCCGTGGAATCCGCCTACGGCCTCTCCTTCGACCTCACTCCGTATCCCTGTGGCGGCCAGCACTACCTCGACACGGGGGAGGAGTGGCCCGATGGCGCGTTCGCGTCCTGCAAGGCGGCGGACGCGATCCTCCTCGGGGCCGTCGGGATTCCGGAGGCCCGCCTCCCGAACGGCGACCTCGCGGGTGCGGGTGTGATCTTCGGGCTGCGGTTCGGCCTCGATCTGTACGCGAACGTGCGGCCCACGAAACTGTACCCGAACGTCCGCCACAAAGTGCACGGCGGGTTCAAGCAGGTGTGGGAGCCCGGCAAGGTGGATTTCGTGATCGTGCGGGAGAACACGGAGGGACTTTACACGCCCGCCCGCGGGTTCCTCTCCCGCGGCGGGACGGAGGAGCTCGCGGTGGACAGCCGCGTGATCACCCGGAAGGGGTCGGAACGGGTGATCCGCTTCGCGTTCGAGCTCGCGAAGTCTCGGAAGGGCGCGCCCGGCGACGGGAAGTCCCGCCTTACGTGCGTGGACAAGTCGAACGTCGTCGCGGGGGACCGCCTCTGGCGGAAGATATACGACGAGGTCGCGACCGGATACCCCGGGATTGCTCGAGACTACGCGTACATCGACGCGTTCCTCCAGTGGCTCGTCCGCTCGCCGGAGAACTACGATGTCGCCGTGGCGCCGAACGAGTTCGGGGACATCGCGACGGACCTCGCGGCGGTACTCCAAGGGGGCATGGGGATGGCCGCCGGTGGGAACATCGGCGACGCGCACGCGATGTTCGAGCCGATCCATGGCTCGAGCCCGAAGCACGCGGGGAAGGACGAGGTGAACCCGATGGCGATGGTCCTTGCGGTCCAGATGATGCTGGAGTGGCTCGGCCGCCGGAGGCGGGAGCGCGCCCTCTCGGAGGCCGCGGCCGCAGTCGAGGACGCCGTCATCGCCGTGCTGAAGGCGGGGAAGGTGCTCACGTACGACCTGGGCGGCACCGCCAAGTGCTCGCAGGTGGGCACGGCAATCGCCTCCCGCGTGAGGGCCGCGAAGTAGGCCGCGGCGACGGGCCCTTGGGACGTCCGCGGGGTGCGAGTGGCAAACCTATTTATCGAGCCCCTCGAATCCATTCCTTCGGGGAGGGGGTCCGCGTGTCCCTTGAGAGTTCAGTTAAGATTCTAGCGATCGCCATCGTCCTCTCGCTCACCGCGGTCGGTGCGCTCGCCGTTTTCGTGGGGCCCGCCCCCGCGTCGCCGCCCGGCGGGGACCCGACCCTCCCGCTCGGCCAAGGGCGGGTACGGACGGACAAGAACTGCTACCTTCCCGGGCAGACGGTCACAATCACCCTGAAGAACGTGGGGCAGGCCGCCCTGGTCTACAGCTCCCTGCCCGACTTCGAAGTTGAGAACGAGACGATCGGCACGGTCCGCATGGTTCGTGACTGGACCCGTGCGGGCTACCACCTCGACCCGGGCGCGTCCGTGAGCTGGACGTGGGACCAGAAGTGGCGGGCGTGGGACGGGACGGGGCACGAGCTGAACAAGGGGATGTTCGTGCCGCGCGGCGGGTACGTCGTGATCGCGGAGGCCCTTGTCGGGGTGGAGATCAGCGACGTCGTCCAGATCGCCCGGTCGGCGTTCGCGATCGGCGACTGCCTCGCCCAGGTCTCCGCGGGGGACGACATCATCGTTGGGGAGGGCAGGACGTTCCAGTTCAACCCGCGGATTCAGATCACGGGGGACGCGACGATCACCTCGATCACGTGGGACCTCGACCCGGCCGTGGACTCGAACGGGGACGGGAACACGACGAACGACATGGACCTCATCGGTACGCACCCGTCGTTCTCCTTCGGGGACGACGGTGTGTATCCCGTCGTGATGAACGTCCGCGGGTTCGGCCGGCTCTCCGGGATGGACCGCGTGGCGCAGGATGTGGTCTTCGCGATCGACAGCTCGGACTCGATGCAGTGGAGGGACCCGCTGGACTACCGCAAGATCGCGGTCAAGGACTACGTGGCTTGGATGGTCCCGAACGACCGGGGCGCGGTCGTGGACTTCGACTCCGCCGCACGCGTCGTGAACGGGGACCACCTGAGCTCGGACTACGCGCGGATTCAGGCGGACGTGGACACGATTGATTCGTCGGGGGGCGTGTTCCTTTCCGCGGGGCTCTTGCTTTCCCTCTATGAACTGCGGGACTACGGGGACGCGACCCACAAGTGGCTCGTGATCTTCGAGACGGGCGCGGAGACGGAGAACCCGCGGGACCCGTTCTACATCCCCCGCGCGATCGACCTCGCGAAGGACCTCGGCGTCGCGATCTACACCGTCGGCCTGAACGTCGTGGAACCGGAGCAGCGCGCCCTCATGCTGCAGATCGCGGACGAGACGGGCGGGAGGTTCTTCAACTCGGCCAGTGCGTCGAACCTCCGGAAAATCTACGACGACATCGCGGGACTGAACGCGACCCAGGGCGCGTTCTTCACGGTCTCCGACAGCCTCAGCGTGACGGTCGACAACACGCCGCCCTCCCTCGCGGTGGAATCCTCGGTCCCCGTGAACATGACCTTCCGCGTGGCGGGCGAGAAGTATCACGACGTCGCGTTCTCCCTCTTGAAGGACGGCGCGGAGATTGCGAACGCCACGATCATCCGAATGCCCGGGGACCCAGACAACCAGAGCGCGGCGATTGGCACGATCGACTTCGACGTCGCGAGCACGTACGAGGCCCGGATCGTATACACGCCCGACGACGACCCCGTGAACGGCCAGGAGTCCGGGGCGAATCCTGCGGAGCTCATCCTCGTCTTCTCGGACGGGACGAACGTCACCCTCGGCCACACGTTCAACGTGAACCACCCGGACACCTGGGTGTGGGACGTCCCGGACCTGGAGGCCTTCTTCGTGGGCCGTGCCGTGTCCCTCCCGGTGTCGATTTCGGACCCCGGCACGGACGACGTGACGATCGCCTGGGACTGGGGCGACGGGACCATCGACCTCCGCACGGTGTTCAACGACGGCGTGGGCCCGGACCCGTACCCGAGCCCGTGGGGTCTGCCGGTGTCCCTGACGGACGTCGGCGTCCACACGTACGCCACGGCGGGGAGTTACTCCGTGAGCCTGACGGTGACGGACGACGACGCCGGGTCTACGGTCTTGCTCTTCACGCTGAGCGTTGGATAGGGCCGGGCTACCCGAGCCACTTCCCCATGACGACGTCGTCGACCCAGTCGTTGAGGATCCGGTACTGTCTCCGTCGCACGCCCTCGACCTCGAACCCGAGCGCCTTGTAGAGCGCGATCGCCCGCGCGTTCGTGGAGAACACCTCCAGGCACGCCTTGTGGAACTGGCGGTCCCGCATCCACTCCAGGAGCCGTTCCATCAGCGCGCGGCCGAGCCCCACCTCGCGGTATCCGTCCCGGATCGCGATGCCGATCGTCCCGACGTGGCTCTCCTTCGGGGGCCGCCCGGGGTGGACGTCCCCCTGTCCCACGATCATGCCGTCGACCTCC
>Ga0066683_10001084_pt1 | contig 10367 bp, 10 predicted proteins | sample GraSoiAngelo_132_FD_62296 | JGI IMG/M metagenome (GOLD analysis project Ga0066683, IMG submission 62296) | Grasslands soil microbial communities from the Angelo Coastal Reserve, California, USA - 14_0929_02_40cm | ecosystem: Environmental > Terrestrial > Soil > Grasslands | place: USA... | reverse complement strand
TATTTGGACAGTCAGGGTACGCCGAAAAGCGCTCTCGATGCCGTCGAAGGGGACGTCATCGACGAAATTGCACGCGCGGAGCGCGATGCACTGATCAGCCGGGAAAGCAATGTGCCAAAGCCCGAAACCGCTATGGAGAATGTGTACGCGGAAACGCGTGCGGCGAGAGCAGGAAAATCGTCAACACCAAGGCCGCCGAAAGCAGGCAGTACTCGCAAAACGCCTTCAAAGTGAACGCCTGAATTCCTACCAGCAGCGCCGAAATCACCAGTGCGATCCCCGAAAGATAGAAAATCCACCTCAGCGGACGGCTCGCCGGCGGCTCCGTCTCGAAAATTGTGAATACTGCGAGACTGAACACCGTGACGTAGAAGGCGAGGCCAAACCATGAGATCGGAATCCCCGCAACTGCAGAATATCGACTCGTCAGAACGTCGTTGCAGCCTCTTGTAATATGACAGGGAATCGGGCCGGCGTTTCGTTCGAGCGAAAGGTAAAGAGCGTCCACCATTCCAAGAAATGCGACGACCGCAATCAGAACGGCACGTGTCTTCATTTGCGGAGACGCGCTTCGATTATCTCTACGAAAGCACCGACACTTAATGTTACGTGGATCCGCTCACCATCGATGAAGAATGTAGGCACGGCATCGACCTTCGCATCTCTGGCCCGCACGACGTCCTGCAGCACCCGGTCCCGAAGCTGGGGCGAACGCATCGCCTGCATGAAATCGTTCGAATTTATTCCAATGCGACTGGCCAGGGCGAGGAACTGAGGCTCCGGATTTGGGCTCGCCGACCACTCCTCCTGATGCTCGAAGATCAGGTCATGCATTTCCCAGTACCGGCCCTGTTCTCCGGCAGCTTCCACAGCCAGAGCCGCCGCCATCGCATTAGGATGGATCGAAATCAGGGGATAATGATGAAATTCCAACCGGACCTGCTTTGGATACCGGTTTAGTAGTTCCTTAACCACCGGATGATAGGCGCCGCAGCTTGGACACGAATAGTCGCCGAACTCCACCAAAGTAATGGGCGCCTTTTCTGGACCACGGAAGTGACCGCCCCCTTTTCCCAGAACGGGCGCCGCCGAAGTCTCGGGGACCTCCTCCGGCCGCCGGCTCAAGTAAACCGCCGCTACTACTGCCACGACCACTGCCAGGAGAATAATGCTGAGAGGTTTCACTGCCTTAGACATGCCCCTCATAGTAGCGCAGCGTTTGCGCCGGGGTGCGAAAAATTTTAAAAAAACTCTTGCAATGGGGTGGACTCGATAAGAAAATTCAGCCGTCTCGTCGAGATAGTATTCCTCGTAGCAGTTGGCTACTCCAGCCAGGTACGCAGTCGGTCGCATGGGTTGCATGAAGCCCGCGATGGGAAGGAGCCCGAGCGAAAGGGACATCGCCCGCGAAACCCTCATGCGACGATGAAGGAGACTGAGAAGAAAGCCCTCCGGCAGACGAAGTGCCCGAGGGCTTTTCCTATTGGTGCTATATTGGGTCGGTGGCCGAATACACCGAGCAGCATGCCAAGTCCGGAATCGATGCGGAACTTCCCCCCATCGAATGCTGGTCCAACCAATTTCCGGGTTACGATGTCACGATCTCCATGCCCGAGTTCACGTCCATTTGCCCGAAGACGGGCCTACCCGATTTTGGGATAATTACGATCCGTTATCGTCCAAATAATCAGTGCCTTGAGCTGAAATCACTAAAGAGATACTTTCAGTCCTATCGAAACCTGGGGATTTTTTACGAGAATGCGGTGAACCGGATTCTGTGGGACGTCGTGAAAGCGTGCCAGCCGATATCAGCGAAGGTGACCGGAGAGTTCAACACGCGTGGCGGTATGCGTTCGGTCATTGAGGCAGAGTATTCCGCGCCTTCCACTCCTTCCTCAAGTCGATAACATCACGATCGTCCAGCAGGTATTCCCAAAAGAAACTATAGAAGTCCAGGGGCGTGTTATCTGTTTCCGCGACAAGTTCATCAATTTCGGCCTTGCTTCGGCCGAATGCCTGAGCGGCAGCTTCCGCCTTCAGATTGAAAGTCTCGACGTCCAGTTCGGCCTTGACTATTTCGTCGCCCAGCGCCTGGTAGAGATGGGGTTCCAGCCGTTGGAGCAACCGCCTGATGACTGCGGCGCGCATGGCGGAATGGAACTTTGTGGGGTCCATCCATTCGACTGGAGAGTTGTCGCGTTTGCGATGGTTGATCAGCGGCCACAGGCGATCGATATCGAAAGTGAGGGAACCGATGGGGTTACCATCGACCTCCACAACCACCCGCACCTGAGATTGAGTTTCTTTTTTGTTGTTGTTGGTTTGTGGCATCGCTACTCCTCTACATTAGCTTCTTCACGGCATCAACAATATGCTTGCTGTTGATCCCATATTTATCAAGCAGCGCTTCGGATGGTCCGGACCGTGGAATTTCACGGATAGCCAGTTTTACAACCCTGGCCCGATTCCCAACGGCGTTCAGCACGGCGTCTCCCAGACCGCCCTCAACGTAATGATCCTCAACCACGACGATACGTCCGCCCGTATCTTTGGCCGCATTCAATAATCCAACCCCATCGATCGGTTTCACCGAATACGCGTCGATGACGCGAATCGGAGTGTTTTCAGCCTCCAACTGGGACGCTGCCTTCAGCGCTTCATGCGCTGTAATGCCCGCGGCGACGACGGTCACGGAGTCCTTCTCCGATCTGCGCAGCACCTTCGAACCACCTATTGGGAAAAGGGTTTCATTGGAGTATAGAACAGGGGTTTTCGACCGTGTTGTCCGTATGTAACAAATTCCATGCCAGCGTGCGGCCTCCGCCATGAGCCGTTCGGTCGACACCGCGTCGCAGGGGTACAAAATGATGGAGCCTGGAACCGGCCGAAACATCGCAAGATCTTCGAGACCCATTTGCGAAGGACCATCTTCCCCAATCGAAACACCGGAGTGTGAGCCGCAAAACTTCAGATTGGAACGGGAGACTCCCGCCATACGGATTTGGTCATGGGCGCGCGTGAGAAATGCGGCGAACGTCGACACAAACGGGATTTTTCCGCGAGCTGACAGACCCATCGCCACGCCGACCATGTTTTGCTCGGCAATGAACATTTCGAGGAATCGATCTTGCCGCGCTTTCATCAGCTTTTCGGAATAGGTGGAATTCTTCGTGTCTCCATCCAGAGCGACGATGCGTGTGTCCTTGTCCGCAAGCTTGACCAACGCGTCACCGTAAGCTTCGCGCGTGGCGACCAGTTCGCCTAATTTGCGATTGACAGTTATTTCGATCGAGCCTTCGGCGCGACCGGGTAGGACGGCAGGCCGGGGTCTGGGATTGGGACGAAAGACGTCCGAAGCGAAGGGTTGCGAAAGTTCATTGAGCGCTTTGTCGAGATCCGCCCTGGGAAGCGGCTTACCGTGCCAGCCTTCGCGATTCTCCAGCATCGACACGCCTTTTCCCTTTACGGTCTTCGCCACGATCACGCGCGGCAGAGAGTTGCTATCTCGCCTGCATTTTTCGAAAGCTTCAACGATGTCCACATAATTGTGCCCGTCGACAGTGAGGGCAAACCATCCGAATGCCCGGAATTTTTCCGCAAAACGATTGACGTCGAACCGATCCATCGTATGCTGGCTCTGGCCCAGTCCATTCACGTCGATCACGGCGTACAGGTTTGAAGCTTTGTAGTAGCTCGCCAATGCGGCCGCTTCCCAGACAGAGCCTTCCGCACACTCGCCGTCTCCAAGCAGCACGTACGTGTTATAAGCGAGGCCGTCCATCTGCGCCGCGAGCGCGTTACCAAGACCGGCCGATAGTCCCTGACCGAGAGAGCCGGTAGCCACGTCGACCCACGGAATTCTTGGTGTGGGGTGACCCTCAAGGTCGCTGTCGAGACGCCGCAGTGTCAGGATTTCCTTCTCGGGAATAATCCCAGCTTCTACATATGCTGCGTAGAGCAGCGGCGCGGCATGGCCTTTTGACAGGATGAATCGGTCGTTTGCCGGATGATGAGGATCCTCGGGATCGAAGCGCATCTCGTTAAAGAAAATCACGGATGCCAGATCGGCCGCCGACAGACATGATGACGGATGGCCGGAACCCGCTTCCGTCGTGGCTATCAGCGAATGAATGCGAAGACGCCGTCCCTTCTCTTTTAGCGTGTCTAGCGATGTGGGCATGAATTCAACTCTTTCCACTTAGGTTAATCCAAACGGCAGGAGAATTATACAGGCAGCAAGAACCATATTGCGGCAAACCCGCGGCTCAGAGAATTTCTGATGTTTCTGACTTTCAGGGCGATCGATAGAATCGCGGCTCGACTGAATACGGAACATCTGCCGTCCGGATCGTCTCGAGGGTATTTTCGAATTGCGCGGCGTTCCGCCGCGCCTCTTCCAACTGGTTCGGCGTGAGATTGCCGATGGGGGTTTCCTCACGAACATTGCCCGCCGTGCAGCTTGCTAGTGGAATCGCGAGTGCTGTGGATTGGATGAAAGCGCGTCGGCTTAACATGGCCATCAATCCATGATCGTACTGGCGCGCGCGATACCGTTGCGGAGTGTGCCAACGCCTTCCACTTCGACCTCGATGATGTCGCCGGGCTGCATCGGTTTTGTCGTTCCTGGAGTGCCTGTGTAGATCACGTCGCCAGGCATTAGCGTGACGAACTGGGTGATGTAGCTGATGACGGTGTCTACGTCAAACAACAGATCTTTTGTGCGCTGAGATTGCCGAACCTCACCGTTGAGGCGGCTCTCGACCAGCAGGTCGTTATAATTTACGCCCTGAACGATGGCGGGTCCGAGGACGCCGAAGGTGTCGCTGCCCTTCGCCCGGAACCACTGAAGATCATTCTTCTGCCAGTCGCGCTCGCTCACATCGTTGCCCGCTGTGATGCCGAAGATGCAGCCGGGCGCGTCGGCTTTGCTGACGTTTTTCGCTTTCTTGCCGATGACTACGACCATCTCAGCTTCGTAGTGCACGTTGTTAGCGCCTTCTGGAAAAACGATGTTTTCATCGGTGCCAATGATGCATGAGGCAGGTTTCCAGAACAACGGAGGGTGTGGCGCAGGTGCAATGTTCCGATCCGCGATATGGCTTTTGTAATTACGTCCGACCGCGGCCACGTTCAATGGTTCGCACGGCGCCAGCAGCTTTACATTTGAGAGTTTCGATGTCTTACCAGTGGGTTCCGCGCCTGCAAAGATGTTGCCGTGAAGCTCTCGAATAATTTCTCCATCGAGAACGCCGTAGGACACTTTGCCATCGGCCGTATAGCGGACGTATCGCGTGATTTTCATAATGGTCTCCGTTTGTGCCAATCGGTGGATTTTTGGTAATCCATACCGATGCTCAACACATCATCTTCCTTACCGTACGCACCGACAATCAGCATCCCGACGGGCAAGCCATCTGCGAAACCGCATGGCACTGAGAGGCCAGGCAGTCCCGTCAAATTTCCCAGAGCTCCGAGCGGGTCGTTGATCGTCCCAAAGACTTTGTCAAGATCGTCCTGAAGCTTGTTCGCAATCACTGGAAGCGTCGGCGCAACGAGTACGTCAACTTGCGCGAAAACGCCGTTTGTTGCCTCTTCGATTTGCGCCCGCATCCGAGTGGCCTGGATGTAATCGATGGCGCGAATATCCAGGCCTGCAGCAAACGATGTCTTCAAGCCTTCGTCGCTCAGCTCCGGCAGCCGGCCATCTCGAATTAGCGGCCAGAAAGCAGTACAGGCTTCGGCGCGCTGTATGACGGCGGTGACGGCTTCGTATGGCATATCCGGCAATTTAAATGGGCGAACATCATGGCCACTGTTCTTCAAAACGCCAATGGCATCTGCTACAGGCTTGGATATGTACGAAGGCGCCTCATTGATCACACCGATTCGCGCCCGCGCCCTTCGACGCGTGAATGTCCAGGAGCCGCGCACCGTCGGGTCTTTCGGGTCAACCCCGCTAATGGCATTCAGGATAAATGCACAATCCTCAACAGACCGCGCCATCGGACCGATCTTGTCGAGGGTCCACGAATTGGCCATCGCGCCGTAACGGCTCACGCGGCCATAGCTAGGGCGAAGTCCGGTAGTGCCGCAGAACGCCGACGGAGTCACGATCGAGCCCCATGTTTCCGAGCCGATCGCAAATCCCACTAAACCGGCCGCAACAGCCGCGCCGGACCCACTCGACGACCCTCCGGCCCAGCGGGTCAGGTCCCAGGGATTGTGCGTTGCGCCCGTAGCGGATGCGCTGCCGAATTTGTATCCGGCGCCACCGGCCAGCTCGATCATGTTCAGCTTGCCCAACAGCACGGCGCCCGCATCACGAAGCCGCGAAATGACGGTGGCGTCGTGATCGAATACCTGCTGTGAAAAAATTTTCGATCCCCAGGTCGTGAGAATACCCTTGGCCGCCAAAAGATCTTTGGCACCGTAGGGAACCCCATGCAACGGGCCCAAATAGCCGCCGTGTTGGATCTCGAGATCCGCGCGCTCTGCTTGTTCAATCGCCAAGCCCCGGGTGATCGTCACAAAAGCGTTCAACTTCGGATCGAAGTGGCTAATCCGGTCGAGATAGGAGAGCGTGAGCTCCTTTGATGTGATCTTCCGCCGGCGTAGCAGTTCTCCAAGTTCAGCAACTGTCGAATAAAGGATGTCGGCGTCGGCCATGGTTTTACCCAATCACACTTCCGCAGTGGAAGATCGTTCCGCCGGGCCAAATGCCTTCCCAATCTGCTCCTGAATCTGCCGCCGGAACTCAAGCGGCGCCGACACTTTCTCAAAGGGTTCGAGGGAGCCGCCGGTGCCCCGAATGACGATGGACCCATAATTGAACATGCGTCCCGGAATGCTCTGATCCACTCCGACGCTTTCGATTTTGTTAAGGAACATCTCGGCAGTCTTTTTCTGAATGAATCCGGTTTTGAGAATCACGCGCTTGTTGGTGACCGCAAATTCGGCAGAGGATCGACTGATATGTCCGGTTACCAATGGAATGGCGCCCACGATGAGGATGCCAATGCCCGTCCAGGTTATCGCGCTCGTAGTCTGTTCGGAGTTGTTCCCTCCGATTGCAACATAGAACAGCACCGCCGCGGCCGCCGCCAATAGAAGGCTCAGCAGGAAGGGCTTAGTCAACACGGACCAGTGCAATCGTGCGCGATAAGTAACCTGCTCGCCGGTGATCAGGTTGTCATCGATATAGCTCATTCTTATCCTCCAGCATTCGCGCTTGCCTGGCAGTTCCCATGCCGACATAATTTCGGCAAAAGTTTAACACCGTTAAAGAATGAGGATAGAACTATGCGACGAGCCACCATCTTCATAGGCATTGTACTCATTGCCACGTCCGCATTGGCGGAAGATCTGGTGCTGGTGAACGGGACCGTCATCGACGGAACTCTCAAGGCCCGTTTCCAGGGCAACGTCCGCGTTCGCAACGGCAAGATCGCGGAAATCGGTATCTTCAAGCCGGCTGCGGGCGAAACTGTCCTCGACATGAAAGGACTGATCGTTGCGCCGGGCTTTATTGATCTCCACAATCACTCGGAAAATGCGATTGAAAAGAATCTGGGAGCTATTTCTCAAATCACCCAGGGCATAACCACTGCTGTTCTAGGCTCCGACGGGAGCGGCCCCTACGCGGTTGAAGAATTCATGTTGCCGTTCGATGAGAAGCCCCCAGCGTTGAACATCGCGACTTTCGTCGGACATGGGACAGTTCGCCATCAAATCATGGGCGCCGATTACAAGCGTGCCGCGACTGCGGATGAAATGAACCGGATGGGCCAACTTGTCGAGAGCGCAATGCGCGAAGGCGCATTTGGTCTCTCGTCCAGGCTCGATCGCGAGCCCGGTTCCTACGGTACGACCGAAGAGCTCACCGCTCTGGCCAAAGTCATGGCTCGCTACGGCGGGACTTACATAACGCACGTGCGCGACGAAGGCGCCAAGGTTATCGATTCCATCAAAGAAGCGATTGAGATTGGCCGCGCTGCGAAAGTGCCCGTTCAGATCGCAAGCATCAAGCTTGGGGCCGATACCGTGTGGGGAAAGACGCCCCAAGTCCTGGCCGAAATCGACAGGGCACGGATGCTGGGCGTGGACGTGGCTGCGGACGTCTATCCCTACACCGAGGCCAATCTGAACGAGAAGGATGTCCGTTCTTTTTCACAACATGCATGGGTCATGATCGCGAGCGACGGCGGGCTCGGAGTTGAGCGTCCGGGCAGCGCCGGCGCCTTTCCGCGCGTGCTCGGGCAATACGTTCGTGAACAAAAAGTGCTGACGCTCGAGCGCGCGATCCGCAAGATGACCGGCCTTCCCGCATCCCGAATTGGATTGAAAGAAAGAGGTGTTTTGGCGAAGGGCGCTTCCGCCGATATCGTCGTCTTCGATCCTTTACAAATTCGCGACAACTCCACCCCGCAGGACCCGTTCGCTGTTTCCGTTGGCATGAGGTACGTCTTCGTTAACGGAACGATGGTTCTAAAGGACGGCCAACCCACGGGCGAGCGTCCGGGGCGCGCCTTGAGGTAAGGGAGCACAGGCGGAGAGGGAGTCCCAACCGTTTGGCTATGGGTTTGCGGGCGTCAGCGCTCGGTTCACTGTTAGTTATAGTCTTCGGTCCCATCCAACTTCACAGCAGGAATCGTATTGAGTTCTGTACGGGAAGGAGATTCCATGCACAAACCCGGTTTGAGTTTCATTCTTGTCTTTCTCGTCTTGATGGTCCTTTCATCGCAGTTATTCGCCCATCCGATGGGGAATTTCAGCATCAGCCACTATGCCAGGATTAACGCGTCCTCCACGGCGATCTCCATTCACGCCGTGCTGGACTATGCGGAGATCCCGACGTTCCAACTCTTTTCGGACTGGGGCATCCGCTCGAAAGTCGAGGAAAGCCAGGCCGAAATTCAACCGATGGTTGAACAATTGGTGGCGAAATTAGAGCCGTGCTTCAGATTGGTGATCGATGGAGTGCCCACAACACTTCAGGTTTCGAATATCAAAAATGAGACGACCGCGGGGGCAGGCGGCCTGCTCACGCTCCGAGTCTCTTTCGATCTTTTGACGGCCTGGAAACCGGCGCCGGTGCGCTTGGAATTTTACGACGACAGTTACGGTGAGCGCATTGGGTGGAAAGAGATGGTCGTCGCAGCGGATCCAGGCTTTGAATTCCCGGAAGGCAATTCCTTCACTGCCGACCGTAGTGCGGCGCTCACGAGGTATCCTAGCGATCCACTGACGCCTGACCCGAATCTCAGCACCATTGCGATTCGGATCACGCCGGGCATCGGTCTGGCTCCGGCGCCCGGTGATTCCACATCGACTGCGGCGCCTGCTCGCGAAACACCTGGCTCATTTTTATCCGGAAACCTAGTTCGTGGAGACCGATTGTCTGAGATTCTCAGCCATCGCGAGCTGCCGATACGCATGGCCCTCATCGGTGTCGGCATAGCTTTCGTTCTCGGAGCGCTGCATGCGATGTCTCCCGGACACGGAAAAACGTTGGTGGCGGCATATCTGGTCGGCAATCGTGGCACAGCACGACACGCGATTTTCCTCGGCGGCATTGTCACGTTCACACACACGGTTGGAGTCTTCCTTCTTGGCGTCATCACTCTTTTCGCGTCAAGTTACATCGTTCCCGAAAAACTGTATCCATGGATGGGCCTGCTCTCGGGACTGATGATCGTCGGGATCGGTGTGAATCTGTTTCGCGGGCGGCTTTCCAGATATGGGCACGAGGTCCGCGGCCATCACCACCACGGAGCCGGAGGTCACAGTCATGAGATCCCTGAAAGCATTACGTTGCGGAGTTTGGTGGCACTCGGCGTGAGCGGAGGAATTGTTCCGTGCCCATCCGCACTGGTGGTTCTGTTGAGCGCGATTGCGCTGCATCGGGTGGAGTTGGGTTTATTGCTGCTTGTTGCTTTCAGTTTGGGATTGGCGTCATCGCTCGTGGCAGTCGGTGTGCTCGTCGTACGCGCCGGCCGGCTGATAGAACGTACGCCGCTTGCACACGGTTTGGCGGGCGTCCTGCCGGTTGTCTCTGCCGGGATCATCACAGTGACTGGATTCGGGATCGCTGCAGAATCGTTTGCGGCAACAGGGTTTCTTGGAGACACATCTTTGCTTCTTCAGACCCAAGTGCTGATCGTGCTCGGACTGGGTTTGCTTCTTGGGTTGAAACATGCAACGGACGCGGATCACATCGTTGCCGTGACGACATTCGTCAGCGAATCGAAAAGCCTTTGGCGAAGCTGCGGTATCGGGGTGTTCTGGGGAATCGGTCACACGCTGTCGCTCGCGCTGGCCGGGTTCGTCGTTATCGTTTTCAAGGTGAGCATTCCCGGCTGGCTCGAGAC
>Ga0066683_10001079_pt1 | contig 10376 bp, 8 predicted proteins | sample GraSoiAngelo_132_FD_62296 | JGI IMG/M metagenome (GOLD analysis project Ga0066683, IMG submission 62296) | Grasslands soil microbial communities from the Angelo Coastal Reserve, California, USA - 14_0929_02_40cm | ecosystem: Environmental > Terrestrial > Soil > Grasslands | place: USA... | reverse complement strand
GGACCGCACTGTTGGCGGTGGCGGCAACGGCTCGCGCGCAGGGCCAGGCGCCGCCGGCGGAGCCGGTGACGACGCTGGCGGACGCTCCGCTCGGTTCGTCGGTGACGGTCACCGTTGAGCGTCGTGGCGACATCGTGCTCGTCGGTCTCAACCGCCCGTTCATCCAGAACCGGCTCGATCCGCCGACGCGGACACGGCTGGCGGAAGCCTTCTACCAATACGAGCACGACCCGTCGCTTCGCGCGCTCGTCCTGTTCGGTCATGGCGAGCACTTCTCGCGCGGCATCGACGTCGACGCGTCGCAGGCGGCCATCATCGCCGGCCAGCGCCCGGCGAGCACGGCGCCGACGCTCGATCCGCTGGGGAATTCCGAGCCGCGCCGGTCGAAGCCGGTCGTGGTGGTGGCGCACGGCGACACGTGGAATCTCGGGCACGAGATCTACCTCGCGAGCGATATCCGCGTCGCCGCGGCCAACACGCGTTTCGGGCAGGACGAGAACACGCACGGCCGGTTTCCCGGCGGCGGCGCGACCGTGCGTTTCGTTCGTGAGGCGGGCTGGGGCAACGCGATGCGTTACATGCTGACCGGCGACCACTGGAGCGCGGAGGAGTCGTACCGGATGGGCATCACGCAGCGGATCGCGGCGACGCCCGAGGCCGCACTCGAGGCCGGCACCGCGATGGCGCGGACGATTGCGGCGTGCGCGCCGCTGTCGATCAAGGCGACCCTGGCGTCCGCGCACCAATACGTCGATCCGGTGGAAGCCGACGCGCTGTCGAAGCTCGGCGCCCAGTACAGCGCACTCTACCGGACGGGGGACTTCATCGAAGGCCGGCGTGCGGAAGCCGAAGGCCGGCCGCCCAGGTATCAGGGAAAGTAGGGAAAGTGAAGGCGATATCCGCGGCCGTCCTGGCGCTCGTCGTGAGCGTACCTTCCCTGCTGGCGCAGTCCGCGCCGGGTGTGATCTCGGGCCCGGTCGGTCCGAGCCCCTACGACATCGTTCGCGCCTGGCACAAGCCGTTCTCCGAGCCCGGTTTCACGTTCGGGGGCAATTCCGGCGTCTTCGCGGAATCGCCCAACCGCATCTTCGTCTTACAACGCGGTGAGTACCGGCTGCCCAGCCCGGTGCCTCCCGGGTTCGCGGGGTTTGCGGGCTCGATTGGCGTCAACGTGCTCAGCGCGACGAATGGCCGCGTCTGGCGCAACTGCCTCTACACCCTCGACGCCGACGGCAATGTCAGGGAGCGGTGGACGCAGTGGGATTCCCTGTGCGAGGGCTCGTCCGGCCCGGGGCCGCATCGGCTGCGCATCAGCCCGTACGACCCCGAGCATCGCGTGTGGGTCGTCAACGAAACGTTCAGCGCGATCTACGTCTTCTCCAATGATGGCAGCAGGCTGCTGAAGACCCTGGGCGAGAAGAACGTGCAGGGCACGGACGGCACGCACTTCGGCAAGCCGCAAGACGTGGCGTTTCTGCCGGATGGCAGGATTCTCATTGCCGACGGCCTGGACAATCACCGCGTGATGATTCTCGACCGCGAGATGAACTACATCTCGGAGTTCGGCGGCTTCGGCAAGGGTCCGGGTCAGTTCAACGGCGTGCACGCGCTCGGCGTCGGCGCCGAGGGGCGGATCTTCGCGCTCGATCGTTCCGGCGGCCGCATCAACGTTTTCAAAACCACGGCCGATCCCGGGAAGATCGACTTCGTCGAGGCATTTCCGGGCTTCTCACTGCCGCTGGACATCATCGTGAACGACGACAGCCTCTGGGTCACCGACCTCAACCCGCTCCGGTTCACCAAGCTGGACTTCCAGGGGAACCACCTCTACACGTGGCTGGTGCCGAAGGATCTGCCGGATGGGTACCTCGAGGTGCACACGTTCACTGTCGACTCGAGCGGCATTCTTTACGGCGGCGACAACCAGTACGGACGCACGCAGAAATTCGTCCCGAAGCCTGGCGCGGACCCGAAGCTGCTCATCCGCCCGCCGTGGGTTGCCCGGTCGCCTCGCTGAGCTGGCTTACGACTCCCAACAATGCCCGCTCGGCGCTTGCGTTGCCGCGGTCATCGAAAGACACCTCACCTCCTGCGCTGCCATCTCTTTTCGTGGCGGATCACCATCGATCTGACGCGCGGCCTATCGGCTCGCGCGTTGGCGGCGGCGCACAACCGCCCTCACTTCATCCTCGCTGATCTGTTCGGTGGTCTTCTCGAGCAACATGGCCGCCAGTTGCATCGGTTCGACGCTCACGCCCTCATGTTCACGAACGCTGGGCGTAATCGCTTCCAGCCGCTCGAGGGTTCGAGGGCCCAGCGGAAGGAGCCGTCGCTGCGTCCACCGCGGGATCCGTTGGCCGTCCGCCACCGGCCGGCACGCGAAACCGGCGTTCGATGTCCGACAGCAACGGCATTGCCCCGAAATAGCCGGCGGTCGCGGAGACCTTCCCTCTGCGCTCGGCGCCAAGTGCCGCCCCGATCTGTCCATGTTCGGGTGCGTCTTCATCCCTCTACTCCTCTGCAAAGTCACGGACGGCGAGAAATTCGCCCCGATCACCAAGCCGATTTCGCCCTGGCGCGCATCGCGTCCCATCGTCCTGCAGAAGCTTGCGAGCTCAGCGAGCTTTCGAGGATTCTGAATGCCGACGGGAGTCGTGTAACAGTGGATCTGGAGTTGACTCCGGAGCAGCAGCAGACCCGGCCTCTGCTCGAGGAGCACAATATAATGGGATTCAGGCGCTGCTCGAAAGAGAGTCCAACTTCGCGGCAGCGGCTTAGTCCGGAGATTCACGCGATCAGCTGACAGCCCGTATGGATTCGGGCTCGAGATTGGGGAGGACCACGGGCTGCGAGCCACACGGTCGAAGCTGTTCGACTACGGAGTCATGGACGCCGAGAGAGTCGCCAGAGCGGGATACCGCGGCCTCATGAAGAACAAGACGGTTATCATTCCCGGAACTCGAAACAAGCTGCTGGCCGTCGCCACGCGGTTGGCTCCCCGGAAGCTCCTTCCGCTCATTGTCCTGCAGATGCAGAAGCCCAACGCCGACGGTGTGTAACCGTCATGAAGAACGTTTCGCGATCGCGTTCCAGCCCTCCGGGGCGATATCCCCTGGCAACAATCGCCACGTACGGTCCTGATAGCAAGCTCGCCACCAAGCTTGTCGTCTCGGTGCTCGATGGACCGGGCCAGCGCGATCCATCCGCAACACACACGTGGACGACGCATGCGGGCGACGTTCGTCATGATCCGGAGATTGCAGCAGAAGTTGCCAGCTTCGTGCAGCAGCATCATGCGAAGCAAAGTGTAGCCTCCGACCGCGTCATTGGGTGTCCGCACGAAGAGGGGATTGACTATCCGATGGGCCGGACCTGCCCCCGCTGCCCATTCTGGGCTGGCATCGACCGATTCACGCACGAACCGGTGACGCCGCCAGTGCCCACGATGGCACCCGCAGAGATCCTGGCCGATCTGTCGTCCGACGAACCCGAGCCGCCTCGCGAAGCGCTGGAGTCGGCTGAGGGTCATCGGGCTGAGCTCGTCGAGCCGCTGCTCCGCGCGATCGATTGTGGCCTCGCCAATCCGTCGGACGCTTCGCCGGAAGTGGCGACCCTCTTCTGTTACGCGCTGTACCTGCTCGCCAAGTGGCGTGAGCCTCGCGCATACCCATACGTTCTCCGATGGCTGTCGCTGCCGGGCGAGACACCATTTCACATTGCCGGGGATGTCGTCACGCAGGACGGCGGGCGGATTCTGGCTTCAGTCTGCGATGGAGATCTGGAGCCGATCAAAGCATTGGTCGTCGATCGGAGCGCGAATGAGTACGCTCGTGGCGCGGGCGTGACGGCGCTCGCCCTTCTGGCCGCATGGGCGGAGGTGCCCCGCGAATCCATCGTCACGACTTTTCTGTGGCTGGCGCGCGAGGGACTCGAGCGTGAGCCGAGTCAAGTGTGGAGCAGTCTGGCGGCCGACAGCGCCGACATCGAGGCGTTGGTGCTGTTTCCCGAGCTCCGGCGTGCGTATGCCGACGGTCTCATCGACCGGCAGTTCATGCATCCCTCCGAACTGGATGACGTCGAAGCGGCGTCTCGGGGGAGTGAGCTCGAAAAGACGCGCGACCGATACCCGCCCATTGACGACGTCGTCCGGGCCACCGCATGGTGGGGACGCTTCAAGGACACGCGGGAGTCCGCGGCGGAGCCCTATCGAGCACCGCCAAAAGTCGGACGCAATGAACCATGTCCCTGCGGGAGTGGCAAGAAATTCAAGAAGTGTTGCGGCGGTTGACGCAGGCGGTTCTGAGCTTTTGCGCGTCAGTCGAGGCGCGGGGAGCCCCGACACCCAGAGAGTTCATGGCCGCCGACTACGACTACATATCGGGCACCTTCGGGGCGACGTGGTCCCTTCGGCCGATGCCCGCCCCTGGGCGAGCCGATCGGTTTGTTGCACCACGCGCACACCGATCTTGACCGCAGGCTCGAACAGCGTCACCAACGACTTCGCGCTCTGCTCGAACCGGGCCAGCAGGCGAAATGGAAATGATCAACTCATCAGTTCCCGGATCCGCGCCGCTTTCTTTCTTCCGACGCCGGGTACGCGCATCAACTCTTCTTCGTCCGCCGTCACGACCCGTTCGACGGAACCGAACTCGAGCAACAGCCGATGCGCCAGTGCCGGACCCACGCCGGGGAGACCCTGCAGCATGTAGAGCTTGCGCGAAGCCAGACGCCTCGGCTTCCGGTCGTACCGTGTCAGAAGACCATGATCCGAGGTGCCGAGTTGATGTGCAAGAAGGCGCAGAATTCTGAGCGAGTCTTCCGGATCGCGCGCGCAGAGCACGGGGAGCCGCCACATGACAGCCAGCGACACCAGTGCGCCTTTGAGCGCATGTGGGTGAACATCCGGCATGCGCGGCGGCCGCGGTCCCTCGAGGAGAATGACCGGGCGATGAGGGCATCGCGCGAGCTTTGCGGCTTGAGAGAACAGACGCCCGTCTGCAAGCGAGACGGCGAAATCCGCATACGTCTTCCGCTCGACGACAATGCCACGGTCAAGGCAATAATCGCCGACGGTCAGGTGCTCCATGCGGACGTCGAACTCGTCGCATTGGCGCACGAGATCGATCAGTGCGGCGTGCCCTTCTGAAGGATCAACCTGAAGCTCGTGACGTACGACGTGGTGGCCTTGCCCTCCCATCGTGGCGCGGGGATGTTCGCCGACATCGACGCGTCAACCGCGTCATTCGACATGCCTGGAGGGGAACGCCAAAGGTCCACGGTCAGGTGAAACAACCAACGAGAGTTGCAAATTGCCTCGGCGCTTGCGCGCCTCCGCATGACCTACCATCCACAACGAACGATCAACGAGGGTCCGTTTCCAGGACGGTTGGAGTCTCATCAATATTTAGCGTGGGCTGAGAGCCAGACCCACAAGACCGCACGCCCCTCCGGCCTTCCCCACAAACCGTTCTCGTGTCAGGATAGCTCGCCCAATGCGGCGTCATCCTGGTCGTAGGCTTCGATCGTCGTCTTCGCGTTCGTCGTCTTGAGCGCCTGCTCGAGTAGACGAATCTCTCGCGCCACGCGCGTCACGAGGCGGTCGAGTACCTTCACGTCGTACACCGGTTCCTTGACGATTTCCTTGTCGGCCGACGCGCCGTAGAAACGCCGCTCCCGGTGAGCGTTGTCGTTACGGAGAGACAGGAGCTCTTCGTGGCGCTTCTTCAACGTCTTGAGCCAGGCGAGCCCCTCGTTGATCGTGATCTGAGCCATCGATCCACCTTCATCCGACGCCAATTCGCGTGACGACGACGATGCCATCGTCGTCGAAGCGTTGTCAAGCGGACAGATCACATACCAACAGGAAGCGGACGTGTCACTTGTCTTCGACACAACACAACCCGGTCGTACGGAATCGAGGCATGTGGAAATCAAGGATGCGGGATGCAGGCACCCCTGCGATGCGATAGAGTAACGTTCGGTATGACGAGTCGGCCCTGATGCGCCTCATGATCGCGCCCGTACCGTCCGGCAGCGCTGCACGGCGAGTCTTCTGGCTGCGGTCTGCTGCCGCGGTGATGGTCGTTGCCGCAGTTCGAGGCGGGAGCGCGCCACCAAATGACCCGGCGCCGAGCGACGCGCCTCAACATAACGGTTTCCGCTTTTCACCCGGCACGTGCGAGCAGGGTCCGGAATTCTGCGCCCTCGCAACTCCGCGCGCGTGGGCACCGGCCGAGATCGCTCTGGTCCGCGCGGCGCTGGACGAGATTGCGGCCAGCGACCTGGGCAGATGGATCACGCTGCGCGCCCGGCGGAACGGTTTTGTCACGCTGAGACGTTTCGCCCACGCGGCGGAGCTCGACGCGGAAGGCCGTTACGGTGTCCAGCCGATGATCGTCGCGACGACTCATACAGATGCCGGTCACGACACACGAACCATCGATCTGACGGATCGGTTCTTTGAACGGGAATCCGCGCGGGATCATTTCAGTGGCGAGCCCGGTTATCTCCTGACAACGGAGATTCTGGCCCACGAGCTCGTGCACGCCGTCGATCTCCGGCAGCAGTATTCCGGAACAGCCGAATTCGGACGAGTCGCCCGGCTTGGGATGCCCGTCACCCGGCAACGGGACGCGGATCGCGTGAATCTCGAGAGAGAGCGGCTCAACGGCGAGGGCCGGTATGAGGCGGCCTGGGAGGCGAGCCGCTCGTTCGGCATTGTCTCGCTGAGGGGACGTTTGCCGTCCGTGCAAGCCCTCGACAGTTATCGCGAGGCGTTCGCCGAATTCGGCGCGCATCTGGCGCTCGACCCGAATGCGCGCCGGCGGTTTGAACCTCGCCTGCTCCTGTTTTTCGAGCGCACTGTTTCGGAAGCGCCCTGAAAACTCCCAGATCAGTTCCCGGCCGACTACTGTCGTCTTGATTCGCGACAGCACTGTGTCTCCGTCGCCCGATGATCACACGGAAGGCGGGGGATGATATCGCTCCCTCGACCTCGGCGAAGCTGGCAATTTGAAAGGGCTCGCGTTTGTCGTCGCACCCGGCCTCTCACGGGTGTAGTATGCCGTCGACGTCGGGGCGCCGGAGTGAGATCCGGCAATGACTCGACGAAGCCTCCAGTTACGCACTTCCGAATTTCATCCGATGCTCGCAGTTCGAGGGGGCGCAGAAGCCAAAACAGTAACGGTAGCGCACGAGGTGACGGTATGCGAGGAGTGGTGAAAGCGGTTGTTATATGTTTCCTGGCACCCACGGCTGCCTGGGCACAGGCGTCGATCGCCGGCGCCGTGAGAGACACGTCGGGCGGCGTACTTCCAGGCGTCGGCGTGGAGGCCGCCAGCCCCGCGCTCATCGAAAAGGTGCGTGCGGCCGTGACCGACGGCAGCGGCCGGTATCGCATCGAGGACCTGCGACCCGGCACGTATACCGTGACGTTCGCGCTGGCGGGGTTCGCCACGCTCAAGCACGACGGCGTAATCCTCAGCGGATCGGCCGTGACCACCGTCGACGCCGAGCTTCGCGTCGGCGCCGTCAGCGAGACGGTCACGGTGACGGGCGAATCACCAGTCGTGGATGTGGTGAGTACCAAACGTGAAGTGACGCTCGACAACGAAACGATGCGAAACCTGCCGAGCGTCCGCAGCTACAGTTACCTGCTCACCACCGTTCCCGGGCTGCAGACGAACAACAACAACGTCAACACCGGCCCGGTCTTCGCGATCTTCCCGATCCACGGCGGGCGCGGCGTCGAATCGCGTCTGACGGTCGACGGCCTGAACATCAGCAACCCGCCCGGCGGCAACCAGCCGCCGAACTTCGTCGCCGACATCGGCAACGCGCAGGAAGTGACGATGATCACGTCGGGTGGTCTGGGCGAGTCCGAGACGGCCGGCCTCACCATGAACATCGTCCCGAGGCAGGGCGGGAATCAGGTGTCTGGCATGGCCTTCGTCTCCGGTTTCTCTGAGGGGATGCAGGCAAACAACTTCACCGACGAGCTGAAGGCGCGCGGCGCCACGCAGCCGACTCCGGTGTTCCACGTGTACGACGTCAACGTGGCGGTCGGCGGGCCCATCGTCAAGGACAGGCTCTGGTACTACATGAGCGTCCGCGAGCAGGGACAGCGGCAGAACACGCTGAACGTGTACTACAACAAGAACGCGGGCGACCCGAACGCGTTGACCTACGTGCCCGATCTCAGCAGGCCGGCGCTTTCGGATCGCACGTGGGAGAACTACACGCCGCGCATCACCTGGCAGGCGTCGCAGCGCAACAAGTTCTCGTTCATGTGGGATGAACAGCCGGTCTGCCGCAAGTGCTCGGGCACGACGTCGCTCACGGGCTCGCCAAACTTCATCTTCCCGACGTCGCCCGAAGCGGACGGCCACGGCGAGTTCAGCCCGCAGCACGTCCAGCAGGCGCGCTGGACCTCGACGTTGACCAACAAGCTGCTCCTCGAAGCCGGGCTCGGCACCACGTACTACCAGTGGGGCGGTCGCGAGCTCGACCCGAACCCCACTCGCAACCTGGTGCAGGTGCTGAACCTCACCCAGAGCATCGTGCCGGGCCTGGTCACGCCGATGGTGTATCGCTCGCAGAGCTGGTTGAACAACAGGACGCGTGGCTCGACCTGGTACGCGTCGGCCTCGTACGTGACCGGTTCGCACAACATGAAGTTCGGGTACCAGGGCAACTACTGGCGGGACGACCGCGAAATCCACGTCAACGATCAGAACCTGCGGTACACGTTCCTGGGCACTCTTCCTCTGTCGATCACCGAGTATGCCAACGCGTACAACGTGAACGCGGACGCGATGCAGTTGTCCTTGTACGCGCAGGACCAGTGGACGATCAATCGCTTCACCTTCCAGGGCGCGCTCCGCTGGGACCATCCGTGGAGCTGGTTCCCCGCGCAGACCGAGCCCCAGTCCCGGTTCTTCCCCGGCGCGAGTTTCGCGCGGACCGACGGCGTGACCGGCTATAACGACATCACGCCGCGCATCGGTGCCGCGTTCGACCTGTTCGGCACCGGCAAGACCGCGCTGAAGGTGAGTCTCGGGAAGTACCTGCAGGGCGCCAGCGTCAGCAACCTCGCATACACCGCGAACCCGGCGCTGCGGATTCCGGGCGGGGGCGGCGGCATTTTCCCGCCGTCGACCAGCCGCTCGTGGGGAGACACCAACCAGAACCTCGTTCCGGACTGCAACCTGACGAACCCGCTCCTCAACGGCGAATGCGGACAGATCGACACCCTGCTGTTCGGCTCCAACCAGCTCATCGGCGCTCAGTACGATCCGAACCTGTTCCACGGGTGGGGCCTTCGTCCCTCGGACTGGTCGTTCGGTGCGTCGGTGCAGCAGCAGATCTTCCCGCGCGCGTCGGTGGAGGTCGGCTACTATCACCGTTCGTTCACGATGTACACCACCGGCGGCACGGTGACCGACAACCTGGCGATCTCGCCGGGCGACCTCGCAACCTACACCGTGAAGCTGCCGAGCGACACGCGCCTGCCCGGTGGCGGCGGCAACACCGTCGGTCCGCTCTACAACGTGAACCCGAACGTGTTCGGTCAGTCGAATCTGTTGGTCAGGTCGACGAAGGACGTCGGCGACGACACGCGCGTGTTCAACGGCGTTGACGTCACCGTGAACGTGCGCGCGGCCCACGGCTTCACGTTCTCCGGCGGCACCGGCACGGGCAAAGTAGTGAACGACTGGTGTGCCATCCGTGCGGCGGTTCCAGAAAACACCGGCGCCGGACCGAATGGTTACCTCCTCAATCCGTACTGCCACGTCGAGTCGCCTGTCCAAACGTCGTTCCGTGCTCTGGCGACGTACACGATCCCGCGCATCGACGTGTTGGTGAGCTCGGTCTACCAGGACAAGCCCAACGTCGGCACCGACCAGCTCGTCTCGCTGCTCGCCAACTACACGCTCATCGCAGCCGACCAGGCGGCGGCCGCGGCGCAGATCGGCCGTCCGCTGACGACGACCGGGGCGATTACGGTCAACGTGATCACGCCGGGCGACTTGTACGGCCCTCGCATTCGCCAGCTCGATTTGTCGGCGAAGAAGATCATCCGCTTCGGTGGTCAGCGCTTGACGCTGGGCGCCGATTTCTACAACGTGGCGAACAACAACGTGACGATCGCGTTCAACGCGACGTTCGTGCCAAACGTGGCGGGGTGGCAGTCGCCGACCGTCTACATGAACCCGCGGGTCGTGCGCCTGAACGCGGAGTTCAGCTGGTAAGGTGATTTGAAGAAGGACACAAAGGGTACAAAGGACACAAAGGTTTGGTTCCGAATGGTTGCAACCTCGTGTGGTGGCATCCTGGGAGTCGAAGCCACGATCGACGCAGTGTCACGCGCAGATTGA
>Ga0066683_10001077_pt1 | contig 10377 bp, 10 predicted proteins | sample GraSoiAngelo_132_FD_62296 | JGI IMG/M metagenome (GOLD analysis project Ga0066683, IMG submission 62296) | Grasslands soil microbial communities from the Angelo Coastal Reserve, California, USA - 14_0929_02_40cm | ecosystem: Environmental > Terrestrial > Soil > Grasslands | place: USA... | reverse complement strand
CGTAGCACGGGTTTCGCGCCGGCCCCGAATCCCTTGGTGAGGTTGCGCAGCGCGACCCGGGCCATCTACCCCGCGAGCGCCTCGATCTGACGCAGCAGCTCGGCGTCGTCCCGCCGGTGCTTGAGCTCGGCCTCGGTGTGCTGCCACCGGATCCGTCCCTCGCGGTCAATGAGGAAGTAGGACCGGTTGCTGTGAAACTTTGCCTCGAGCAGGGTGCCGTAGGCGCGCGACACCTGCCGCTTGAAGTCCGACAGCAGATCCACTTTGATCGCGTGCTTCGCCTTGAACTCCTTCAGCGTAGGCACGGAATCCACGCTGATGGGCAGCACGGCCGTTCGCGCGCGCGCGAACTGGTCGAAGTCCTCGCTGAACGCGCACATCTCGGCCGTGCACGTGGACGTGAAGGCGAGGGGGAAAAACGCGAGCAGCACCTGTTGCGTGCCACGAAAGCTCGAGAGCGTGACGTCCGCGCCAGCGGTCGACGCCAGTGTGAAATCGGGGGCGAGATCCCCGACAGCGGGAGCGCCCGGGCGGGCTGGGGCGGCCACCGTCACGTCGTCGCCGGGCCGAGCACCGCCTGAGCGACCAGGTACACGACCAGCGCCGTCACGAACCCCGTGACGATGACGCCACGCACCGTCTCGATGGGCTTCTTGCTGGGCCCCGTCGTACCGACCAGCGCGTTGAGCTCCAGCAGCGCCAGGATGACTAGCAACACGACACCCCAAAGCCCCGCGTTGCGGGCGGGGTTGAGCGTGAAGTGCGACGCCGCACCCATGAAGAACAGCATAGGGAAGGACATGACCGTGTTGGTTCGCGACGCGAGGAAGGCGCGGCGCGCCGCGGCGGCGGCCTTGGGGTTGGCTTGGCCGCCCCCCGCGGCGGTGACCGCCGACGCAATCACGACCTTCTGATTGGGCCAGATGACGAACCACACGTTCAGAAACATCAGGATCCCGAAGGCCGCGCCGGTGAGGATCGTGATGCCCCACGCATCGTTCCAACTCGCCTTGCGCATCGCCAGTATCGCGAGGCCCGACAGGAAGGTCAGCATGGCACCCCAGCGAAACCACCACAGCGCACGCGGCACGAGCTTCTGCGTGGCGTTGCTCCGCGTGGTCGCGTCCGTCTCGGCGAAGAAAGGACCCTGCACAAAGTTGAAGTAATAGAGCAAGCCGATCCACGTGACGCCGGCGAGGAAGTGAATCCATCGCAGCACAGAGAGGATGCCCAGGTCCGTGAGCAGCGCCATGGAACGCCTCCGGAGAGAGAAGTGTCAGCTCGAAACGAGCAGGCGTGTCAAGATACGGGACCCCGAACGGCATGCAAGCGCGGCGCCGACGGAACCGTAGCGCGACGAGCGGGGTTCACAGCGGTGCAACGCGCCGCCGTCGCGCAGCATCGAACAGTCTCAGAGAAACGCGGAGGAAATGAAGCGATGTCACCGAAACTGAAGCAGCAGACCGCGGCGTCCCCCGCGGAGCCGCTGAAGTACCACGCCCTGGCACCGCTGCCCTACGATTTCCCGGCGCTCGAGCCGTCGATCGACGCGCAGACGATGCAGATCCACCACGGGAAGCATCACCAAGCGTACGTCAACAACCTGAACGCCGCACTGGACAAGTATCCCGAGCTCCACACCGAGACGCTCGAGCAACTGTTGCGCCAGCTCAACACAGTCCCCGAGGACATCCGCACCGCCGTCCGCAACAACGCGGGCGGCCATCACAACCACTCGCTCTTTTGGACGATCATGGCGCCCAACGCAGGCGGGGAGCCGTCGGGCGCGCTCGCGGACGCGATCAAGCGGACCTTTGGCGATTTCTCCAAGTTCAAGGAGACGCTCACCGGCGCCGCGACGTCACGCTTCGGAAGCGGCTGGGCGTGGCTCGTCGTGGCGAACGGGAAGCTCGACGTGTACAGCACCGCGAATCAGGATAGCCCGCTGATGGACGGTGACACGCCGCTCCTGGGACTCGACGTGTGGGAGCACGCCTACTACCTCAAGTACCAGAACCGGCGGCCCGACTACATCGCCGCGTGGTGGAACGTCGTGAACTGGCCAGAGGTGCAACGGCGGTTCGCGGCAGTCAGGAAGTAGCGGCCGCTCAGGGCCCGCGCACGAGCGTTCCGGCTGGCGGCGGGCAAGCATGCACGCGGATCACGGCCGACCGGCCATCGGTGACGAATGACTGGCCGGTCGTGTTACGTCCCCACGTCGTTGCGTCCGGCAGGGTGCGGTATTCCACCAGCTCCGCGCACCCCGTGGCCTCGAGCTCCTTGACGATACGCTCTCGCTCGTGGTCGATGTCGGGGTTGATGCGATGGGTGAAACGGCCTTTGAACGGGTTCACCCTCACGCCGACATCGTGACTTGCCGTGCCGACCCAATAGCCGGTGAGACTGTCCAGGAGCCAGAGGCGCGCGTGGTGGCGGAAGCGCGCATTGGGACCCGACAGTTGGTACGCGAGATCCTGCCTGCGGCCCTGGAAGTATTGCGAGGAGAGCGGCGCCCCGATCGCCTGACGGTTGGCGAGGCCGGCGACGATTTCCTTGGTCACCGTGCGCACAGACCCGCGTTGCGCGCCCACCCACCCCGCGCGCAGAAACGCCGTGTCGAGGTCCGCCGCTGTGCCGAGGAAGACCAGGTTGATGGGATCGCCGCTCAAGCGTCCACTCTTCGTTTCACTGCGGGGGACGAACTCGGGGAGCGGCGGGAGCGGCGGCAGCGCGCGGGCCGAGCTCACCGGCACGCACCGCGAACCCGCGCGAACGGTCAGGGGCGCCGCGAGGCGCAGCGCCCCGGTTTCCCCGGTGACGATCCGCGCGGCCGGCCCGCGTCGCGCGAGCCAGTAGCCGCCGAGCAGGGCGAAAGGTCCGAGGTCGAGACCGGCGGCGCCCGCAATCCCGAGCGGGACTGCCCGGCTCGCCGCCGACGCGCGCGAGCCGTATACGGTCCCGGAGTCTCTGAGGTCCGCCTTCCGCGTGTATTCGAGCGTGTCGAGCACCGCGGCGATCGCGAGCCACTCGCCGGGGCGCACCTCGAGCGAGTCGAAGTGCAGGGCGAGCACCCCGCGGCCCCCAAACAGGTGCCCCGCCCGCGACCGCGTCACCCGGGCGACCACTTGCGTGTACGGGGCCACCACTATGCAGCCGTCGTACACCAGCGGACTCAGCGTTTGAGCCAACACGCGGGTCCCGACCGTGTCCCGTCCGCTCCGGACCCTCTGGAGGAACCGGATTGCGACGGTCGTCCCCGCCGGCAGCACCACGGCGTCACGACCGGCGGCGAGCGAGCCGGCGGCAAGTAGCAGCAGGGCGAGCCGTCGAGTCATACCAAGATTAGACCCCCTGAGACGGTGCCGCGTCAAGACCTGGGGCCTTCGCGCAGGGCGTCGAGCACGCGCTGGTGTAGCACGCCGTTGGAGGTGACGAGGCTGCCGGCGTAGATCGAGCGCTCGCCCCCCAGCGTCGTGGCGCGGCCCCCCGCCTCCTCCACGACCACCTGGAGGGCGGCGGCGTCCCACGGGTGCATGACGGGGTCGATGGCGATCTCACCCGCGCCCTCAGCCACCAGCATATGCTGGTAGAAGTCTCCGAAACCGCGCGTACGCTCCACCTGTCGGGCCAGCGTCATGAGGCCCGGAGGAGGCGCCGGCTCGCCCCGTCCGAGGTTGGCGTGCAGCAACAGGGCGGCCCCCAGGTCCTCCACGCCCGAGACGCGAATCGGCCGGCCGTCGCGGAACGCGCCGGCGCCCCGGGCCGCGTGCCACCGCGCGCGGAGCGCCGGCGCGCTCACCACGCCGGCCACCACCTCGCCACGCGTCTCGATCGCGAGCAGCGTAGCGAAGATCGGGATGCCCCGCACGAAATTGCGGGTGCCGTCGATGGGGTCGATGATCAGGCGGGCCATTCCCGCGCCCGGCGCCTCTCCCTCCTCTTCACCGAGGATGCCGAGCTCCGGGTGCCGCGTCTGCACCAGGCGATGCGCCAGCGCCTCGATCTCGCGGTCGCCGGGGGTGACGGGGCTATGGTCGGACTTCTCGTCTACGGGCAGATCGCGCGTGCGGAAGAATCGCAGGGCGATCTCGTCGGCGCGGTCGGCCAGCTCGACGAGAAGCGGCAGCCACTCAGACGGGGCGCGCAGGCCCGGTCGCCCCTGCGGGCGCGCGTACCGCGGCGCGGCCCATCCGGGTGCACAGCGCCGCGTGCAACCGCCGAGCCACAGGCCCCGGCTGGCCGTCCGCGACGGGACGACCGTCGATCTTCACGACAGGCATGACGTCAGCCGTCGTGGCCGTCACCATCACCTCGCTCGCCCGGGCCAGCCCGTCCTGCGGAATCGCCTCCAACGCCACCGGCACCCCGACCTCGGCGGCGAGCTCGAGGACGACCTCGCGCGTGATGCCCGCGAGAATCTGCGGCATCAGGGGATGGGTGCGGAGCACGCCTCCAATCACGGCAAGCACGTTGGAGCTCGCGCCTTCGGTGATGACGCCGTCGCGCACCAGAATCGCTTCGAACGCGCCCGCCGCGACCGCCTGCTCCTTGGCGAGCACGTTGGGAAGCAGATTCACTGTCTTGAGATCGCAGCGACCCCAGCGCAGGTCGGCGGTCGTGATCGCCGCGGCGCCCTGGGCCCTGATGGCTTCGGGGACCGCGAGGCGGCTCGCCCCTAGGAACACCGTCGGTGGCGTGCCCGCCGGGGGGAAATGGTGGCGACGCTCGGCGGCACCGCGCGTGATCTGCAGGTACACCGTGGCGTCGCCGGTCCCGAGACCGTTTTCGTCCAGCAAGCGCTCCGAGATCTCGGGCAAGCCGATCCTCTCGAGCCCGCCGGAAAGCTGTATGCCGAGTCCCTCGAGCCCGCGGGCCAACCGGCGCGCATGCCGCTCCCACTCGAACAGCTGCCCGTTCACGGCGCGGGTGACTTCATACACGCCGTCCCCGAACAGAAAGCCGCGGTCGTCCACCGAGACGGCGGCGCGTGCGCGCTCGAGGTAGGCGCCGTTGAGATAGACGATCATCGTCGTGGAATATGCGCGGCCGGGCCGGCACCGGCTACGGCTGCATGAGACTCAACGCGAACGCGAAGCGGCTCGTGGGATAGGACGACAGCTGCCAGGTGAAGTGGGCGGCGAGATTGAACGGGGACAGGAACGGCGTCAGGTTGCCCAACCCGAACCCGACCTCGCTGTAGGCGCGCGGCGCGGCGACCAGCAGGGAGTCGCCGGGATTGGGCTGGTGGCCGACGAAGTCGGTCCAGAAGACGCCGCCGTGGACGCTCAGGGTGAAGGGCACGCTCCGCACCAGCGGCAGCCCGCTTTTCGCGAACAGCAGCCGGTCGAAGTCGTGCCGCAGGGTCAGCATGACCGCCCGCGTGCCCGTGAAATCCTGGTCGTGCACGGTGTTGAACCCGCCACCCTGGAATGTCAACGCCTTCATGCCGAAGTCGACGGTGAAGTAGCGTTGCGGGGGAACGCGGCCCGTCGCGACCCCGCCCGCCGCGGTGATCGTCGTCAGCCCGAGATTGAACGTGCGCTGGCGCCGCTCCAGCTGCAGCGAGTAGCGCTGGAAGTCGAAGTCGTCCACGATCAGACCGGGGCTCGCGACCTCGGCGTTCACACGGATGCGCGTGCTGGTGAGGCGTTGCAGATAGTAGTCCTCTCCCTTGGAACGCAGCAGGGGTCGTGAGTCGTACGTGAAGCTCGCCGAGAGCGAACGCAGCCGCCCATCCACGATCGCCGGATTGGGGCGCTGCAACCGGTCCACGGAGAAGACCGAGTAGTCGGTGACCATGCCGAGGCTCGACTGGCGCAGGTCGTTGTAGTGCAGCTCGAAGTCCGTGAAATCGACCACCTTGGTATCCAGGGTGAGCACGAAGCCGTGCTCGCGGTAATAGTCGAGCGGGTCGAGCCGCCACAGCAGCGCGCGGTACGTCGGGTTGTAGTCGCGGGACACGAGGGTCGGCCGGCTCGCGGTCACGTCGCGCACTGACCCGCCGACCCACAGGCGGCGCGCATCCGAGACGCGCACCGTGGCGCCGAAGCGGTAGCGCCACGTGTCGCTGCCGCTCGCGTAACCGAGTTTGGTCCGGAGGACCAGGCCCGGGATCTGCCACCAGGTGTTCCCGACCCCGAGATAGGTCCCATCGACGCGGTTGAAATGAAAGAACGCGGGATCGGTCGACAGCTTGACCGCCAGCCCGAGGCCCTGTCGCACCCAGTCGCCCAGGTCCGGCGGCTGGCTCGCGACGGAATCGATGCGCGCCCAGGCCGCGCGCTCCGCCGTCGTGAGCGGGATGGCGCCCGAGGCGGTCCACGTTGCGCTGTCGGCGCGGTCGGCGCCGTCGTGCACGAGGATGCGGAGCTCTCCCAAGTTGGGGGGCCGGTTGCGCTCGTCGAAGCGGAACTGATTGAGCGCCGCGACGTGCTCGAACGTCATGTGTTCGGGAAAGCCGGGGAGCGGAATCCCGACCGACACGTCGCCCGTGAACCTGATCTCGTACGGCATCCACCGTCCGCCCCCGACGTCCTTGAGCCGCTGCTGGTAGCGGAGATTCTTCAGCATGTTGAAGCGGACCGCGCCGTTCACCCCCACGTCGATGCGCAGCACGTCGTAGCTCGAGTCGGCAATGTCGATCATCCCCGCGAACAAGGGCGAGCCCTCCGACCCCGGCTGGATCGCGAGCCGGAACACCCGGCGCTCGTCGAAGGCGAGCGTGTCGAGGACCCGGTAGTCATAGTGGTCGAGCGCGTCGTCCGCGATCGGCGAGACGAGCGAATACTTCTGGAGATCAATCCGGTCCCGGCTGAAGTTCACGATCTCGCCCACGGACACGAGGTTCCGCTCGGCGCTCAGGTTGTTCGATTGCCGGCGAGCCAGGATGGTCTCCTGGTAGTGATCGGGCTGCTCCCAGTAGGCCGACGTGCGGGTCTCGGTGATCAGTACCACCGATGCCGCCGAGTCCGCGTGTCGCACGAGATCGCGCACCACAAACTTTACGTATGCGTCGTAGCGGTAGTCGTGGATGCCGGCGTAGACCTCGTGCTTGCGCGCGATCGCGCGCTGAATGAGACCGCGAGCGAACTCGTCCCGCGCCGTGACCGTGACGGGAGTGAGGCCGATCGCTAGGGGACGGAGGTAGACGTGATTGCGCATCCAGTGCCCCGCCGCCTGGAGGGTCACGGACGCGGGCTCGTAGCCGATGCGACGCACCTCGAGGCGCACCGGCCCGCGAGCGACCACTATCTGGTAGCGTCCGCTCTCGTCGGTCAGCGTCGACGCGCCGGTCTCGGCAACCCGCACGACCGCCAGGCGCAGGGGCCGGCCCGTGAGCGTGTCCGTGACGAGGCCAGTGACGAGGGTCGTCGCTTCGCCCTGCTGCGCGGCGACGCGCGCGCCGGGGGCCGCGAGGGCGAGGAGGAGGACGGCGAGCGGGATCCGGGGCATCGTGACCAACCAGCATAGGGGTTGCGAAAGTCGTATCATTGTACCATCGACGCACCGCTCTCCGCATCAGGAACCCTGTCTTGCCGCGACGCCGTTCGCGCGGAGGCCGCGACGGCTCACTACTAGGAGGGTGCTTGATGAGATTCCTCGCGCAGCTGCATGAATTCAATGATTGGGCGCTTCTGGCGCTGCGGTTGGGGTTGGGCGTGGTATTCCTCGTACACGGTAGTCAGAAGTGGGGAACGTGGCGGGCGCAGCCGTCCGCGCACCTGCCCGCGCGCATGCTCTCGATTCTCAGGTTCTTGTCCATCGCCGAACCGCTGGGCGGGATGGCGGTCCTGGCAGGGTTGCTCACCCAGCCGGCCGCCCTCGGCCTCGCGGTGGTCATGCTCGGCGCGGTCCGCCTCAAAGCCGGACAGATGCACCGCATCTTCACCGGGGAGGGCGGGTGGGAGTTCGAGTACATCCTCTTCGCCGCCGCGGTGACCCTCTTCATCACCGGGGCGGGCCGGCTGTCCCTCGATCGGCTGCTCTTCGGAATCTGACGCCTAGGGGGACCCTAGCGGTCCCCTCCTGCTTCCTCGTGGTCGTCCCGGCCGTCGTGGTCGTCGTCCTCGAACGCACGGACCGACCGCCGGATGTTGGCGTTGATCGTCGCAGCGTTGGCGGCATTCGTCGGATCGATCGCCGCTCCCGCCGCATCCTTGAACCAACTGGCGACGTCGACATCCACCGTGAAGTTCGACGTGCCCGCTCCCACCGTGATCGGGGGCTGGAATCTCGCCTCGACGTGTGCGTCGATGTCCGACTTAAAGGTGAACGGATGGTCCATGTTGCTGGCGTCTGTGTACACGCCGGTCACCATCACGGAGTCGACCTTGGCCTCGACGCCGCTGTAGGTCCCGGCCGGGACCAAGGCGTCGAGCACTAGCTTGGTCGTGCCGTCCACGGGCAGATTCACGAGCGTTGGAGCGACGCGCAGCTCCTCGCAATCGTCTTCCGCGTCATCCTCGTGTTCCGTGGTCATCGCATCGGCAGGCTCAGCCTCTTGGTCGGATTCTTCGGTCTCGGCGGCGCAGGTGCCGCTCCCTGCGAGCTCGATTTTCTCGAGCGTGACTTGCGCCTGAGTGATCTTGAGTGAGTTGGCGCCGCTGCCGATCTGAATGACGGCGCTCACGGTGGAGCCCGCGGGAAGCGACGCGTGGGAGCTGGCGGTCGTGATCGAGAAGCTGATGGGTTGGGTCGCCCTTGGCCCCGCATCACTACAGGCGACGAGCGTCAACGCCAAGGGAGCGCACCAGAGCGCTCGGGGTGAGAAAAGGTGGCGCATAAGGACCTCGAAGGCAGAAACGGTCGGGAACTTCTACCCCCCAGAATGCCCCGAAGTCACTAGCCTCTCGGTGAGCGATGTCACGAGGGTATGGGTCGCGTGCGGGCGGCGGACCTGCACAGCAGGACCGAGGGAGCGGACCGGACTCGCAACCCGGGACCGCCCACGGCGCGTTTCATTTCGCGCCAGGGTCCCGGCCGCCGGACCTCAGGTGCGCCGCGCGCCCACCATGCCGGCCAAGCGGTCGGCGGCGAAGCCAAGCACGGCGCCTACGGCAAGCGCGACCCCGGCGCGAATGGCTTCGTTGACCGTGTCCACGCCGAGCCCAAGCGCGACTCCCGCGCCCCCGAACGCCGCCGCCGTGAAGGAGAGGAAGGGCAAACGCGCTTGGAGCACGAGCGCGCAGGCCGTGGCGCCGAGGATCAGGGCGGCGACGACTCCGCCGCCGCCGATCGCGACCCGGACCGCGTGGGCCAGCAACACCCACAGGACACCCGACAGCGCGGCGACGACGGTCTTCTGCAGGCCTGACGGGCCGCCGCCTGCTGCAAAGTAGCAGCCGAGCGCGATGACGCCGGCCCAGAGCGAAACGTGCAGCCGGGCTACGTCTGCTGCCCACGCCCAGACGGCGATCAAGACACCCACCATCACTGCCCGCACGGTCACCGTATTCATATGGCCTCCTCGGTGGTCGACCTAGGGCGAATGGAGCGGACGGGATTCGAACCCGCGACACACTGGTTGCAACGCAGCACCAATGTAGCTGCACCGGGCTCGAAAAGCAGCGATCGATCTCCTACGGCGCCAGCTCTGGACGGTTAGACCAGGGACAACTGGGGGTGCCTGCCAGGCGCGGGCCCCGTTTCCAGGGCTTGTCGCTGGGCCACTGACGCAAGGAAGGCGCTGTACACCGCCTCCGACCACATCTCCCGGCCTTCCTCCATCTGCGCGAGCGCCGCCGCGTGCGAGAACGCCGGGCGGTACGGACGCGTGGTCGTCATGGCGTCGTACACGTCTGCAATTCCCACGATTTGGGCGGAACGTGGGATCTCCTCTCCCCGCAGGCGATCCGGGTAACCAGTCCCGTCATAGCGCTCGTGGTGCCAGCGGATGATGGACTTCAGGTCCCAGGGGAACTCCACGCCGGCGAGGAGCTCGATGCCCCAGATCGGGTGCATCTGCACCACCGCGAACTCGTCGCGGGTCAGCGGGCCCGGCTTGCATAGGATCACGCGCGGGACTCGCACCTTGCCCACGTCGTGGAGGTAGGCGCCCAGGCGGATGGTGGTCTGCGCTTGCGCGTCTGAGCCGAGGGCCCGCGCGACCGCCACGGCGTGCCGAGCCACGCGCTCGCAGTGGCCGAACGTGTAGGTGTCGCTCGACTCGATCGACTGCCCCCACTCGCGCACGACGGCGAGGTACGCAGCCTCGAGCTCGGCCATCTTGCCGTCGACGTGAACGAGATCCACGCGCGCGTCGAGTCGCCGGAACAGGCGGTGCGCGGCATTGAGCAGGCTCAGGGCCTCCTGGTTCCGGCCCATGCCCTGATACAGGATGGCGAGCTCGCGCGAGGCCTCCGCCTCGTTGAGCGGGGA
>Ga0066683_10001073_pt1 | contig 10384 bp, 8 predicted proteins | sample GraSoiAngelo_132_FD_62296 | JGI IMG/M metagenome (GOLD analysis project Ga0066683, IMG submission 62296) | Grasslands soil microbial communities from the Angelo Coastal Reserve, California, USA - 14_0929_02_40cm | ecosystem: Environmental > Terrestrial > Soil > Grasslands | place: USA... | reverse complement strand
TCGTCGTCCTGCTCGGCGTGCCCATGCTCGTCCTGCTCATGGGCTTCGTGATCAAGCCGCTCCAGGCGCGCCAGGCCGACCAGCGCGAAGAGGTCGGCAAGCTGACCGCGCTCGGCGCCGACACAGCCGCGGGGCTTCGCGTCCTGCGGGGGATCGGCGGCGAGCAGGCGTTCTTCTCGCGCTACCGCACGCGCTCGCAGGAGGTCCGCCAGGCGGGCGTTCGCGTCGCTCTCCCGCAGTCCACGCTCGACGCGGCCCAGGTGTTCATTCCGGGGCTCTTCGTCGTCCTCGTCACCTGGCTCGGCGCGCGCTTCGCCGTCGAGGGGAAGATCGACCCGGGCGAGCTCGTCGCCTTCTACGGGTACGCGGCGTTCCTCGTGTTGCCGCTGCGGACGGCGGCGGAGGCGGTCGACAAGCTGACGCGGTCGTTCGTCGGCGCGCAGCGGATGCTCCGGATCCTCGCGGTCAAGTCCGACATCGCCGAGTCGGCACGTCCCATGCCCGAGCCCCCGGCCCTCGTCCCGCTCCACGATCACGGGTCGGGACTTCGCGTCGAGCCCGGGCGCCTGATCGGGCTCGTCTCCGCGCAGCCCGACGAGGCGGCGGCCATCGCCGACCGCCTGGGCCGCTTCGGCGACCACGACGGCGTCCACCTCGGCAACATCCCGCTCACGGAGCTCTCGATCGACGCCGTGCGCCGTCGGATCGTCGTCAGCGAGGCCGACCCGGTCATCTTCTCCGGGACGTTGCGGCGCGAGCTCGACCCCTGGGAGCGCGCGGACGGAGACGACGAGCGGATCCACAGCGCGATCGCGGTCGCCAATGCAGAGGACGTCGTCGAGGCGCTCCCCGATGGTCTGGACGCCTACGTGGACGAGCGCGGCCGCTCCTTCTCGGGCGGGCAGCGACAGCGGCTCGTGCTCGCGCGCGCGCTTCTCTCCGAAGCGGAGGTTCTCGTCCTCGTCGAGCCGACAAGCGCCGTCGACGCGCACACCGAGGCTCGCATCGCCCGCCGCCTCCGGGAGGCGAGGGCCGGCAAGACGACGGTCGTGATCACCGCCAGCCCGCTGATGCTCGACCAGACGGACCGTGTCTTCTTCGTCGATGGCGGACGGGTGGTCGCGGAGGGAAGCCATCGCGAGCTTCTGTCCGCGCACGAGGGCTACCGCTGGACCGTGACGCGAGGTGAGGACCTGTGAACGAGCTGCTCCCGATCGCAGCCGGCGACGAGCTGCGCGCTCAGGCGAAGCGGCTCGGACGCCGCAACCGGCGGGCGCTGCTCGGGATGGTCGGCCTGCACGCCGCCGCCGCCACCGCGGGCCTCGCCGGGCCGCCGGTGCTCGGCGCGCTCGTCCAGTCAGTCCAGCAGGGCACGACGACGAAGCACGTGGACGAGATCGTCGGCCTGCTCGCGATCTTCCTCGTAGTCGAGACGATCCTGACCTGGTTCGCGCGCCGGGCGTCGTTCGTGCTCTCGGAGAAGATCTTCGCCGAGTTGCGGGAGGACTTCATGCGCCGCGTGCTGGCGCTCCCGCTCTCGACCGTCGAGCGTGCCGGAACCGGCGATCTCGTCTCGCGGACGACCGCCGACGTCGACTCGCTCGCGCGAACCGTCCGCTTCGCCGTTCCGGAGACGCTCATCGCGGGGATCACGACCTTGCTCACGGTGGTCGCCGCGATCTGGGTCAATGCGCTCGCCGCCCTGCCGGCGCTGGCCGGCGTTCCGCTGCTCTTCTTCAGCACGCGCTGGTACCTGAAGCGGGCCCCCGCCGGCTACCTGTGGGAGCGCGCTTCGTACGCAACCCTGGCGGGCACCGTCAGCGAGACGGTCGAGGGCGGCCGCACGGTCGACGCCCTCAACCTGCGGGAGAAGCGCGTCAAGCGGATTGACGACGATCTCGACAACGCCTACCGCGCAGAGATGCGCACGCTCTTCCTGCGGACGGTCTGGTTCCCGACCGCCGAGTTCGCGTACGTGCTCCCGGTCGCGACCGCGCTCGCCTGGGGCGGCTACCTCGTCTCGCAGGGCCAGGCCACAATCGGCGAAGTGACGGCCGTCTCGCTGTACATGGTCAAGCTCGCCGACCCGGTCGACCGGCTCATCTCGTGGTTGGACGAGATCCAGGTCGGCGCGACGTCGTTCGCGCGCCTCGTTGGGATCGTTCGCGTCCCGCCCGATCGCGAGGCGAAGGACGACGAGCCTGAGAACGAGCGCATGCGCGCCGAAGACGTGCGCTACGCGTACTACGCGGATCGAGACGTCCTGCACGGGATCGACCTCGACCTCGAGCCGGGCGAGCGCGTCGCGGTCGTCGGGCCCTCGGGCGCGGGCAAGTCGACGCTCGGGCGCCTGCTCGCCGGGATCCACCCGCCGCGCGAGGGCCTCGTCGAGGTCGGCGGCGTGCGGCTCGTCGACCTCCCGCTGGACACGCTGCGCAAGAAGGTCGCGCTCGTCACGCAGGAGCAGCATGTGTTCGTCGGGACGCTGGCCGAGAACCTGCGGCTCGCGCGGCCGGAGGCGACGGACGAGCAGCTCGTCGATGCACTCGCCGCGGTGGACGCGCTCGACTGGGTGCAGGTCCTGCCCGAGCGCCTGAATACCGTCGTCGGCGCCGGCGGCCACCCGTTGACGCCCGCTCAGGCCCAGCAGGTCGCGCTCGCGCGGCTCGTGCTCGCCGACCCGCACACGCTCGTCCTCGACGAGGCCACGTCGCTGCTCGACCCGCGCGCCGCACGTCATCTCGAGCGCTCGCTTGCCTCGGTGCTCGAGGGGCGCACCGTGGTCGCGATCGCGCACCGCCTGCACACGGCGCACGACGCTGACCGGGTGGCGGTGGTCGAAGACGGGCTGCTCGAGGAGGTCGGAACGCACGCGGAGCTCGTCGAGCAGGGCGGTTCGTACGCCGCGCTCTGGGACTCCTGGCACGGCGATCGCTGAGCGCCCGTCCCTCGTTAGGGCCTGTCCCTTGTGAGGCCTCGTCGGCGGCGAGCAGGCGCTCTAGGGTCCCCGCTCTAGGCTGCCCGGTCCTCGAACGCTGGCTCGCCGACCGGAGCTTCTTCGTGTCCGGGCATCGGCTGGTTGCGGAGGAGCAGCCCTCCGATCGCGGCTGCACCCATCGCGAACAGCGCACCGACGAGGAACGCGAGGTGGTAGCCCCCGGTCAGAGCGCTCGCCTGCGACTCACCCGCGTCGAGCAGGTTCGCCGTACGCGAGTCCGCGACGCTCGCCAGGACTGCAAGGCCGACCGCGCCGCCCATCATGAACGAGGTGTTGACGATCCCCGACGCGAGTCCCGCTTCCTCCGGGGCGACGTCGCTCATCGCGGCCAGCAGCACCGGGTTGAAGGCCATGCCGGCGCCGAAGCCGAGCAGGATCATGCTCGGGAGGATGTCGACTACAAAGGTGCCGTCGACCGGCGCCCGCGTGAAGAGCAGGAGCCCGACGGCGGCGAGGCCGAGGCCGGTCGCCAGCGGGGCCCTGAACCCGAACCGCATCACGAGCTTCGCGGACAGGCCGATCGAGAACGCGGCCATGATCAGGTTCGCCGGCAGGAACGCGAGCCCGATCTCGAGCGGGCTGTATCCGAGCACGAGCTGCATGTAGAGCGCCGACATGAAGAACCACGCGAACATCGCGGCTGCCCAGAGCACGCCGACCACGTCGGCCGTCGCCATGTTGCGCAGCCGGAAGAGCCGGAGCGGCATCAACGGAGACGAGTTGCGGGTCTCGATGAAAAGGAAGGTCACGAGCAAGGCTCCGGACAGGCCGAGCAGGCCGAGCGTCCGGAACGTCGCCCACCCGATCTCGTTCCCGTTGACGATCGCGTAGACGGCGATTATCAGTGCGGCGGTCACGGTCACCGCTCCCGGGATGTCGAGGCGCTTGCTCGCCGTCGGCAGGTGCGATTTCGGCAGCAACCGAAGCGAGAGCAGGACGACGAGCGCTCCGATGGGCACGTTGACGAGGAAGATCCAGTGCCAGCTGATGAGGTCGGTGATGATTCCGCCGAGGAGGACTCCGATGCTCCCGCCGCCGGCCGCGACGAACCCGAAGATGCCCATCGCCTTCGCGCGCTCACCGGGATCGGTGAAGAGATTGACCATCAGGGAGAGCGAGACCGCCGATGCGACCGCGCCGCCGAGCCCCTGCACGCTGCGTGCGACGACGAGGGAGCCCTGCGACGTCGCCAGGCCGCACGCGAGCGACGCCAGCGTGAACACGCTGATCCCGATCAGGAACAGACGCCCGTGGCCGTAGAGGTCGCCGAGCCTGCCGCCCAGCAACAGGAAGCCGCCGTACGTGAGTAGATAGGCGTTCACCACCCACGCGAGCGACGTGTCGCTGAAGCCAAGGTCGTCCTTGATCGACGGCAACGCGACTCCGACGATCGTGACGTCGAGCACGATCATCAGGCTCGCAAGACAGAGGACGTACAGGGCGAGCCAGCGGGTTCGGGCGTCGAGTTCGGTCATTCCTTGGCCTTTCGATCGCTTACGAAGCCTTAGACGCGTAAACGACGGAGAAGTCATCGGTCATTCCCCAACCGATGAATCTCGCTCCGCTACGCCGTCTTAACGGAGCCGATATGCCTGCTTACGTGTGCGACCTCAGCGGCGCGCGACCGACGGCCGCAACGGTCGACTCCCTCGCGCGGCTCGCCCTCCTGCTCCGGCGCGAGGGCTCACGGCTCGTTCTCCGGCACGCCTCGCCCGAGATCGTCGAGCTGATCGCGTTCATGGGAATGAGCGACGTGCTACGAGTCGATCCGCGCGGGTAGACCGAAGAGCGGGAACAGCGTCTCGGTCTCGAGGAAGAACGTGAGCTCGACGATCTTGCCGTCCTCGATCTCGAGCACCTGGAGCGCCCACGGGTCGTAGCCGCTGCCCGTCTCGCTCGGCTTGTACTGGCCGAACGCGGGCGCGCCGTTGGCGGACACCGTGGGGATCATCTTCGAGCCCTTGCAGCCGATGCCCGGGCCGTACCACCACGCAAAGATGTCGTCGCGGCCGCGCAGCCACATGTCGAACGGAGGCATCGACTGGACCGCGTCCTCCTGGATCAGTGCCGTCAGCTTGTCCATGTCGTACTCCTCGAACGCCTCGACGTAGCGCGCGAGGAGCTCGGCGTCGGCCTTGTCGACCGAGCGCGACGCGTCGGCCAGGTCGAGCTTGCTCTCCTCGAGCGTGGCCCGCGCCCTCTGGAGCGCGCTGTTCACCGACGCGACGCTCGTGTCGAGCAGCTCCGCGACCTCGCCTGCCTTCCAGCGCAGGACCTCGCAGAGGATCAGGACGGCGCGCTGGCGCGGCGGAAGGTGCTGGAGGGCGGCGACGAGCGCCAGCCGGATCGTCTCGTTCGACTCGGCAACGACTGCGGGGTCGGGGATCGGCTGCACCCAGGTCGCCTCCGGCAGCGAGTTCAAGCTCTCCTCGACCGGCTCGCGCGAGGGGCCGAGGTCCATCGGGCGGGCACGCCGCTCGCGCCCGCTCAGCATGTCGAGGCAGACGTTCGTCGCGATCTTGTAGAGCCACGAGCGGAGCTGCGCGCGCCCCTCGAAGCGGTCGATGGCACGCCAGGCGCGGATGAACGTCTCCTGGACGGCGTCCTCCGCCTCGAACGGCGACGCGAGCATGCGGTAGCAGTGCGCGGTCAGCTCTCCGCGGTACTGCTCGAACTGTGCCTCCAGCTCCTGGGCGGCGGGGCTCGTCTGCACGTCTTCACCCTAGCCAACGAGCTCCATCACAAGGATCTCGATCTTCCCGAACGTCTCGTCCTGCTCGGTCTCGGTGCCGACACGGGCGAAACCGCATTTCTCCAGTACCCGGATCGAGCCGATGTTCGTCGTCGCCACCTCCGCGTAGAGCGGTCGGATGGTGAGCTCCTCGACGAACTCGGCCAGCGCCCGGGTCGCAAGGCCGCGGCCCCAGAACTCCCTGCCGAGCCAGTAGCCGACCAGGCGCTTGCCCTCCCGCTCCCAGCTGCTGATGTTGCCGGCCACCTCGCCGTCGGAGACGATCGTCTGCACGATGAGCTCGTCGTCGTCCATGATCCTGTGCCAGTGCTCGAAGAACGCCTCGCGCTCCCTGGCCGGGAACGCGGCCATCTCCACGGCCTCGGGATCACGCTGCTGCTCGAAGAAGACCGGAAGGTCGTCCTCGATCACGTCACGCAGCACTGCCATGGTCAGCCGAGGGACAGTCCCCGTCCAGGGCCTGTCCCTCGCCGCATTCGTTACGGAGTCGTTCCGACCGCGGCCGAATCCTGCTCCGGTTGCGGCACGACTCGGATGTACGGCTTCGGCGAGTCCCACTCGCCGAAGATCTCCTTCGCCTCGTCGTCCGAGACCGAGCCCGCGATGATCACGTCCTCGCCCTGCCGCCAGTTCACCGGCGTCGCCACCTTGTGGTTCGCGGTGAGCTGGAGCGAGTCGATCACGCGCAGCACCTCGTCGAAGTTACGGCCGGTCGTCATCGGGTAGATGAGGATCAGCTTCACCTTCTTGTCCGGCCCGACGACGAAGACGTTGCGCACCGTCTGGTTGTCCATCGGAGTGCGGTCGCCTGGATCTCCGGACGTATCCGCGGGAAGCATGTCGTAGAGCTTCGAGATCTCGAAGTCGGCGTCGCCGATGATCGGATAGTTCGGCGCCTCGCCCTGCGTCTCTTCGATGTCCTTGGCCCAGCCCTTGTGGTCGCTCGTCGTGTCGACGGAGAGCCCGATGATCTTCACGTTCCGCCGTTCGAACTCGGGCTTGATCCGCGCCATGTAGCCGAGCTCGGTCGTGCAGACCGGAGTGAAGTCCTTCGGGTGCGAGAAGAGCACGGCCCAGCCGTCGCCGATCCAGTCGTGGAAGCGGATGTGCCCTTCGGTCGTGTCCGCCTCGAAGTCCGGTGCCGTGTCGCCGATCTTCAGTGCCATGGGGTCCTCCTTCGCCAGAAAGCGTGTATCCCATCACAACGGCGGGCTCCGCGGCGGTATTCGCCTGTGGCATGCTCAACCACATGGATGACACCCAGATCCACGAGCGGATCGAGAAGCTCGTCGCCGAGGAGCACGAGCTCTACGACCGCGTCGGCGAAGGCGGGCTGAACGCCGACGAGCACAACCGGCTCGAGTCGATCAAGGTCAGCCTCGACCAGTGCTGGGACCTGCTCCGTCAGCGCCGCGCGTTCCGTGAGTCGGGCCAGGATCCGGATGCGGCTCACGTGCGCGACCCCGAGACCGTCGAGCGCTACGAGCAATAGCGGCTGATCCGCGAGAATGGCCGATGTGAGCGACGCCGGCGCACATCCAGGCGAAGCGGCGGAGCTCCAGCGCGAGCGCGATCGCGCCGAGGAACGCGAAGCCGCCGTTCGGGACGTCGTCCAGACGATCGCGCGCACGACCTTCGACCTCGATGCGGTCCTGCAGACCGTGATCGACCGGGCGGTCCGACTCTGCCACGCGGACACCGGCAACATCGCCCGCCGCGACGGCGACAAGGACGAGTACCGGATCGCGGCCTTCACGAGCATGACCCCCGAGTACGAGCGTCTTGTTCGAGAGCGCTTGTACAAGCCCGAGCGCGGGTCGATCGTCGGCCGGACGCTGCTCGAGAAGCGGATCGTGCACATCGGCGACGTGCTCGAGGATCCGCAATACGCCCTACCCGACCTGCAGAGGCTCGCGGGCTACCGCACCGCGCTCGGGGTCCCGATGATGCGGGAAGGCGTGCCGATCGGCGCGATCGCGGTCGCCCGCAACCAGGTGCGGCCGTTCGACGCCATGGAGATCAGGCTGATCGAGACGTTCGCCGACTTCGCGGTGATCGCGATCGAGAACGTCCGTCTCTTCCAGACTGTTGAGCGCCAGCGCACCGAGTTGGCGCAGTTCGCACCACACGTCGCGAACCTGCTCTCGACCGGAGACGGAGAGCAGCTCCTCGCCGGTCACCGCCGCGAGATCACCGCGCTCTTTTGCGATCTGCGCGGCTTCACGTCCTTCTCGGAGACCGCCGAGCCCGAGGAGGTCTTCAGCATCCTGCGCGAGTACCACACCGCAGCCGGCGAGGTCGTCTCGGCGAACGAAGGCACCATCGAGCACTTCGCAGGAGACGGGCTGATGGCGTTCTTCAATGATCCGGTCGAGATCGACGATCACGAGCTCGCGGCCGTGCGCACCGCTGCGACGCTGGCCGAGCGCTTCACGACCCTCGCCGCGGACTGGCGCAAGCGTGGCTACGACCTCGGCCTCGGCATCGGGATCGCGACCGGCTACGCGACGCTCGGGCGGATCGGGTTCGAAGGACGCTACGAGTACGGCGCGATCGGCAATGCGGTCATTCTTGCCTCACGGCTGAGCGACGCAGCCGCGCCCGGCGAGATCCTGCTCAGCCAGCGTACCGACGCTTCGCTCGAGGGGCGAATCGCGACCGATCCCGTTCCCGTGCTGCGGCTCAAGGGCTTCACGCGGCCCGTCGTCGCGATGCGCCTGGTCGAGCTCTCCAGCTGAACCGAAAGCCAGCCAGCAGACCGTCAGTAGCATCGGTGGTCGATGATCCGCGTCGCGCTCAGGGGGCTGCTCGGACGAAAGCTGCGGACGTCGCTGACCGCGATCGCGATCGTGCTCGGCGTCGCGATGGTCGCAGGCACGTTCATGCTGACCGACTCGATCGACAAGGCGTTCGACTCGATCTTCACCGACGTCCGCGCGGGGTCGAACGCCGTGATCAGCGGCAAGACTGCGTTCGACATCTCGGGCGACTCAGGCTCGGTGGCGCCGAGCCTCGACGCCTCACTCCTCGGAACGGTTCGCAGTCTGCCCGACGTCGAGGCGGCCGAGGGCAGTGTCGACGGCCAGGCGCAGCTGATCAGAAAGAACGGCAAGGCGATCGTCTACGGCGGCGCGCCGAACCTCGGCTTCAGCATCGCGAACGGCGCGTCGCGCTTCAACCCGCTGACCCTCGTCGACGGATCGTGGCCGCAGCAGGGCGACGTTGTGATCGACAAGTCGACCGCGAAGAAGGAGCACTTCAAGATCGGACAGTCGGTGGGCGTGCAGGCCGAAGGACCGGCGCGGCGGCTGCGTATCTCCGGCTTCGTCCGCTTCGGCTCGGTCGCCACGATCGGCGGCGCCACGCTCTCCGGCTTCGCGCTGCCGACGGCCCAGGAGCTGTTCGACAAGCGCGGCCGGCTGGACGAGATCGCGGTCGCCGCCAAGCCGGGCGTGTCGGACGAGCAGCTCGTCCGTGAGCTCCAGGCGAACGCACCGCCGACCGCTCAGGTGAAGACGGCGGCCCAGCAGGCCGCGGATGACGCATCCGATACGAACAGCTTCATCTCGTTCCTGCGCGGCTTCCTGCTCGCCTTCGGCGGGATCGCCCTCTTCGTCGGCAGCTTCGTGATCGCAAACTCGCTCTCGATCACGATCGCGCAGCGAACGCGCGAGTTCGCAACCGTGCGCACGGTCGGCGCTTCCCGCCGACAGATTCTGACCTCGATCCTGATCGAGGCGGTCGTCGTCGGCGTGCTCGCGTCGCTCGTCGGGCTCCTGGCCGGCTTCGGGCTCGCCAAAGCGCTGTTCGCGCTCTTCGACGCCGTCGGCTTCACGCTGCCGAATAGCGGCCTCATCCTGACGCCGACCGCCGTCGTGATCGCGCTCACCGCCGGGATCGTGGTCACGATCCTCGCGAGCATGCGGCCCGCGATCCGCGCGACGCGCGTGCCTCCACTGGCGGCCGTCCAGGAGGGGGCGATCTTGCCGCCCTCTCGACTCGCCTTCCTGCGTGTTCCCGGCTCGATCCTCCTGACGGTGCTCGGGTTCGCGGCCCTCTCCTGGGCCCTGTTCGCCGACCACAGCACGACCGGGCTTCTCGTCTGGATGGGCCTCGGTGCGCTGATGATCTTCCTCGGTGTCGCACTGCTCGCCGAGCGGCTCGTGCGGCCTCTCGCCACGTGGCTGGGCTGGCCCTCGGCGAGGCTCGGCGGCGCCGCGGGCGCGCTCGCGCGGAGCAACTCGCGGCGGAATCCACAGCGAACGGCATCGACGGCTTCGGCGCTGATGATCGGGCTCGCGCTCGTCACGCTCGTCGCGGTGCTCGCGGCCGGGATCATCTCGACGTTCCGGAGCGCCGTCGACGATCTCTGGAAGAACGCGGACTACGCCCTCACCGCCCAGAACAACTTCTCGCCGATGCCGGTCAGCGTCGCGGCCGCCGCCGCGAAGGCGCCGGGCGTCGAGGCGGTCGGCAACGTCCGGGCCGGCCAGGCAAAAGCCTTCGGGAACGTCTACAACGCGACCGCGGTCAACCCCGCGGCCGGCCGAATCTTCTCCATCGACTGGAAAGACGGCTCCGATGCGGTTCTCGCTCGCCTCGGCGCCGACGGGGCCTTCGTCGACGACGGCTTC
>Ga0066683_10001072_pt1 | contig 10385 bp, 11 predicted proteins | sample GraSoiAngelo_132_FD_62296 | JGI IMG/M metagenome (GOLD analysis project Ga0066683, IMG submission 62296) | Grasslands soil microbial communities from the Angelo Coastal Reserve, California, USA - 14_0929_02_40cm | ecosystem: Environmental > Terrestrial > Soil > Grasslands | place: USA... | reverse complement strand
TGCCGTCAGAAGAACGCAGAACTCAAACTCCAAGACCGTTGGAAGGGCCCTAATCCCGAGTGTCAAACGGAGCACCAGCGAGATGAAAATGCTGTCGTCAATATCTTTGTCGAAGGTTTGCGAATCTTAGCCGAGGGACGCTCGGTATCCGCCTGTGGAGGCACAGTAAGACTTGCGTGCGAACTCAAGCATGTGCCTGTGAAGCAGGAAACATCGTTGGAGACGAGCAGCCATGCTGCTTGGTAACTCCAAAGAATCCCCCGCCTTTAAGGCGTGGGGAGTCTCAACTTGTACGCCCGAACAGTTCTCCACACTCACACCTGCACTTCACAGCAGCTCGCTCCAAAAAAACAGCGTGCGCCACGCTCGAACCGTAACAACGAGCGATTGACAGAGAACGCGCAGGCGCGGCCGCCTTCCGAAAACGCCGGCGAAAACAAAAAAATCAAAAACGGAAAGACGAACATGGAGGTCAAGACCACAAAAAGCGTCGAGAAGATTCTGCTGACGATGGGGTTGGGCTCGGCCGTGCCAGGCCTTACGCGCAAGGCGCTTAACAGCCCGACGCCGCGCTATCCCGAAACGGCCATGGCAGTTTCGCCCGAGCGGAGTCGTACACTGCCGCCGGCGCTAGCTCGAGAAGCTTTCGAAGAGCAAGCTCGAACAGCTGAGGCCGGCTTCGGCCTTCTGGAGCTCGGAGATATCGAGCGGGGTGACGCGATAATTGAGCGAGCCGATGCGCCCGCGCGTGCGGGGAAAGGATGCCGGCAAAATAATCGTGCCGCCGAGCGCCAAGGCGTTCCCGGCGTGCGGTTCTGAGGGATCCACGTCAATCCAGTGGTAGCCTGTAAACGGCGCGGTGTCGAACCATGTGCGATTCGCAAGCAGCGTATTTTCTGCGATCGAAGTCACGGCGGATTTCAGATGCAGGCAGCCGCTCACCGGGACGGAGACGACTTCGTAGCCGTGCGGCTTAACGATGTCCGCCAATTGGCGGATGCCTTCGGTATTGCTGCGCCTCGTGAGGCCGACAAAGAGCTTTCTGCCAATGCGAAGAACGTCGCCGCCTTCGAGCGTTCCCGGGAGCAAGACGTGCTCGAGTTTGCGGTATTTCGAGAGCTCCTTCTCGAGTGAGGCGGCCTCGCCGCGACGACTTTCGGTACCCATGGCCAGAATCACCGCGATTTCATCGAGCACGATGGCCGGGTCTTCCACAAACATCGAATCCGGAAGATCGGGCTCGGGTGGCAGAGAGATGACCCGCGCGCCCAATTTCCCGAGAAGCACTTCGTAGGCCTGGTGCTGCTGCCGGGCCCGCGCGAGATCAATAGCCTGGCGATCGATGAAGGAAAGCTCGCAACGCGCGATGGCCGGGCTGACGCCGCGGGTGATGGCGGTGAGCATGACGAGCGGCGAGAAGTTTACACGAAAAGGGAGCGAGGCCGTCGCTCATGAGGAGCTTCCTCGGTGATGGAAACAATGATGATTGGAGTGCAGTTTTCTCGGCGAATAGTGCGGCACGGTTACTCGCGAGCTGGATTAAAGAAAGACTTTCTCGAGCATGCGAGAGACAAGGAACACCAGGGGATGAGTTGGAAGCGAGGAGGCATGGTTCATCCAGAGGCGCATGATTGCGGCGCCGAGGAGCATTCCCGTGAGAATCAAGGCGATGGCGCTGAGGACGACCCATAAATCCGACTTGGAGAGCTTGAACATTCCGGCACCGGCAGCAGCCTTCTCCGCCTCTTTTCGCGATGAGACATTCTGCGCGGAATAAGTATTTCCAACGCGATTGGAGATTTCCGGTTGAACCAGGAGCGAGTATCCCTTTCGCGGAATGGTCTCCACATAGAGGGGTTTGTCGGAGGAATCGCCCAGGGCCATGCGCAGCTTGTTCACCGTGGTATTTACGTTGGCGTCATAGTTGACATGCGTGTCCGCGGGCCACAGGCGCGCGCGCAGCTCTTCGCGAGTGACGACTTCCCCCGGCTTTTCAAGGAGCGTTAGCAGCGTCTGGTAGACCTTCCCCTGGAGCTTCAGCCGGGCCCCGTTGCGCGTGACTTCCTGCCTCTGCTGATCGATCCGGAAAGGTCCAAAGTGAATGTAACGACCGGTAGAAAGCAGACCTGGCCCGGGAATGACAGGATTATCCGGTTCCTGCATCGACATGACTTCCGATGGCATAGACGGTCACCCTTACCCCTTTTCATCTATAGACGTACAAACCGTAAGAGTGTTTTCTGAAATTACGAATGTTTTCGCACATAAGTTCCATCTCTAATGATGATACTCAGGTCACGTCTCAAGGAAGATAGTTCCTTTTGCGCAGATTCCGCGAGAACCGGAATGTTACACGTCGCTAAGACCAAGTCTTTAGCTGCGATTTATACGGAATCCTGGAGACCTCCCGTCGAATCGATCCTAAATGAGACACTTTCTTGCCGTCTATTATTCCCGTCCGTTTCCGATCCTTCGCTGCTGGCCCGTGCTTTTGGTTATCTTCAATAGGAATCTCGGAGATCAGGGAGATACAGCATGGCCATACCTTCAGGGATTGTTCAAAAGCGGACATGTGTCCGAATACGGACGCTAGGCCCGGTTATCTTTCTTGGCGCCCAGGCTGTGATTCTGGCTCCGTCCCGCACTCGACCGACGGAACAAACAAAACAAGCCAGCAATGATTCCGCGAGACGCGCGGAAGCGCCGGCCGAAAAGGCTTGGAGAATCCTTCATGAGGGCTTGGAGGACGCCAATTCCGAGCGACGGGCCAGGGCGGTACACGCACTAGGTTTGCTCGCGGGAAGCGCGGGGGCTGAAAAGGCCGCGGTTCAAGGATTGCAAGACGAAAAACCGAATGTGCGGTTGGCAGCAGCCACGGCGCTCGGCTCGATGCACGCGGAGCGTTCGGCGGGCCATCTCGAAGAAGCGCTGGGGGATACGGAACCGAGCGTGGTGCTGGCCGCGGCGAATTCGCTGCTGCTGCTTCACGACGATGTGGGCTACGACACATACTTCGAAGTGCTGACCGGCGAGAAACGCGCGAGCAAAGGGCTGATCAAAGAGCAATTAGACACGCTGAAAGACAAGAAAAAGATGGCAGAACTGGGATTCGAACAGGGAATTGGGTTTATTCCGTTTGCGGGAATCGGCTACGAGGTGTTCAAAACGGTGACGAAAGACGATTCCTAGCCGGTGCGCGCCGCGGCGGCCAAAAAACTGGCCCAGGACCCCGAACCGGACGCCGCCGAAGCGCTGGTGAAAGCGGCCAGCGACAAGAATTTGGCCGTGCGCGCCGCCGCGCTCGAAGCCATCGCCTTACGCGGTGACCCGTCGGTCGTTCCCAAAATCAGCGCGGCCCTCGACGACAAGGATGTGGTGCGCTTTACGGCGGCGGCCTGCGTGGCGCACTTAAGCGGCCAGCCCGGGAAGCCAGGCAGTTCGAATGCTGCGAAACCCTAGACCCCTTTCGACAGACCAACGGGCGATGAACCGCCTGGACAGAAACTGATCCGCACCATCGCTAGGTCGTTTAATTCTAGTGCCGCACAGGCGGAATTTCCGGGACCGGCGATCCGGCGGCTCGCCGCTTTCTTCCAAACTCAACGACCAAACCAGCGGCGGACAATAGCAATAGAAACACTTCGGCTCGCCCCAGTCCAGGTTTCCCTAATAGAGGAATCGGTGAACATGCTGACGATGCGTACGGCCAGCACGACGGGATCCAGGGTAGCGACGAAAACCAGCGCCCTCAGCAAGCGGCGCTCGGAAAAAGGCAGCCGACGAAAAACAGGCTGAACGCCAACGGAAAGGCTGCAAACCAGAACGCGTCCCATGGTCATCCCCATGCCGAAGGTGAAGGCAACGCCGCGCACGCCCACTGCGGTGACCTTAGGAAAAGGTCCGAGCAGAAAGGTCTTCAAAAGTGAGGCGCTTGTCCATGTCGAGCATCTGATTTCGATACCAATACAGGCTCGCGAAGACGCCCCCTAACAACAGAATGAACCACACCGCGTTGATGGGACTCAGCAGGGACCATTGGTCGAACTGCGGAACCCAAGACTTGAAAACATAAAACCCAAACAGATAACCCACGACAATCAGAGGAGAGTGGCTCTGGAAGGAAGGATAAGCGCAGGTAAAGGGCATCTTGCGGAAGCGAACCAGCAGAATCTCTACAAGAACGACAGTCGAGGCGCACCAGATTGCGGTGTGGAGCAGGGCGGTCATCCATCCCCAAAACGCCAATGTGGAGACCAAGATGAGCGGTGCCATCCAGGACAGAGAAAACAGGAGCAGCACGCGCCTCGCCACCGACCGGGCGTCGTGCCGGTCAGCGTCGAGCCACAGCCGGAAGATCCAGTTCGCCCGCAAGTCCAGCGGAATCTCGAACGCAAAACGGATGCCGACCAGAATCGCGTAGCCCAGGATAAACGGGATCGTGAGAAATTCCACCGGAGGCGCGGTGCTCCGCCCGGCAGAAACGTGGTAGGGGCCGGCCGCGAAAGTCTCCGCGGAAATCACCAGCCCAGCGGCCAGAAAGCACAGCAGGGTCTCGAGATGCGCGGTACTGCGCAAAAGACTCCGCGACACGAATTGGCGGCAGGCGCGATGAGGAGAGGGGCGGAAGCCTAGGTTGCGAAAAAAGGCCAGCGGAGACACCCACGAAGAGATTCGAGTCATGGGACGGGCATCGGCCAGTTCCGGGAGGCGCAGGAAGGACCTGCGGAAACTGACAGCGTAGGTGGCGACGGCGATAAGCACCGCGAGCGCCACACCCATCATGGCGGCCCTGGCCATGCCGGCGCTGAAGCTATCGCTCGCTCCGACCCAAATCGATCGGGCTATCCCCAAGAAGGAAACCGGCGGCAGGACGGCAATGCGCTGCGCGTTCACTACCGAGAGACGCTTGAGTAGATCGGGCACGCTGAGGCTAGTGGCCAGCAGAACCAGGAGGATGACGACCGAGGCAAAACGAATCGATAGCGAAACTCTGCGAAAAGCCGAAGGAGGCAGAAGGGCTGCCAGCAGTCCCGCCAGCGCAAAGATGGCAAAAAAACTAAAGACACTCGCGGCCAAGACGGCGGCAGCGTGACCGGCCGCAAACCGCAGAAACAGGGAAAGAGACGGGCGGGACCCCACGACCGCTATGGGGAACAAAACCAGCGAAGCGCCGTTCGCAACGATCGAGAACGCGCCCGCCAGTAGGAGGATGGCGCAGAAATTCGCAAAGAAAATCGTGCCGAGAGAAAGCGGCAAGGGGACGAGATTCGAGTAGTCGCGGCGGTCGAGAAAGATGCTGTCCCAGCGCCACAGCGCGGCGGCTCCCGTCACGGACACCGAAAGGACGATGAAGAGGTATTCATCGGGTATGGTGGCCTTGGAGGGGTCGAAGGCCCCTTGACCAGCGAGAAAGCGGATTAAGGAGCCGTACTTCTCCAACATCAGCAAAGAGACCAGCAAACCCGGCATGGCCAGGAGGACAAGGATGACCGCCACGCCGAGGTCGAGTTCACCTGCGTCCGCGTCGGCAGCACCGCGAAAGGTGCGGTTTAAAAAGAGCCCCACGAGGCAACCAAACGGCGATCGGCAAAAAGCGCTGCGCCGCTCGTCGAGCCATTGCCTGGTCCGTGCAATCATGAAGAGACCATTACCTCGACAATTTCGTTTGCGATCTGGGTGACATCGACGTCTTCGACAAGCTCCAGAAAAACGTCTTCGAGCGAAGACTTGCCAATCTTTTCGCGAACCGCCGACGTGGGGCCATGAGCGAGCACGTGGCCTTTCCGCAGAACAATCAAATGCGAGCAGACCTTCTCCACGACTTCGAGAATATGCGAGCAGTAAAAAACCGACTTGCCTTGAGCGCTCAGGGCCTGAATCAGGCTCTTGACCACGAGAACGGTAGTGACGTCGAGCCCGGAGAGCGGCTCGTCGAGAATCAAGACGTCCGGATTGTCCATGAGGGCGGCGATCAACAGGATCTTCTGGCGCATTCCCTTCGAATAAGAACCAAGCGTGACGTGGCGATGCGGCCATAGCGAGAAAAGCTCCACGAGGGAGCCGATCCTTGTGCTTTTCCGCGGTGAGGACATGGCCCGCAGCGTCCCCACCATGTCGAGATACTCTTCGCCCGTGAGGTGGGGATAAAGATTGGGTTCCTCCGGGACGTAGCCGAGGACTTTTCGATAGGCAATCAGATCTTTGTGGATGTTCTGGCCATGGTAGGTGACCTCTCCATAGGTCGGTTCAAGGAGGCCGGTCAACATTTTGACCGTGGTGCTTTTTCCCGACCCGTTCGGCCCCAAATAGCCGAGGACTTGTCCGGGCTCGAGCGTCAAGGCCACATTCTGAACGGCCGGGACGGAGCCATAGAATTTCGAGAGGTGTTTTGCCTCGAGCACCGCAACCTTCCTCTCACGAGCAAACCCCGTGCTTCGTGTCGCGCGGTCATTCGGCGGCGGCGCCCAAAAATCTCCGGGCCCGCAATTCGCCCCACTCGATCCAGGATCGCCGATCGAGTTCCTTCATGTAGCCCGGTTCAAGACTTCCCGCCGGCGGAAACGCCCGGGCGAGCGTCTCCGGGGGCCCGAGATAGAGCAAGGCGTCCGCCTCGCTGCTAAGGTGCGTCGCATCTCCCAAAGGGGTCCCGGCCAGCTCGCAGAGCATCGGCGCATTTCGACTGAACCGGTCGAGGCGCACGAGCTCTTGCGCCGCCGGCTGGAGGAGCCCTCGATTGTCCAGCAGAACCACATAGGTGGAGCCGGGATAACGGGATTCGACGCGCGAGGTCGCGTCCTCGTTGCGATCTCGGGACTTCCTCACGTGATTGATTCCCAAGACGACCAGGGCGCGGTGCCGTCGTCTTAAAACTTCGTTCACGATGACGTCCGCAAAAGAAAGGTTATTGTCGCCAAGGGCCTCCCAGTCGGCGTGGGACTGTAGGCGCTGCCAATCGACAGCCGTGTCGCCCGCAAGCACACGCAGACGGCGATTCGGCGGAAGGCCTTGATTGACTTCGCGGATGGCGGCAAGCCATTCGGCGTAAATCGGAGACTCCCAGGAAGCCACCTTGGTCGTGTCGCGCCAGATGTGCCGGACTTCTTCGATGGCAAGGTCTTCACCCGCGATGTAGCGGTCGAGTGAGGGCTGATTGTTGCGACTGGCGAATTCGACGACGATGTCGTTGACGGTTTCCTGGAACTTCCGGTCGCGGATCAATCGCACGTAGAACTCGCCCGCCGGCCTTAGCCAATGAACTTCGCCGATCACGACCACGGGATGTTGCCCGAATGCGGCCACGATGCCCTGGACGCCGTCAGCCACGTCGCAGGGCGTGTCCGCCTCTGCGGGTGCATGCCCGGTTTCCGCTGCCGCAACTCGACTGGCCGGAGTGTTCCCGCAAGGGATGCCCTTCGCAAACCGGTGCTTGATCTCTTCGAGCGCGCCGGGATTCCCGCGGCCAAGGGCCGAAGCCAGCGCAGCTTCCTGAAAATGCCACCAACCAGCCAGCAACAGGCAACTGACCAAGGCGCCAAACGCGATTCTCCAAACGGAGGAATGAAACGTCCATTGCCGGACGAGCGACACGAGGGCGTCGGTGAACACCCGCAAGCCCGCTTGCTCTCCTGTTTCGTCGAAAATCCACAGCATTTCGTCGGCGAACCGGTTGCGGAAGCTCGCCGGGTGCAGCCAGAGCAGCCCTTTGTAGATAGCACGGTTCATGAGGCTTTGCCCGATTCCGCGGCGCGGAGGTGCAACCTGGCTTCTCGCAGCACGGTTTCCAGACGCACGAGGTCGGCCTCGAGAACACGCCGGCCAAATTCCGTCAGCCGGTAGTATCGCCGCGGCGGATCCTCTTTGCTCGTCCGTCCTGTCGCTTCTTTAACCAGCCCGCGATCGAGGAGTTTTTCCAGATTGCCGTACAAAGTGCCGGAACCGAGCTTGTAGTGATGTTCCGATTGCCGCGCGACTTCCTTGATGATTCCGTAGCCGTGGCGGTCTTCGCCGGCAAGCGCGAGCAGAATGTGCAGCGCCGCCGGTGCCAGGGGCAGCATGGCGCTCAGATCCTCTTTCATAGTCTGGTTACGATATATCGCAGTCCGACTCTGTTGTCAAGGGCGCGTTCTTCTCCGAGGCAGTACCTTGGTCCTCGCGGCCATGGAAAACTCTTCGGGATCCCCAAAGGCTTTCCTCGAGAACGGCCAGCCGCCTGTCGAAGTCGGCAGGCTGCCTGTGTCTGCCAGGGAACTGGCCGCTGGCGCGGCGATTCTTCACGCCATGCAAGCCCAACGAGCTGACCTTTGTCCCGGCTGCCCGCGCACCAGGCGCTACTTCAATTTGCTCCCGCGGCGGAAGGGAGTACGGAAATTTCCACGCTCGAAGGGAAGCGTTTCGAGCGATAAATGCGCTCGGTGGCTTTCTGGTAGTCCGATTCCTCGGCCGCAAAAATGTTCGGGACGAATTTTTGCGGGTTGCGGTCGATGAGGGGAAACCAGGTGCTTTGCACCTGAACCATGATGCGGTGGCCGTTCTTGAACACATGGTTCGCGGTGTGCAGATCGATCTTGAAAGGCGTGACCACGCCGGGCGAGATCGGCTCCGGCTTTTCGAAGGAGTTGCGGAAGCGCCCCCGGAAGACTTCATCGGCAATCATCAGCTCGTAGCCGGAGAGCTGCCATTTCTCCGGATATTTTTCCGGATACACGTCGATCAGCTTGACGATCCAGTCGGCGTCGCTGCCGGTCGAGGACGCAAAGAGTTTGGCGGTGACCTGGCCGGCAAGCGTGACGTCTTCCTTGAGCACGTCGGTTTGCCAGGTGAGTACGTCCGGGCGGTTGTCCACGAAGCGCTGATCCTCGACGAGCCAGGTGTACCAACTGCCGGGGTGGTCTTCGGGATAGGTCATATCGACGGGGCGATGACGATAAGGCACGGGATGCGCGGGGTCGCTCGTGTAGTTGTCAAAGGCCTCGGCGGATTCCTCGGTCGGGGCGTCGAGGGAGAGCTTGCTGTCGGGGTGAAAGTAGAGATTCTGCGTTTTGGCTTCGCGCGGAGGCCAGGAATCGAATTTCACCCAGGTGTCGCTGCCGGTCTGGAAGAGCAAGGCTTCTTTCAGAGGGAGACTGCCTTGGTTCTTCAGCCAGTAGGCAAACCATGGGGCCTCGATTTTCTGACGAAAATAAAGCGCGGTGTCGCTGCCAAAGGGAATGAGGCCGAGCGAATTGCCCGCGCCGTGCGCCCAGCCGCCGTGGTTCCAGGGGCCGGCGACGAGATAATTCAGGTGGTCGGGATCTTCTTTTTCGAGGATCTCGTAGATTTTCATGGGGCCGTAGAAATCTTCCTGGTCCCACCAGCCGGCGACATTCAGGTTTGGCACCCGGGGCCGCGTCAGGATGTAAGGCATGGCCTGCTGCTTCCAAAAAGCATCGTAGTTGGGATGCGCGACGAAGTCGTTCCACGTGGGAAGCGCCCCGTGGATGTACTTTTTGCTGGCGTTCGAAAGCGCGCCGAGCTGCAGGTACCACTCATAAGTATCGAAGCAATCAAATTGAAACGAAAAGTTGGTCTTGTCGGTCTCCATCATGGTGGAGTATTCGAAGCCGTAGCTCAGGCGGAACGCACCGTTGTGATGAAAATCGTCGCCGAGAAACATGTCGGCGGGGGAAGCCTGCTCGGAAACGGCTTTGAGCGCCGGGTGCGGCTCGAGCATGCCCATCACGGTGAGCCAGCCGCCGTAGGAGACGCCGAGCAGCCCGACGCGGCCGTTGTTGCGGGGAACGTTTCTAGCGAGCCAGTCGATCGAGTCGTAGGTGTCCGTGCCTTCATCGATGGCCTTGGGATTTTTCGGATCACGAACGGGCCGCTGCATGACGAATTTGCCTTCCGAGCCGTAGCGCCCGCGAATGTCCTGAAAGACGAAGATATAGCCGTCGGGAATCATTTCCGCGTAGCGGCCGAGTTTGCGGCTGTAGCCTTTTTCGTCGTCGGCAAGACCATACGGGGTGCGCTCGAAGATGATGGGCCGGGGCTCGGACACGTTTTTGGGCGAATAGATTTCCGTGTGCAGCTTCACGCCGTCGCGGGCGGCGATCATGACGTCGGTCTTATCGAAGATCTTCGAATAGTCGGCGCGCTCTTGCGGCACGGCGGCAGCTCTGGCCAGAAGAACAAGGGGCAAGACCAAATAGACATACTTCCCGTCAAGTGTAAACGGTCGCACGAGTTTTTCCTCCTCCTTGCCTTGGTTCGGTTAGCCGTCGGCTTTCTCGACCACGCAGAAAAGATTGCCGCTGGGATCTTGCAAAACAACGAAGTCGCGGCCCGGTTTATACCGCCAGGGATAGCGGGGGTCGCCCCAACGCTGGTTAAAGGTTCGACTTCCGCCT
>Ga0066683_10001071_pt1 | contig 10387 bp, 10 predicted proteins | sample GraSoiAngelo_132_FD_62296 | JGI IMG/M metagenome (GOLD analysis project Ga0066683, IMG submission 62296) | Grasslands soil microbial communities from the Angelo Coastal Reserve, California, USA - 14_0929_02_40cm | ecosystem: Environmental > Terrestrial > Soil > Grasslands | place: USA... | reverse complement strand
CCGGCGAGCGAATGGTGCGGGCGATCGATGCCGCTCGGGAAGCCGGGGATACGCTGGGAGGCGTCTTCGAGATGGTGGCGACGGGAGTGCCGATCGGGCTTGGTTCGCACGTGATGTGGGACCGCAAGCTGGACGGGCAGCTGGCGCAGGCGGTGATGAGCATCCACGCCGTGAAGGGCGTCGAGATCGGCGGCGGATTTGCCGTGGCGGCGGGCCCCGGATCTGAGGCGCATGATGTGATCCTGCCGCCGCAACAGTGGGAAGGTCGGCCCTGGCGGCGGGCGTCAAATCGCGCAGGTGGCCTCGAAGGCGGGATGACCAATGGCGAGCCGGTGATCGTCCGCGGCGCGCTGAAACCGATATCGACGCTTTCGAACCCTTTGCCTTCGGTGGACCTGCACACGGCTGAAGAGATTCAAGCGCACTACGAGCGGTCGGACGTCTGCACGGTGCCTGCCGCGGGCGTTATCGGCGAGGCGATGGTGGCATTCGTGCTGGCAAGCGCGATGCTCGAGAAGTTCGGCGGGGACTCATTGGGCGAGACGCTCAGGAACTTCGAGGGGTATCAGGCGACAATTGGGCCACGAGGCGGATAATCGCCCCCGATGGTCTACGAGGTGCGGGAGGGCGATATCCTGGTCAGCTGCGACGGACGCAAGCTAGACCTGGACCGCGTCCATGCGTTCCTGACGGCGAGCTACTGGGCGGAAGGGGTATCGCGCAAAACGGTGGAGCGATCGATCGAGAACTCGATCCCGTTCGGTGTCTATTGCGATGGCGAGCAGGCCGGTTTCGCGCGCGTAATCAGCGATCTGGCGTCGTACGCCTACCTCGCGGACGTTTATATCGACGAAGCATTTAGGGGACGAGGACTGGCGAAGCTGCTGATGCGCGCGGTCATGGCGCATCCGGAGCTTCAGGGCCTACGGCGCTGGATTCTCGGCACTCGGGACGCGCATGGCCTCTACCGGCAGTTCGGCTTCACTGAACTACAGCGGCCGGAGCGTTGGATGGAGAAAGCGGAGCCGGGGCTGTACGAGAAAGAGACCGGGCAGTGACCCGTCCTTCTCGTATTGTCCTCACGGGGTTCTCGGGTGCTGGAAAGACGGCCGTCGCCTCGATTGTTAGCGGGACGCTGGGCTGGGAGATCGCCGACACCGACGACATGGTCCAGCGTGCAGCCGGGAAGTCTATTCTCGAGATCTTTCGGGACGGCGGGGAGGAGCTTTTCCGGGATCTGGAGGAAGCGGCGATCCGAACGGCATGCGCTAGAGAGCGCGTCGTTGTTTCAACGGGGGGGGGCGCCGTCCTGCGAGCGGAGAACCGGCGGTCGATAGCGGACGGGGGTTTCGTCGTGTGCCTTGAAGCGAGGCCGGAGACAATATTCCGCAGGCTGAGCAGCGGTGGGCGGGCGTTGGACCGGCCACTCCTGGCAAGCGGTGACCCGCTCTCGCGTATCCGCATGCTAAAGGAAGCGCGGCAACACCTGTACGCCCTGTGCGACTGGACGATACACACGGATGTCCTTACGCCGAAGCAAGTAGCGGCCGAGGTTGCGCGGGCTTACAAGGATATCTCCGCCTCGGTCTCAACCGACCCCGACCGGCTTGGCGCGCTAACTGACCGCAACGCCGAAACGCCGCCGGGCACGCTGCACACGGTCCCGGAAGGAGCCGCGGCGATGGTACGCACGGCCAGCGGCGAGTACCCGGTGCTCGCCGGCTGGGGGATGCTCTCGGGGCTGGGGAAGCGACTCCGGGAGGCTGGGATCGCTCGACAGGTGTACGTAATTAGTGACGAGGCTGTGTTCCATCACTATGGCGACGAAGTGGAGAGCGCGCTGCGAAGCGCGGAGGTGCCGTTCGATGCGTTTACATTGCCACCGGGCGAGGCGAGCAAGTCGCTGGGAACTGCATCGGAAATCTATGACTGGCTGGTCGAGCGCAGGGCCGAGCGGGGTCATACGATCGTGGCACTTGGGGGAGGGATGGTGACGGACCTTGCGGGGTACGTGGCGGCGACGTTCGCGCGGGGAATTCCCCTTGTGCATGTGCCGACTAGCGTGCTGGGGATGGTAGACGCGGCGATCGGCGGGAAGGTCGGCGTCAATCATCCAAGAGCCAAGAACGTGATCGGCGCGTTTTACCAGCCACGGCTGGTTCTGGCGGACGTCGCGGCATTGCGGACGCTGCCGCCGCGGGAGTACTTCTCCGGCTGGGCGGAGGTCATCAAGCACGCGATGATCGCGGATGGGGACCTGTTGTCTTTCCTGGAAGAGGAATCGGGGCAGATCCAAAAGCTTGAATCCGGGCCGACGACCGAGGCGATCCGGCAGAGCATTGCCATCAAGGCACGGGTTGTGAGCGCAGATGAGCGGGAGGAAACCGGCGAGAGAACGACGCTAAATTATGGTCATACGCTGGCGCACGCCATCGAGTCGGCGACGGGTTACGGCCGCTTCCTGCACGGAGAAGCTGTGGCGATCGGGATGACGGCGGCGGCTCGAATCAGCGAGCGGCTTGGGTTGCTTTCGCCGGACGCCATCGAGCGGCAGCAGCGGCTGCTGGAAGCCTACCGGCTGCCGCTGAAGGCAGAAGGCATCGATCGCGACCGGGTGGAGGCGGCGATGGCACTGGACAAGAAGGTGCGCGGGGAGAATGTGCAGTGGGTGCTGCTCGAGGGGATCGGACAGCCGGTGCTGCGAGAGGATGTGCCGAAAGATGTGGTTGAGGAGGCGCTTCGAGAGGTGCTTCGGTGAGGAGCCAGGAACACGGGGCGAAAAGTGAGGGAAAAAGCGATGACGAGGCGCGCTCGTCGCTTCGGGCTGTCGTTCGCGGGTGGGTTCAGGGCGTGAACTTCCGGCAGTTCGTATACACGCGGGCGCGGTTTTTGCGGCTGACAGGGTACGTGAGCAACCTCGACGACGGGCAGTCGGTCGAGGTCGTTGCTGAGGGCCCGCGCCAGGACCTGGAGCAACTTCTGGAGTACCTGCGCGAGGGGCCAAGGTCTGCCCGCATTGAGCAAGTTGAGGTGGACTGGGGCGAACCGACGAACAGTTGGACGGATTTCGGGGTGCTCTCGTAGGCGCACGAACGGAACAAACGGATAAACGAAAGAAGAGGGCACGGGGTAGTTGCGCGCGGCCGTGTTAGAGACGCTTCCAGAGGAAGACTTGTTCGTGGCCGAGCGGTGAGTCCTTGAGGCGGCCGAACTCTTCGTACCCGAGCTTCTTGTAGAACTCCGGCGCCTGGAAGGTGTGGCTATCCAGGTGCACGTATCGGCAGCCGTCCGCGCGCGCCTCAGTCTCCGCCGTCTCGATGAGGCTGCGGCCCAGGCCGGCGCCGCGCGCGGACTCCTCGAGCCAGAGGTCGGTGATGTGAAGCCACCCGCCCCAGATATGGCCCAGGAGACCGCCTCGAATCAAGCCGGTGGCGTCGCGCACGAATAGCTTTAGTGGGCGCCAGTGGTCGTAGCCGGTGCGGGCGACGTTGTATAGGGACAGACCGTCGCGCACGAACTGAGCGTCGCTTTCCGGTGCCATCGGTTCGGAGGAGATGTGCAGATCGGCTCCCATTTTTCAACCCAGGAGCGTGTGCATGGGGAAGTCGACCAGCTTGCGGGTGACGTTATCGCAGAGGAAGTGGGGGTGTGTTTCGGCCGTGCCCCCCAAAATGTGGATCGAGACGCCGTTGACGTCAGCGGCGGCGCGGACCCGGTGGAAGCCCTCGTCGGGCGGCAAGAGGTGGGTGATGCTGCCGGGCGGGAAGTGGTAAACGCCGGTCTTTTGGAGGGCGCATTCCTGGCCCGCATTAACGTCAGTCGGACCGCCCGGTCGGGCGTATTTGGTCTCCTCGTCCTCGCCTTCAAGGACGCCGATGACGCCCCAAGCGCCGTGGTAATGGACGCCGCTACTCGTGCCCGGCGGGAAGACCACGGAGATGATGAAGAAGGAGCCGTCTTCGGCGGTATGGAGCAGGTGGCCGCAAGCGCGATTGCCCTCGCAAGGCAGCCGATGGTCGCGAAGCAGACCTTGCTGCCGTTCCATCCAGCGCGCGAGTGACGGTTTGACGGCCTCGATACGCTCCCTCTCGTTCGGATAGCGAGCGATAGCCTCGGCTACGTCCAGAGCCAGAGCCTCGATGCCGTACGGTTCTCCCATCTTGGACCTCCTGAGTGACGGCTTGCAGTTTACGAAATCCAGGGCTGAGTTGCCGATAGCTTGCTCGAGTTGTCCGAAGTAGCCGGGCTAGCTAACCGGCGACGCAACAATAGGCGCCTCTCTGCGTCTTTATAGCTGCATCGATACCGAAAGACCAAAGGGGAGGCATAGATGCGTATATTCTGGCGGCTCGCTGCCGCTCTAGGAGCAGCTCTGGCGCTCTGGCTTGCCACAGGCGGGCTTGCTGTGGCTGAGGACTCGCCCCGGCATCACCCGGTGGCGAGCGGCGATACGCTCTGGAGTATCGCCGCCAAGTACGATACCAGCGTCGACGAGCTGGTGAAGCTCAATGACATCAAGTATCCGGACCTGCTATTGCCGGGGCAGATCATTAAGCTCCCGGACCGAGAAACGCCGTCAAAGCCCGGCACAATCGAGTATGAGGTGCAACCGGGGGATATGTTGAGCCAGATCGCGGTCCGCTTCGACGTTACGACGCAAGCGCTCGCCGAGGCGAACCAGATCGCCGATATTCAGCATATCGTTCCAGGACAACGGCTAACGGTGCCGGGAGCGGCATTGCCGCCGAAGGTACCGTCGGCGCAGGCCGCCCTTCATCCGCCCGACGATCCTGATCTGGAGAGAATGTTTGATGAGTTGGCGGGCGAGCAAGGGTTAGACCCGGGGCTGGTCAAGGCGCTGGCCTGGCTCGAAAGCGGCTGGCAACAGCATGTCGTGAGCCCCGCGGGAGCGATTGGATTTATGCAACTGATGCCAACGACGGCGCAGTGGCTGGAACAGTCTGTAATCGGCACCGACCTGCATGAGGACGTAAGCGTGTACGACAACGTGAAGATGGGGACGCGCTACCTGCGCCTCCTGTTCGATGCCACCGGCGGGGATAAGGACAAGGCTCTCGCCTCGTACTATCAGGGGTACGGCGCGACGATGAGCGGCAAGATGTACGAAGAGACGAAGGCCTACATCGACCTCATAAAAGCGACGGAAGCGCGATACTGGCCGTAGCGGAGACAAACGGACAAAAGCATAAGCCTGCAAACTCTGAAGGCCATCGGCTCTTGCAAGTTGTCGAGCTCCGGGATGTGCTCCTCAGCCAGTGTTCGCGCTGCCGGCGATGCCGAGCTGCGAAGCGACGGGTTTGAGCGACTCGATCACGAAGGCGATGTGTTCGTCCAAGTTGACGCCCAGCTGCTCGGCGCCGTTGGTGATATCGTCGCGGTTGACGTTGCGGGCGAATCCTTTGTCCTTCATCTTTTTGCGAACAGCGGCGACATCTACTTCGTCGATGCACTTGCCGGGGCGGACGAGAGCCACGGCGGTGATGAACCCGGTTAGTTCGTCCACGGCGTAGATCGCGCGGTCCATCGGCGCCTTGCGCTCGAGGCCGAGATAGTCAGCATGGCAGAGTACGGCGTATACGATGTCCTCCGGGACGCCGCGCTCGCGGAGGATCTCGGCTCCTTTGACAGGATGTTCTTCGGGGTTCGGGTGCATCTCGAAGTCGAAGTCGTGGAGGAGACCGACCATCGCCCAGCGGTCCTCATCCCCGCCGTACTTCCCGGCGTAGGCCCGCATCGCGGCCTCGACGGCCAGGGCGTGCTTGCGGAGCGGTTCGGTCTTGGTGTGCTCGCAGAGAATGTTCCAGGCGTCTTCGCGGTTCATGGGCGCTCCTTGGGATTGGCTTCGATAGGTATCTGAAATTGTACGAGATAAGCGGTCGCGTTTCGCGGCCCTTCGACGGTGGAGTATCATTTAAAGTCCAACCTTAGGCATTTCTGCGGACGCAGAGGCGCGGAGATGCCGAGAAAGGGTACTGAAATGCCTAGGTCCATCTGGAATGGCGTGATCAGCTTCGGGATGGTGAGCATCCCGGTCAAGCTGTACACGGCCACGCAAAGCAAAGACATCTCCTTCCATTTACTGCACAAGGAGTGCAATACGCGGCTGCAGCAACTGCGCTGGTGCCCGACGCACGAGCGAGCCGTGGAATGGAGCGAGGTTGTCCGCGGATATGAGTATGCACGGGACGAGCACGTAATCCTGACCGAGGAAGACTTCGAGAAGCTGCCTCTGCCGAGCAAGCAGACAGTCGAGCTGTCGGCGTTCGTGAAGGCGGAAGAGATCGACCCGGTGTATTACGAAAAGAGCTACTACCTGGAGCCGGACGCCAAGGGGATTAAACCCTTCGCGTTGTTGATGACGGCCCTCCGTGAGAAGGGGCTCACAGGTATCGCGAAGATCGCGGTGCGGAACAAAGAGCAGCTTTGCGCGCTGCGGCCGATGGACGGAACCCTGATCCTGGAGACGCTCTTTTACCCGGATGAGATCCGCGTGGAAAAGACTGAGTTGCCAGACGTAACGATCTCCGACAAAGAACTGGAGATGGCGTACACGCTGATCGACCTGCTGAGCGAGGAATTCGAACCGGAGAAGTATAAGGACGAGTATCGCGACGCCTTGATGAAGCTTATCGAGGCCAAGCTCGAGGGCGAAGAGCTCCCGGAGGTTGCGGCGTCGGGTCCGGCGAAAGTTACCGACATCATGTCGGCGCTCCGAGCAAGCGTCGAGGCCGCGAAGAAGCGCAAGAAGGGCGATGAGGATGAAGAGGAAGCGCCTGCCCGGAGGCGCAAGGCCGGATAGGCTCTAGCCGCTCCGTCTCCACGGCAGTCGGGTCCGCCGGCGGGGCCGTCCAGTTCCTGACCCATCGTCAGTCTGGATCACGCTGATGGAACCGTCCGTCTCGAGCACTGCAAGCCGGACCTCGTCTATGCTATCGATTCCGTGCTCTCGTATGGCCATCAGAACTTCCTCTTCGTCAAGACCCTCACGGCGGATGTTCTGTCTCAGGAGCTTGCCGTCGCTGACGACGACGGTCGGCGAGCCCTCAACGGCCTCGCGCAGCCATATCACGCGTTCGCGGGCAGTGGCGACGCCGTAGTTGGCGCCGATGAGCACGCCGGCGGCGATCAGGCCGCCGGTAACTGAGACGTCGCTGCCCACCATCGCGTTCTGCACGGCGTTCGAGATGAGCAGGATTACGACGAGGTCAAAAGTCGCCATTTGGCCGATCTCGCGTTTGCCGACGACACGCAGGGCGAGAAGCAAACACGCATAAATGATAAGAGTTCGAGCAACAATTTCGAATCCGTTGACGTTAAGGTTGAACACGACTACCTCCAGCTAATAGTTATGAGCGCGTCAATGATGTGCCGGAAGTGAGGACGCGGGCAATCCTCCTCGCAAGTTGGGTAGCGCCCAAATGCGGGTTCACGGTCTGTCCGCTCACGGCGAGGGTTGCATTGCGGCAGCGCGTGATGAGCGGGGAGCACGCGTGGAGAAGGATTGGCCGGCCGGTTGGTTCGGGTCGCTGTGTCGGTCTCGAGTCGTCAGATGCGGTAATTCGACGATAGTTCGGAGGGACGGCCGAGAAATATTTCCAATCGGATGCGCATGCGTTGCCTTCTACGACGGTGCCGGCGTCACCTACCAGAACGACGCCGTTGCAATCAGTTTGAGCGTTTAGCGCGGTTCGAGCGCCGGCGTGCCCCTGAAGCAGCGCCACGAGCTGCCGTTCTGTTGCTCGCTACCCTTTCGAAGTGAGCCTTCAGCCGGCTGAATTGCTCATCGGTCAGTTCTTCGGCGAGGACGAGCTTGTTGTCGGCGCCCTTGGTGGCGACGATCAACTCGTCGAGTTTCGCCTGGAGGGCGAGGTTATCCCGGTTTTGAGTGTTTTGAATTAGGAAGACCACGAGGAATGTAACGATAGTGGTCGCAGTGTTGATAACGAGTTGCCAAGTATCGGAAAAGCCGAATATTGGGCCCGTCACGACCCATGCGAGAACGACAGCTACCGCAACGATGAATGCCCCAACCGAGCCGACCTTCTCGGAGACAGCGTGAGCAAACTTCCTGAATACTTCGCCCATCACGACTGAATAGTCGCCGGTGCCGAATGCGCGCAACGTAAAGTTCGGCGGTCTCAGTCTTGCATTCCACTATCAGACCGAGAGCCGCCCCAGGCGGTGTGGAGGGGGAAATGAGCCCTTGATGCCATAATAGGCGTGTGCTCGAGAAATATAGGGAAAAGCGCGACTTCGAACGCACGCCAGAGCCGGCTCCCGGCGCCGAGAAAGAAGGGCGCGGGCCGCTCATCTTTGTGATTCAAAAGCACGCCGCTACTCGCCTGCACTATGACCACCGCTTCGAAGTCGATGGCGTGTTGAAGTCGTGGCCGGTGCCGAAAGGGCCCTCGCTGAACCCGCGTGACAAGCGGCTGGCTGTGATGGTGGAGGACCATCCGTTCGATTACGCATCGTTCGAGGGAGTGATCCCGAAAGGCGAGTACGGCGCGGGCCAGGTGATCGTCTGGGATGCGGGCACCTATTCGCCGGATGAGGGAGGCAAGCTGTCGTTCGGCGACCGCGACGAGGCCGAAGCCCGGATGCGGCAGGGCATCGCTGTAGGGAAGATCTCGGTGTTCCTTCGCGGACACAAACTGAAGGGCTCCTGGACGCTGGTACGTACCAGGCGCGCGGCGAACGAATGGTTGCTCATAAAGCACAAGGACCGCTTTGCAGACACGGAGCGCGACGTCATAGAGGAACACAGATCGGTGCTTTCTGGACTCACCTTGGAGGACATCAAGGCGGGACGCCTCCCGGAGCGGCGGACAGTTGCCGAGATGTGCCTCCGCCCCGGCGACCTAGGGGGCGCGCGGCCGGCGCCGTTTCCGCGCTGGATCGAGCCGATGAACGCTTCGCTCTCGGAAGGCCCTTTCTCGTCTGCCGACTGGTTCTTCGAGCCCAAGCTGGACGGCGTGCGAGCGCTCTCTTTCATCCAGCGAGGAAACGTCAGTATCTTCTCTCGCCGGGGGCTGGACGCGACCAAGCAGTACCCGGGCATAACCAGCGAGCTACGGGAACAAGTGGAACCAGAGATGGTGCTGGACGGGGAGATCGTCGCTTTCGATGAAAACGGCGTTCCGTCTTTCCAGCAGATTCAACAGAGGCTCAACTTGATGCGCGAAAGCGATATCAAGCGAGCTGAGTCGCAGGTGCCTGTCTTCTACTACGTGTTCGACATCCTGTACGCGGGCGGGTATGACCTCCGAGGCGCGCCGCTAGAGCAGCGCAAACGGCTGTTACGCCAGCTGCTCATGCCGACGAACCGCGTCCGGCTCGTCGAGCACTTCGAGCAGGACGGCGAGGTGGCTTATCGCGCAGCCGTCGAACACGGCCTCGAGGGGCTGCTAGCGAAGAGGCGGGACAGCGTTTACGAGTCGGGGAGGCGGTCGAAAAACTGGATGAAGATCAAGAGCACCAAGGAGGGCGAGTTCGTCATAGGCGGATATACCGAAGGCGGCGGATGGCGAGCGGGCACGTTCGGCTCGCTACTCCTCGGCTACTACGATGATGCAGGGAAGCTTGTGTATGCGGGCCATGTGGGCACCGGGTTCAACGACAAGACGCTCAAGATGCTCAAGGAGAGGCTGGAGGTGCTGCGGACGGATGAGCGGCCGTTCGCCGAGGAGCCTTCGCGGGCGGGGATGCCGTTCGGCAGGCCGAAAAATATGCCTGTCACCTGGGTGAAGCCGGAACTTGTCGCGCAGGTCAGGTACGCCCAGTGGACAAAAGATGGGGTCCTGCGCGCCCCGAGCTTCCTCGGACTGCGAGAGGACAAGGCGCCTGCCGACGTGAGGCGAGAGGAGCCGGTACCCCCGCCCTTGAGCGCCCGGTCCGATTCCAGACCGGGTGACAACGATGCCGTCGCCGAGGTGCTCGAGCAGCTCGAACAGCCGCATGAAAAGTTCATCCTGAGGGTCGAGGGCCTCAAGATCCCGCTGAACAACCTCGACAAGGAGTTCTGGCCGGCGATCGAACAGCGCAGGGCGCTGACGAAACGAGACCTCTTGGTCTATTTTGCGAAGGTCTCCCCCTATCTGCTTCCACACATGCGGGACCGCCCAATTACGCTGACGCGCTACCCGAACGGCATCTACGGCGGGCACTTTTACCAGAAGCGATTCGAGAGCAAACTGCCCGAATTCGTCCAGACTGTAAAGCTATACTCTCGCGACAACGCCGGCGATGTCGACTATCTGGTGTGCAACAACCTGCCAACATTGCTCTGGTTGGGCCAACTGGCGGATATCGAGTTGCACACGTGGTACTCGCGGATCAGCCCCGAGCCGGATGCTCACCACTTGCC
>Ga0066683_10001070_pt1 | contig 10390 bp, 11 predicted proteins | sample GraSoiAngelo_132_FD_62296 | JGI IMG/M metagenome (GOLD analysis project Ga0066683, IMG submission 62296) | Grasslands soil microbial communities from the Angelo Coastal Reserve, California, USA - 14_0929_02_40cm | ecosystem: Environmental > Terrestrial > Soil > Grasslands | place: USA... | reverse complement strand
ACCGGGTCTGCGAGGACGTCATGGTCCTTCACGCGGACGACGCCATAGTCGGGCCGCAGCAGGCCGACCAGGATTTTCAAGGTCGTCGTCTTGCCGGCGCCGTTTGGCCCGATCAGGCCGACGATCTCGCCAGCGCGGGCGTCGAGAAAGAGTCCTTGAAGGGCTGGCTTCCCTTCGTACGATTTCCAGAGCTGTTGCACGTCGATCGTGAGGGCCATAGTGCCTCACGATAACGTCATCCGCCACATAAGAAGGGTCGCGTGGACACCCTTTGCTGGCGTCGCGTTTTGGCGTGTATCGGAAGGGCAATTAGTGAACGTGCTCTCCTCGTGCGAAAGCCGGGACCAAATGGAGCCGCCAGCTTGATGCTTTGTTGGCCGGTACTCGATGCGGATGTTTTCGAGGCGCGCAAAGCCCTCCTCCCCAACACCGATGGAATATTGGGAGGCACGTTATCGAGCAGGACGAACGAGTGGGGCGGGGAGTATTGGGGCGATTCGCGAATGGAAGTGGTCCGTTATCGATGGCTATGTGGACGTCCTCGACGAGGTCTTGGACGTAGGTTGTGGGGATCTCTCGTTCTGGGAGGGACGGGATTGCCCGAGATATGTTGGCCTCGACTTGTCCGAGAGCGTTCTCCAGGCAAACCGAAGAAGGAGGCCGCTTTGGTCTTTCATTCGTGCAGATGCAGCGCAATTCTTGCGGGCCCGTTTTCGAATCGTCCTGTGCATGGACGTTCTCTTTCACGTCCTCGACGAGAGCCAATACAATGCCATCCTTAGGAACCTGTCCGTCTACGCTGACGGATGGCTCTTTGTCGGAACATGGAACCGAAACCCGTTGTCTTCGGGCTGGTCCCGAGTCGTGTCTGCGTTCCGGATTGGGGGTTGGATGGGCGGCGCGGGATTCATCGTGGCATGGTCGCGTCGCCTCGTGCGATCTATCGCGCGCAATCCCTCGTCATCCGGGTCGCATCAGCGTTACTTTGCGTTCGAGGAGAGCTTTGATGTCTTTCTCGGAGCGGGCCTAAGACTCGTCGCGATTCATCCGTCGCCGCTCGACGGTGGCATTAACGCTATCTACGTGTTCCAGCGCAAGGCCTAGAGGTTCTAATCATACCGTCACACAAGCTTGCGCCCGATAAGAACGCGCAGGCGGCTAGCTTTCTCCGTCATGCCGTCGCGGTCATAGAATAGAATCGCCTCGGCGAGGTCCTCGCGCCACCGGTCCTCGTCGTGGATCGCGCGACGGAGCTGGGCCTGGGCCTCCCAGGCCGCCGCGACGCCCGCCCAGTCCTCCGCGGCTCCGAGGAGGTCTTGGGCCTTCGTGAACGTGACGAAGGCCAGGTCGAGGCGACCCGTCTTCCCATACAGAGTGGCGAGGTTCAAGAACGCCCAGCCGCGGCCCTGAAGGGAGGCGCGATCGTTTTTCCGGTGGAAGCGCTCGAGAGCGTCGAGGAGGAACGCTTCGCCTAGTTCGCGGTCATCCTGGTTCGCCGCGAACACGCCGGCGGCGAGGAGGGCCTGGGCGACGATCGCCTGGTCGCCGCTCCCCTTCGCCTCATGCAAGGCCTCGTCGAGCGCCGTGCGGGCATCCTCCCACCGACGGAGTTCCATTAGCGCGTTGCCCTGTCGCATCAAGGCGATGGCACGCATTGCACGCGATTCCGGATCCGACGTGGGCCCAAGCGCAGCGAGGAGCTTCGAGTAGACGTCGACCGCGTCCTGCCACCTTTGGTCGTGTTCTAGCTCGTGGCCCTCGTGAAGCGCTTTCGCAAATGCCTCGCGGGCGTCCGCCATCGGCCGCCTATGTGGCCCCGCCGATTTCTCCCTTTGCTTGATTTTCTACGCGGGCCTTGCGATCCTCTCGACCGCGGCGAGGATTCGCTCGATGTCCGCAGGGCCGACCCCCGGGTGTACGGGGAGCTCGAAGAGCCGCGGAATGACGTCCTCTGCCACGGGGCAGCGTCCTCGGATCCCGAGGTCCCGTAGCGCCTTCTGCTGGTAGAGTGGCATTGGATACGAGGGCCGGGAACCTATGCCGTCCTCGTTTAGGAGCCGGACGATTTCATCGCGGGAAACCGGAAAGGCGTCGTCTCGGCGGACTACATACTGGTAATAGGAGTGGACCATCCAATTACCCTCCGATGGGGGCACAAGGCCTTCGATTCCCTCGAGGCCTTTCGTAAGCGCGGCGGCGTTCGCCCGACGCTGCTTCACCCATCCGTCGAGCTTCTTGAGCTGGACTAGGCCAATTGCCGCGGCGATCTCCGTCATGCGGTAGTTGTAACCGACGCGGAGGTGCTGGTACTTGGACGACTGGCCGTGGTCTCGAATGAGGCGGGCTTTCTCTGCGATCTCGTCGTTGTCCGTGACAATCATGCCGCCCTCTCCGGTCGTCATGTTCTTCGTCGCGTAGAAAGAGAAGCACGCGGTGTTACCGAGGTTGCCTGCCTTCTTGCCATGGTACTCGGCGCCGTGAGCCTGGGCTGCATCCTCGACGACCGGGACATTGTGTTCTTTCGCAACCTCGATGATTGGCTCCATCTCAGCGGTTTGGCCATAGAGATGGACCGGCATGATAGCCGCGGTCCTTCGGGTGAACGACCTTGTCACGTTCGCGGGGTCCATGTTGTACGCATCACCGTTCACATCAACGAAGGCCGGCTTCGCGCCGCATAGGACCACCGTCGAGGCAGTGGCGAAAAACGTGAGTGGCGGAACCAGGACTTCCGCCCCCTTGCCGATATGGTGCGCGAGGAGGGCGATGTGCAGTGCGGCCGTGCCGTTGGCGACCGCGATTCCGTGTCTCCGACCGATTTCCGCGGCGAAGGCCTGTTCGAACGCCTTCACCCTCGCGCCTTGCGCCAGCATGCCGGAATCCAGGACCTCTCGAATCGCACCGAACTCTTCATCACCAAGAATCGGGTGGGCAATCGGAATCATCTGGTCGCGCAAGGACCGAGAGACCATGAACGTTCGCCGTTCAATTGCGATGGCGAGTTGATTGTTTTGTCGGCTTGGGTCTCAACTCAGGAAACGACCTGCCATCGAGCTCGCAACGCATGCGTGCGTCAAGTGGACGGCCGCATTCACAAACCCACCCTGTGACCCTCGCAGGGACGCCAGCGACGAGCGCGTGCGCGGGCACATCCTCTGTCACGACGGCTCCAGCGGCGACCATTGCGTTACGACCAATCGTAGTCCCGCAGACAATCGTGGCGTTGGCACCAATCGACGCGCCGTCCTCGACTCTGGTCGGCACGATTTCCCAGCCAGGGCTCACTGACCGAGGATGTTTGTCGTTCGTGAAGCAGGCGTGGGGGCCGATGAACACGCGATTCCCGAGAGTGACACCTCGGTAAAGTGATGCGAAATTCTCGATTTTGCAGTTGTCTCCAATCACCACGCCACTGTCGATATAGGCGTCCTTGCCCAAGGTGCAAGACTGCCCGATGATCGCTCCTTCCCGAACCTGAACCCAGTGCCAGATCCGAGTGCCATCTCCAATCTGCGCCTTTGATGAGACCTCAGCGGTCGGGTGAATTGAAGTTGTCACAGGCCGAGGATTCGTGGGGTTTCTTAAGTATGTTTAGGACTCACATTCAGGAACTATGGGCCAGGTTCACAATCCATGCCCGACGAGAAAGCCGAGGAGGTAGGCGACGACACCGATGAATAGGATTATGTACGCGGCCTCACGAGGCTCGAGGCGAAAGACGGGATTGTTGACTGTTCGGATCTTGTCCGCGAGCATCAGGTCGTATTGTCCTTCGCGTCGGTTATGAAGCTTTTCGGCTGGATATCGTTGATGATAGTTCTCAATGGTTCTTGTCCCTCCAATCGACGGCTCTTCTCAACTTGTAGAATGTCGTGCGAATGGAGAAATACGAGGCCTGGGCATCGGCGATCGATTCTGCGGATGGACGTCCCTCTCCTCCTAGCCTCAGCCGTAAGCTCGTTTGTCGCCACATGCGTCTTCCTACCCTGGCTCATCCGTTCGCTCAAGGGAACCACAGCAGTCGGAAGGGACCTCAACAAACAAGCTCGACCGCTGGTCCCAGAGATGGGAGGCCTCGGTGTCATAATCGGGTTCTACGTGGGCGTCGCCGTGATTCTGGTTTTCGGTTCGACGCAAGTTCCCGGATCTCTCATCAACGCCTCGCTGAGCGCCGCACTTGGTGCAGGTGTCGTCGGCCTTATCGACGACATGTTTCGCCTAAGAAAGCGTACAAAGGCGGTCCTGCCATTTCTCCTCGCCCTCCCACTCGGCGCGGCGGCTTACGCGTCGGGTGATCGCACGATTCTGACGATCAACGTCGGCATTCTGATCGTAGTCGCCATAGCTCTGGGTGTCACGGCGGCTGGAAATGCGGCGAACATGCTTGAGGGGCTGAATGGCCTTGGCGCCGGTTTGGGAGTAATTGTGACGTTCACACTAATCGTGCTTTCTCTCGAAAAAGGCGCTGAAGAGGGCTTGTTTCTTCTCTTCCCACTCTTCGGTGCGTTGGTCGCGTTTCTGCTATTCAACATCTACCCAGCCCGTGTGTTTCCGGGCGACTCGATGACTCTTTTCACTGGCGCCGCGATTGCAAGCGCTGCAATCATCTCTTCGCCGCCTTTGAAGACGTACGCCGTAGTTCTCCTCGCACCCATGATAGTCGAATTCCTACTGAAGGCGCGTGGCCGCTTCCGAGCAGAGAACTACGGATCTCCCGCTATAGACGGTCGGCTCCAGTGGCAAGGCCGAGTCGAATCGCTCGTGCACCTTGTCATGAGGTGGAAATCGTTCAAAGAATGGCAGATCGTCATTGTGCTCTGGGGTGTCGAGGGAGCTGTTTGCTTGGCAGTCATCGCAATGGTGGGTCTCGGCCATTGAGAGTTTGTCATGTCGCCTACACATACTATCCGTTCGACGTCCGAGTCCACAAAGAAGTAACCGCAATTCGTGCGGCGGGGCACGAAGTCGATGTTATCGTCATGCAGGATTTCGGCGAGCCGAGGGAGGAGCTCATTGACGGAACCATAGTTCACCGGATCCCCATCGAGATTGTGCGCGGGGGTGTGGCTCGTTACATCTTTCAGTATGCTCTGTTCCTCCTGCTCGTCTCGGTCCTGCTCCTTCGCTTGCAGTTCCGTCGTCGATTCGCCATCGTCCATGTACACTCTCTCCCTGATTTCCAAGTCTTCTGTGCAATTCCTGAAAAGGCCTTCGGCGCGAGAGTGGTGCTCGACCTCCACGAAGCAATGCCCGAGATCCTTGCAGCCCGACTGAATCTTGCGCCGGAACACTATCTTGTCCGAGCAGCGAAAGCGCTCGAATGGGTGAGTTGTGCTATCGCCGACGGCGTCCTGGTAGTCAACGAGTCGATTCGAGATCTTCTGCAAGAACGTGGGGTTGAAACCTCGAAGATGAGCGTCGTCATGAATTCTCCAGATCTCAGCTCTTTGACAGCCGCCACTGAAAATCCGAGAGCACCCACAGAAAAAATTGTGTACGCAGGCGGGATCAACAGCGAAAGGGACTTGCACTCCCTCGTCCGAGCTTCTGCGAAACTTCAGGCAACTCACCCGCATGAACTTGTCTTCTATGGGTCCGGCCTCGGAACTTATCAGGGGTTCCTCTCACAAATCGCCGCTTCCCTAGGTTTGACAGGTCGCTTCCGACTCGCGGGAAGAATACCGACGGACCAAGTGCATTCCCTAATTCTCCAGAGCGCTGTCGGCCCAGTGACGTATGAAAGGAACTCTCTCACCTTGCTTGCAGTTCCCAACAAGATTTTCGAGTACGCTGCCGCACGCGTCCCCATCGTTGCGGCTGATCTTCCTGCGATTCGAAGGGTCTTCGGCGACGCTGCTTTGTATTACAATCCCGGCAACCCCGAAGATCTTGCCTCGAAAATAGCACGCGTGTTTGAGGACACACACACTGCAGCCGCGCTTGTACAACGCGCCAGCAAAGTACTAGACGCGTGTAGTTGGGCAATAATGCAGCGTCGTCTATTGGCTCTTTATGCCCAACTTTTCCCAGCTGGAGAGCAATGAACGCGCTGGTATTCGGCGATAGGTCTGTTCGTCAAATTGGTCGAGCTCATGCAGAACGAGTGCTCTCATTCCGCTTTGGCTTACAGCGGTCGAGGATCAAGAGAGAGCTAAGTCGTGTAATAGCTCCCACGCGTACTGGCTCTTCTACTCCCGAAATGATTCGACTTCCCACAGGTGGGGTGATCCCTATATTTCAGGACTTGAGTGGTCCTGGGGGGAGCGAGACAACGGACGGAACCAGGTCCGCGGTCACCGAAGATGGGGACGAGCTGGTCCTCAGCTATGACATCTGGAAAGAGGTGGGCTCTTCGCTCTTGGGGTCGAGAGGTCCTCCTCTCAGCCAAGGCGTCGGTCTTGAGTCGGACTGGACTATGCTATCAGTCGACCTTCAGATTCAGATTCTGTTTAGATGGCTCCAGGATTCGCGCGGTCTGGATTTCGTTCCAGAACCCTGGCCCGGGGGAGGCACATTCGCGATGGGTTTGAGCCACGATGTCGATCGGATTCGAAAGACCTATCAATATATCACGCATCCCATTCGTCACCTCATCCGCGGAGAATTCCAGCTGGCACTGGATTCAATCATACCAGATCCAAAGGCTTACTGGAGATTCGACGAAATCCGCGAGGTTGAGGCGAGAAAGGGCGTGCGGTCAACTTTCTTTTTTTTGCCCGGAGAGTCCGATTTCGAAACCCTTTCTCCTTTGCATCGTCTTCGTCTCTGGGGTGTCTCGACTTTCAGATCGGACAAACTCCGCTCAGTCATGAAGGATCTTGCACACAATTCATGGGAGGTTGGGCTTCATAGCAGTATCAATGCCCGACGAAATCAGCGCTTGCTATCCTCTGAAAAGGCGAAACTCCAATCAATAGTAAACCAGGAAGTCCAAGGTGTTCGACAGCATTTTCTTTCCCCTGAGATAACAGAACTTTGGAGCGCGCAGAAGGAGGCGGGCTTCGCGTATGACTCGTCCATGGGGTTCGCAGATCGCGTGGGGTTTCGGGCCGGGAGCTGCTATCCATACGAAACCCCGCTTGCCGATTTCTGGGAACTACCTTTCGAAGTCATGGACGGGGCTCTTCCTGACTCTGGCGAGTATTCGAAGAATCGCTGTCGGGGTCTCGTCGACCAAGTTGTCGACTTGGCCGGGGCGTTCGTCGTCCTCTGGCATCAGCGCTACTTCAGCGCGAGGGATTTCGGCGGATACGGTGAACTATATCTCGAACTGATAGATTTTGCAAAGACGCGGGGTGGATGGGTTGCCCCGTGTGGAGAGATCGTGCGAGAATGGCGGCGAAGGACACTATGAACCTCGCGGTCAGATCTGTGCAGACGAGCGCTGATTGGCATTCCGCATTAACGAAGTTTGAAGATCGATCAATATTCCACACCAGCGAATGGCTTGATACGATTGGCGAAACGACAGGCTTCGAGCTCATTCGATTGGAAGTTTCGGATCGAAACGGGCCCGTAATGTTGTTTCCGTTGTTCGCGAAGAAGTTGGGTGGTATTGTCAGTTTGTTGTCTCCACCTCCGGGCCTTGCACTTGAGTTCTTGGGACCGCTTTATCGGTTTCCACCACGAGCGAAACGCGACCGGAAGGAGTCAATGGCAGTCGAGGCCACAAGACTAGCCATCGAGTTTTGCGAAGCTCGTTACCATCCGAGCCTTTTCTTCGTCCGATGTGGACCTCCTGTCCAGGATATTCGCCCCTTCCAATGGCTTGGTTTTCAATCGACTCCTATGTACACATACGAAATAGACTTGCGTCAGGGCCTTGTTTCGGTGCTGGAATCGTTCAAGCTTGAGCTTCGAAGCGAGATAAGCAGGATGAGGAATCGAATAACAATCACTGACGCCGGCCATGAAGTTGCTGGCGTCATCCACCGCGCGATCGAGACCCGATTTAGAGCTCAGGATCTGACCTTCGACGTGCCAGTCGATTACCTTCGGACTCTTTTGACAAGGTTCGCCCCGACAAACATGATCTCGTTTCTTGCCCAACTCGACGGGAGCCCTGTCGGTGGGCTAGTTGCTACGAATTACAACGGTGTGACCGCCGCTTGGATCGGAGCCCGGAGTGTCGACACGAGAGGTATTCCTGTGACCGATCTCCTTGTTTGGAGGGCGATCGAGTGGGGCTTCGAAATGGGGGCAACAAGGTTCGAACTGATGGGAGGGAATGTTCAGCGCCTCAGACCATTCAAAGCAAAGTACAACGCGGACTTGGTGTCATTCTTTCAACTCGAGAGGTCGCGACTCGCGGGCCGACTGCTCTCTAGCGCTTATCGACATATGAAAGCTGTCCGAACTCGAAAGACTTGAACCGGCTCCAGGAGTCACATGAGGGACGTCTACATACCGGTGAATGCGGTCCCGTCGTTGCCCCGATCGAGCGGAACGGTTCAGTATGCTTTGAACCTAGCCCGCCACCTCCATGAGTTAGGACACCACGTTACACTAATTGCGACAGGAGGCGAGTCGGTTTGGGGTGACCTCGAGGTGATAAGCGTCGCCCCCGGTCCGATTCGAGAAATCGCGTTCAGTCGTCGCCTATTGCGCGTCGCCCGCACACTATCTCCGGGAGATCGGAAGGTAATAATTGCCAACGGAGAGCACTATGGCTATCCTTTTCTCTCGGCAAATCGATCTTGGAAGGTCATTCTCGTAGCCCACGGCCCTTTCGCTTTCCATCTTGGTGAACGTAACCGTTTCATTGGTTGGTTCGCGCGAACGGTCGTTGAGCCGAGAGTTCTAAACCGGTCACGTGCCGTCGTTGCTATCGACGAAGAATCGATGAACTACTACTCCACAAGGTACCCTGCCACAAGATCCATCCAATTAGGCGTTGGGGTTGACGAGTCGATATTCTCGCCGGGTTCGAAGTCAGATGCCAGAAGTGCTATTGGGGTTCCCCTCACCGGAGACTTCGTCCTGATTGCAAGTCGCGCGGCACCCGAGAAGAACCTGCCTTTGGCGGCGCGTACCTTCCTTCTCCTGGCTCAGAAAAACCGCACGGTCCATCTAATCCTAGTGGGTTCGACTGCGGAACAAGCGTTCCCCTCAGAACTTAGGAGGCGATTTCCAATGGAAAAGCTTCACGTCCTGGGTGTCCTCGAGCATTCATCGATGGCCAAGGTGTTTCAGGCTTCGAACGTATTGTTGATCACGTCGCGGGAAGAGCAATTCCCCACTGTGGCACTCGAGGCCTTGGCATGCGGCATCCCTGTGGTTGCGACAGGTGTCGGAGACCTCCCGGCGCTTCTGGTTGACGGTCTCGTTGGCGAGTGTGTTCCCGCGGATTACAATGACCTGGCCGAAGCCATATTCAGAGTGCTTGACCAAACGCGGAATTATCCTTCCGCGGTCGAGACTGCATGCAGACAAGTTGCCCTCTCTCATGCTTGGAGCAACGTAGCTGAATCCATTTCAGTCCTAGTCGAAAGCGTTTGAGGGACACAATTTGACCGAGTTTGTCGAGCTATTTGGATGGGGAAGAAGGACTCTCCGGTGACTTATCGCAAATGGTCAAAAGAAGCTCACAGGCAGGAGGGGACTCGTATCCTCGTTATGCGGGTTGGCGTCCCGCGTGCCATTGAGAATGAGCACGAAAGGGCTAAATACGCAACACTTGGTCGAGCGATGAACGATCGTCCAATCATCCCCGAATTCGCGGCCCGATGAATGTCGAGGATTTCATGGTCCGTTCGCATCTGAGTAGTTACGCCGTACTTCTTGCGATTTGCACCGTGAACGTTCTCCTTCGCTTTCCACGTGGCGAGCACGAGATGGGCATCGACAGTTTCGTATTCCACAACCTCATCAATTCGCTGGTAGGTAATCAAACCGCTCGGTGGGTACTGACACCCCTTTCTTACTTCGGCTTATATCCGCTGAGCGAGCCAGGCGGATCGATATTCTTGATCGCAACAAACCGCCTAATCGCCGGACTCACGGTCGAGTGGAGCATACTTGAGGTGGATCTGGTAGTGGCCATCTTCGGCACACTGGGAGCTTTTCTTCTTGGTCGAGAATTCTTTCGGAACGATCGCGATTCCCTTGTGCTCTCCCTGTTCATGTCGACTACGCCAGAATTCGTGACGTTCCTCAATTGGCAAGTTCCCACCCGCATTGTGTTCACAGCATTACTTCCCTTTCTACTGTTCTTTGTTGTTCGATTTTCCAGGAACGTCAGTACGCGCAGCGGGCTGATGATGTGCTCAACTCTCGTTTTGATGATGAGCTTTCATCGACTCGCAATCTTGACTGCCCTCGTCCTCTTAGCGTCTCTTGGCACTGCGATTTTGCTTGTTCTCCTTCGAACCCTCAGAACCAAGTTCCCCGA
>Ga0066683_10001065_pt1 | contig 10405 bp, 9 predicted proteins | sample GraSoiAngelo_132_FD_62296 | JGI IMG/M metagenome (GOLD analysis project Ga0066683, IMG submission 62296) | Grasslands soil microbial communities from the Angelo Coastal Reserve, California, USA - 14_0929_02_40cm | ecosystem: Environmental > Terrestrial > Soil > Grasslands | place: USA... | reverse complement strand
AGGACCTCCGCGTCGTGCTGTGCGCGACGGCTCCACGCCGCATCGCCGTCGAGCGACGGTTCGGCCTCCGCCGACAACACGAGCGTCAATGCCTCGCCGAGCTCGAGCGAGGCGCGGAACGTCGCGACGTGGAGGTGATCCTCGACGGCCTCGAGGCCTCGCGCGCGCTCGACCGCAAGATCGAAGTTGCGATACCAGGAATGCGCGGTCGTGGCGTCTCCATGGTCGGCGAGCAGCAGCAGGGGTCGGGCGCCGTCGAACGCGATCACGCGGACGCCGCGCGCGACCGGCGTCACGTCCATCCGCCATCCGTCGCCGCGCGTTGCCCCGTGGGAGTCACGATAGTTGACGAGGACCTTCAGCTGGAGGACAAGGGCCGTTCGCGCGCGCAGGACGCGGTAGCGGACGTATGTCGTGTTCGCGCCCTGCTCCATCCAGATTCGCTTCTCGACGCGCGCGTCCGCGACCGCGGAGGTCCACACCGGCGTGGTCCCGTCCAGTGCGAAGCGCTCGATCTCGCGATATCCGCACGGAGCGATGGTGCCGTCGGCCCAGCGGTTCGTCGAGAGCTGACGCTCGAGACCGTCGTACGCCACGGTCTCGTCGACGGTGGCGACGAGGAGCGTGCGCCCGAGGGGAGGCTCGAGTGCCGCCACCAGGAGGCCATGATAGCGGCGGCCGAGGAGCCCGGCGACGGTGCCTGACGCGAATCCACCGACGCCGTTGGTGCACAGCCATTCCCGGCGCTCGGCGGCCGCGAGATCACCGCAGATTTCCCGCCCGAAGACCACGATGCTCATTCAGAGCCTTGCGTCATCGTACCCGGGCGCGCCGCGGGCGAGCAGCGCAGAGTTCCGGCCGTTTGGATCCATCCGATTGCCCGGGGGATTCACGAATCCCGCGAAGCCGGCTTTCCATCTGAAGCGATGGAGGTGATGACCGTGCTGACTGCAATCCTTCCGCTGATCTTGCTCGTCGCCCTGGTCGCGCTTCCGCTGGCCTGGCGAATCCGCGCCGACCGGCGGCGCGCCCGGGCTGATCTTCTGAGCGCCGACATCCGGAGCGCGATCAACCGGCGGCTCCGCGGAGAGTCCTTGCTCTCCGTCGAGGTTACTCCCGAGACCCTCTGGCGACCGGGACGCGTCGTTCTCTGGGCGCCCGCGGGCTACGAAACGCTCGCCGAGACGGTGTGGCGAGATGTCGTCGACCGTCTGCCCGTCGGCTACGACCTGGTGGTGAGGCCGGGGCATGCTGCGGAGCCGGCGCCGCTGCGGCGAGCCGCGTGACACAGCCGAGCTCACCCGCGTCGATGTGCGCGCGGCACGGGGACCGCACGCCGGTTCCCCGTGCCGCGCGGGCCGACCCCGTGAGCGACCCATCCGATCGGCTCCGCGCACGTTGAGGTAGCGCGGCGCCCCTCGTCTGCCGTAGATTCGTGCCATGTCGGCGCCGGCACGAGCCTCGTAGCGGTCTGACGGTTCAATCGAGGCGGCATCTCATTCCTCCCCCCGCTCGGAAGCAGTTTCGATTCGACGAACGCGGCGCACGCTTCCTCCTCTACCCGCAGCCCATGGCGGTCCGCGGCTTCGAGATGCCGCGGCTCGCTCGCATCAGCGGAGCGCTCGGGCCCGGGCCGAGCGACCGCCGCATGTACGTCGTCGACGCGCTCGGTAAGGATCCCTACCGGGACCCGGAGACGGCGGACTACATCTGGTACCCGCCGTACCCGCTGACGAAGCCGCACCACGGTCCCCTCCAGCCGGACGCGAACGGGCAGTTCGACCACCTCGAGCCGGGCACGCGCGAGTTCTCGGCGGCCGCGGCCTTCGCCGCGGTCCACTGCGCGTTCGCGGTGTGGGAGCACTACATCGGCCGCCGGCTCCGCCTCGTCACGCGCCGCGGGCAGCGGCGCCTCGAGATCGTCCCTCGCGTCACCAAGATCGGCGACGGCGCGTGGTCGGGCGAGGGGTTCGTCGAGTTCGGCTTCGCGAACAACAACCAGCGCCAGCCGTACTGCGAGAACATCGACGCCGTCGCCCACGAGTGCGGCCACATCATCCTCAAGCGCTTGATCGGGCCGGCGCCGAAGGGCCGGGACCAGTTCGAGCGGAAGTCCCACGACGAGGCCGGCGCGGACCTCGTGTCGCTCGTCTGCATCCTCCACTTCGACTCGGTGGTGAACGCCGTGCTGGCCCAGACGCGCGGCAAGCTCTACTCAATCAATATCCTGTCGCAGATCGGCGAGTACCGGCGTGGCCACAGCGGCCGGCGGACCACTCGAAAGCTGTTCCACGACAAGACGATGGCGGCCGTCGCGCGCGCCCGCGGCCACGACAAGTACGTGTACGCCCAGCCCTTCCTCGGCGCCGCGTTCGACATCCTCGTCGAGATGTACGAGGACCATCTGGTCCAGCGCGGGCTCATCGACACGGACCTGGCGCGGCGCTCGACCCACGCGAGCGCGAAGGCGCATCCCCGCATTCGTCGGGAGTTCGCCGCCCGGTTCAAGCTCAACCCCGACGGCTTCGCCGACTCGCTGCGCGACGCCACGCGCGACTTCGCGTACATGCTGGCGCTCGGCTGGCGGAAATCGCGAAGCACCGGAGTGACGTTCTCGCGGGTGGCGTCGAACATCGCCGCGGCCGACGCGCGGCTCAATCGTGGCCGCTACGGCGCCATCATCCGCCGCGCCTTCTGGAAGCGAAGGATCGCGGTGCGGGTCGGCCGATCGTGAAGGCGCGACTGCTCATTACCGGCGCGGGGACGGCCGCGACGAGCAACCTGATCCGCAGCCTCCGGGCTGGCGCCGACTCGCTCTTCATCGTCGGCGCCCACAGTGACCGCTTCTTTCTCCGTAAGTCGTCCGCCGACGCCAACTACCTGCTGCCCGACCTGACTCATCCGCGCTTCTTCCCTGCCCTGCGTCGGGTGCTGGCGAAGGAGAGGATCGACCTTCTGATCCCGACCACCGACGCGGAAGTCCGCGCGCTGGTACGCCCAGGGCGGCGGTTGCCGTGCCGGCTGTTCCTGCCGCGCAAGGCCGTCGTCGACTTGTGCCAGGACAAGTACCGGCTCAACGTCCGACTGCGCTCGCGCGGCGTGCCGGTGCCCGCGACGTATCCGGTGAGTGGGCTCGGCGCGATCGACAAGATCTTCCGGCGGCTGGCGGATCACGAGCGCGTCTGGTGCCGGATCCGGGTCGGCAGCGGCTCGATGGGCGCTATTCCGGTCAAGCGCGCGGAGCAGGCCCGGAGCTGGATCGCCTACTGGGACGAGATGCGGGGCGTTCCCGCCACGTCGTTCACGCTCTCCGAGTTCCTGCCCGGCCGGGACTTCTCGTGCCAGGCCCTCTGGAAGGCGGGCGAGCTCATCCTCACCAAGACGTGCGAGCGCCTCTCCTACTTCGGCGGCGGGTCGCAGCCCAGCGGGATCTCGTCGGTCTCGCAACTGGCCAAGACCGTCCGCGAGCCGCGAGTCGTCGAGGTGTGCGCCGCGGCCATCCGCGCCCTCGACCGCCGGGCGTCTGGCACGTTCAACTTGGACCTGCGCGAGAACGCGCGCGGCGTGCCCTGCATCACCGAGATCAACGTCGGGCGCTTCGCGTCGGGCACGAACGTCTTCGACCTCACCGGCCAGCACAACCTGGCGGCGACGTTCGTGCGCGTCGCGCTCGGCCGGCGGGTGGATCTGCACGAGGAATACGACGCGGCCGAGGGCTACTACACGGTCCGAGACCTCGATACCCTCACCGGAGTCTTCCGAACCGACGAGTTGTTCGATAGGATTGTGGACGCGCGCGAATAGATGCGGGGATCCCCCGGCTCACCACCACACAGGGAGGAACGTCATGCCCTTCAAGTCACCGGTGAAGAAAGGTCAGAAGCGCCGCTTCGTCCTGAAGTTCAAGACGGCGCTGACGCCCGCGCAGCTCAGAGGCTTCAAGAAGAGCGTGCGGGCACTGGCCAAGAAGTTCAAGGCGTCCGTCACCAAGTAGTCGATCCGCGTGGCGAAGCGAAAGCGGCCCGAGCTCGCCGAGCGCGTCGAGATCGTCGGCGAGCTCGATTCCCACGACGCCGAGGCGCTCCAACTCGAGCTCCGGCGCCTGGCGAAGCGCTACGGCACGGCGATCGACGAGCTGAGCATCGAGACGTCGACGCTGGAGCAGGACGACCGTTCAGCGTAACGCGGTGAGCGCCGTCTCGGCCTGGGCGAGCCAAAAGCGCATACCGAGCTCGCGGAACAGGCCGGCGGCGGCGCTCAGATGCTCCGCGGCCTTCGCGCCGTCACCGACCTTCTGCTGCCACCGGCCGAGCCCCAACCGGGCGCGCCCGACGAGCGGGCGCATCTCGAGCTCGGTTCCCAGGGTCAGCGCGCGGCTGAACGACGCCTCGGCGGACCCTCCGGCCGGATCGTCGCCGCGCAGCGCGATCTCGCCCAGCAGCCGCCACGCCCAGGCCTCACGGCCGCGCTCCTTGTGCTCGCGCGCGATGTCGAGGGCGCGCTGGGCCGTCTCGGCCGCCTGACGACTGCGATCGGACAGCAAGGACGTTTCCGCGAGGCACATCAGCACCATCGACTGACCGCCGACCCAGGACATGGCCAGCGCCCGCTCGGCCGCTTCCTCCAGCAGGGGAATCGCCTCGGCGCCGCGGCCCGTCAGCGACAGCGCGATGCCCAGCGCGGAGGTCACCGGCGGCATCCAGAGCGACAGATGCCAGCTGCGGCAGAGGTCGAGCGCGCGAGTCAGCGTCGGAATCGCGGCCTCGAAGTCGCCCATCCTTACCTGAAGACTGCCGATGCCGGCGTACGCGGTGACGAGCGTATAGGGATGGTCGACGGCCTCGGCGATGCGGACGCCTTCGAGCCCGCGGCGAGTGCCCTCGGCGAATTCCCCCAGCTCGGCCAGGCACCAGACCAGCGCCGTCCGCGAGTGAACCGACGGCAGCTGGGGGAAACCGAGGGACTGGCGCTCCAGCTCGCCGCCGAGCGACGCGATGTTCCAGTCCAGGAGCGCCGCGGCGCGGCGGTAGCTGCCCAGCACGTAGTAGGTCTGCGCCAGGTAGGTGTTCGCTCTGAGCCGCGTGCTGAACTCGCCGTGCGTCTCGGTGAGCGCCAACGCCTGGCGGCCGTACTCGATCGCCCGACCAGGATCGCCCATCAGCCGGAAGTAGTCCGTCATGAATGCCGACACCTGGCCCAGGCGGCGCTGGTCGTCCAGGGCTCGCGCCAGCTGTTCCGCCTCCCGGAGGAATTCCAGGATGCGCGGGAACTCGCCGAGCGGCTGGAGGGCGTTGCGCAGGTCGAATCTCAAGTCGATGGCGTGCTCGGTCCGCTCCCGGCTCTCGGGCAGACGCGCGAGGGCGTCGAGGGCCTGCTCGTAGTACGAGACCGCCTCCCGGTGCGCGCTCCGGCTGTACGCCTTCACGCCGGCCTGCCGGAGGTATCCGTGGGCCTTCGGCCACACGGCGCCCTCGAACGCGTGGTGGGCGAGCCCTTCCACATGCTCGGCGAGCCGCTCGGGATACGCGCGCTCGAGCGCCTCTACGACCTGCGCGTGGAGCTCGCGCCGCGGCTCGGTGAGGAGGCGCCCGTACGCGACTTCGTGGGTGAGCGTGTGCTTGAACGTGTATTCGGTGTCCGGGCCCGCGCTCGTCTCGTAGAGGAACTCGGCGCCCTTGAGCCGGTCGAACGCCCGGCGGAGCCCGTCGTCCGGCGCCTTCGTGACCAGGCGCACGATCGAGAACGAAACGTCCTTACCGACGACCGCGGCGACTTCGAGGAGCCGCCGGTCTTCCTCGGCGAGGCGATCGATGCGACCCAGCAGCACCTCCTGGACCGTGTCGGGCACCGCGAGCGAGGGTGATCGCCCGACCTGCTCGCGGACGGTCCGGGCCAGCTCCTCCAGGAAGAACGGATTGCCCTCGGCCTTGGAGACGATGAGGTCCACGAGGCCGTTCGAGAATCGTTCCGAAACGCGGGTGAAATCGAGGACCGACCGCAACACCCGCTGGCTGTCGTCGGGCGCCAGCGGCTGCAGAGCCACCTGGGTCACGTAGGACCGCTCGATCCACGGCGGCCGGTATCCCGAGCGATAGGTCGAGATGAGCAGGACGCGCGCGCCGGCGACGATTTCCGCGAGCGAGGCGAAGTATTCCTCCGAGGTGCGGTCGATCCAGTGCAGGTCTTCGACCACGACGACCAGCGGGCGCTGGCGACTCCGCTTGAGCGCGAGCTGGCGCAGCGTCTCGAAGACGCGCACCTTGGTCGCATCCGCTTCGAGCCCCGACGGCGGCCCGTCCGGCTCGACGCCGAGCAGGTGCAGCAGGTACGGCGCGGTCTCGAGCAGATCCATGCCGGCCTCGAGCAGGCTCGAGCGCACCTTGTCGGCGACCGTCGCGGGCGAGTCGCCGTCCGTGATCACGCACATCGCCTTCAGCACGTCGAGGACCGGAAGGTACGGAATCGCCGCGCCGTAGGACCGACACTGCCCTTCCACGTACGTGACGGCGGCGCCGGCGATGCCGTCACGGAACTCGAACAGCAGGCGCGACTTGCCGATGCCGGCCTCGCCGCTGATTCCGACGATCTGGCCCTGGCCGCGAATCGCCGACTCGAGGCGCGACTGCAGCAGATCGATCTCGCGATGGCGGCCCACGAAGGCCGCGGCGCGGTCGCGGACTCCGCGCCCCACGGCCCGGCGGCCCACGAGCGCGAGCGCGCGGCCCTGTCCCGACGCGTCGGGAAGCTCGTGGAGCTCGAAGCCGCGCTCGAGGAACGGCGCCGCGGTCTCGCTGATCACGACGCCGTCGGGCTCGGCGCGGGCGATCAGCGCGTCGAGGATCGTCAGCGCCGCTTGCTTGCCCTCGACGTCGAGCTCGGCCGCGGCGGCGCCCTGCCCGACCAGAAACTGGCTCGTGTGGACCGCGACCCGGATCGCCGGCCCGGCGCCGGTCTCGTGCTTGGCGCGCTCGACGGCCTTCACGATCGCCATCGCGGCGTGCGCGGCTCGGCTCGGCGCGTCCTCGGTCGAATCGAGACCGAAGGCGGCGACGATGCCGGCGGGGCTCCGGCCCTCGATCCGTCCCTCGAAGCTCCGGATCTTGTCGAGGAGCACTTCGAGCGCGCGGCCGGTCTCGAGCAGCGCCTCGGGCGACGAGAGCGCGATCAGCGTCGCGCGCAACAGCGTGACCCGCCGTCGCTCCCAGCGAAGGGGCGTCGGCGACGACGTCGTACCCAGGGCGGGCCGCGGCGGCTCGAGGGGCGAGGGCTCGGCCGGCGGCGGCGCGGGGCGCGCTCGGCGCGGCTCGGGGCGGCGCGGCGGCGGCGGTGTCGACGCCGCAGGGGTCTCCCCCTGGCGGAGTCCGTACTTCTCGATACGCGCGCGCAGGGTGTTGCGCGAGATCCCGAGGAGCGCGGCCGTTCTCGAGATGTTCCAGCTCGTCTGCTGAAGGACGTCGACGACTCGATCGCGTACGGCGTCGTCGAGCGAGCTCGCCGACGCGGCGACGGCCGCCGACGCCGATGCGAGGTCCGGCAGACCGAGGGCGCCGGCGCGCACCTGAGACTCGGACGAGAGCAGCGCGACTCGCTCCATCAGGTTGCCGAGCTCGCGTACGTTGCCCGGCCACGCGTAGGCCAGGAGCGCCGCGCGCGCGTCGGCGGTGAGCGTCTTGGGCGGCATGCCGTAGTCGGCGCACGCCCGGCTCAGAAAGTGCTCGGCGAGCGTCAGGACGTCGCCCGCCCGCTGGCGCAGAGGCGGCAGCGTGAGGGAGAGCACGGCCAGGCGATGGTAGAGATCCTCGCGGAAGCGTCGGCGCTGGATCGCCGCTCTGAGATCCTCGTTGGTCGCCGTCAGGATCCACACGTCGACGTGCTCGTCGCGCGTCGCGCCCAGCCGGCGCACCGAGCGCTCCTCGAGCACCTTGAGCAGCTTCGCCTGGAGCGGCTCGGAGAGGAGACCCACCTCGTCGAGGAAGATCGTCCCGCGGTTCGCGGCCTGGAACAGGCCGGGCTTGGCCCGTCGCGCGTCGGTGAAGGCGCCGCGCTCGAAGCCGAACATCTCCGCCTCGAGCAGGGTTTCCGGAATCGCCGCGCAGTTGACGTCGACGAAGGGACCGTCGGCGCGGGGCCCGGCCTTGTGGATCATCCGGGCCAGGAGGCCCTTCCCCGTCCCGGTCTCGCCCTCGATCAGCACGGGCGGAAGCCGACGCAGCTCGCCTTGCCGCTGCAGGAGCCGCACGACCCTCTCCCGGATCGCCTCGATACCCGAGCTGTCCCCGATGAGGTCGGCCAGGTGTTTCACCTCACGCATCTTACGGGCGGACAAGCGAGTGTTCAACTCTTGACCACCGCCGACTCTTCCACTGGTTACCGTGCGACGTAGCTAGCTGTTTTTGTTTGCGGGAGCGATGGTATCCGGCTTGCCTTCCGGTAATACCCGGAGGCGTAATTGAAAGCAGACCAGTCGCTCGGCGCGCACACCTCGCTGGTCCTCGCCGTGGCCTCGGTGGCCACGCTGATGGTCGTCGCCGTCATGGCCATGGACCTGTTCGCCGACCGCGCGCTGGGGACCGACGCGCAGCTCGCGTGGCGCGCGCAGCTGAAGAAGGTCGACGCGGCGCTCGCTAACAACGACGTCAGCGCCGCCGAGCTAGCGTGGCGCGAGACGTACGCCGCCGCCCTGAAGAGCCGCCACTGGGAGGGCATGGTCGCAGTGGGCGACGCCTACCGGCAGGTCGGCGACGCCGGCGGCTTCCATCACGCGGCCCGCGCGGAGGCGCGCCAGAGCTACCTGACGGCGCTGTTCCGCGCCCGCGGCGAAGGATCGGTCGATGGTGTCCTGCGAGTGGCCGAGCGCTTCGCGGAGCTCGGAGATCGCGACGTCGTCGAGCAGTGCATCCGGGTTGCGTGGACCGTCGCCGCGCAGGCGAAGGACCCGCTCGCCCAGCAGAGCGTCCGAGCGTTCACCAAGCGATGGGAGGCACGCGCGCTCGAAGCTGAACCACTGAATTTCACGCAGTAGAGGCTAGAGGAGGATCTCTCGATGATGCAGCACGTGTTCGGGGCGATCGACGCGCTCGGTCCGTGGACCGCGCACATCCAGGCGATGAACCGGGCCTTGGCCGACAACAATCCAGGCGAGTCCGTCCGCGCGTGGCGACAGGCGTACTCGTCCGCGCTCAGCCATCCGGGCTGGCTCGGGCTCCTCACCGTGGCCGCCGCCTCGCTCCGGCTGTGCACGTTCCCCGGACTCGCGCGGGGCGCCACGGCGCGGGCGCGGGAGACGTACTGGATCGCGTTCTTCCGCGCGCGCCAGCAGCGCTCGCTCAACGGCGTGCTGCACGCGGCCGAGGCCTTCGGCCGGCTCGGCGATCGCTCGACCGTCGACCAGTGCATGCGAGTCGCCGAGGGTCTCGTCGCGCTCAGCGGCGATGGCGCCGACGTGGATCGCGTACGCATTCTCGGCACGCGGCTGGCGGAGCAGTCCCTGGTCGAAGAGCACGGAGCGGTGTAGCAGGTGACGAGCGCCGGCTAGCGGCGTGGGCTGCGGCCGGCGGGCTGGGAGAGCGGGTCTTCTTTCTTCTGCTCGGCCTTGGGAGGAGTCACGGCGACCCAGCCCCGCGCCTTCATGCATTCCTCGTCGAGGATGCCCTTGACCGTGCACTGGGCGAAGTCGCGACGGAATTCCTCCGTCGTGTATTTTTGGTCGACCTTCATCCACTCGCGTTGATCCGACCCACAGCCCGCGGAGACGACCGCCAGCCCGAGAACGCTCAGCGCCACATTTCTCAGCATTTGCGCCGCATTGTACCGCAATTCCCCGGCGCGACCTCTCAGGGGGCGGCCGCGCCGCCCGTGGGTGGCCGGAAGAGCACGTAGCCGACCCCGGCCCGCTCGAGCCAAACGCGACGCAGCTCGTCGAGGCGGTAGCGGCGTGACACGCCGGAGGCGGTCGGCGCCGCCGGGTCGTTCACGAAGACGGCATCGTCGGCATGCCCGGTCAGCACCAGCAGATGTCCCGGGGTCCCGGAGACCGCGGCGCCTGTCAGCTCACCCGCCCCGTAGCGGACCGAGGCGATGATGGGCATCCCCTGCGCGAGACACCATTCGGCGGCGCTCCAGTCGGGGAAGCGCAGCAAGTACCCCGCGATACCGTGCCGGCCCGCCGCGCAGACCGCCGCCGGCCAGACGCCGTAGATGTCGAGGTCAGGTTGAAAGATCTCGCGGGCGAGGTCGGCGACGGCGACGCGGGCGCCGTAGTACGCGAGCACCATCGCGACGCACGTCGGCGAGCAGATCCTCGACCGGATCGCGGCGTCCTCCTCCATCTGGCTCACCGCGGGGACGACGAGTCTCGCGCTTCCGCCGGCTGACGTTTCTTCGGACACCGCCGGACTCCACGCCG
>Ga0066683_10001060_pt1 | contig 10420 bp, 10 predicted proteins | sample GraSoiAngelo_132_FD_62296 | JGI IMG/M metagenome (GOLD analysis project Ga0066683, IMG submission 62296) | Grasslands soil microbial communities from the Angelo Coastal Reserve, California, USA - 14_0929_02_40cm | ecosystem: Environmental > Terrestrial > Soil > Grasslands | place: USA... | reverse complement strand
CCCCCCATACCCCCCCATTCGCGAATCGATCGAGCCAGGGGCTCGATCGCTCCGGCGGACAACCCGCGCCCGCGATCGACGGTGGTTCGGCCGATCCTGCGGCTCCTGCCGGTGTAGCGGAGGCGGTCGTGGTCACTCAGGCGCAGGTGCGGGTGCGCGAAGACGAGCTGGCGGGGTACGAGCGCGACACGCTCGCGCTGACGGCGACGGAGCGGCGATGGAGTCGGCGCCGCGTCACGACGAGCGCCGGGCGGGCGCTCGCGCTGGCGCTACCGACGGGCAGCGTGCTCAGGCCCGGGGGGATCCTGCACGTCGGCCCCGGCTGGTATGTCGTCATCGAGGCGGCGCCGGAGCCGGTGCTGGCGGTCACACCCAAGTCGAGCGAGGAGGCGCTGCGGCTGGCGTTCGAGGTCGGCAACCGGCACTTCACGCTTGCGATCGACGGCGATCGGCTTCTGGTGCCCGACGATACCGCGATGACCGTGCTCCTTACCCGCCTCGAGATCGCCTTCACGCGTGAGCGCGCCGTGTTCGTGCCCATCGGCGTGGGCCACCGTCATGAGCCCTGACCACGCGCTCCTGACCCTCTTACAATTCGCCGACGGGCTCTTCCCGGCCGGCGGGTTCGCGCACTCGTTCGGTCTCGAGACCTACGTGCAGGACGGGCGCGTACGCGATCGCGAGGGGCTCGAAGCCCTCATCGCGGCGCACCTCGAGGGCTCGGCCGGCCCCGCCGATGCGGCCGCCGCGGCGATCGCGGCGCGGCTGGCGCGCGCCGGCGACGCCGACGGCTGGATCGCGCTCGACGCGCGACTCGATGCGATGAAGAGCGTACCGGAGCTCAGGACGGCCAGCCGCCAGATGGGTCGCCAGACCCTGCGGATCGCCGCCGGCCTCGGCGCCGACCCGTTCCTCGCGCGGCTCGTGCGCGCCGTCGACGAGGCGCGGGCGGCCGGCCATCACGCGGCGGTCTTCGGCGCGGCCGTCGGGCGCGGCGGCGTCGAGCCCGAGCGCGCGGCGGCCGCGTACCTCTACTCGACCGTGGCGCTGCTGGTCGGCGCGGGGCTCCGGCTGATCTCGCTCGGCCAGCTCGAGGGCCAGCGGGTGCTGGCCGGGATGCGGCCCCGCGTCGAGCGGCTGGCCGCGGCCGCGGCGAGCGCCACCGCGGACGACCTCTGGAGCTTCAACCCGGCGCTCGAGATCGCGTCGATCCGCCATGCGAGGCTCGACGCGAGGCTCTTCCGATCGTGAGCGCGATTCCGCGGCCGTTGAAGATCGGGATCGGGGGCCCCGTCGGCTCCGGCAAGACCGCGCTGGCCGAGACGCTCTGCCGGCGGCTGCGCGCCGACGTCGACATGGCCGTGATCACCAACGACATCTACACCAAGGAGGACGCCGAGTTCCTCGTCCGCCGCGGCGCGCTGCCGGCCGAGCGGGTCGTCGGCGTGGAGACTGGCGGCTGCCCGCACACCGCGATCCGGGAAGATGCCTCCGCGAACCTCGAGGCGGTCCACGACCTCCAGAAGCGGTTCCCCGGGCTCGAGCTCCTGCTGATCGAGAGCGGGGGCGACAACCTGGCGGCGACGTTCAGCCCCGAGCTGGTGGACGCGGCCATTTACGTGATCGACGTCGCCGAGGGCGAGAAGATCCCGCGCAAGGGCGGGCCCGGTATCACCCGCTCCGATCTCCTCGTGATCAACAAGATCGATCTGGCGCCGTACGTGGGCGCCGACCTCTCGGTGATGGAGCGGGACGCGCGCCGCATGCGCGGCGACCGGCCGTTCGTCTTCACCAACCTCCGGACGGGTGAGGGCGTGGAGACGATCCTCACGTGGATCCGGCACGAGCTCCTGCTCGACGCCGCGAAGGCGTGAGCGCGCCGGCCACGCTCGACGCCGCGCGGGTCGGGCACGACGGGACGCTGCGGCTCGGCCTCGAGCGCCGAGGCGGAGCGACGGTCGTCGCCCGCTGCCGGTTCACGCTGCCCCTTCAAGTGCTGGCGCCCCTGGCCCTCGACGACCCGGCGGTGATCGTCTCGATCCTGAACCCGACGGGCGGTCTGGTCGGCGGCGACCGGCTCTCGATCGACGTCGCCGCGGGCGCGGACGCTCACGCGGTGCTCACGACCCCGTCGGCGACCCGGGTCTATCGAACCGACGGGGACCCGGCGACGCAGACCGTGCGCCTGCGTCTCGGGCCTCGCGCGGTCGTCGAGTGGGTGCCCGATCAGACGATCCCGTTCGCCGGGTCGGCCTTCCGCCAGGCGATCGACGTCGAGATGGACGAGAACGCCGGGCTCGTCCTCGTCGACGCGTTTTCGGCGGGCCGGATCGCGCGCGGCGAGGCGTGGCGGTTCACCCTTCTGGAGAGCGCCGTCTCGGTCCGCGATCGGCAGGGCTGGCTCCTGCGCGACCGGTTCGTCCTCCGGCAGGGGAGCGCGCCGGACCAGCCCAGATGGGACGGGCTCGGACTCGCCGAATCCCACGCCTACCTGGCGTCCGTCGCGGTCCTCGGCTCCTTCGACGAGACGCGATTCGCGGCCGACGTGGCGCGTCGCGCCGCAGAGTGCGGGGACGTCCAGGTCGGTGTCGCCCAACTCGCGCGCGGCGGCGCCCTCGTCCGCTGCCTGGCCAGGGGCGCCCCGGGACTCGGGCAGGTCGTCGACCAGGTCTGGGCGGCGGCGCGGGCGGCGCTCCTGGGGCTCCCGCCGCTCGCCCTGCGCAAGCCGTAGCGCATTCGTGACGTTTCCGTTACACTTCACGTCAGGGCTTCATGTTCAACCTGATCCCGAAAGAAGTCCGGTTCTTCGATTACTTCGAGCAGCAGTCCCAGCACATCATCCGCGCCGGCGCCCTGCTCCACGAGATGATCCACCACTTCAGCGACGCGCGCGCCAAGGCGCACGCGATCAAGGAAGTCGAGCACCAGGGTGATCACGTGACCCACGAGATCATCAAGAAGCTCAACACGACGTTCATCACGCCGATCGACCGCGAGGACATCCACGACCTGGCCTCGCGCCTCGACGACGTGCTGGACTACATCGAGGCGGCCGCCGAGCGGCTGGTCGTCTACCGCATCAAGGAGCCCACGTCGGCGTGCCGGGCGATGGCCGAGGTCATCGTCCAGACGACGCACGCGATGGACCGGACCATCAAGTGTCTGCGCACCATGGACCCGGCCTTCCACGAGCACACCGTCGAGGTGAACCGTCTCGAGAACACCGCCGACGTGCTGCTGCGCGACAGCCTCGCCGCCATGTTCGACGAGTCGAGCGACCCCATCGAGGTCATCAAGTGGAAAGAGATCTACGAGACGATGGAGATCGTCACGGACCGCTGCGAGGACGTCGCCAACGTGATCGAAGGGATCATCCTCAAGATGGCGTGACCGTTCCGGTCTGAGTCCGAGCGGTGCTCACGACAGTCGTCTTCATCGTCTTCGTCGCGCTCGTCTTCGACTTCATCAACGGCTTCCACGACGCCGCGAACTCCATCGCCACCGTCGTCTCGACCCGGGTCCTGACGCCGCTCCAGGCGGTGGTGTGGGCGGCCTTCTTCAACTTCGTCGCCGCCTTCGGCTTCGGCGTGGGCGTGGCCAGGACGGTCGGCAAGGGAGTCGTCGAGACGAACGTGGTCGACGAGTGGGTGATCCTGGCCGGGCTGATCGGCGCGATCGTCTGGGACCTGATCACGTGGGCCTGGGGGCTGCCGACCAGCTCGTCCCACGCGCTGATCGGCGGCTTCGCCGGCGCGGCGGTCGCCAAGGCGGGGTTCGGCGCGCTCATCGCCGGCGGCCTCGTCAAGATCGGCGTGTTCATGATCCTGGCGCCGCTCGTCGGACTGATCGTCGGCTTCGCGATGATGGTCCTGACGCTCAACGTCTTCCGGCGCGCGACGCCCGGCCGCGTCGACAAGATCTTCCGGCGCGGCCAGCTCCTGTCGGCGGCCGCCTACAGTCTGGGTCACGGCACCAACGACGCCCAGAAGACGATGGGGATCATCGCGGTGCTGCTCTTCACGACCGGCCATCTGGGCAGCGAGTTCTACGTGCCGTTCTGGGTCGTGCTGGCGGCCCACGCCGCGCTCGCCCTGGGCACGATGAGCGGCGGCTGGCGCATCGTGAAGACGATGGGGATGCGCATCACCAAGCTGCGTCCGGTGGGCGGCTTCTGCGCCGAGACCGCGGGTGCCATCACGCTGATCGGCACCGCGATCGGCGGCATTCCCGTCAGCACGACCCAGACGATCAGCGGCTCGATCATGGGCGTGGGCGCGATCCAGCGCCTGTCGGCGGTGCGCTGGGGCGTGGCCGGGCGCATCCTCTGGGCGTGGATCCTGACGATCCCGGCATCGTCGATCGTCGCCGCCTCCGCCTGGGCGCTCTTCCGGCTGCTCGGGGTCTGACGCCTTTACTGGTCGAGGACGCCCTTGATCGCGTCGAACACCGGATTCTGGCCGGGGCGGGGCGCCGCGGCGGCCGGGGCCGCCTTGCCGAGGTACTTCCGCACGCAGTCGTACTGCTCCCACCCGCGGAGCGGGTAGTTGAGGTCGACGACCTTCCACTTCGGGTGTCCGCCCTTCTGCAGCCCGTCGAGGTGCGTCGACAGGATCTGCCCGAAGCGGCCCACGTTGTCACAGTCCTTCCGGCGGAAGTCGAACGAGACCAGCACGGCTTTCACCGCCGCCGTGACGACCGGCGTCGGTTGCCAGGCATAGACGCCCGCCGGAACCTCGGCCTGCGGATAGAACTCGAGGATGCTCTTGTTGGTGATCGGCACGAGCACGAGCCCATCCTTGTCGGTGATGTCGTCCTTGAGCAGCTTCACCGGGTAGCCGGCGACGTAGAACATCGCGTCCACCCGTCCGGCCTTAAGCTCGGCGAGCGCCTCGGACGTGTCGATGTAGACCATCTCCGCCGGCACCACCTCCGACAGCTTGAAGAGCAGTCGGGACGTCAGATAGGTGCCGCTGCCCTCGCGGCCGACCGCCACCTTCCGTCCGGTCAAGTCGTCGAAGTCCGTGATCCCCTTACGGCCGACCAGATGGATCTCCTCGTTGTAGAGCGGGAACACCATCTTCGTCTTCTTGGCGATCCGGGTCAGCGCCGGATCCGACTGCAGGCGGGCGACGAACGCGAGCACGTCGGACTGCACGATGCCCATCTGCACGCCCGGACGCTGGTACACCGCAAAGATGTTCTCGACCGATCCTTTTGAGGGGTGCACGGTGAGATTGATGCCCTGGGGCTTGACCAGCTTCTGAAGATCAAGGCCGAACTGGTAGTACGTGCCCTTGTCGCCGCCCGTGATCAGCCCCATGTCCTCGGCGGCCCAGCCGGCGCCCACGCCCGCGAGCAATACCACGAACGCCACAAAGTATGCACAAACGGCATTTTTCACGGCAGATCCTCCCTGGAGTGACTACTCGCGGGCATGATACCGCACCAGCGCGCGGTTTTCGTAGCACCCAGTCGCGGCCTCGCGGGACGCCTTGCCGACCCGGTACCTCAGGGCCAGGGGGACCTCGCCGACCCGATCCGCCGGTGCTGAGCGCAGCCGCTTCTCAAAATTGAGAGGTCGTCGGTGGCCGCGTCGGGCGCGCCGCTCAACGAAAGTCTCGCGCGTTCACTTCGTTCTTGGCGATCAGCCCGTGGAAGGTCGGCCGGCTCACGCCCAGGAGCTTCGCGGCCTGGCTGATGTTCCCCCGGGTCTTCACGAGCGCCTCGACGAGCGCTTCGCGCTCGGCCCGGTCGCGGGCCTGCCGGAGCGACGCGAGGTCGGCGCCATCGGCGATCTCGATGCCGAGATCGCGCGCCTCGATGAGCTTGGCGTGGGCCATGATGACCGCCCGCTCCACGGCGTTCTCGAGCTCCCGGATGTTCCCCGGCCATCCGTAGTGGGCGATCGCCTCCAGCGCCGCGCTCCCGAACCGGAGCTTGCGCCGGTGCTGCTTGCCGGTCCGCCGCAGGAACGCGTTGGCGATCAGCACGATGTCCTCGCGCCGCTCGCGCAGGGGCGGCAAGTTCAGATTCACGACCGAGAGCCGGTAGTAGAGGTCCTCGCGGAAGCGTCCGGCCTGCCGCTCGCTCTTCAGATCTTTGTTGGTGGCGGCGATGACGCGCGCGTCCACGCGGAGCACCTCGCGGCCGCCGACCCGCTCGATCTCGCGCTCCTGGAGGAACCGGAGGAGCTTCACCTGGAGCGGCACGCTCATCTCGCCGATCTCGTCGAGGAAGAGCGCCCCGCCCTCGGCCATCTCGAGCTTGCCCTTCCGCTGGATGTGGGCCCCGGTGTAGGCGCCCTTCTCGTGGCCGAACAGCTCGGACTCCAGCAGGGTCTCCGGGATCGCCCCGCAGTTGATCGCCACGAACGGCCCCTTGCGCCGGGGGCTGTGCGCGTGGATCGCGCGCGCGAGGAGCTCCTTGCCGGTGCCGCTCTCGCCCTGGATGAGCACGGTCACGTCGGTGCGCGCGACGCGCGCCACCACGCCGAAGATTTCCCGCATCACGGGCGTGTTGCCCAGGATGTCCTCGAAGCGTGTGGTGGTCTCGGCGGCGCGCAGTCGCTTCTCGGCGTCGATCTCGAGCGTCTGCAGATACGCCGCCCGCCCCAGGACGATTTTGAAATCCGCGAGCTGGATCGGCTTCTGGTGGTAGTCGAACGCGCCGAGCTGGACGGCTCGGAGCGCGTTGTCGCGGTCGCCGTTGCCGGTCAGGACGATCACCTTGGTCTCCGGCGCCAGCTTCATGATCTCGTCGAGCGCCTGGAGCCCCTCCGCGCCGCTGTCGGATCGCGGCGGCAACCCGAGATCCAGGCTGACGATCGAAGGGCGCTCGACCTTGAGCGCCGTCATCGCCTCGCTCCGGTCCTCGGCGAAGAGCAGCGTGAAATCGTCCCGCAGCGCGTACTTCAGCTGCGTGCGGATGGCCTCGTCGTCGTCGACGATCAGCAATTTCGGCTTGTTCATGTTCGGTCTCCGATTGGAAGCGTGATCGAGAACGTGGTGCCCGTGCCTTCGCGGCTCGCCACGTCGATGGTGCCGCCGTGCGCCTCGACGATGCCCTTGGCCTGGTAGAGGCCGATGCCCCAGCCGCCCTTCTTCGTGGAGCGGAACGGGGCCCACAGCGACCGGCGTACGAATTCCTCGGACATCCCGCACCCGGTGTCGGTGACGGAGAAGACGGCCCGGGCCCCGTCGGCGAAGGTGCGCAGGGTCACCGTGCCCTGGCCCTCGATCGACTGCACGGCGTTGGTGACGAGGTTCTGGATCACCTTCGACAGCGCCTCGGCGTCGGCGGAGATCGGCAACGGCGCCAGCTCCTTGACGAGAGCGATCCGGTCGCTCCGGAACGCCGGCCGCGCCGCGTCCAGCACGAGCGCCGCCAGGTCCACGACCTCCCGGCGGAGGCGGGCCGACTCGGGCGCGGCGCGGAGCCGCCCGAGCAGCGCCTTCATGCGGTCGACCGTCTTGACGACCGTCCGGAGCGCGTCGCGCTGGAACTCGGGATCGTCGAAGTTCTTCAGCGCGTTCTCGCTCAGCATCGAGAGCGCCGAGATCGAGTTCTTGAGGTCGTGGATCACGAACGACGTCAGCCGGTGGAACGCCTCGAACTCGCGCGACCGGGCCAGGCTCTCCGAGAGCCGGGCATTGACGATGGCGCCGACCGCCTGCTCGGCCACGGTCTCCATGAACTCGAGGTCCTCGCTGGTGTACGGCACGCCCGTCTGCTCCGGCCCGATCAGGAGGAAGCCCGTCAGCTCGTCGCGCCAGTGCAGGGGGACGAGCACCGATCCCTCGGGGAACGCCGCCGCGGTCGGCGACTCGAGCAGCGCGCCGGTCGAGCCGTTGTCCAGCACGAGGGGCGCCCGGCGCGCCCCGAGCGAGGCGATCAGCGGATGCGCGTCGGCCAGCGTCGCGACGGGCCGCCGGGCGCCCACCGCGGCGGTCGCGTGGTGCCACGCCGCACCGGCCTCGCGCAGATAGAGCAGGCCCGCGGCCGCGCCGACCGTTTCGACGACGGAAGACAGGAGCTGCGGCGCCAGCTCGTCGAGCGTCACCAGCGAGCCCAGTCGCTTCGTGAAGTTGACCCACTGCACCCGGTAGTCGTACTTGCTCCGGTAGAAGTTCCGGGCGACGAAGCGCTTCACGCGCCAGCGCGCCGCCTCGGAGAGCAGCACGGCCGCCAGGCCGAGCGCCGAGACGAACACGACCACCGAGCCGACGAACAGCTCCTCGCCGATGCCCAGCCAGTTGAGCAGCCAGCCGAGCACGCCGACCGCGAACAGGTACACGCCGAGTGCCCCGACGACGACCGAGCGGTACAGCACCTGGCGCGACACCGAGAGCACGACGCCGAGCCGGTCGCGGGTCATCGAGGTCGCGATCGCGACGTTGCCGATGACCAGGATGGCGGCGCCGGTGATGAGATAGCTCGCCATCGCGACGTCGAACAGGGCGATTTGACTCATGAAGTAGAAGCGGGCGAGCAGGACGCCGCCCAGGCCCAGCACCAGGTACTTGATGCGCCAGCGGGCGTCGCGCCGCGAGGTGCGCAGCGCGGCCTCGAGCCCGGCCAGCAGGACCACCGTACCCACGAGCTGCACGAGCACCGACACCCGGGCCGCGATGTCCAGCCGCGCGGCGTGGAATGGACCGACGACGTCCGCGATCTGGAACGCGGGCAGCGACGCGATGCCCGCGGCGCTCGCCGTCACCACGCTGGTGAGCGCGACGAGCGCGGCGCGGCCGGCCCGCGAGAGCTCCGGACCGCCGGGCCGCGCCAGCGAGGCGACGAAGACGGCCCAGGGCGCCAGGAGCAGGAGCCCGGCCACCTCGGTGACCTTGAGCCACAGCAAGCGCTCGTCGGGCGCATCGGTCTGCGTCACCAGCACGAGCCCGGCGATCGACTCGGCCGCGAACCCCGCCATGCCCCCGGCGAAGCTCCAGCGCAGCACGCCGCGCGGCCGCCGGGCCACCGCCAGCCCGGCGAGCCCGAGGCTCGTGGCCGCCGCCAGGACGAAGAGGGCGAGCGTCGCGCTCACGCGATGCCTTCCTCGAGCGGCCCGACCTTCGGCGACGAGCGCCGCGCCAGCAGCAAGCCGAGCCCGATCAGCGCGACGAGCGTCAGGCCCCACATCCCCTTGCCGATCCAGTGGTGGATCGTTCCGCGGGCGGCTTCCGGACCCACGTACTGGACGCCCACGACGATCGCGGCCACGCGCATCGCGTTGGCGACGATCGCGATCGGGACCGCCGCGACCACCAGCGCGGCCTTGTCGACGACGGTCCGCTGCGTGATCTGCGCGAACGCGGCCGTCAGCACCAGCAGCGCCATGAGGAAGCGCAGGCCGTTGCACGCCTCGGCGACCTGCAGCGTCATCGACGGCAGCTCGATCGTGACACCGCTCTGGTACACCGGCACCTCGAGCAGGCGCAGCACGCCGACCGCGAAGGCGGCCGCGAAGAGCTGGACCTGGAGCGTGACCGCGCCGACGACCGCACGGGGCAGCGGCGTCATCAACAGGAGGAACGTGATCGGGAACGCCGCCGCGCCCAGACAGCGCAGGCCGAACATCCACGCGACGAGGCCGGCGATCGTGACGGCCACCGAGGCGCCCCGGAGCAGCACGCTGTCGGCCAGGGCACCGAGCGCCAGCAGGCCGAGGCCGGCCAGAACGATCGCGGCGCCGGCCGGATGGCCGGGGCCCGCCGTCCGCCGCAGCCGCGCACGCTCCGTCCACGCGATGACCGCGCTGAAGAGCGGCACGAACATCCCGTGCCCGGCGTACGTGTCCGTGCGCCAGAGGTGGAGCATCTCGGTCACCGCGGGCGCGTAGAGCGCCGCGAGCGCGACCGCCGCGCCCAGGGGGAGCCACGCCGCCGTCCCCGCCCTATCGACGCGCGGGCGCGATGGTCGAGCCATCGGCGATCCTCCCTCGGAGAACGGTGATCAGGCGCTCCACGGTGTCCTCGATCGGCCCGTCGTTGGTGACGATCACGTCCGCATGGGCGCGCGTCGGCTCCACGTAGCGCTCGTGCATCGGACGCACGGTGCCCACGTACTGCTGCAGCACCTGCTCCGTCGTGCGGTGCCGCTCTGCGACGTCCCGCCGGATCCGCCGGACCAGCCGGACGTCGGCCGGCGCGTCGACGAACACCTTCACCGCGAGCAGCGAGCGGAGCGACTCCCACCAGAGCGCGAACAGCCCCTCGACGATCACGAGGCGGGCCGGCGCGACCACCTCGACGCCGACTCGCGTATGGGTGTCGAACGCGTACACCGGCTTCGGCACCGCCTCGCCGCCGAGGAGCCGCCCCAGGTGCTCGACCAGCAGCGCGTCGTCGAAGGCGGCGGGCTGGTCGTAGTTGATCCGCGGCCGCTCCTCCGGCGGCAGCCCGCTGCGGTCGAGATAGTACGC
>Ga0066683_10001057_pt1 | contig 10423 bp, 12 predicted proteins | sample GraSoiAngelo_132_FD_62296 | JGI IMG/M metagenome (GOLD analysis project Ga0066683, IMG submission 62296) | Grasslands soil microbial communities from the Angelo Coastal Reserve, California, USA - 14_0929_02_40cm | ecosystem: Environmental > Terrestrial > Soil > Grasslands | place: USA... | reverse complement strand
GACGGCGTGTACATGGCGAGCCCATTCCTCGCCGAATACGCCGCGGCCTTCGACGAGGCCGCGACCTTCGCCGATGTGGTGCGGCAATTCGTGCTCGCGTACGAGCACACCCGCGATGCGCGCACGGGTCTGCTCTACCACGCGATCGACGAGCGTCGGACGCAGCCGTGGGCCGATCCGCAGACCGGCTGCTCGCGCTCGTTCTGGGGGCGGGCGCTCGGCTGGTACGAGATGGCGCTCGTCGACACGCTCGACATCCTCACCGACTCGACGCAGCGCGCGACGCTCATCGCGATCCTGCGCGAGACCATCGAGGCCGTCGTTCGGGTCCAGGATGCGAGTGGGCTCTGGTGGCAGGTGCTCGACCAGGGCGATCGAGCCGGGAACTACCTCGAGGAGTCCGCGTCGGCGATGTTCGCGTATGCGCTCGCGAAGGGCGCGCGGCAGGGCCATTTGCCGGACGAGCATCGTCGCCTCGCGGAGCGCGCCCACGACGCGATCGTCCAGCGATTCGTCCAGGCGCACGGAAATGCCGTCGACGTGAGCGGATGCTGCGTCGGCACCGGCCTCGGCATCACGCCGGATCGCGACGGCTCGTTCTCGTATTACGCCTCGCGGCCGGTCGCGACGAACGACCATCACGGTGTCGGTGCGTTCCTCCTCGCGTCGGTCGAGGCCGAGCGCGCGCGCGTGACGTGAGCGCGACCGCGACGCTGCCCGCGGTGCTGCTCCTCGATGCACACGCGCTCGCCAAAACGCGCGCCAGCGCGCTATCGGGCGCGCAGGTGCCCGGGCTCGCCGACCTGCGTCGCGAGGCGGATGCGGTCGCAGCGGCGGTGCCGATGACCATCACCGACAAGACCACGCCCGCGCCGTCAGGTGACGTGCATGACTACGTGAGCCTCTCGATCTACTGGTGGCCGGATCCGGCGAGGGCCGACGGGCTGCCGTACCTACCGAGGGACGGGCAGATCAACCCGGAGTCGGCCGACACGAGGAAGTACGACGCCGCGAAGCTCAACCGGATGGTGGGCTCGGTCGAGGCACTGTCGCTCGCCGCCTACATCACCGGAGAGCGGCGCTATGCCGACGCGTCCGCGACGTGGCTGCGCGCCTGGTTCATCGACCCCGCGACGCGTATGAACCCGACGATGCGCTACGCGCAGATCATCCCGGGCCGGCCGGAGCCGCGCGGCACGGGGATCATCGACAGCCGCCAGTTCATGCGCGCCGTCGACGCCGCGCTCCTTCTCCGGGGGGCGCCATCGTGGAGCGCGGACGACGACGACGCGCTGCGATCGTGGTTCGGCGAGCTCGCCGACTGGCTCGTCACGAGCCCGCAGGGAAAGCAGGAAGGCGCGGCGCAGAACAACCACGGCACCTGGTACGACGCGCAGCTCGCGGACTTCGCGCTCTATGCCGGCGGGGAGCAGATCGCGAGGGAGACGCTCGAGCGCTTCGCGTCACAGCGCGTGGCGACGCAGATCGCGGATGACGGAACGCAGCCGAGGGAGCTCGCGCGGACGCGCTCCTACCACTACAGCGCGTTCAACCTGCTCGCGTTCGTCATCGCCGCGAGTCTCGGCCGATCCGCCGGTGTCGACATCTGGCAGGACTCCGGGCCGCGCATCCGCCCGGCGATCGATCTGCTCGTCCCGGCCGCGACGACCGGCGCTGCCTGGCCGTACCCGGACATCGACAAGATCGATCACTACACCGAGCTCGCCCCGGTCCTGGCGCGCGCCGCGCGCGCGTATCCCAATGCCGGATATGACCGCGTCCTTTCACAGCTCTCCGCGAATGTCTCGTCGGCAGCGTCGCTGCGTCTTCGCGTCGGCGCGTTCGGCTCACTTGGCGGGACCGCGGCCGCGCCCGCGCCACTCGTGCTCGCGACATGATCCTCAAGCGGGTGAGTGCGGCGGACCGTGCGCCGCGCAGCGGTGAGCTCTTCGTCGGCATGCATGAATACCAGCGGATCATCGGCGGTGACGCGAGCGCGCAGTTCCATGTGAGCGAGATGACCTTTCGCGACGGAACCCGCACGCGGCTCCACGTGCACACGTCCGAACAGCTCATTGTGGTCATGTCGGGGCGCGGGATCATCGCGACGGCCGACGCCGAACGTGAGATCAGCATCGGGGACGTCGCGCTCCTCGCTGCCGGTGAGCCGCACTGGCACGGAGTCGCTGACGGTGGGACCGTGACGCTCTGGTCGATCCTCGGGCCGCACGTGACGCGGCTCGCGCCGTAACGGACGGGAGCTTTCCCCTTCTCGAGCGGCGCGGTGAACATGAGCCGCGCGTCGCTCGCGGGGACTCTTAGCCGGTCACTCGGTCACATCGGCGGCAACGGCGAGGATGCCGCGGCGTGTCAGTGCAACGCGCACGCCGTGCTCGACATCGGCGGGGATGTGCGGGCCGAGCGCGCGCAGCGCGTCCTCGGGCACCGCGCCTCCTTCGGACGCGAGCATGTCGGCCGCGTTTCGTCGCAGGTCCGGATCCGGCGACACGAGGTTCTCCGCGATGCGCTGGCCGAACAGACGGCGGATGTGGGCGGCGTTGTAGATGTACACGAGTGAGAGGCCCGTGCCCGCTAGGAGCAGCGTGCGGATGTCCGAGTACTGCAGCCCCGCGATGAGCGCGACCGCCGCGACCATGTTGCCGACCGCGTTCACGCCACCGGAGAGGAACGCACGCGCCCGCGGACGGATCGCGGCGGAGACCTGGCTGTACACGAGCTCAGTGGCGGGCCGGTGCAGCGCCGGGATCCAGATGCGCTCGCCGAGCTGCAGCGCGATGCCCGCGAGGAGCGCCAGCGTCAACGTTCCGCTCACCTCAACGACCGTGGCTGCGGCCCACCCGTACGTCGCGACGTACCAGAGCGGCAGGAGGAACAGCACCCACGCGATCCCGATGCGGCGCATGAGCGCGGTCGTGATGAACGACTGGATGAAGAGCGCCACCAGCGACGAGCTCGTATAGACACCCGCGTACAGCTGACTGAACAGGTCCTCGCCGCCCTGCGAGGTCGCGGCCTGCGATGACTGGTCGAGGCCGAGCAGGTAGAGGAAGTTCGCGAACTGCATGAGGAAGTACCAGAAGAAGACGCCGACGCCGAACGTGCGCATCAGCTTGTCCGACGTCACCGCGCGATAGCCATCGACCGATTCGCGGAGCGTCGCGCGGAGTCCCTCGGGCCGGTGCTTGTCCTCCACCTTGCCGCCGCGGCCCTCAGGCAGCCCGCGGTAGAGCATGAGCGCGACGAAGCACACGAAGAAACCGACGGCCTGCGCGCCGATGAAGTTCTCGGCGTGCACGATCGGGGCGATCCACGCGCCGACGATGCCGCCGAGGATCTTGCCGACGAGCACCGATCCCGCAAAGAAGGGGAAAAGGCGCTTCGACTGCTCGGCGTCGTACAGGTTGCCGGCGTAGACCCAGAAGAGGATGTAGATCGTCTCCTTCACGCCGTGCGCGAACACGTACGAGATCGGCTGCACGATCTTCCCAACGACCTCGGTGGTGATCGCGTACTGCAGCGCGATCGAGAAGATCGTCACAGACGCGACGTAGACGAGCAGCATGGTGCGCCGGCGCATGCGGTCGATGAAGAAGAAGATGAGCGCGGAGACAGCGAGCATCGCGATCGGCGTGATGATGTACATCCCGGGCACGTTCGCGATGCCGTAGCGCTTGACGAACAGGGCGTCCGCGCCGAGTTTGCCGACCCAGTCGGCGCCGACCATGAGCGTCAGCAGGAAGTAGAGGAAGAGCCCCAGGCCCCACTCCCCGCGATGGAGCGGGAGCGCATCGCGAAGCAGGCGTCTCACCGATGAAAGTATGGAGGGCGGTTCGCGAGAGTTGCGGCCTTAGGACGCGGTGAGCGGACGGACGCGGCCGAGGCGACAGCCGCTGTCGACGAGATCGCAGGCGAGCCATTCGCCGTTCACGCGCGCCTGGAACGTGTACGCCCAGGTGAGGCCGGCCTCGTACGCGGCGACGATCTGGCTCGGAACGCTCACCACCACCCACACCAGCGGAGGCATATCGAAGCTCTCGGTGACCGGCGAGTGGCCCTTATCCCCTGCGCGCATGCGCATGCAGAGGCGCTCCTCGACGACGTTCTCGAAGCGGTCGACGACGCGCACGGCGTCTGGCACGAGCTGCATCGTGCCGCCTTCGAGCTGCATCCAATGCTGCTCGGCGCCAGGGTGGAGGCAGAAGCGGAAGGGGACCTTCGGAACGACGCGCGGTACGAACGCTGACGGTGTCGCCGATGCCGCGGGCTTGATGAAGATCGGCTCGATGGCGGCAGCCTGCATGACGATCGCTTCGGCTTCGCGCCGCGCCTCGAGCGGATCCATGACGACCGGCCCAGAGTTGATCCAGTCATCGCCCGGACGGACCCAGTCGTCGTGCGCGGGCACGACCTTCACGGCCTCTGAGGCTGGCGCGACAAACGGCTCAGGTGTGATCTCGATGACGACGCGCTCGGGTGCGAACTCGATGATGGGTTCGGGCTCGACGACATCATGCGATGCGACGCCGTCAGTAAGCGCGCTCTCCGCGATCACCGCGGTCGGCTCGCTCGCAGCGGCGCTCTGCGTGATCTCCGCGAGCGGCAGCGTCGCGCTCGGCACGAGCGCGCGGACCGCATCGGCGATCTTGTTCGCGACGCCGTGCATCGCGGGGTGCCCGCCGAGCATGTTGACTCCGTACGTCAGCTCGAGCATCGCGCGCGTGAGGTCGCCTATCGGAATGACGAAGTCGATGTACCGCGCGAACTCCTCAGCGGCGCCGTCGATGTCACCGCCGGTCGCGAGCGTCGCGGCGAGACGGCGATGCGCGGTGAGGTCGAGTGGATCGATCGCGACGGCGGACCAGAGGAGCGAGAGGGCGGCGACACGGTTGCCCGCCGCGCTGAGCATCGCTGCGCCGTCCTTCAGCGCGTCGAGATCGCTGCGGCTAGGGCCGAGCTCTCGCACCGGAGCCAGCTCCTGCTCCTCGTCCATCCGCGGAAGTGTCTGCCCGCGCTGCCCCACGCACTTCCCCCTCGCGGGGGAAGATATCTCCCCCTCGCCCGGTCACTCCAACGTCGCGGCGTGGACAGACGTGACGTACGGCAGGTATTGCGCGATCCGCTCCCAGGACTTGCCCTCGTCACGGCTCGCGTAGACGTCGCCGTTCGCGGTGCCGAAGTACAGGCCGACGTCGTCGAACTCGTCGTTGTCCATGCCCTCGCGGAGCGACTCGAGCGGCGCGCCCTTCGGGAGGCCCTGGTCGTGGCGCGTCCACGTCGCGCCTTTGTCCGTCGTCTTGTACACGGCGATCCCGTCCTCGGCTGTGCGCTTGGTGTCGTGCAGCGGGATACACCATGCGGTCTTGGAATCGCGTGGGTGGATCGCAGCGGCGAAGCCGAAGTGCGTCGGTAGACCGGTCGTGCGGTACGTCCACGTCGTCTCGCCCGGGTCGCGCCAGTACACCTCGAGATGGACGCGCATGAAGCGAACACCGGAGACGCGCGGATGCGCGAGCAGCTTGTGGATGCAGCCGAACACGTCGGGTCGCGGTGTCTCACCGCTCGTCGGATTCGGCGCGCCGACCTGCGTGTTGTCGCGCGTCCATGACGCGCCGCCATCGTTCGTCGTGTACACGCCGCCGACGCTGATGCCGACCTGCATCTTGTTCGGATCCGCTGCGTCGATGGCGATCGAGTGGAGCCCCATCCCACCGAAACCCGGGACCCATTCCTTGCGCGAGGGCTGATCGTCGAGCGCTTTGTTCAGCTCCCATGTCTCGCCGCGGTCCAGGCTCTTCCACAGCGCCGCGGGTTCGGTGCCCGCCCAGATCACGTTCGGCGTTTTCGCATGTCCCGGCTCGACGTGCCACGTCTGATAGAAGGTGCGATCGGATCCCTGCGGGAACGACGGATTCTTGCTTACCGTCCAGGTCTTGCCCATGTCGCGGCTGTACTCGATGCGCGATCCGCCCCAGGTCGAGTTGATCGCCGCGTACATCGACCCGTCGCGCGGGTCGTAGGACGCGTGGTGGATCGGCGCCGGTGCGCCGTACGATCCCTCGAGCAGCGTCCACTTCTTGCGGTCCGCATCGCTTTGGATCTGGTACAGGCCTTTCTTTGTGCCGACGAGCAGTCGCACGGTCTTCGCGCTCACTTCGTTCCCCTGCTTTCTATTTATTACTTCTATATCCGCGTCATTTTCGTATTCGGCTTACCCGCCAGACAAAGCCGGAATCACATGAACGATGTCGCCCTCCCGCAAACGCGCGTTCTCCCAACCGAGCAGGCGCGCGTCCTCGTCGTTCACGAATAGCGCGAGGTGGGGGCGCAGCTTGCCGTGCTCGTCGCGGAGCCGCTCCTTCAGGGACGGATGACGTTCCGCAAGCGCATCGAGCGCCTCGCGCAGGGTCGACGCCTCGAGCGTGACCTCCTTCGCGCCGCCCGCAAAGCTGCGCCATGCCCCATGCAGGAGCACCTTCACACCCCTTTGACGCGTGGGAGCGGCGGAGCTCATCGGTCTATGAAAGTCTCCGCTCGAGGAGCGCCCGCTCGGCCGGGTTTTCCGTCAACTCGAGCGCCTTGCGGTCGGCCGCGCGTGCCTCGGCCGGACGCCCGAGGTCGCGGAGCAGGTCCGCGCGTGTCGCGTGATAGAGGTGGTACCGCTCGAGGTCGCCGGAGAGCGCGTCGACCTCCGCGAGCGCGCGCGCCGGGCCGGCCAGGTGCCGCACCGCGATCGCGCGATTGAGGCGGATGACCGGCGAGTCGCCGTACTCGAGGAGGCGGTCGTAGGCGCGGACGATGTCCGGCCAGCGCGTCTCCTCCCACGATGTCGCGTCGGTGTGCGCCATCGCGATGACCGCCTGCAGCTGGTACGGCCCCGGACGATCGAGTGCGATGAAGCGCGAGACGACCCGCGTCGCATCGGCGATCCGCACCCGGTCCCAGTTCGTGCGGTCCTGGTCACGCAGCAGCACGATGTCGCCGTGCTCATCGAAGCGCGCCGCGGCGCGCGCGAGATGGAACCGCATGAGCGCGAGCAGCCCGAGCGCCTCGGGCTCTTCAGGCATGAGCTCGGTCACGAGCCCGGTGAGCCACTCGGCTTCGGACGCAAGGTCACGATCGGTCGCGCCGCGCCGGCCGGTCGAGAGGTAGCCCTCGTTGAACATGAGATAGAGGACCGCGAGCACCTCCTCGAGGCGCTCGGGAAGCTCTGAGCGCTCGGGCACGCGGAACGGGATATGCGCGTCGACGATCTTCCGCTTCGCGCGCACGAGCCGCTGCGCGATCGTCGCTTCGGGAACGAGGAACGCGCGCGCGATCTCGGGTGTCGTAAGCCCAGCGACCGAGCGCAGCGTCAGCGCGACCTGCGACTCGCGCGCGAGCGCCGGGTGACAGCAGGTGAAGATGAGCTCGAGACGCTCGTCAGGCAGGCTCGCCGGTGCGCTCGTGGTCATCTCCAGCTGCGCCACCTTTTCCTGATGTCGCTTCTCGCGCCTGAGCCGATCGATGCCTTTGCGCCGCGCGGTCGTCATGAGCCACGCACCGGGGTTGTCCGGCACGCCCTCGCGTGGCCAGTGCTCGAGGGCCGCGACGAGCGCGTCCTGCACGCACTCCTCCGCAAGATCGAAGTCCCCGAGGCTGCGCACGAGCGCGGCCGTCAACCGGCCGGCCTCCTCGCGGAAGACGCCGGCGACGGCCTCGCTCGTGATCGTCGCGCTCGCGGTCAGCGCTCCACGACAGGGCGGACTTCCACGTCGCCCATCGGCCAGATCTTCGCGAGCTGGATCGCCGCATCGAGATCGGAGACGTCGACGAGCGCGTAGCCGCCGACCTGCTCCTTCGATTCGATGAACGGGCCGTCGACGACCTTCATCTGACCGTTCACGCGACGCACCGTCGTCGCCGTGCGGCTGGTGTCGAGCCGCTCCCCGCCCTTGATCACGCTCTGATGGTCGCTCCACCACTTGCCGACCGCGGCCATCCCGCGGTCCATGGCTTCTTTCGAACCCTCGCGACGGTTCTCGTCGCCGACGAACATCAACATGTAGTGCGGCATCTCTTCTCTCCTTCTTACATGTCGAGCACGGGTCGGACCTCGACCGCGTGCCCCGGCCACGTCTTCGCGAGCGCGATCGCCGCGTCCTTGTTCGGCAGCTCGAAGATGGTGAGGCCGCCTACCGATTCCTTCGCCTCGATGAATGGACCGTCGAGGACGCTCACCTTGTCGCCGCTCTTCCGGACCGTGGTCGCCGTGCGCGTCGGCTGGAGCTCCGCGCCGCCGTCGGCGATCTTGCTCCCGTTCGTCTCGAACCACTTGAAGATGTCCGCGTAGACCTTCTGCTGCTCAGGCGTCGGGTTCGTCTGGTACTCGACGCCGTCGTCGATGAAGAGGAATGCGTACTTCGCCATTTCCGCCCTCCCAGGCTGTTCTGGCATTACGACGAACGGCCCTCCCCGGGATAGACAGGGTAGTCGGGACGAGTTCGCTACGACCTCTTCGGCCAGCCTCCCGCCGGCACCTCGCGTCGTTCGAGCCCGAGGAGCCGCCGCTTCGCGTCAAGGCCACCGGCGTACCCGCCGAGCGTGCCGTCCGACGCGAGGATGCGGTGGCACGGGACGACGATCGGGATCGGGTTCGCACCGAGCGCCTGACCCGCGGCGCGCGAGGCTCTCTCGCTGCCTGCCTGTGTGGCGACCTTGGCATACGTCGAGACCTCGCCGAACGCGACGCGTGCCGTCGCCGACAGGATCCGCCGCTGGAACTCCGTGAGCGGCGTGAGGTCGACCGCGATGTCGAACCGCCGGCGCGTGCCGCCGAAGTACTGATCGAGCTCACGCGCGACGGGATCGACGCGGCGCGCATCGGGCAGCAGGCCCGGCCCGTACGTGCGCACGATGCGCGCGAGCTCGGCAGCCGACGGCTCGCCGCCGTAATGGATCGCGAGCACGCCCTTCGGACCGACTGCGATCCAGAGCGGCCCGAGGGGCGAATCGACGACGCGATAGCCCACCGTCTCGAGTCCCTCGCGCCGTGCGCGCGCCAGAAGATGCTCTCGCGCGTCCGCCAGTTGCACGTTCATCGCATCGCCTCCCGCACTTTCTTCATCGCCTCCGCGACGCGCTGTCGCGCCGCGTCCTCGCTGCACTCGAGCGCCTGCGCGACCTCCGCATACGCCAGACCTTCGACCTTACGCAGCACGAACGCCGCGCGCTGACCTTCGGGCAGGACCTTGATCGCCGCCGCGAGGTCCGCGAGCGACACGCCGTCTCGCTCCGGCGCCGCAAGACGCAGATCGCTCATACGCACCAGATGCTTCCGCCGTCGCGCGCGGTCGATCACCTTGTTCGTCGCGATCCGGTAGAGCCACGCGCGCTCCTGACCACGGCGCGGTGGCGGCCACGCACGGAACGCCGCGAGGAACGTCTCCTGATACACATCGTCCGCGTCATCACGGTCGCCGACGAGTCGAAGTGCGTACGCGAAGATCTCCTTCTCATGACGCTCGAGCAGCGCGCCGAAAGTAAGCAGGTCGGCCATCTCGCACATATAGAACGCCGATACCCAACCGCGCGTGAGAACCGGTAGAGTGCGCGCGATGGATGGGAAGCGGGCGGTCCTTTCGTTGCTGTTCTCTGTGCTCGTGGCCTGCGGCGGTGCGGCGCCCGCGACCGGCGGCGCCAGTGCAGGCGCGAGCGAAGGCGCGGCGGCCGCGACGAATGCGGCGCCTTCTCCGAGCTCGGCCGCCAGCGCCGCGGGAGGCTCCGCCGTGTCCGGACCGAAGCTCACGGATCTTCTCTCCGCCAGCAAGACCGCGCAGTACAAGATCACCTACAAGATCACTACAGCGGGCGCGGGCGCCGAGGGCTTCAGCGGCGAGCAGACCTGGTACTTCAAGCCACCGCAGTCGCGCTTCGACTTCTCCGTGAGCCAAGGCAGTCAGAAGCTCACGTTCTCCTTCTTCAACCGCAGCGATGGCAACTTCTACTGCTTCAACGCCGGTCAGGTGCAGTGCCTGCGGGTCCAGGGGACCAGCTCGCCGCTGGACCAGAACGCGGCGGCACTCGCGCAGCGTTCGCTCATCGATAACCCAGGCTCGTATGGCGCGACCTTCACGTCGACGAAGACCATCGCCGGGCAGGCCGGTCAGTGCTACGACGTGAAGGCCAACGCGACCTCGGGCGGCTTCACCAGCGGATCGTTCTGCTACACGAAGGACGGCGTTCCACTCCTGTCCTCGTTCTCAGTCGCGGGTCAGTCGTGGTCGATGGAGGCAACGAACTACTCCGCGACCGTGCCCGACGCCGACTTCGAGCTCCCCGCCAAAGCCGCTAACTAAGTCCGCGGCCGCAGCTCGCGGCGCTTCTCAGGCCGCGGCGCTTTTCAGTAGCAGGCCGCTCCGCACAA
>Ga0066683_10001055_pt1 | contig 10431 bp, 10 predicted proteins | sample GraSoiAngelo_132_FD_62296 | JGI IMG/M metagenome (GOLD analysis project Ga0066683, IMG submission 62296) | Grasslands soil microbial communities from the Angelo Coastal Reserve, California, USA - 14_0929_02_40cm | ecosystem: Environmental > Terrestrial > Soil > Grasslands | place: USA... | reverse complement strand
GGCATGGGCCATGATCGCGCCACGTCAGTTCAAGCGGCCATCGGTGACGCGATCTACCAGATCACCGGGAAGCGCTTCCGGGATCTGCCGTACGGCAAGCACGATCTCACTTGGAGTTGACGCGTGCCGGGCGGCATCGGCACGACCGCCGTCCAGCGCAACCGTCAACACCGACGTCGCCGAGCGATAGGGTGCCCGGAGATTCGGTTCTACGGTGCTGAAGAAGTCGTTAGCGTTAGTAACGAGTAGTCGCCCAATGGCGACCAATCCTTGCCGGGGACACGAACTCGCCACTACGGCGTTACTCAGGAACCAGATCGGCGCTGGCGAGCGTACGGGTTCGAGGTAGGATACCCGCCGTGGAAATACATGCACACGTGCCGAAGGGCGGGAAGACGCCGGTCCACTGGCTGCTCGAAGGCCTGTTTATCGTCCTCAGCGTGGGACTTGCCTTCGGCGTGGGGCAGTACCGTGAGTCTCGCGCCGATCACGAACTCGCCGCACGCGTGCTCAAGAGCCTCCAAGCGGAGGTGGAACATAACCTCGCGATCCTCGAGCCGCTGCAGCCAATACACCGCAAGTGGGCCGATGTTCTGGCGAAGGCGGATAGGACTGTTCAACATCGCGCGCGCGTCGGACCGGCGCTCGCCGGGGCGTTCATCGCGGCCGCGGGCGCCGGTGCGGAGTTCACCATGAACGTCGCATCGTTTCTCGGCCCTGTGATCGTCGTCGCGCGATGGAAGCTGCCATCGGGCTGATCTAAGATAGGGCCCACATGGCTCCCTCAAAGACTCGACCACGGTTGGTCGCGGCGATGGTCGTCGTCCTCCTGTCCGTGCTCGGCTCGGGTGCCGCGGCCCAAGGCGTCTCCGCCCTGGCCGACGCGGCGATGAGGCAGGACACGCGCGCGGTGCGGGCTCTGGTCGAACGGAGGGTCGACGTCAACGCGCCGGGACAAGACGGCACGCCGGCGCTGCATTGGCTGGTTCGTGCGGATGACCTCGACACCGCGCGGCTGCTGATCGCTGCCGGTGCCGACGCGAAGCGAGCGAATCGCTACGGCGTGACGCCGCTCTATCTCGCGTGCTCCAACGGGAACGCGGAGATGATCCGCGTGTTGCTCGACGCCGGAGCGGATCCGAACGCGGCCGATCCGACGGGTGAAACTCCGCTGATGACGGCCGCGGCGGCCGGCAGCCTCGACGCGGTCAGGCTGCTCCTCGATCGTGGCGCGGCCGTGGACGCGAAGGACCCCGAGTTTCGCCAGACCGCGCTGATGATCGCCGTCCGCGAAAACCACCCGCCCGTCGTCCAGTTGCTGGTGGAGCGGCACGCGGACGTCAATGCGAAGACCAGGACCGGCAACACGCCACCCTGGGTGCTTCCGAATTCGATTCCCGGGTTCGGGCACGGCGTGGGCATCGTCCGTGGCGGGTTACCCGATCGCGGGTCGCGATATCTCATTCCGGGAGGCTTGTCTCCTCTCTTATATGCGGCGCGCGACGGCCGGCTCGAATCGGCACGGATTCTCGCGGCGGAAGGGGCCGACATCAACCAGGCCGATCCCAACGGCATCACGCCGCTGCTGATGGCCATCACGAACAACCACATGGACGTGGCGCGCTTCGCGATCGACCACGGAGCGGAGATCGATATCGCGGACTGGTACGGTCGCACGCCTTTGTGGGCCGCGGTCGAGGTCCGGAACATGGACGTGGACAACGCGGAGCCGTTCGAAAACGGCGTCGATCGTGAGCCCGTGCTCGACCTGATCAAGGTCCTCCTGGACCGAGGCGCCGATCCGAATACCCGAACGAAAGAGACGCCTCCGATCCGGCGTCATATGCTGCGGGTGACCGGCTCGTTGTCGTGGGTGGACTTCACCGGTCAGACACCATTCCTCACCGCTTCGCTTTCGGGCGACGTCACGGTGATGCGTCTGCTCCTCGACTACGGCGCCGACCCCGCCATTGCGACGGCGGGTGGCACGACGGCGTTGATGGCTGCAGCCGGCATCAATTGGGTCGTCGATCAGACATACGACGAAGGACCCGGGCGATTGCTCGAAGCGGTGAGGCTGTGCTACGAGCTCGGCATGGACGTGAACGCCGTCAACTCGATGGGGCTGACGGCAGTACACGGGGCCGCGAATCGAGGCTCCGATGACATCATCAGGTTCCTGGTCGGGAAGGGCGCGAGGCTCGACGTCAAAGACAAGGAAGGCCGCACGCCGTTGACGTGGGCCGAAGGCGTCTTCCTGGCCACGCATCCGGCGAAACCGAAACCGAGCTCCATGGCCCTGATCCGGCAGTTGATGGGTCGAGCCGACGGGCCGCAGCGATGAAGACGCTTTTCACTCTGCCTGTCGCGGCGGCGTGGATGGTCATTCTGGCAATACCTGCCGGTCATGCGCAGACCTCGGAGCCGCCGACTCCATCCGCTCTCGTCAAGCAGTACTGCGTCACCTGTCACAACGAGCGGGCCAGGACCGGCGGGCTCGCGCTCGACGGGCTGAGCGTCGAGCAGGTGGGGCCCGACGCGGCGACGTGGGAAAAAGTCGTCCGCAAGGTTCGAACGGGCATGATGCCGCCGAGCGGCGCGCGCCGGCCGGAGCCGAGCGTCCTCGACGCGTTCGCGTCCGAGCTCGAAGCACGTCTCGACAGCGCCGTCGCGCCCGGCGCGGGCCTGGACGCCCCGGCCTTGCACCGGCTCAATCGCACGGAATACGCGAATGCAATCCGCGATCTGCTGGCCCTTGACGTGGACGTCGCGGCGCTTCTGCCGCCGGATGCGTCGACCGAAGGATTCGACAACATCGCCGAGGCGCTGGGCGTCTCGCCGTCGCTCATCCAGGGCTACGTCTCCGCCGCCATGAAAATCAGCCGTCGCGCGGTCGGCGATCGAACGGCCACACCGACGCAGATCACCTACGTCGTTCCCGGCGCGCTGTCGCAGGACCGGCACATCGAGGGCCTGCCGCTCGGCACGCGTGGCGGGATGCTGGTGCGTCATACCTTTCCACTGGATGCGGAGTACGAGCTCAACGTGACGGGTGGATTCTTCGGCGGCCGGGGCGGCGGTGGCGGCGCGGTAATCGACGTCACGCTCGATGGCGGCAAGATCGCCGTGGCGGATCCACGCAGCTTCAGAATCACGGTCGGCGCCGGACCGCACACCATCGGCGTCGCGCTCGTCGACCGCGTGCGCGCGGCCGGCGTCGACGAGGCGTATTCCGACTTTCGAATCAATTCGGTGTTCACAGCCGCCGGTGGCATTCAGACCGTCGTCATCACCGGCCCGTATAACGCCACCGGCCCGGGCGATACGCCGAGCCGGCGCCGGATCTTCGTCTGCCGTCCGGCCAGCGCGATCGAAGAGGCGCCGTGCGCCCGGAAGATCGTATCGGCGCTCGCTCGTCGTGCGTATCGCCGTGCTCCACTCGGCGACGAAGTCGAGACGCTGATGGGTTTCTATCAGCAGGGGCGCCGGGAAGGAGACTTCGAAGGCGGTATCCAGCAGGCGCTGGCTCGAATCCTCGTCGCTCCCGCGTTCTTGCACAGGGTCGAGGAGGAACCTCGAGGCGTGCCCGCCGGCGCGATCTATCGCATCAGCAATCTCGAGCTGGCGTCCCGGCTGTCGTTTTTCCTATGGAGCAGCATCCCGGACGATGAGCTGCTGGAGGTCGCCGGCAGGGGCCGGCTCCTCGATCCCCCGGTGCTGACCCGGCAGGTGAAGCGGATGCTTGCGGATCCGAAGGCCGAAGCGCTCACCAGTAACTTTGCAGGACAATGGCTCTACCTGCGTGATCTTGCGAACGTGCAGACCTCGGCGCCCAACTTCGACGAGAACCTGCGGCAGGCGTTTCGGCGCGAAACCGAGCTGCTGTTCACCACCATCGTCCACGAGGATCGAAGCGTGCTCGATCTGCTCGATGCCGACTATACCTTCGTGGACGAACGGCTGGCCCGCCACTACGGCATTCCGAACATTCATGGCAGCTACTTCCGGCGGATCGCGCTCGATCCCGCGAGCCCGCGCCGCGGCCTTCTGGGACAGGGAAGTATGCTGACTGTCACGTCCGTCGCCACCCGGACGTCGCCCGTCTCGCGCGGCAAATGGATCCTCGAAAACATTCTGGGCACGCCCGCTCCAATCCCGCCGCTGGGCGTCGAGACGAATCTGGAAAAAGATCCGGCGGCGGTGAAGGCGACGTCGCTGCGGCAGCGCCTGGAAGCGCACCGCAGCAATCCTGCGTGCGCCTCGTGCCACAGGATCATGGACCCGATCGGGCTTGCGCTGGAACACTTCGATCTGGTCGGAACATGGCGCGAGCGTGACGGCCGCACGCCCATCGACGCCTCGGGTCAGCTCGTCGACGGCACGCCGCTCCACGGAGCGGCCGATCTCCGGCAGGCCCTGCTCGGCAGGTCTGATGCGTTCGTGACCGCGGCGACCGAGAAACTTCTGATGTATGCCTTGGGCCGGCCGGTGCACTATTACGATATGCCCGCCGTCCGTGCGATCGTCCGGCGCGCGGCGCAGCACGACTATCGGTTCTCGCTGCTCGTCCTCGGCGTTGTCGAGAGCGCTCCGTTTCAGAAGAAGATCAAGAAGCCGTAGGAGTTCCAGCCATGGCGTTCATCACCAGGAAGCATCTGTCGCGGCGCACGTTCCTGCACGGCGTGGGCGTCACGATGGCGCTGCCATACCTCGAATCGATGCTTCCAGCAGTCACGCCGCTGGCGCAGACGACGGCCAAAGGGCGGACGCGCCTCGCCTGCATTTATGTGCCGCACGGCGCGACGATGGACAAGTGGACGCCGGCGACCGACGGCCCCGGCTTCGAGCTGTCGGAGATTCTCCAGCCGCTCAAACCGTTTTACAGCCAGGTGAACATCATCAGCGATCTCGGCCACCCGCAGGCGTACGGTGGGGGATCGGCGACCGCCAACCACAATCGCTCGGCCGCCACCTTCCTGAGCGGCGCCCACGCGGAGGCCGGCCCGCAGGCACGTCTGGGCGTCACCGTGGACCAGTTCGCTGCGCGGCAGATCGGACAGGACACGCCCCTGCCTTCGATCGAGATGATGATCGAGGACTCGAGCCTGAGTTGTGGCGACCTGAGTTGTGCTTACAGGGACACGATTTCGTGGCAGGGACCGACCTCGCCCCTTCCGATGCAGAACAACCCCCAGGTGGTCTTCGAGCGGCTGTTCGGCGATGGAAGCACCGATGCCGAGCGGCGCGCCCGACGGCGGCAATCGCTGAGCCTTCTCGATTCGGTGCTGGGAGAAGCGTCGTCGCTTCAGCGGAAGCTTCCGGCGGGCGATCGCAGCCGCGTGGACCAGTACCTCAACGACGTCCGCGAGATCGAGCGGCGGATCGAGAAGGCGTCGCAGCAGGCGTCATCCGACCTGACGCTGCCGGATGCCCCGGCTGGAGCTCCAAAGAATGTCGAAGACCACATCAAGTTGATGTTCGACCTGCAGGTGCTCGCCTGGCAGGCCGACATCACCCGGGTGACCACGCTGTTGCTCGCGAAAGAGCTGAGCAACGCCGTCTATCCGAAGAGCGGCGTGCGGGATGCCTTCCACATCCTGTCCCACCACTCCAACGTCCGCGAGAACCAGGATCGGTTCGCCGTCTTGAACCGGTACCACGTCGGTCTGTTGGCGTACCTGCTCGGCAGGCTGCAGGCGACGCAGGATGGCGACGGGACGCTGCTGGATCATTCGATGGTGCTCTACGGCAGCGCGATGGGCGACGGGAACCAGCACAATCACTATCCGCTGCCCATCGTTCTTGCGGGCGGCGCATCGGGGCGCCTGAAAGGCGGGCGTCACATTCGGAACGCGCCGGAGACCACGATGTCCAATCTCCTGGTGGCGATGCTCGACAAGCTCGGTATCCCCACCGAGAAGTTCGGGGACAGCACCGGGATGCTGTCCATCTGATTCCCGGTCGTGCGATCCCGGCGTCGGTCGCAGTCCTGAGCCGGCAGGATTCGTGGATCTTTTGCAAATGAAGTCTCGGCGGCAGCGCGTACTGTGAGATGATGGCCCCCGCGATCCTCATTCAGCGCTCGGTTGAGCGGCTGGTGCCCTCTACATAGGTGACGCGTGACCACACCCAAGACAACCCCGCGTGCCGGCAGGCCCAACCAGCCACCCCCGCCCTCGGGCCGGCTGACGAGCGGGCGGATTGTGCGCATCCACTCGGGACAAAGCCACGGCTTTATTCTCGACGCGGACAGCCGCGAGGTCTTCTTTCATCGCAGCGACACGAGTTGGGGCACCTTCAACACCCTGCTGGTCGGCGACACGGTGGCATTCGAGCTCATCGAGGACCGCGTGAGCGGGCCGCGCGCGACCGGCGTGCGGAGGGAAGTCAGTCCGGATCAGAGCCCGGTTGAGCCGTGTTGAAGTTGCCGAACGTAACCACCGCGCCGTAGCGCGAAGGCTTTAGCCGAGCGAAATCAGCGCCGGGACCGTCACCTGCTGTTCTTTCACGCCGCAGCGGCACGGCGCGGGCCTCGACGAGGGGGGCGTCGATGCGACGGCCGCGGCGTGACTGAAAAGCGCGTGGGACTACTCGACGGGGACGGGAAGCGGATCGACCGGGAGCCTGAACACCTTACCCGACGCCACTTCGAGCTGCGCCGTGGTAACGACCTTCTGCGCGCGTTCGACGCGCGGGATGCATCCTCGCATCAACTGGGCGGCGCGCAGGCCCGACACCACGACAAACTCGAACGCGTTCGTTCCGCTGGGACGCTGAACCACATGACCTGCTTCCTTGGAGGAGTGCTCGACGGGCTTTGGTGAGGACTGAGGGCCGGAATAGCCGCAGGGCTCAGGAAAGCGTGAACCACCAGTATACCTCTGATTACTCCGTGAACCGGTACTTAAGCAGCACCCAAAGAGCGACAACCCCGTCTTTCCACGTAATCTTCTTGCCTTCCTCGTATCCACGGCCGTCGTAGCTGATTGGGACTTCGTACACGCGATAGCGGCGCTTGAAGACCTTTGCCGTCATTTCCGGCTCGATTCCGAACCCGTTGGACTTCAGGTTCATCGACCGCAACACGTCTGTCCGCATCATCTTGTAGCAGGTCTCCATGTCGGAGAGCATCGTGTTGTAGAGCACGTTGGCGATGAACGTCAGCAGCCGGTTGCCCATGTAGTGCGTGAGGAGGAACACGCGGTGCCGGCCGAGGAAACGCGACCCGAACACGACGTCGGCGCGTCCGGCGCAAATGAGCTCGGTGAGCTGCGGGTACTCCTCGGGCGAGTACTCGAGATCGGCGTCCTGAATGATCACCAGATCGCCGGTGACGGCCGAAAAGCCGCGCCGCAGCGCCGATCCCTTGCCGCCGTTGCGCGGCTGGCGCAGCAGCACGAACCCGCGTTCCTTCTGCAGCCGCTCCAGGATCTCCGCCGTGCCGTCGGTCGACCGGTCGTCGACGACGATCAGCTCGATCCGCAGCTTGACGGCGAGCACGCGACGAACGATCTCCTCGATCGTGTCGCGCTCGTTGAACACCGGCATGACGACTGAAAGGAGAGGGTCGGGCGGGACGAGCTCGGCGGCGCGTTGGAGCGCGGATCGAGCGAGCGTCATGCGGCGTGCAGGCGCGGGCGGCCGACGGCGAACAGCGACAGCCCGAGCGGGGGCGAGACGAGACGCTCCAGCGGCAGCGCCCAGGGCGCCACGAACCGCTCGAAGAGCCGGACCTGATCCCGCGTGTGCTCGGTCGTGCGGCTGATGTGCGCGTTGTACATCCACCCGAGCAGGCCGATCGGGTTGGTGTACTTCATCGTGACGAGATCGATGCCGGAGGTCGACAAGGCGCGGCCGAGCGATCGTTTCGAGTAGCGCCGGTGATGGCCGAGCGCGGCGTCGAGCGGGCCGTACGCCGCCTGCACCGCCGGCACGAAGATCACCACGCGCCCGCCGGCCGGCCCGACGACGTCGCGGAACAGCCGCAGCGCGCGGATGTCGTCTTCGATGTGTTCGAGCACGTTGACGCAGACGACCGTGTCGAACCGCTGCTGCAGAAGCTCGGTGCGGCTGCATTCTTCGAGGTGGCAGACGCGCAGCAGGACCCGCGGATCGCCGTCGAGCACTTCGCGCGCGCGCGCGGCGCAGTTCAGGTTCGGCTCGATGCAGACGAGCCGTTCGGCCACGTCGACGAGCCGCCGGCTCATCGTGCCGATGCCGCAGCCGACCTCGAACACGCGCGATCCGACGTGCGGCCGAAGCAGGTCGAAGATGTGGGCCTGATACCGAACCGCCTCCTTCATCGTCTGGAGGTCGTCGGCGGCGTAGCGTTTCTGTGTTTGCGTGAATCTGTGGTCGACGTTCATGCCTGAAAGTGGAAGCCGCGACAACCTACCATATGCTATCGTCCTTCCGCCACCGTGATGTACCCCTTCCCGGGCCTGGCCCCCGTTGTGCTTGCCGCGCTCGTCGCGGGCGCCGCGCAGCAGCAGCTCGCTGACGCCGTCCTCTACGGCAGGACGGAGAGTGTCCGGACGCTCATCGCCGAGGGCGCCGACGTCAACGGCAGGGACGACACCGGCATGACGCCGCTGATGGTGGCGGCCTCGCAGGGCCAGACCGAGATCGCGCGGATGCTGATCGCCGCGGGCGCGCGTGTCGACGCGAAGGAAGAAGACGGCACGACCGCGTTGATGCGCGCGGCGTCGGCCAACCGCGGCGACGCCGTCCGCCTGTTGATCGCGAGCGGGGCCGATGTGAATGCCAGGACCGCCGGCGGCATGACGGCGCTGATGGCGGCGGCGTACGGCGGCTACGTGGATCCCGTCCGGACGCTGCTCGCGAGCAAGGCGGATCCCGGAGCGAAAGACAACCAGGGTCGCACGGCGCTGATGGCGGCGGTGACCAACGGCGACATCGTGGTCGTGCAAGCGGTGCTCGGCGGCGGCGGGGATGTCACCGCGCCGGACGCCGGCGGAGGCGTTGCCTTGACCTACGCCGCCGCGGCCGGATCCGCCGAGGCGATCGACGCGCTGCAGAAGCGGGGCGCGAAGGCCACCGCGAACGATCTGATGCTGGCCGCGACGGGCTGCCACACGGCAGCGGTGCGCGTGCTGCTCGCGGCAGGCTTGACGGCGGACCTCGGCGCCGGTGGCCGGACGCCGCTGCTGGCCGCAACGGGCGAAAACTGTGTCGACACGGTGACGCTCCTGCTCGACCGCGGCGCCGACATCAACGTGAAGGACGGCGACGGGCGGACGGCGCTGATCATCGCGACGTCGGGCGGGATGACTGACGTCGTGCGCGTGCTGCTGCAGCGGGGCGCCGACATGGACATCGAAGACCATCTCGGCCGGACAGCCGGAATGTATGCCGCAACGGCCAATCGCGAAGAGATCGCCGCGCTCTTCAAAGAGGCCCGGGCGAAGAAATGAGCGCTCCGTTCCGCGCGTTCCGGGTGTTCGACGAGGATGGCCGCGTGCGGGGCCGTATCGTCTCGGCGACGCTCGACGAGCTCGGCGCGGGGGACGTCGTCATCAAGGCGGCGTATTCGAGCGTCAACTACAAAGATGCGCTGGCCGGCACCGGTGCCGGTAAGATCATCCGGCGCTTTCCGCTGATTGGCGGCATCGACGTGTCGGGTACGGTTGCATCGAGCGCCGACGCGCGGTTCGTGGAAGGCCAGCCAGTGCTGGTCACCGGCTTCGACCTCGGCGTTACACACGACGGCGGCTATGCGGGGCTCGTGCGAGTGCCTGGTGACTGGGTCGTGCCGGTCCCCGCGGGCCTGAGCCTGTTCGACGCGATGGCGGTGGGCACGGCGGGCTTCACGGCGGCGCTATCCATCGCCGACATGGAACAGAACGGCCTCACGCCCGCGCAAGGCCCCGTCATCGTGACGGGAGCGACGGGCGGCGTGGGGAGCCTCGCCGTGCTGTTGCTCGCCGCGCGAGGCTATCAGGTGACCGCACTGACCGGGAAGGGCGGCGAACACGGCTATCTGCGATCGCTCGGCGCGAAAGACGTGCTCTCGCGGAACGGGCTGCAGAAGGGGACGCGGCCGCTCGAGAAATCGCTGTGGGCCGGCGCCGTCGACGCCGTCGGCGGGGATACACTCGCGTGGCTGACGCGGACCATGCAGTACAACGGATGCATCGCGAGCTCCGGGCTGACCGGCGGCACCGATCTGCACACGACCGTGCTGCCGTTCATCCTTCGCGGGGTGAAACTGCTGGGCATCGACTCCGCGATGTGTCCGATGCCGAAGCGGCAGGACGTCTGGCGGCGCATCGCGACCGACATGAAGCCGGGCGGACTCCACGCGATCGCGAAGGAGATCGGCCTCGATCAGCTGCCGGACGCGTTCGGCACGCTGCTCGCGGGCGCCGCGCGCGGCCGGTTCGTCGTGAAGTTGTGACGGGGTGCTGCGAA